>Ga0111538_10002629_pt1 | contig 25180 bp, 26 predicted proteins | sample SoiMethybrSBSTD1_FD_79669 | JGI IMG/M metagenome (GOLD analysis project Ga0111538, IMG submission 79669) | Bulk soil microbial communities from a Populus tree surrounding site in Tennessee, USA - Soil MetaG P. TD hybrid SBSTD1 (version 2)... | ecosystem: Environmental > Terrestrial > Soil >...
CCGGTGCACGGTTCGGCGTATCCCCTGGGGTCAGTCCTCGCTGCCTAGCCGCCGCAGGAGAACGTGAATTCCCGTTCATCCCGGGCGCTGTCACTCCCAGTGAAGTGATCACCTGCCTCGACTGCGGCGCGGATCACATCAAGTTTTTCCCTGCCGGCGTCTACGGGGGCGCCACCACCTTGTCAGCTCTCGCCGGGCCTTTCACCTCAGCCGGTGTGCGATTCATGCCGACCGGCGGGGTCACGGCCAGCAATGCCGCAGATTATCTCCGCCTGCCGCACGTGTTCGCCGTCGGAGGCACCTGGATCGCGCCGCGTAGCGACATTGCCCAAGGCCGCTGGAGAGAGATTGCTGAGCGAGCTCGCTCAGCCGTAACGCTTTCTCAAAGCGTCGAGGCAAGCTAGCGCGAATGATCAATAACACACCGACGCGCATCTTGGTAACACCGCGCTCGCTCACCGAGACGGGGCTCGACAATGTGCCGGAGCTCGAGCTGCTGCGAACCTCGCGATACCAACTAGTTGCTGCGCCGGCCGGGCGCGTTCCTACCGAAGAGGAGCTGCTCGAGCTGGTGCCGGGTTGCGTCGGCTGGCTGGCTGGCGTCGAGCGCATCGATGTCCGAGTCTTGGAGGCCGCCAAAGATTTGCAAGTCATCAGCCGCAATGGCGCTGGCATAGACGCCATAGACCTTGAGGCGGCCGAACGCGCGGGGGTCCGAGTCGAGCGCGCCACTGGCGCGAACGCACAGGGAGTGGCGGAGCTTGCCTTGGCTCTTGCGCTCTCAGCACTCCGGCATATTCCGTGGTCCGCCGCCGCACTCCGTAAGGGTGACTGGCGGCGATGGCAAGGGCGGGAGCTGCAGGACTGCGTCGTCGGTGTGGTCGGGCTTGGCGCAATCGGACGTCGCGTCGGCGGGCTGTTTGGCAGCCTCGGCTCGCGTGTCGTCGCGTACGACCCATTCGCGCTGGCCGAGCAGGACGCACCAATCCGTCTGGTCGACTTACCCGAGCTGCTCGCATCGTCCGACATTGTGAGCTTGCATGCGCCGCCACCGGCCGACGGACGCCCGTTGCTCGACGCCGCCCGCCTGGCCCTCATCGCGCGTGGAGCCGTCCTAATCAATACCGCCCGGGCTGCGCTCGTGGACGACGATGCGGTGCTCGCAGCACTCGAGGATGGAACACTCTCCACGTACGCCGTCGACGCATTCGATTCCGAGCCACCCGAGCTCAACCCGCTGCTGCAGCACGAGCGCGTTCTGGCTACTCCACACATAGGCGGGTACACCACAGGGAGCGTGCGCCGGGCGACGGCCCTCGCGGTCGAGAACCTTCTCGCCGTACTCGAGCCAGCGCCATGAACCCACAGGAGTCGCGATGTCACGAACGTTTCACTACGACACCATGGAACCAGTCTCCAAGCCGACGTTCTATTTCGTTGGAGTCACCACTGGACGTTCATCGATCCGTACGGTCTTTCCCGAATGGGCGCGACACCTCGGCATCCAAGACGTGGAACTAGTCGGGATAGACCTACCGCCACACGCGCCGGCCGAGCAGTATCGCGCGGTTGTCCAATTCCTCAAGAACGACGAGCTCAGCCTCGGCGGGCTCGTAACGACCCATAAGATCGACCTCTACCTGGCGACCGCTGACCTCTTCGATTACGTCGATCCGCTTGCCCGGCTCATGGGCGAGGTGAGCTGCTTGTCCAAGCAGGACGGGCAATTTCGGGCCCACGCGAAGGACCCTTACTCCTCCGGGTTGGCACTCGATGCCTTCCTGCCACCGGGCTATTGGAGTGCGCACAACTCAGACGTCTTCGCCATCGGAGCAGGGGGCTCCGCGATTGCCATCGATTGGTACCTCAGTCGGCCGGAGCGCGGCACCGACCGGCCGCGAAGAGTGGTGGTCTCCAACCGGAGTCTCGGGCGGCTGGAGAAGTTACGAATGATCCATGACCAGTCAGCTACCGATACAAAGCTGGAGACAGTCTCGGCTCCCCGACCGATTGACAATGATGACGTCTTGACAAACCTTCCCTCGTACTCCGTCGTCATCAACGCGACCGGCCTCGGCAAAGACGCACCGGGCTCACCACTCACCGATAATGCGGTGTTCCCTCTTCACTCGATCGCTTGGGACCTCAACTACCGGGGCGACCTGATCTTTCTCGAGCAGGCCCGCAAGCAGCGAGCGGAGCGTTCCCTACGGGTCGAGGATGGCTGGATCTACTTCATCCACGGCTGGACACAGGTCATATCAGAGGTTTTTCACATCGACATCCCAACCAGCGGACCCGAGTTCGACCAACTGGCGAATATCGCCGCCGCATCCGCGCATGAGCGCACACATACATGTGTAGAAGGGACACTATGAAGGGAATTGCCGGAGCGTATATCGCCATTACTGGCGCTTCGGGCGGGATCGGGCTCGCGACGTGCCAGTGGTTGGCCGACTCCGGTGCATTCGTCTTTGCGCTCGATCTCAAACCATCAGACGAGCAGGTCGGAGATTTCGTCCACGTCGACGTCACTGATCCGGCTAGCGTTGCGGGCGCCGCTGAGGAGGTTCTCAACCGGGCGGGCCGGATCGACGGAGTCGTTGCGGGTGCAGGAATCGCGGAGAACGACGTCGCGGCTGAAGACATGGACGCCGCCACGTTCGAGAAGGTTATTGCGGTCAATCTTCGTGGCGTATTTCTCACCTGCCAAGCGTTCGGACGACGCATGCTCGAACAGGGTCACGGTCGTATCGTGAATATCTCGTCCATGTCCGGCAACCACATCGTGAATGTTCCCCAGCGCCAGTGTGCTTACAACGCCTCCAAAGCTGGCGTCACGGCCTTAACGAAGTCGCTTGCTGTCGAGTGGGGACCGCGCGGAGTCCGGGTCAACGCTTTGTCACCCGGATACGTGGACACTCCGCTGAACGCGCTAAAGCGCCACCAACACGAGGAATGGAAGGACCGGACTGTCCTGCAGAGGTTCGCCGATACGACGGAGATCGCGGCCGCGGTCGGCTACTTGCTTAGCGACGAGGCCGCATTCTGCTGTGGAACGGAGCTGCTGATCGATGGCGGTTACTCATTGTGGTGACGTACGGTACGGCGCCGCGGTGACGTGAGCAGCAGGATACGAGTAGGTCGATTTAGACGTCGGAGGGCGACGCGAGATGGCGATTGGCTGGCACGGGCTGGTAGGGACGGGAACCTTCGACGAGGTTGGGCTCACCGCCGCAGCTGAACGGACGCGCCGGGCTGACTTCGACTTGCCCGAGATTGCACTGCTGGACCCTATGCCTTCGATGTCGCAGCCGCTCGGCGCGTGCTGGCGGGCGGGTCGCTCGAGGTAGCGGCTTCGGTTGGTCTTCCTGAGCACGCCGATATCAGCACTGCCGAGCCAGACAAGGTGAGGGCGGACGAGGCACTGTTGATCAAGGCGCTCGAGATGCTCAGCGACTTCGATTCCCCGGCACCTGTGCGGGGTGCTCTACGGGATGCTGAAGAAGTACCCCGAGCCTGCTGCGGCCGGCGCTCGAGCAGCTTGGGGGTGCTTGGCCGGGTCGGGACCGGGCCGATGCTCTCGGCATCACCCTAAGCTTGGAGGTGGTGAACCGGTACGAGTCGAATATGTTCAAGACCGTCGCGGGCGCGCTCACCTTCCTCGATGAACGTGGCGACCCACGGATCAAGCTGCATGTGGACACCTACCACGTGAACATTGACGGAGAGCGACCTCCTCTCCCCGGTGCTGGCCGCCGTTGACCGGCTCGGCTACGTGCACATCGGCGAAAGCCACCTACCGATGGCGAGGTTAGAGGCCACCTCGGCTCGGGCACCGTCGACTTCGAGGCCTTCGTCTCTTTCTCCATTGCCGTAGTCGACGAGACACTCAGTAGCAGTCTGGCGTATGGGCTCCGGCAACTCGGGCGCCCACGCCTGCACGTTGATCCGCAACAAGATTCGTGCCAAAGAAACCATCGGCTGCACTGACCGCGGCCCAGTCCACACCGCAGTAAACGGCCGCCCGACTCGGAGGGACTGCCGCCACACGTGGTCCAGCTCCTAGATGATCACCGCCGCGAACAAGATCAGGCGTGAGCCAGAGCTGGTCAGCTCTGAAGAGACGGGCCGAGTCTTCTCAGACCGGTTCGGCCGCACGGTCAAGCCAAACTCCGACCATCCACAATGGGCGACTCTTCGGCGACGCCATGGCGACTCAATCAGTTTCTGGGATGCCTCTTGTGATCACAGGACTAGCGAGACCTTGATCGATTCCTTGCCGTTGGCGACCATGTCCAGACCTTTCTGGAAGTCGGCCAGTGGCACCTGGTGGGTGCAGATCCGGTCCATCGGCAGCGGGCCCGACTCCAGCATCCTGATCGCGGCGGGCCAGCAGCCAGGCCCAAGATGGGCACCTCGCACGTCCAGCTCCTTATCGTCGCTGATGATCGACCAATCGACGCTCACATCGCTACCGAAGACGCCGTACTCGACGTAGGTGCCAAGCTTGCGGAGAATGTTCAGGCCTTGGCCGACAGCAGACGGATGCCCAGTCCCCTCGAGATAGACATCGGCCCCATAACCGCCTGTCATGTCCTTGACGGCACTTACGGCATCCTCCTGGCCGATGTTGATGGTATCGCGGCGCCCGAGTCGCAGTTGTTCTTGACCTGACTGCCGTCTACATCTCTGATCCGCTGCCGATCCCAGGGCGCGAGGAAACGATCAGCTTCGTCGACGAGTTGCTATCAAGAGCGATGGCCAACTGCTGCAGTTAGCTGCTGCAAGTGTTTGAGTCTAGATCGCCAGAAGAGTGCCGAGGCGGGTTTGACAAGCCGCCGCCTACGGTGTGTCAGGCAAGTGGATTTACAAGTTACCGAGTCGAGGGCGAGGCAGCGTTCGAGCCCCGCTCCCGCCGGCCGCACAGCCAGCCGACCGCGATCTCGATGGCTACGGTTGAGTTGATCATTTGGATACTTCTCGACCCGCTGCCGCGCGAGCTGCATCGAGACTGGGCCGTCGTGGCATCCAATGGTCGGAGTCCTCCAGCTCACCACACAGCGACACGCCCATGCGGGGAGGCGGGGCGGGCGGCAAGTACGGTAGCCCCGGCAGGGATCGCTCAGACGTCAGGTCACAAGGTAACCACCGTCGACTGGCAAGTCCGTTCCGTTGATGGCCGAGGCTGCGTCGGAGGCCAGCCAGACGGCGGTCTCCGAGACCTCCCGCGGATATACGAAGCGGCGCAGTGGAATGCGTTGCAGCATGGGCGCAGCCTTGTCCGGGTGGTCCAGCCAAACGCGCTGGCCCATCTCGGTCAGCGTAACGGTGGGGCAGATGGAGTTGGCTCGTACGCCGGCAGGTCCCAGCTCGAGCGCGAGGACCTTGGTTGCCATCAACAAGGCCGCCTTGGTCATGCAGTAGACGTAATGTTCGTCCAACGCCCGTAGGCCGGCAGCGGAGGCCATGTTGATGATCGAACCCGACCCTGCATTCGCCATGGCGGTTCCGATCCGCGCTGCCAGCAGCGATGGAGCTCGCAGGTTCACGTTCAGAACGGCGTCCAGGTGGGCGCTGGTCAGGTTCTCGACGCGTTCCGGGTAGGAGATGCCGGCGTTGTTGATCAGAACGTCCAGGCCGCCGCAGGTGGCCCAGGCCTGCTCGGCCAACTGCTCAGGGGCTGACGGCTCGGCCAGGTCCAATGTGAGGGGCGTGACCGGCACGTCGTGGTCCGCACTGAGTTGCTCGGACTGAGCTTGCAAGGCTGCACCGTCGCGGCCCGTGATCACCAAAGTGGCGCCCGCTGCTGCGAACGCGCTCGCGAGGTCGGCGCCGATGCCTTTGGAGGCCCCGGTGATGAGGGCGCGCTTGCCCTGCAAAGCGAGAGAGCCGGAAGGCGGGCGTGAGTCGCTCACCAGATGGGTCCTTTCCCTGTGTGCGCTAGCCGAAAGGTGGGCACGTGCCGGATATCCGAAGACCAACCCGTACCCGAGGCGCGGCGATGATCAGTTCTGCGGTTCGCGGGTCGGTGACGAGCTGGTTGAAGTAGTGCGTACGCGCCCGGTAGTGATCGGCAGTGCCTTGTCTTGGCCGGCGGTCAAAGCGATCATACCGAGATCTGGATTAAGGGCTGCAGGTTCAAGCCGAGTGGGCGCTCACTGCACGGGAAGGTCACCACCCGGTTGACCGGCGCGGTGAAGACGCGTGAGCAGACGTCGCCGATGGCGTCGACGAGCGCTGGCGTGGACATGTCAACGAAATGCGCGGCCAACCGTCGCAGAACCGGGGGTGTGCCCCAACCCGGTGAGGAGGCAGCGCGCCACGGGCCAAAGCTGCAGCACATGCTGATCGCTGGATCCCCTGACCAGACGAGCGAAGGATACGAGATTCGAACTCGTGAGAGCGTGAACCCAACCCGCTCTCCAAATCCGCAAACCATGGTTCAGACGAGTCGGCAAGTCTGCGCCTACGTTTGCGCAGCGATCACTCAAACACTCGGGGATGGCCACAGACGAGGACTGCTCAGTAGTCGCCTTCTTGGTATTCATTCGGGTAGACGACGGACTTGAGACTGTTCGGATCCAGGTCGCTCTCCAGCGCCTCGTCGGCGCGCTCAAGACCAAATCGGCCGGTGACCAGAGAGTCGAGCTCAACCAGGCCGCTGGCCACCATGTGTATGCCTGCCGGCCAGGTGTCGGTGTAGCGGAAGATGCCGGTCACGGTGATTTCGAGGTTTTGGATGTGCTCGACGGGCAGGGTCATCTCTGACGAACCGAGACCCACCAGTACGGCGGTACCGGCTGGACGTACGGCTTTGATACCCGACATGACCGCGTGCGGCGACCCGCTGGCATCGACGAAGGCGTTTACGTCCAGATCGGCGGTGGCAACGTCGGTCTCCCGAGGATCGAGTACCTGGGTTGCGCCATACTGCAGTGCCCGCTCCCGGCGCTCGGGCACCAGATCGGTGACGATGATCTCCGCAGCGCCAAACGCCCGAGCGGCTTGGGCGCAGATGATCCCGACCGGCCCCGCGCCAGCGATCAGAATGCTCGACCCCGGAGTGACCCCGGCCTTGCGCATCGTCGTCACCGCCACCGACAACGGCTCCAGCAATGCGGCGGCCTCGTCCGACATGGAGTCGGGCACCTTGTGGGCGAACTCGGTTCTGATCACGCAGTACTGCGCAAACGCGCCATCGATCGGCGGGGTGGCGTAGAACTCCATGTTGGGGCAGAGGTTGTAGCGGCCGGCGCGACACTCCCGGCATTTTCGGCAGTTCTTCTGCGGCTCGATGGCTACCCGCTCACCGATTCGCGTCGCTGGCACCTCCTCGCCCACAGCGACGATCCGGCCCGACAGCTCGTGGCCCAGGATCAGGGGACCGGTGACGACGAAATCGCCAATCCGGCCATGTCGGTAGTAGTGGGTGTCGGACCCGCACACCCCAACGGCAGCCACTTCGACAAGCACCTCGTCGCTCACCATCTCAGGTGTCGGCACCTGCTCGATACTGAGTGTCTTCACGCCAGTGAGCACGCTGGCGCGCATCCGATCGGGAACGGTGGTAGTTGGGGCGGTAGCGGTCTGGGTCATGGCAGACGGTCCCTCTCTCGCTCTTTTCCACATTGTGGGTGGCTGACGTGAGGTCTGGCTAGGTCTTGCTTGTTCCTCGCCTCCCTGCTCATGCATCGCCAAGGCACAAAGAACCGGCGCGAAAGCCGCCCGACGACTGCGCGAGTGGTACGAAATCAGGGAGTTGTCACTGATCCTGCGACCGCCCGACTGTCACTTCATCAACGAATGGCTGATCATCTTCGCAGCAACGAGCTCTCCTTCGGCGCCGTCCAGCACCTTCCACGCCGCTCGCAACCGCTGCTCGGCCACCCGCAGCTCGTGAAGCATGCGGGCTCCTTCCGCAGTCGATAACGACCACGGAAGAACCCACCAACCACAAAATCGCAACAGCCGCAGCACCGCGAAAAGTGTCAAGCACCTACCGGAACGACTGTCGCACAGCAACCGGAACCGCGTCCCGAACTGTCAAGCAGCTACCGGAACCCGATGGTCAAGCATGAACCGGAACTGCACACAGAGCTGATGGCCAACTGCTGCAGTTTGCTGCTGCAAGTGTCTGACCCAGATCGCCAGAGGAGTGCCGAAAGCGTGTTTGACAAGGGAAAATAGGTGGAGCCAAGGGGACTCGAACCCCTAACCCCTTGCTTGCAAAGCAAGTGCGCTACCAATTGCGCCATGGCCCCGGCAGCCGGAAGCCCCATCCCCGAGCGGCCCGGCCGACCCACGATCGTACGTCATGGCTGATGACCGCACCAACCCTGAAAACTTCACTTCAGCTGAACGGCATCCGGCCATTTCGCTCTCAGCGTGCCTCAACAGTCTTCATCTAGCGTCAAGTTCCAGGGAACGGCGAGCCGAATTCTCAGAATCTCCCCCGAGCAGGGGCGGTGGTCAACACTTCACGCTCAGGGCGCCGAAGAAGTTCCCGCTCGGGGGTGATTTTGTGAAAGATCAGACAGGGTCGCCTCCGAGCCCGAGTCCACGTACGCTGTTGCCCATGTGGTCCCAGCGCGAAGTCATCGACTATGCGCTGCAGCGACGCTCCACACTCCAGGCGCTGCAGCGCCCCGGACGCAGGCTCGCCCGGGAGGAAGCCTGTGACGCTGACCCAATGCTGATCCGCGCGGCGAAACACCACGGCGAGCCGTCGAGCGTGGATTGCCCAGTCTGTGAGTCAAACGAACTGGTCAATCTGCAGTACGTGTTCGGCGATCAGTTGGGGCAGTACTCGGGGCGGATCAAACGGACCGCAGAACTAGAAGAGATGGCGCACGAGTTCGGGGAGTTCAAGGTCGTGGTCGTCGAAGTTTGCCCAGCCTGTGGCTGGAACCACATGATCCTTTCCTATCTTCTGGGTGACGGGGTGAAGCGCAAGCCTCCTCGCCGCCAGCAGACGGTTGAGGACATCTATGGCTGATCCCCATTGGGGACCCGTCGAATGGGAGCCCCAAGACACTAGCGCGCGCCCGAAAAGGAAAGGTTCCGGCCGACGGTGGGCCCGCGGCATCGGCATCACCGTTGGAGCGCTGACCATCCTCGGCATGCTCAGCGTCATCGGCGTCGTCGCGTACGGCTACAACACGACAAAGCTCCCAGCGGCAAACGCTGAGTTCAACACTGCGACCACGTTTGTCTACTACAACGACGGGAAGAGCGAGCTTGGCAATTTCGCCATCCAAAACCGCACGCCGCTCACCTTCGACCAGATGCCGGAGAGCATGAAGCAGGCCGCGGTAGCCGCCGAGAACCGCACCTTCTGGACCGACAAGGGCGTCTCCATACGGGGCATGATCCGTGCTGCTTGGAAGATCGCCCGCAACCAGGACGTTCAGGGCGGCTCAACTATTACCCAGCAATACATCAAGATCTTGTACCTGAACTCCGAGCGCACCATGAAGCGCAAATTCCGGGAGCTCTTCCTGGCGTACAAGATCAGCAAGAAGATGAGCAAGCAGGAGATTCTCGCCGGGTACCTGAACACGATCTATTTCGGGCACGGCGCGTACGGCGTCCAGGCTGCCAGCAAGGAATACTTCAACATCGACGCCAAGAAACTGACCGTTCCCCAGGCCGCTTTCCTTGCCACCGTGGTCAACAACCCGAGCATGTATGACCCGGAGGAAAAGCAAAATCAGGCGCGCATTCTCAGCCGCTACCGCTATGTCCTCCATTCGATGGCCGAGATGGGCGACATCACTCCCGTACAGGAAGCCAAGTACGCCCAGAAGCTGCCGAAATTCCCGAAGGTCGCAGCCAATCAGCGATACGGCGGCCCGAAGGGCTTTCTGCTCAAGATGGTTGAACGTGAGCTTGGTGCAGCGGGCTTCGATTCCTCACAAATCAGCGGCGGCGGCCTCAAAATCACGACCACTTTCGACAAGGACGCTCAGCAGGCTGCCGTCGATGCTGCCCAGAAGTACACCAAGCAGTCCGCCGGGGCCGTCGGCCGGAAGTCATCCAAGCTGCATGCCGCACTAGCTTCGGTTGATGTGAACAGCGGTGAGGTCCTCGCTCTCTACGGCGGACGTGACTTCGTCAAGAACTCGCGTAACTGGGCCACTACCCCACGCCCGACCGCCTCGACGTTCAAGACGTACGCCCTCGCCGCTGGCCTGAAGGACGGCTTCAGCCTGGCCGACACTTTCAACGGCAACAGCTGGACTCCGCCGGGCGACAGGAACCCGGTCCGCAACGAGTTCAGCCACCAGTACGGCCAGAAAGTCGACCTGATCAAGGCCACCGCCAATTCGATCAACACCGCGTTCGTCGACCTCACCACTCAGATGGACAACGGCCCACGCAAGATCATGAAGATAGCGAAGGCAGTAGGCGCGCCGAAGGGTGCCGGCTGGGACAACAATGATCGCATCCCACTTGGAACTGCTGAGGTGAGCCCGCTGGCCCAGGCCAGCGCATACGCGACATTCGCTAACGACGGCGTGGCGGTGCCCAACCACGTGGTACGCGAGGTCAAGGACCGGAAGGGCAGAGTGCTTTACGAGGCCCACCCGGAGAAGAAGCGCGCTATCGACGAAGACATCGCACACGATGTCACCTACGCCCTTTCCAATGTGGTCGAGCAGGGCACCGGACAGGCGGTGCAGACTCTGGATCGTCCGGTAGCCGGTAAGACGGGAACCAAAGATCGCAAGAACGCCGATGGCTCGAGCGACATTGTCTCCGCCTGGTTCGTGGCGTACACCAGGCAAATCTCCACCGCGGTCATGTACGTCGCGGGCAGTGATGGTAACGGTGATCTTGACAACTACGCCAGGCCGGGTGACAACACATTCTTCGGCGGCACGTACCCGGCTTTGACATGGGCGGATTACATGAAGCGCGCCACCAGCGGCCAAGCGGTGAAGGAATTCCCTGGCCCCGCATATGTGAACAAGGACCAGGGTCCGGAGCCGGACCAGACGATGCAGGAGACTCTGGAACCCACCGATAAGCCGCGCACGGAGGATCCGAAACCCAAGCCACAGCAAACGTGGAAGTGGCCACGAGGTTGGCCGAGTCCCGGTGCAACGGCGACAAAGCCGAAGCAAGGTCCTGGGGGCGGCAAGACGACGCAGCCCCGTTGGAAGCGGCTCCAGCCGAGCGGGAATCCGACCGGCGGACAAGGTTGAGCAGAGTCCCGTCCGTGATCGACGCCCGATCGGCTCACACACTGCCGTCGGCAACTGACAATTTCGTAGGCAGGGTCAGCCAGCGAATCGGCGGGCCGCTGGGACGCTACGGCGCCACCGGCCGGGCATGGTGGAATCCGCTACGCGTCACATTGTTGGTCGGGACATTGGTTTATTTGACCGGCGTGGTCTTCCGACTGCCGTGCCGGATCACTGAAGCCGGTCAGCCCCCCCCAGATCACTTCAAGTACTTGTGCTACTCCGACATCGGCCTGCTGTACGCCGGCCGCGGGCTGTTGCAAGGCAACACTCCCTACCTCGACCACGGTGACTATCCGGTTCTGGAGTATCCGGTGCTCACCGGCTGGTTTCTGGAGCTGGAGCGTCTGATCACCCGGGCACTGGGTGGGCTGCAAGGACCCGGGTTGACCGACCAGCAACAGGTCGCCTCGACGTTGATCTTCGTTGACGTCAACACGGTGTTGCTCGGAGCGTTGTTCTTGATCGCGCTCTGGGCCTTGGTGCGTACCCCAGTGGGACGGCCCTGGGACGCGATGATGCTGGCGGCATCGCCGTGCGTAGCCGCGGCCGCCTTGATCAACTGGGACATGCTTCCGGTGGCTCTCACCGCGCTGGCTATGGCGTTCTGGTCCGCACGTAAACCTGGCCTGACCGGCGTAATGCTGGGGCTCGGAACTGCGGCCAAGCTCTATCCTGCACTGCTGCTCGGTCCACTCTTTCTACTCTGCCTGCGAGGCAAACGGATGGGCGACTTCGTCATGACGTTGTCGACGTTCCTGGTGAGCTGGGGCTTGGTCAACCTGCCGGTACTGCTGCTAGCGCCCGATGCCTGGTTCAGCTTTTGGCAGTACAACTCAGCACGTGGCGGCGACTTCGGGTCGATCTGGTACGTGCTGTCGCTTGCCGGCCACCCGGTTCCCTATCTCAATTGGATCAGCGGAGGGCTGTTCCTGCTCTGCTGTATCGGCATCTTGATCTTGATCTTGTACGCCCCGCGCAGGCCACGGTTCGGTGCCGTGGCCTTCTTGGTCATTGCCACGTTCCTGATGACCAACAAGGTCTATTCGCCGCAGTACGTGCTATGGCTGCTGCCACTGATGATCTTGGCTCGGCCCGAGTGGCGTGACTGGTTGATCTTCACTGCGGGCGAGCTGATCTACTTTGTCGCAATCTGGTGGCACCTAGGCGGCTTTCTGTCCCCAGGGGATAGCTCCCCGGACCGGATTTACTGGCTCTCGGTCCTGATCAGACTCTGTACTCAAGGCTGGGTCGTGATCATGGTAGTTCGTGACGCGGTGCGGCCCGCGCGTGATCCGGTACGCGCTGAGGGAGTCGACGACCCCACCGGCGGCGTACTCGATCAGGCGCCGGACGCCCGCTGGTACCGGGTCTTCGCCGGAACCACAGTCCCGAGGCGGAACGCCTGATGGTGCAGCACGTGCTGCACCACAGAAGCGGCACACCTACTGCTACGTCCCAGACCTCCTCCTCTGGGCGGATCGTCATCCAGGCTTGGCTAGCGAGCCGCGGAATGATCTTCGGCGTAGCCCTGGTGTTGGCTGTGGTGCAGCACCGAACGCTCACCGACATGGTGAGCAACTGGGATGTGCAGCACTTCGCCAACCTCGCCGCCGGCGGATACTCTGCCGAGCCCGACGGCACCTTGATGGCCTTCTTCCCAGGCTGGCCGGCAATTTTGTCATTAGTCGATCAGCTGGGAGTGCCGATCGCCGGTGGCGTGATCATTTCCACCGCGTGCTCGGCGGTCGCCGCCGTCGCGTTGTACCGGCTGGGCGGGCGATGGGCGGCGGTGGCCTGGCTGTTCGCTCCAACCGCTGTCTTCACCGTGGTGCCGTACACCGAATCGCTGTTTTGCGCCGCGGCATTCTGGGCCTGGGAACGGGCACGTGCCGATCGTTGGCTAGCCGCCGCGCTTCTGACCGCGCTCGCCTGCACAGTGCGGGTATCCGGGCTCTTCCTCGTCGGCGCACTGCTGGTCATGATCATGACCAGTGGTACCCCCGTTGTGCTCAAGCTGCGACGGGCCGCCCTAATGCTGATTCCGGCATCGGTGATCATGGCCTTCGCGTCCTATCTGTACGCGGTCACCGGCACCTGGACGGCTTGGTATCGCGCCCAGTCGACTGGTTGGGTACGCCAGCTGACCTGGCCGTGGGACTCGTTCTTGAACACGATTCCGGCCATCGTGCCCGGCGCGTACGCCGATCATCCGTGGTGGGCTGCGGTCTTCCGCGGCGAGATGATCTCCATGGCCGTCGGCATTGGTGTCACCATCTGGTGCATCGTCGTGAGCCTGCGGGCGCGGAAGTCTTCTGATCGGTTGGATCGGACGATGTGGGGCGAGGCTAGCTGGGTTGGTGTGCAAGTGCTGGCGTTCTCCATGTCGTACTGGTTCTTTTCGGTCAACCGTGCGACGTTGCTCTGGTTCCCGTTGTGGATCATGCTCGGCCGCTGGGTCGCCGGACCCTCGGACGACGTACGAACCAGCCGTTCTCGTCAGCTCCATCATGTGCTGGTGGGCTGCGCTTTCGCTGTGGAAATCGTGCTGATGCTGTGGTGGAGCTGGTTGTTCTTTACCGGCCACTGGGCGAGCTGAAGCGGGTGTCCCAGATCACACGAAACGCCGCGCGCGACCGTCAAGTCCCATAGACTGACCCGAGGTGACTCGGTCGGGGGACAGGTGACCGTCTTGGGGGCCCTTGCCGAGGCTTTGATTCAGTCAAGTCTCTAACAGGGGAAATCGTGGCGCGCTACCGCAAGGCGACTGTTGCTGCGCTGGCTGCATCCGCACTGCTTGTGACATCCGGCGCCGCATACGCCGGCGATCTTCGTATTCGGAAAACTGTCGATGAGGCGCCGAGCATGAGCTGGGCTTACTACAACGGTGGGCTAACCGACCTCTCTCCAGGCACCAAAGATGTGTACGACGGCGCGCGAGCGACGGCGATGATGATGAGCATCGACAACGAGAGCACGTTCCGGGTGACGCTCCGAGGTCTGAAGAAGAGTGCCATGCACAACGAGTACGGCGCACATCTCCACACCGGGCCATGTGGACTCGATGCCAACCAACAGCCGACTGTCGGAGGACACTACAACACAACCCCCGCTGGCCAGTCGCTCGTCGTGAACGACAAAACGGAGGTCTGGCTCAACTTCCAGGTGCATTCACTTGACAACACACGTGCGACAGCGGTTGTCCCCTTCGTTCCGGACGGTACGCGGTCGATCACCTTCCATGAAAAGGCGACGGTCCACCACGGAGACGGCGTGGGAACCGCCGGGCTCAAACTGGCCTGCATCCCGCTGGACATTAAAAAGGTCGGCGGCGCTAAGTAGCAAGTGAATCTGATCGCCACCCAGTCGGCCGAATGACTGCTGAGCCTGTCGAAACGCACTAGTCCGCTCCTTCGACAATCTCAGGGCGCATGTTCTGGCCTATTACCCTGACTGGGTGGAACGGATGTGGATTGACCTCGAGGGTCTGGCAAACCTACGCGATGTCGGCGGGATTCCGACGGTCGACGGCGGCAAGATCGTCCCTGGTCGGCTGCTGCGGTCAGACAATCTCCAGACGCTCACTCGTTCTGATGTAGATCAGCTACTGGGGCTCGGCCTTACCGACGTCATCGACATGCGCAGCGACTACGAGGTTGAGCAAGAGGGGCCAACTCCACTGGCTCATTCCGGGGTACGGATCCATCAGTTCTCACTTTTCCGGGAGTGGGAAGTCGGCGTGGGGGAAGACAAGCCCGACATACGTCCTGAAGTGCTGCCTGAAGAGGCGCTGCCATGGGTCGACCTGGAACCCAGCGTCCAGCTCGACAACGCCGTCGCGTCGGTCTACTTCTCCTACCTGGTGGATCGTCCCGACTCAGTGCTGTCGGCGTTACGTGCCATCGCAGCCGCACCCGGTGCGGCGCTGGTGCACTGTGCCGCGGGCAAGGACCGAACCGGAACCATGGTCGCGCTTGCCCTTTCGGTGGTCGATGCCGATCGCCAAGCCATCATCGATGACTACGTCGCGAGCTCGGAACGTGCCGCGCAAGTCGTGGCACGACTGAAGGCCTCGCCGACGTACGCGGAGAATCTCGAAGGTCGCGATTTGTCCTCGCACTTGAGCCACCCAGAGACCATGATCAGCCTGCTGCGACACATTGACGAGGCTTTCGGTGGGGTGTCGCCAATGTTGATCAAGATGGGCTGGACCGAGGAAGACAGCGACCTGCTGCGTGCGAAGCTTCGCGCTTGATTCGCTCTTTCTCACATTCAGTTGGGATCAAATTTCCGACCAGTGCGGACTATTCGAGCAGAGATCTCCTCAGACAAGGTCGATTTTCCGACCAGTGCGGACTTTTCAGGGAGGGGGTTACATCCAGGCGACACAGTCCACCGTTGCGGTAGTCAGCCGCAGCTCGACTGGAATCTCGTCGCCGATCTGCGGTGGCTTCTCCTTGGCGGGCAGGAAGACCTGACTTGATTGCATGTGAGGCGGCTCCAGGAACCAGCGCTTCTTGCCATTGATCGTGTACGGGCTAAGGGCCAGCCCCGCAGCAGCCAAGGTCCCCGTTGCTAGGGCAATCGCGCGATGCCGCAGAGTCTTTGCCGAGGTCGGTGCCTCCATCCCGATGCCATGCGAGGTGCCGCCGGCGACAACGACGATCCACCCATCCGCCGGACACACCCGCTGTCGGTAGCCGGCCCGTTCGCCGCGCTTGATCGCATGCACATCAAGCACTGTGGCGGTGTTGGTACGCGCCTGCTTGTCACCTAGCCAAAGTCTGGTGCCGACTCGTTGACGTATTGGGACCGGCTCGCCCTCTGCTCCACCCAACTGGCGGGCGAGCCCGACCGTTTCCTCTGAAGGCAGGTGGGAGAACCACAGGGTTCCTGGGGCCACGGCGAGGGCAGCCCGGCTAAGCCGCTCTGCTTCGGCATAACGACCGTCAACATGCAGCGGTAGGTGAATGGTCCAGCCGTCGAAGCTGACGCCAGGCAGTAGATCGGCGACCTTAGCAAGATCATCTTGTGGGATTCCGTGGCGTTTCATCGACGTCAGGACCTCGACAATTACCCGCGGTTGATCATTGCGCGCCGCCAGCAGTTGGAGGTCAGACAGACGGGACACCGTGGTGATCACTGACGGCTCAAGGGTCAGCTCAGCCGCTAGCGAGCTGGATGAGTCCCAGGGATTCAAGATCACCACATCGCCTGAGAATGCCTCACGGACAATGCCGACCTCCGATGGGATACCGACAGCGACCGCGTCCACGCGGAGAGTTTTGGATTCCTCAGCCAGCCGGCGCAGGCCGAATCCGTACCCATTGCCCTTGATCACCGGAACTATGCCGGGCGTAGCGCCCGCCACAGTTCGTAGATGTTCGCGCCAGCGCTCCCCATCTAACCGAAGAGTTACACCGCTCATAGTCGCATCACGACACTGATCACCGTCGTTTCATATAGAGGTCGAAAGCCTTGTACAGCAGGGAATTGAGCGGAAGATCCCATTCACCCAAATACTCCACCGCCTCACCTCCGGTGCCGACCTTGAATTGGATTAGTCCCAGGTGCGGATCGTCTGCCTCAAGCCCTTCGGTGATGCCGCGCAGATCGTAGATCGTGGCACCCGCCTCCAACGCATCAAGGATCATCTGCCACTGGATGGCGTTCGATCCCCGCACCTCACGTTTGGCAGTTGAGCTTGCGCCGTAGGAGTACCACGTGTGCTGTCCCACTCGGACCCAGGTGGTCGAAGCCACAAGATCACCTTCGTGGTGCGCCAAGTAAAGCCGGATGCGATCGGGGTCTTCGGCAAGCAGAGCATCGAACATGGTCTGGAAGTAGGACATCGGTCGCGGTCGGAAAAGATCGCGCTCAGCGGTCTCGACGTAGAGCCGATGGAACTCTGGTAGCTGATCGACCGACCCGCGACGTACCACCACCCCGGTCTTGGCAGCCTTTTTGATGTTGCGCCGCCAGAGCTGGTTCATGCCGGCCAGCAGTTGATCAGGGGTTCGTCCCGCGATCGGCAACTGAAACACAAATCGTGGCTGACCGGCCGCGAAGCCTTCCTCATCCTCCTGCGGCTGGCGCCAGCCCAGCTCGCGCAACCGGTTACGAGTCCGAGTGGTTTCATGATTGATCTGATCGGGCATCGCTTCGCTGAGCCGCGTCACCTGCTCGTCGGCGATGGCCGCCTTGATGGTTTCGGCGCTCCAGCGGCGCGCGACGGCTGGTGCTCCGATCCGGACACCAAAGGCACCGGCTCGGCGTACATGGTCGGCCAACGGCCTCAGCCATTCCCCGATGTCGGGAGCCGCCCAGTCGATGACGGGGCCCTCGGGCAGGTAAGCGAGGTATTTCTTGATCTTCGGAAGCTGCCGATACAGTACTAGGCCGGCGCCAACAGGCCCGTCCGTGCCGTTGAACCAGCCGACCGACTCGCTCCGCCACTCACTCTTGACCTTTCCCCACGCTGGCGTCTGGAGGAAGCTCACCGAGGGTTGGGCGGCGTTGAACTCCCGATGCCGATCGGCCTCGATGGTGCGTACCGAAAGAACCACACGTGAGAATGTAATACCCGATCTGCCTCACCGCTTGAGGTCCATGCTTTGCATAGGGCAGCCCTCTATTGCATGGACTCTGCGTCATATCGCCCGAGCGGCTCAAAAAATCTGCGAAGAATGGCGGCTCAGTCGCGCCCGTAAAGGCAAACAACCTAGTCTTCCGCAACTTTTTAGTACGCCACTGCATCAAAAGTGTCCCCTAGAGCCCACTGTGCGAGTACGGTGAACTCGGGATCTCGGGCTGCCCGGAATAGGCCCAACGCATCGGCCCCCGTGTTTCCCCGCGCGGGTTTGGTCCCATCCCCTGTGCGGACCGCCTATTCCGGGTTCAAGCGGCCCTAACGACGCTATTTAATGGCACTCTGACGTGCGGCCGGCAGATTCTCCTCCTTCCTCGCTCGCGAACATGGTCATAGCTCTAACAAAGCCCGGCCGCGAGCTCGTGCAGTCGGCGAACCGGCCGCCCGTCATAGTGACGTTGCCTGATGACTAACAAAACTCGTCGATTTCGCAGTAGTGCTTGTGCAACAGGTTCCCTTTAATACTCAGCGCAAGGACATCGATTCGGTTCTCGTCCCAGGAAACTGCCGCCGGCGTGTCATTAATGCCGCCGCCAATCGTCTCCCACTTGGTCCAAGCCCTTCCATCCCAGGACTTGTGTTGCAGGGTGTTGTTGTCGCCTTCCCGAAACAGATCAAGTCGGCGCAGGCCCCACGACGACACGGCAACGTCGGAGTGGAGTCCGCCGCCGAGGTCGACCGACTTGAGCCAGGTGGATCCGTCATACGACCTTTGGTACAGATGGTTATCGCGACCGCGGTAGAAGACGTCGATGAGGTTCGGGCCTCGCGAAACCGCCGCCGGTGCGCCTTCCAGGTATCCGCCGAGTCGTTCGAACCCGCGCCAGGCCGCTCCGTCCCACCACATGTGGTAGAGCGCGTTGTCGCCGCCTCGGACGAAGACATCTAGCCGATTCTCGCCCCAGGATGCGACGGAAGGGTTTGACGTGAGGTACCCGCCGAGCGGAAAGTAGCCCATCCACATGCCGTTCGCCCATACCCTTTGCCACAGCTGGTTGTCGGTCCCGCGTACGAAGATGTCAAGTCGATCTGGTCCCCACGCCACAGCTCCAGGGCCGCCGACAATTGCGGGCCCAAGATCGTCGGGCGGATACCAGACCTGGCCGTCGTATGACTGGTGCAGCAGGGTCTGGCCGGGGCCCTCAGCAAAGACATCCAACCTGCTGGGACTCCAGGAAGCCAGGCTCGGGGCCGAGTTGAACGAGCCGCCGAGACTCTCCCACTCGCTCCATTCCGGTCTAGGTGGCGTCGGCGACGGAGTTGGTGATGGCGTCGCAGACGTTGTCGGAATCGTGACCGTTGTAGCGGCCGGAACGGCAGGCCGCAGCATGACGAAGAGCCCGATGCTTGCAAGCAGCAGCACCGCGCCGCCGAGCATCGCCGGCCACCACCATCGACGCTGCGCTTTGATCACGCCTCGCAGCACGACCCGCACACTACTCCGAGTTGTCAGAATCTAGTTGACCTGGAGCTCAACTGGGTACTCGCGAGTCGGAATGATCAAGAGGTTTTCTCGATGAAGAGATGCTTGTGCAGTAGCTGACCGTCCGTGCCGAGCGCGAGTACGTCGATTCGGTTCCGTCCCCACGAGACTGCCGACGGAGTGTCACTAATGCCGGTGCCAATGGTCGCCCAGTCCGACCAACTCGTACCGTCCCAGAATCGATGCTCCAAGGAGTTGTCGTCTCCCTTGCAGAAGAGGTCAAGGCGATCCGGACCCCACGAGGACACCGCGACGTCGGAATGAAGCCCGCCCCCTAAGTCGATCGGTTTCTTCCACTTTTTGCCGTTGTACTTCCGCTGGTAGAGGTGATTGTCGCGGCCGCGGAAGAAGACATCGATCCTGTTCGGTTTTCGTGAGACGGCTGCCGGGGCGCCCTCCAGGTTGCCGCCGAGGCGCTTGTACGCGCTCCACTCAATCCCGTTCCACGACTTCTGGTACAACGCGTTGTCACTGCCTCTGACCATAACGTCCAATCGATTTGGAGCCCAAGACGTCACCGCCGGGCTCGAGGTGATGAACCCGCCCAGTGGGTAGTAGCCCATCCAGCCTCCGTTCCAGGCTTTCCGCCAGAGCTGGTTGTCGGCGCCGCGAACGAAGATGTCGAGCCGGTCCGGCCCCCGCGCTACCACTCCGGGTCCACCGACGATGGAGGGCCCGAGATTCTCGGCCGGATACCATTTCGTGCCGTTGTACGCCCGGTGCAGCATTGTCTGGCCGCCGCCTCGGACAAAGACGTCCAGCCGATTCACCGTCCACGACGCAACGCCCGGTCCAGCGTTGAAGGAGCCACCAAGATCATCCCAATCGCTCCACTGTGGGCCAATTGGTGAGGGCTCCGGGGAAGGCATCGCCGGCGGCTGGCTGGATGGCTGGGGGATCGGCGTCATGGCGCGAGCGGCTGGACGCACGATCAGAAAGAGTCCGGTTCCCGCCAGCACGAGCAGTGCGCTGCCCAAGATCAACGGCAGCGTCCAGCGTCGCTGAAAGTTGATCATGTGGGGAAGCACGATCGCACAATATCTTCAGAAAGCCCGACTTGTCATCGCCTCAGGAGTCACATATGTCTCAGCTGTTACATATCATGACTCAAAATGATCACGAGTTGATCACTGCGATGATCACGTCGGCAGCCTACGTTCACGTAGGTTTCTGACGGTCTGCATAGGTTGCAACCCATGCAGACCGTACGCAACCTACGTAAACGTAGGTTGCATCACATGAGTTGGAGTTACTTGGCGATGATCTTGCCGGGGTTGAAGTTACGGCCCGGATCCATTGCGGTAAAGAGCCCATCGATCATGTGAACGCCGGGCGCTGAGATGTCTTGCTCCAGCCAGGCAGCGTGCTCGGTGCCGACAGCATGGTGATGGGACAGTGTGCCGTCCGAGTCGACGAACGCCTGTTGGATGGCGTTCTTGAGCGGCTCGTACTGAGCAAGGGGGTCCACACCGTCGTGTTTGAACGCAAATGTGAAATACAGACACGCGCCGGAGTGGTAGGAGTGCGAAAGGTGGCACATGATCCAGCCCACCACGCCAAGTTGCGCGTACACCTTTTCCGCGGCTGAATTAACGTTCCGATACAGCGGCAAGAGTTTTGACCACGGTGCCGCTGTCTCCGACACGTCGCCAACCGCGCCGCGATCAAGGAGAAAATCTCTGATGTAGGGCGTATCAAACTTCTTCTGGTCGTATAGCGCACCAGGACCCTTGCCGACCAAGATGCCGCCGTGCTTCCCCACGATGTCCTTGACGATCTTCTTCTGTCTTGCGACATGCGCCTTGCCGCCCTCGTAACCAATGAAGGACAGGCAGACCTCGTCCAGGTTCCAGCCGCGTCGTTGCAGGACCTTCATCAGGCCCTTGCTGATCATGGAGGAGATCGAGATGCCACTGGACTTCTTCCTTGTGGCAAACGAGAACGCGGTTTCCTTTGCGTCAGAAACTCGGGTAATGGAGGGATGCGCGTCGCTTGTGGAGATCTCCTGCATAGCGGCCAGCCCAGCTTCCCAAGAGGGGAACAGGTATCCCAAGATCACCCGCACTTCTGGCATCCGATGAACTTGGACGGTCACCTCGGTGATCACACCAAGCCGGCCTTCGGAGCCGAGCATCATTTCGCGTACGCTCGGACCTGTCGAGGTGTGAGGCAACGGCCGGACCTGCAGCACCTTACCGGGCATAACGACGCGCATGCCACGTGCGATGTCAGAGATGTCGCCATACTTATCCGACTGCATGCCTGAGGACCGAGTCGCCACCCAGCCGCCGAGAGTGCTGTGTGTGAAGCTGTCGGGGTAGTGACCGAGCACCCAACCCTGCGCGCTCAACTGGTCTTCAAGGTCGGGACCCTGGGCGCCGGCCTGAATGCGTGCCAGACCTGATTCTGGATCGATGTCGATCACTTGGTTCATTCGGCCAAGATCAACGGAGATGACCGGCCGGGTCTCGTCTTCCGGAGCATGCAGACTCCCGGAAATATTGCTGCCGCCGCCGTACGGAATGATCACCGCATCAGCGGCAACACTCCGATCCACGATTAGCTGCACTTCATCCTCATTGGCCGGATAGACCACAACGTCTGGAATCCGCGGGATATCGCCCGCTCGGATGCGCAGCAGGTCCCTAAGACTCTTCCCATAGGTGTGCACGATCCGATCAAGATCATCTTGTAAGGTGTTTTCGGCACCGACCGCATCGGTCAGCTCAGCCAGCAGCTGATCGCTGATCATGGGCGCCGGAATGGGCAGGTCGTCGAGCGACATGGGCGCGGTCGGCGGGGTATTTACATCAAGATCGATAGCGTTGATCACGAATGGACGAAACGCCGGCTTGTCCTCGTGGTGAAAGCCCACCCCTTCGACTCCCCAGCCCCACCACTTCATGTGCTTGACGTCGGGCATCCCTGTCGTTCTCCTTCGCTTAAAGGGTGAGCACCTCTACGCCTGGCCGGCGCGGTACGTCATGGCATAGTCGATGAGCCCGTGCACCTCTTTGGCAATGCGGTCGGAAAATTGCGCAACCGTTTCGCCATCCTCAGCGCGCATCGGCTCCCCGAACGCGAGATACACCGGGAGCCGCCCGCGGGTCGGCCAGTTCTGGCCGTACGGCATGGCCTCGGATGCGCCAACGATGGCAACTGGCAGGCAGGGCACATCTCGGCTAATGCTCAGCGCCGCGGCTCCGGGCTTGAATGCAGCCATTTCACCGGTGCGGGAGCGAGTGCCCTCGGGAAAGAGCAGCAACGGTACGCCGTCGTCCAGCAGGCCGGTAGCCAGGCCGTGGCGACCGCGTAGTCCGGTGCGATCGACCGGAAACGCGTTGAAGAACAACGAGGTCAAACCCTTGCGCCACCACACGTCGAAGAAGTAGTCGGCCGCGGCTCCGGCTGCGACATAGCGGGCGAGCCCGCTTGGCAGCGATCCGAGAATCAGTGGCGCGTCGAGGTGACTCGCATGGTTCGACACAATGACAAAGGGTCGATTAAGTCCTTTGACATGCTCCTCGCCCAGCACTGTCACCGTCACTAGTCGCCACACCAGAGGCTTCAACAAGCCTCGCTGCGCAACGAACCGAGCCGCTGCATGCAGCGGCGAGGTGTAGCGGGTCTGGCTGGGCACGGGGTTAGCGTAACCCGACCGACGGTGGCGTATTGCGGTCCGATCAAGGCCCGGGCCTGTAGCAGTATCTCCGGAAAGTGGTCGTAAACGGCACTAATCCGATCGGATCAGCGCCGTTCCTTGCCACTTTCTTGAGAATGCGAAGCTCTTGAGAGGATCAATTCGCCTGACGCCGCTAGTGGCGGGTGGACATCAATCTGCGTGAGACCGCTCGTACGGTGCGGTGCGGCAGGTGTTGGCAGATCGTCATCAGCACCTTGTAGCGCTTGGACGGGATGGAGATCACCTTGCCGGCTACGGCGTCGTCCAGACAGTCGGTGACGAGCCGGTCAGCGTCCAACCACATAAGTTCAGGTATCGAGCCGACGTTGATCTTCGCGCGCTCATGGAACTCCGTACGGACCCAACCCGGACACAGCGCCGTGACGTTGACTCCGGTGTCATGCAGCTCATTTGCCAGGCTTTCCGAGTATGTGGTCACCCAGGCCTTGATCGCGGCGTAGTTGCCGGTGGCCACGAAACCTGCCGTACTGCTGACGTTGATGATCGTGCCGGCTCCTCGCTGTCGCATGGTCCGCCCCGCGGCGGCCCCAAGCATCAAGACCGCTCTGATCATGACGTCGATCGCGTGCTCGTGTGGAGTCGTATCCGCGTCGGTGAGTTTGGCCCGCACTCCAAAACCGGCATTGCTGATCAGCATGTCAATCGGCTGCTCGACACTGCTCAGCCGCTCCGCGATCCTGATCACCTCATCACGTACAGCAAGATCAGCAGTGATCGTTTCTACACTGATCGCGTGGCGTTCCTTCAAGTCAGTTGCGATCTCAGACAGCCGATCAGCGTCGCGTGCCACCAAGACCAGATCATCGCCGCGCGCTGCCAACGCCCTCCCAAACGCGGCGCCGATGCCTGCCGTGCCCCCGGTGATCAGCGCAGTTGCCATGAGCACACCCTATGACGCGGCCGCATCGGAGGCTCCGACGTCGTCACCACTTCGGTCCTAAGCCGTGATTCGGCCGGTCGTGAAGACGGCACGATCGGCGGCCCGGCGGCCGGCCTCCCATCCACGCTGATCCAGATAGCCTCCGCTTGCCGTTCGGGTGTGCGGGAACAGCCGGTCGAACTCCTGTTGGACAGCGCTTTCCTGCCGCGTCAATAAGGGCACTAGGTCTTTGCCATAAGACTCAGTGGCTGCCGCGTTCGCCTCCCTGAGCCGCTCGCCGATTCGCACGGCGTATGCGGCGAGGAAGGACCGCCGGAACGTTGCCGATCGGTCGAATGAGCCGGGTCGGGCGGCACCGGCCTCAGTCATAGCGCGAGTGGCCTGAATGAGCAGCGAGGTGAACAGCATCACTACCTGATCGACATCCACTGGCACGCCGACGATGGTTGCGATATCAAGCTGATTGAAATAGATCACCCTGCACCGGTTGGCCATGCCGACGGCGTTGAGTAAGCCGGCCTTGGTTGACGCATATGGGCTCTGCAGATGCAGCCGCTGGGCAACCACGGCAATCTGCTCATTGGTGGCACCCAATAGCGCCTCATCGATCGCATGCCGAGTCATCAAGTCCTGGGCCTTCGCCGTGAAGCTTTCGGCCTCCGCCGCGTACGAAGTCGCCTCGGCTTTCGCAAGCAGCGCCCGGATCCGGTTGAGTAGCTTTTGGCGCTCCGAATCCGGCTCGGCGACCGACGATCTGGGTGCGGGTTTTACCCACGCTGACGGTGGCGGCACGATGCGTTCGAGCGGCGGCAGGCTCGAGACAATGCCAGCCAATACGACTACGTCGCCCCAAGCATCTACCAGCCGGTAGCCAGCCCGGGCCAGCGTCTGGATCAGCAACCAGCGGTCATACCCTCCCGCGGACGGCGCCAGATCTGCGGCATCCTCAGCGACAGCTCTCAGCTGGTTGAGCCACTCTCGTGGCGCCAGTTCCTCAGCGCGGACGGCTCTGCCATGCTCAGTAATCACTGCTGCGATCTGTTGCGCCGACCGCGGAATTGCCTTGCGTACCACGTGCACTACGTCCAACGGCTGCCAGCCGTGTTCCCAAAGGGCAGTTAGCAGCGCGTAAAGGCGCGCGGTGATCAGCTCGTCCATCAACAGCAGGTCCACCGGCCTTAGGCCGGCCAGTTCCTGCTCGACAAGCTGCCTGACC
>Ga0111538_10002631_pt1 | contig 25177 bp, 23 predicted proteins | sample SoiMethybrSBSTD1_FD_79669 | JGI IMG/M metagenome (GOLD analysis project Ga0111538, IMG submission 79669) | Bulk soil microbial communities from a Populus tree surrounding site in Tennessee, USA - Soil MetaG P. TD hybrid SBSTD1 (version 2)... | ecosystem: Environmental > Terrestrial > Soil >...
AAAGCTCCCTTTGGCGGTCTGCGCTGACAAAGAAAATGAAGTGATTATCAAAAGAAGAGTCAATGTTTTTTTCATAGTAGCTAATTGTTTAAGTGGGATACTTTAAAAAACGTTATCAATTCGCCAAGATAACATTTTAACCACCACGCCTGATTGGAATGATGAGAAGCCTTGGCAACAAAATAAAAAAAACCGTCCGGATGAGTTGCCGGAACGGTTAATTCACTCTGTTTAGGTTAGGTATTAAAATTGTCTTATGCATGCACCTTCGGTACTGCTTCGAGTATGTCACGATTGGCGTACGAACGATACTTGTCAAAATTCTTTAAGAATGCTTCAGCCAGGTAGTTAGCTTTCTTATCGTATGCGTCTTTGTCGGCCCATGTATCCCGGGGGTTGAGCAATTCTTTCGGAACACCGGGACAAGAAACCGGGATATCTACCCCAAAAACGTCGTGTTGTTTGTATTCTACTTTATTGAGATCTCCCTTCAACGCGGCGGCTATGAGTGCGCGGGTAATCCCAAGGCTCATCCTTTTACCTTTTCCAAAAGAACCACCAGCCCATCCGGTGTTCACCAACCACACATTTACCCCTGCTTGCTGTATTTTCTTACTCAACATATCCGCATACTTGGTAGGGTGTAGAGGCATGAATGGCGCTCCGAAACAGGTAGAAAATGTCATAGTCGGCTCTTTTACTCCTTCCTCTGTACCGGCAACCTTTGCTGTATATCCTGAGATAAAATGAAACGCTGCCTGACCGGGAGTAAGTTTAGAAATTGGTGGCAGGACGCCGTAGGCATCACATGTCAGGAAGAAAATATTTCGAGGGTTCATGCCTAATGACGGACACGCAACGTTCGGCATGTGTTCAACCGGATAGCTTACACGCGTGTTCTCCGTTTTAGAACTGTCACAATAATCAACTTCATCACCTTGTGACTTAAAATTTATGTTTTCGAGAAGGGCACTCCCCCGGATTGCGTGAAATATCTCAGGCTCGTTTTGTTCGCTAAGATTTATGGTTTTTGCATAACAACCGCCCTCAAAATTGAAAATGGTATTGTCAACGGTCCAACCATGCTCGTCATCACCTATTAGTTTTCGTTCGGGGTCAGCGGACAAGGTTGTCTTTCCCGTTCCAGACAAACCAAAGAAAATCGCAGTATCACCGTCGCGGCCAATATTAGCTGAGCAGTGCATCGATAGTACATTTCGCTGATGCGGCAAAATAAAATTAAGCGCTGTGAACACTCCTTTCTTGATTTCACCGGTATAACCACTTCCGCCTATGATTATTATTTTTCTTTTGAAGTCTATGATGGAGAAGTTGTGCTGACGTGTTCCATCTTCAGTTGGATCTGCGTGGAAACCCGGCGCATTTAGTATGTGCCATTCGGGAACAAATCTCATCAACTCTTTTTCTGTTGGGCGCAGGAACATGTTATGAACAAAAAGATTTGACCAGGAGTATTCATTAATGACCCGGATGTTAATTCGGTATCGTACATCGGAACATGCATATACATCGCGGACAAAGAATTCCTTACCATTGAAGTAGTTGATCATCTTTCTGTACAACTGATCAAACTGGGATGCATGGAAAGGGATATTGAAATCATTCCACCATACTGTGTCGGCTGTTATTTCATCCTTCACAGTAAACTTATCTTTTGGTGATCGCCCAGTGAATTCACCTGTGTCAACAGCAAGCGCACCAGCGTTCGTTAGTTTGCCCTGACCCGCTCTAAGTGCAAACTGAATTAGTTGTTGAGGCGGAAGGTTCCAATGAGCTTTACCATCTTCAATACCTAAGTCTTTCACCGACGCATCGGCCGGCTTGATTCCGAGTTCTTGCATGATTGTCTGGTTAAATGAGTTGAGACAAAGGTAGGCAATTATAGACCATTTCAATCGATTGCATTGATATTTTTCCTTTCTTTACCGGAGATCAGGGGTATTTGCGAAAGTGAATTTCTCGGTCTACTTTGAACGCGATTTCGCCAAAGGGTTATTCCGATAAATTGGATTTTTTGAAATGCCGTTTTTGCGAAATTTTTTTTGGTTTTTTTGACCTAAACCTGTTTTCACCTCATGGCGATTGCACAACGGATTTCTGAATTCCGAGCGGGATTTTCTTCAATTTTTTGGATCGCAAATACATTAGAGCTCTTTGAACGACTCGCTTTTTACGGTGCAAAAGCGGTGCTGGTAACATTCTTATTGGAGCGAGTTGGACTGGTAAATGAAGCAGCAACTCTTGCCGGAATTTTCTCGGCGTTGATTTACGCGCTTCCAATTGTTGCAGGAGTTTTAGTTGATCGATATGGCTTCAGAAAAACGCTGATGGCTTGTTTTCTCATTTTTTGCGTTGGGTATTTTCTGATTGGAATGGCAGGTATGCAGTTTGGAGAACAAATTGTAAATGCGATTGGTAAGCGGTCGTACACTCTTGGCGTGCTGATTCTAACTGCAATTGGAGGATCACTTATCAAGCCTTGTATTGTTGGAACAGTTGCAAAGACCACGAACGAACAAACAAAATCGCTCGGATATTCCATCTATTACACTCTTGTAAATATCGGTGGGGCTATTGGTCCAATACTAGCGCTGGTCATCAGAGAGAATCTTGGGATCGAATCTGTGTTGATCATGTCGTCGGCAACGTCGTTCCTTCTTTTTATCGGGACCTTTCTATTTTTTAGCGAGCCCGGAGAATCTACAAAGGAAGAGGTGCGCACTTTTGCAAAAGTATTCCGGGATATGATTCTTGTGTTTGCCAATTTCAGGTTCATAATATTTCTGGTTATCTATTCGGGATTTTGGTTAATGTTCTGGCAAATATTTTACCTAGTGCCCCAATATGGAATCAAAGTTTTGAATTTTCAGAAGTTTGAGCTGCTTGAAGCTGTTGATGCTATCTGTATCATCTTCCTCACGGTACCTATGGCGTTTCTTGTCAAGAAATGGAAACCTATTGCAGCGATGACCCTTGGTTTTATTTTCGCCAGTTTTTCCTGGATACTAATGGGGGCAATACCCACTGTACAGGCCACCATGATCGCTATAGGACTTTATGCATTGGGAGAAGCGACACAAGCGCCGAGATTCTATGAATATGTGGCAAGCCTTGCGCCTAAAGGTCAGATCGGCACATTCATGGGATTTGCGTTTTTACCTGTTGCAATTGGTTCTTTCAGCGCTGGCGTAATTGCTGACTGGCTAAGAACAACTTACCTGGATTCAAACCCAGCAATGATGTGGTACATCGTTGCCGCCATCGGATTTGTCTCAACGTCCCTGATGCTTCTGTATAACATGTTCCTAGCACCCAAACCTCAAACCTGAAACTTTAAATCTGAAACCTGAAATCAGAAACCTGAAACCATCTAACCTGAAATTACAACCATGGAGGAATCTAAATCCTTTAAGCCCTACGTTGCCCCCGGAGACAAAGTCGCGGAGTTTACTGCCAAATCAATAATCCTTGGATCACTATTTGGCATCCTGTTTGGATCATCAACCGTTTATCTCGCTCTAAAGGCCGGACTTACTGTTACTGCGTCAATCCCCATCGCGGTAATAGCCATCACGTTGGGACGAAAATTCCTTAAGACAACAATTCTTGAAAATAATATTATTCAAACGACCGGATCTGCAGGTGAGTCGATAGCGGCAGGAGTAGTGTTCACGTTGCCCGGTTTTTTGTTCCTGTCTCCTGGAGAAAATGGTGTTAGTATAGGAGAGGCGTATTTCGATTATCTGACGATCCTGATCCTCGCTGCATTCGGTGGGATGTTGGGTACGTTGATGATGATCCCGCTAAGAAGATCCCTTATTGTAAAGGAACACGGCACTCTTCCATATCCCGAGGGTACCGCCTGCGCATCAGTTCTTCAGGCAGGAGAGAAGGGTGGGGTATTCGCACAAACCGCTTTCGTCGGAATGGGGATTGCCCTAGGGTACGCGATACTTCAAAAAGTCTTTCACGTCATCGCAGAGATACCCGCAATTGCAACCTCATATGCAAATAAGTACTGGCCTGCTGGAGCAACACGGGCGGAAATTACACCTGAATACTTAGGCGTCGGATATATTATCGGACCAAGAATCTCTGGCGTATTGGTAGCAGGTTCTGTCCTGGCGTGGTGGGCATTGATCCCGTTGTTAACTACTTTGGTCGATCCAGATACCATTGCGCTTCAATTAGTAAAGCTTGGGTATCTCGTGGATATTAATACTGCTGGAGGTCCAGGAGCGTGGGATCCACAGGCTCACACGTTCGGAAGTTATGCAGATGCAATTTACCGTGCTTACATCAGGCAGATAGGGGCCGGTTCAGTCGCTGCAGGTGGATTTATTACGCTGATTAAAACGATACCTACAATAGTCTCTTCTTTCAAAGAAAGTCTTGGATCGATGAAAGAAAAGAATGAAGCAAGCATCCTGCGAACAGATCATGATCTTTCATTTAAAGTAGTAATTGTTGGAAGTATTGTACTTGTATTGTTAGTAGCCATACTTCCCAGTTCAATAATCCCAGGTGATAACATCATTCAGAAAATTATTATCGGTATCCTCATTGTCGTATTCGGATTCTTCTTTGTCACTGTATCCAGCCGTATCGTTGGCCTTGTTGGAACGAGTAATAATCCGATCTCCGGCATGACGATAGCGACGCTTATGGGTACCTGCCTGATCTTTACCAGTGTGGGCTGGTCAGGGAAACTCTATGAACCTCTCGCCCTGGTGGTGGGTGGTATGATCTGTATAGCGGCAGCAAACGCAGGCGGAACTTCACAAGACCTGAAGACAGGATACATCGTAGGGGCAACTCCTAAGTACCAGCAACTTGCTTTGTTTGTCGGCGCAATTGTATCGTCGATAGCAATCGGAGTCGTTGTAAGGATTCTGGATACACCAACCCCTGAAATGTTATCGCAAGGGTTAACACACGCCATTGGTAGCGATCGTTATCCGGCTCCTCAGGCGACCTTGATGGCAACGCTCGCCAGGGGTATCCTTTCTTTCAATCTGGACTGGCAGTTTGTGATTGTCGGTGTATTTGTTGCCATCACCCTTGAGCTATGCGGCATCAAGGCGCTTGCATTTGCTATCGGGCTTTACCTCCCATTGGCTACAACCCTTCCGATCTTCGCGGGAGGCGCTGTTAAAGGGTACATTGACTGGAGAGCAGAAAGGAGAAATGAAAGAAAAGAGGATGAAGAACTCGGCCGAGGCAGCCTTTTCGCTACTGGATTGATTGCAGGCGGTGCATTAACAGGCGTAATTGTCGCCATCCTTTCGGTCTTTCTTGCGGATAGTATGGCAATTCTTAACGTTGAGCACTCCTTAACCAATGTATTAGGTCATGGCGGTTATCAGGTTATGGGAACTCTATTCTTTATTGGCCTGATGACATTGCTTTACCGGCAGGCCGTGAAAAAATAGTCACATGGAAAGATGCATCAGACATGATACGCTGATGCATCTGCTATTTTTGGATGTATTGATGATCAATGATTCGCTTCAAGACATCTAGCGCATTCGTTTCAGACTGATCCACTTTTCCATCCGCTTGAATTATTTCACTCAGGTCCTTGAAGAGGTGCGCCTCGACAGCTGATTTCTTGCTGAAGTGTTCAATCGAATCAGTGAATAGCTCGGTTAGCTTGCTCTTATCAAAGGAATTGTATTCCCGGATAGCGCTATATAGTTTCTTTTCAAGATCTGTCCCTTCTGCAAACAACGTATTCATTTTTACCTTGATCGCTGCAATTTCAGAAGGATCATAGCTATCATCGGCACGTGACATGTGAATGTATAGAAATAAAATAAAGTCGGGAAGAGTGGCGTGTATTACCATAGTTACATCGGTTAAAAGACGAAAATAATAAAAAAGGCCTCACGTTTGGATGAGGCCTTTTAAGTATGTATTCCGCTTAGCGGCTTATGAATTACATCATTCCACCCATTCCGCCTCCACCGTGTGGCATCTGAGGTGCAGGATTTTCTTCTGCAATCTCTGATACAACGGCTTCAGTAGTTAACAGGAGGCCTGCAATAGACGCAGCGTTCTCCAGCGCAAGGCGAGTAACTTTAGTAGGATCGATAATACCCGCTTCGAAGAAGTTCTCGAACTTGTTGTCGCGTGCATTGTAACCGTAGTCTTTCTTGCCATCGCGTACTTTGTTAACGATCACTGAACCTTCCTGTCCGGCGTTTTCAGCAATAATTCTCAATGGAGCCTCGAGCGCAAGGCGTACGATGTTCACACCAGTTGCCTGATCTTCGTTGGTGACGCCAAGATCTTGCACATTCTTGAGGGCCTCAACTGCACGGAGATAGGACACTCCACCACCAGGGACAATACCTTCCTGAACAGCTGCGCGTGTAGCGTGCAATGCGTCGTCCACACGATCCTTCTTTTCTTTCATTTCAACTTCAGTGGCAGCTCCTACATAAAGGATAGCAACTCCGCCAGAGAGCTTAGCAAGACGCTCCTGCAGTTTTTCCTTATCGTAATCGGATGTTGTCGTTTCGACTTGTGCCTTTATCTGAGCGATGCGGCCCTGGATTTCATTCTTCTTGCCTGCACCATTGACAATTGTAGTGTTGTCTTTGTCGATATTAATCTTCTCTGCGCGACCAAGCATATCCAATGTAGCATTCTCCAATTTGAAGCCTTGCTCTTCTGAGATCACCTTTCCACCTGTGAGGATAGCGATGTCTTCCAGCATTGCCTTTCTTCTGTCACCAAAGCCAGGTGCCTTAACAGCAGCTACACGTAATGCGCCACGGATCTTGTTAACCACGAGGGTAGCAAGCGCTTCACCTTCTACTTCTTCAGCAATGATCACCAGCGGCTTACCAGTCTGAGCTGACTGCTCAAGAACAGGAAGGAGTTCCTTCATGCTGCTGATCTTCTTATCGTAAATGAGGATGTAAGCCTGATCGAGATCAGCTTCCATCTTTTCAGTATTTGTAACGAAGTATGGAGACAAGTAGCCGCGGTCGAACTGCATACCTTCTACGGTCTTTACTTCGGTCTCAGTACCTTTTGCTTCTTCAACAGTGATCACACCATCCTTACCTACTTTATCCATTGCATCAGCGATCATCTTACCGATGGTCTCATCGTTGTTCGAAGAGATGGTAGCGACTTGAGCAATTTCATTTGAATCCTTTATCTTCTTGGATTGTTTCCTGAGGTGTTCTACAACAGCATCGACTGCTTTGTCAATGCCACGCTTAAGATCCATAGGATTAGCACCAGCAGCAACGTTCTTTATTCCGTGTGCATAGATAGCTTGGGCGAGCACCGTTGCTGTGGTCGTACCGTCACCGGCTGCATCTGCGGTCTTGGAAGCAACTTCTTTCACGAGTTGAGCACCCATGTTTTCGATAGCATCCTTTAACTCGATCTCTTTTGCAACTGAAACGCCGTCCTTAGTAACCATGGGAGCACCGAACTTCTTGTCAACAATAACGTTGCGTCCTTTAGGACCGAGGGTAACTTTTACTGCATCAGCAAGCTTATCTACACCCTTTTTGATCTTGTCCCTTGCCGCGGTATCAAAGGTTATTTCTTTAGCCATAATGTTTTAATGTTTTGGTTGTTTGATTAAATGATTCCGAAAATGTCGGAGTTTCTCATGATGAGGTACTCTTTTCCGTCGATATTGATTTCTGTTCCGGAATATTTTCCATAGAGAACATTGTCCCCGACTTTTACAGTAACGGGTTTGTCCTTAAGGCCCTCGCCAACGGCTATAATTTTGCCTTTTTGGGGTTTTTCTTTTGCTGTATCAGGGATGATTATGCCTGATGCAGTTTTGGTTTCAGCTTCAGCCGGTTCTACAAGCACCCGGTCCTCATTTGGTTTGAAGTTGATTTTTGCCATATGTGTGTAATGGTTTAAATGGTTAACAAATCTTGACATCCCACGCCTCACAGCTATTGTGCCAAGGCGAAAGAAAGGGCGAATAACGGACAAAATTTTTACATATGTCAGGTTTTTCTTGGTATTTGGATTTTGTTTGGCATGGTTTTCGGCCGTGTCTACGCCAGGATGTCAGTCAGGGAGAATGCTGGGAAAAGCACCGGGCTTAGGCGTTTGACGCGACTTGATGTCCGTTTCTTACATGCTAGTCTGGAGAGTCGTTGAGCAACTTTGTGAAGTATTTGTTAAATTGAAGTGTAGAAAAATGTGTCTATGGAAAAATTGTCGAAAGATTGGATTACCCAGGGGCTAATTGACTTCGAGTACAAGAAATACCTTTTGATGGCCTATTTGCAGACCGTCAAAAGCTCTTTCGGCAAGGTGGAGCTCTACCCGTTTTTGGCAGATCTCGTATTTCACTACCGGAATTTGCAGGCGCTTAAAGAAAACAAGGCGTTATTAAGGGACTCCTTTCCAAAGGAGCTATCCCTCGAGGAGTTCAGAAAGCTTGAATTAAGCTATAGAGAAATGGTAGAGGACGATTCGGTGATGAGCGAACTCGAGTCCATCATTAATTTTGCTCTTCCACAGATCAAGGACTCCCTTCAGGAAGGCTCTATCATCTACGAATATGTAGAATCTCAATGTGAAATATCGCCGGTAGGGGTGACGCCACTCTATGCGAAGGAGGGCTACCTATTTGTCACGCAGCCTCCAGAAAAGGAAACGAACATCTACCGTTATCAAATGTCGATATTTGAGGGAGCGCAAGAGCAATTAAGAAGCCTCAATACCGAATTTGTCGAACGCGTCGAAAAGAATCCCCTGAACACATATGAAAGGCTTAAACTTGACCTCATTCGCAAGTTCAAAGATCTGCCGAATCCTGCAGCCTATCTGATATTGGCCCGAATGAAGTTTCCATTTGCAGAAACACTGATGCCTGTAGCTAAAAGGCTTTTCGTAAAGCATATATCACAACCCGCCTAAAATAAAAAAGCCAGTTTTCACTGGCTTTTCCGGTTTAGGTTTCTTGGATCTTTATTTAGTGGTATCAGTTGATTGTTCGCTGTTGTCAGGCGAAAGGTCATTAAGATTGGGAGTCGGATTCACCGGAGGCGCCTGCTCCCCAGCCCTTTCGAGGATATCGTTTGTTCCCGTTCCAGCATTGGGGGTCAGTAGATTCGTCGAGAGCGACAAGATCATTATTGCTATTATGAATCCCCAGGTAAGCTTTTCCAGGAGATCGCCGGTTTTCTTGACGCCAATAATATTGCTGGCCGAAGACCCTCCGAACTGGCTCGTAAGCCCGCCGCCCTTTGAATTTTGAGCCAATATCACCAGTACCAACAGCACCGAAAAGAGAATTATAAGGGAAATGACAAGAATGTACATCGTTTAGCTAATTTTCAATTTTTCAATTTGAGCCGCAAAGTAAGCCTTTTTTTGGGGAAACTTCCAAATCAGCTTTTTCAGAACCTCAATTGCCTTGTCCTTCTTTCCTTGCTTAATCAGGATTTCCACCAAAGTTTCCGACACGACGTTATCGTTGAACTCTCCCGTCTTTATGGAGGACAAGTCTACCGGGGCAGGAGTGCTTTTGTCTTTCGGGCTTGAGATCGACGGTTGGGTCTTAATAAACGTCTCGATTATTTTAAGTTGCTCCTTTTGCTTTTCATTCTCCGGCTCGAGAGCATGCTTCTTCGTTGCGATCTCATCGATGATACTTTCCGACGGCGGGTCCTTCTTTTTTACTTTTGGTTTCGATTCCTCCTGTATGGCCTCCTCTTTTGCCACGGCCATTGCTTTTGCCAGCTCGACAATCCTTTCCTTCCTGGACTTCAACGACTCTCTTTTTGAGGATAGTTCTTTAGTGTTAGCAACTGCCTTATCGACAACCGGCTCCTTTTTTTCAGAAGCTACGGACCCTGCTGTCGGTACCTGGTCGGAGTCAACGAACATCTGCTCGAAATTGTGCCGAAGTTGATGAAGCTTTTCGAGATCATTCATCACCTGGTCTGCTACGTTATCAGGCGCATCGGAAACGGCAGTTACAACGGCAGCCTTCGATACCAGTATTGGCGAAACGACCGCAAGGTTCTTAATCTCGGGCTTGGCTGTAGCGATAGGGCGCGTAGCGACTAGGTTGTCCAACGTCATTACGTCCTTTAGCACTGAACGGTCGGATGCATGCACTGCAGCAAGCTGAAGCTCTTTTTGATGATTGATAAATTCGTGATCCTTACTCACCCTGGCAGCAAGCGCATGTAATAGCTGACTGTAAGGATAGCTCTCTTTCAACGCGATCACGCCCAAAGCCTGTTCTTCCGAACATTCGGAATAGTGCTTTAATACTTCTATAAAGTTTTCTTTTTCCACTTGGTGCCGGTTGGTAAAAATAAGAAAATTTACCAATTGGCAACGGATGCGTTGAAGATGTCATTCACAATCCGTTCGAAAATCTGCCTGGTATATTGTTCTTCTACGTCTGTAAAATTCTGATCATTAGGGAAATCCTTATAGAAGGAAAATGACTTGCTCTGAAAGCTCATCGTTTCGTCGATCGTATTGACGAATGATGCCTTAACTGTGATTGTTAATCGCTGAGAAGATGCCTGGTTAATGGCATTGGGGTCGCCGGTAGCTGTTGGGGCAATGGGAGTGAGCCTGAAGTCGGATATTTCACCTTCCATTTGCAGTTCGCCCTCATCCTGAACGACAGTTATGCTGGAATTCTGGATTACGTAGGTTTTGAGCATGTTTGTGAAGGTTTGACCGATATTCGCCTGCGCCAACTCAGTATTGTTGTAGAACTCGGTGATCGATATAGTCTTTGCACTAGTCGTCGTGCCGGACATGGAATAATTCACAGAAACTCCGCACGAGGATGCAACGAGGAAACATGATATTACTGCAATGGTCCGTGCATAAAAGCGAAGCAATCTCTTCATTTTTATAGGGCTCTAAATTTGATCAATCTTCGAGGTCGTATTGTTTGATCTTGCGATACAGCGTCCGTTCCGAAATACCCAAATCCCGTGCCGCGTATTTTCTTTTATTGCTATTCTTCCGTAGAGCGCGAATTATTAATTCCTTTTCTTTCTTTTCTATCGATAGAGAATCGTCTTCTGCCTCGTGCGAAATGTCGTGCACTTCTTCTTCCTGAGAACTTGCCTGATCCGAAGGTTTCAGGTTTAATACCACTGGCTCAGAAGTAATTGGCGTTGCGTGATCATGAATGCCTTCAAACAAGCCGGGATGATCCTTTACAAGCTGACTTGCCTTTGCTTGATTTGGAAATGTCTCAAGCACTAATTTCTTGAGATCATTGAAGTCCTTCTTCATGTCAAACAAGACTTTATAGAGAATATCGCGTTCCGATAGTCCATCTTTTTCTTCTGCAGATCTCTTATAAAGCGCGGGCAACGTATTTTCTTTTGGAAGGTAATGCTGCAAACGGTTAGCGTCGATCTCCTTATTCTCAGAGGATAACACGGAAATCTGCTCCACGAGATTTTTCAGCTGTCGGATGTTTCCGGGAAATCGATATTGAAGCAGGATTTCTTTCGCATCTTCAGTTAAGATGATCGGCTTTACCTTGTATTTTTCCGCGAAGTCGGTTGCAAACTTTCTAAACAACAACTCTATATCCTTCCCTCTTTCGCGAAGGGGCGGAACATAGATCGGTACAGTACTGAGGCGATAGTAAAGATCTTCGCGAAACTTTCCGTCCTCGACATTTTTCATGAGGTTGATGTTTGTGGCCGCAACAACCCGCACGTCCGTCTTCTGAACCTTTGAAGATCCGACTTTTATGAACTCACCATTCTCGAGGACACGCAGCAACCTTGCTTGAGTACCCAAAGGCATTTCTCCGATTTCATCAAGGAAGATTGTTCCGCCGTTGGAAACCTCGAAGTATCCCTTACGTGCTTCATGCGCGCCGGTGAACGATCCTTTCTCATGGCCAAATAATTCTGAGTCGATCGTTCCCTCAGGAATTGACCCGCAGTTTATAGCAATGAACTGTCCATGCTTTCTTGGGCTGAGATGATGGATGATCTTGGAGAAGGATTCCTTTCCACTACCGCTCTCACCAGTAATCAACACTGACATATCTGTCGGAGAGACTTGCATGGCAACGTTCACGGCGTTGTTCAGCAGCGCTGAATTTCCGATGATGCCAAAACGTTGTTTTACACTCTGTATTTCTGAATCTGTTATAGTCATCTTTTTTTTCTCCCGTCTTTCAGTTCACGGCGCGCCCCATAAGTGTGGCCCCTGTGCAGTCCTCGACTAACACATTGACGTACTCTCCCTTCTGATATTTCTCTCGGGGAAACACCACAACCTTGTTGGCAGTATTTCGACCCTGAAGGAAGGCGTCGGACCGTTTTGAATTTCCTTCTACGAGTACCTTATGAACCTTTCCGATATCTTTCTTATTACGATGCAAGGAATGTTCCCCTTGCTTTGCTATTATTTCATCTAATCTTCTTTTCTTGGTTGTGTCTGGAACATCGTCCTTGTATTTCTTTTCAGCAAGCGTGCCCGGCCGTTCAGAATAAAAGAACATGTACGAAAAGTCGAACTTCACTAGTTCCATCAACGAAAGGGTTTCCTGATGTTCGCTATCTGTTTCGGAGCAGAATCCCGTAATCATATCCGAGGATATTCCACAATCTTCTCCCAGGACTTCTCTAATCTTTTCGATCTTGCTCAGATACCATTCCCGCGTATATCCTCGGCTCATTAACTCGAGAATTCTCGTGTTGCCGCTTTGAACTGGTAAGTGAATGTACTTACAGATGTTCTCATACGTTGCCATAGTTGTAAGAACATCATCCGTGATGTCCTTGGGATGCGAGGTTGAGAATCGAATTCGCAGTTCAGGGCTTACGAGGGCTACTCGCTTTAGAAGCTCTGCGAACGTGACCACATGCGTGACATTGTTCTTTTCAATCCACGCCTTGTTATTCATTTCTTCACTCCATTTGTAGGAATCCACGTTTTGTCCGAGCAATGTGACTTCACGATAGCCACGATCGAACAGATCCTTTGCCTCGGCCACAATGGAACGCGGGTCCCGACTCCTTTCGCGTCCCCGCGTGAAAGGAACAACGCAAAACGAGCACATATTGTCGCAGCCTCGCATAATGGATATGAAAGCAGTCACTCCGTTTGAGTTAAGACGGACGGGAGTGATATCAGCATAGGTTTCTTCTCTTGAAAGGAATGTGTTTACCGCTTTCGATCCTTCATCGACCTTTTCAATCAATTTGGGAAGGTCACGGTATGCGTCGGGACCAGCTACCAGATCAACGATCTTTTCTTCTTCAAGGAGTTTTGATTTTAATCGTTCTGCCATACAGCCCAAAACACCGACAAGCATATCCGGCTTATTTTTTTTAAGACCGTTGATATGTGTGAGTCGGTTTCTTACGGTTTGCTCTGCTTTGTCCCGGATGGAACACGTATTTAGGAAGATTACATCTGCCGAATTTATGTCAGAGGTGGTGTCAAACCCGTTTTGAGAAAGTATGGAAGCGACGATTTCGCTGTCTGAGAAATTCATCTGACAGCCGTAGCTTTCAATGTACAGTTTACGCGGCTTTCCGGAGTTTTTGTTCTCCGTAGTGCGAACACTCTCGCAGGCCTCCAGATCGCTCAAAATATCCAGCTCGCTTATCAAGTTCTCCATAATCCCTACTATCAAGTCGCAAAAATAACAACTTTTATCGTTCCATGTGACATCTTGTCAGTCAGATTTAAGAATCGGCCCTGGCATTGTAGATTTCGCGAAAAGACGAATTATGGCTATCGTTAAATCAGTGAGGGGGTATACTCCCAAGTTTGGTTCTGACTGTTTTTTGGCAGAAAACGCTACGGTCGTAGGAGAGGTCATCATGGGAGACCATTGCACGGTATGGTTCAATGCAGTGGTTAGGGGCGATGTTCACTCCATCACTATCGGCAACAATACGAACATTCAGGACGGTGCGATAATTCACTGCACATATCAAAAAGCTAAGACCGTCATTGGAAGTAACGTCTCAATAGCACACAACGCTATCGTTCATGGATGTACAGTGGAAGACAATGTACTTATAGGGATGGGTGCAATTATAATGGATGACGTAGTGGTCGGAACAAATTCTGTAATAGCAGCCGGAGCCGTGGTATTACCAGGAACCATTATTGAGCCAGGAAGTATATACGCCGGCACTCCTGCGAAACGGATTAAAGATATTAGTAATGAAATGCGCGAAGTGATCTTGAGGACTGCGAGAAATTATCCGATGTATGCCGGATGGTATAAATGATCAATAGTCGGTTCAATGAATTTTTGAATACTGCAGACTATTAAAGTTTTTAATGTATATTCAATTAACCGCTTGATTAATGGATAAGGAACAGAACAGAGGGTTTGATTCTGAGGAAATAAGGGAATACAAGACGAAGATGATGAGTCTTGGAAAGACTTATCTGCCGGATGATGAAGATGAGAGCACGGATGAATATTCGCATTTCTATTTTATAGGAAGATTCGAAGGACGAGAGGTCATTTACGATGCGGTGATTTATACTTTGAGATTACATCACGAGAGCGAACTTTACGAAATTGCCGAACATCGAGCAGCCCAACATTTTCCGCAATACAAGAAGATCTCCTATGACGAAGATGAGAATGGAAACATGGAGGCGCTTGATCCGCTCGAGGAAGAGATTGGTTTGTTTATGGCGGAGGTAATTATGGAGCTCGAGGAGGATGAAGCGGTAAAGGTTAAAGAGCATATTGAGGTGGACTCAAATTCCGAATTCGGAATCAGCCTTGACATTGGACTTCAGGTTGAAAAAATAACCTCCAAAGTCATTGAGAAATTTATCAAAGAATACAACGAAGACAGTCTGAAGCTCGACGAGACGCTTTATTCCTTTCAAACTCAGGATCAGGAAGCTGATTGATCGATTTGAGTTTCTTAGATCAAAATTCTGGCAATTCTTAAATTCTGCGCATATTTGCGCCCTTAACTCTAATTTTTTTTGCTAAATGAAGAATTTGTCCCTTGTCCTCAATGCCATATTGCTGGTTGCGGTTGGCGTTTTGTATTATTTGCACTTTTCCACGGGTAAGTCCACTGACACTTCCGAATCGACCGCTACAATGGGAGATTTGAAAATTGCATATATAAATGCGGATACTGTATTGAAATATTACGAGTACCTGAAAACCACCAAAGTTAAACTGGAAGAAAAGACTAAGAAGATGGACCAGGATTATCGTAATCGTGCGATGGGTCTGCAAAATGAAATAGCCGCCTATCAACGAAACGTGTCGAACATGACGCTGGGTCAGGTGAAGGCAGTCGAAGAGGATCTGGGGAAAAAACAACAAAATCTTCAGATGTATCAGCAATCGCTTAGTCAGCAACTTATGGAAGAAGAAGCTAAGGTCCAGAAGGAATTGTATGAGCGTATTACCGTCTTCCTTAAGAAATATGGAAATGAGAAAGGTCTGCAGATTGTTTTGAAATTTGATCCGACCAGCGATGTGTTATTCGCAGGTCAGCCGTTGGACATTTCACAGGACGTGATCACAGGTCTGAATGATGCATACAAACTGGAAGGCAGCAAAACAAAAGCTGACTCTACGGCGACGAAGTAAGCAATCGAACTCTTGATACCTAATAAAAGACCGGCCTGTGCCGGTTTTTTTTTATCTTTGATTTGAGCTATGGCAAATCGTTTTGTTGGAACACTGCAGATCCAGACACAGGAGCAGAAGCAGATTATTCTGATGTTGTGTACTGGATTTTTTATGGGTGTGTTTATCGCCACCTACCAGGTAACTGCTGATTCCCTGTTTCTCAACCGTCTTGGCGATCAACTTGATCGTGCGTTTCTTATCGCCGGTTTTCTAGGTATAGTCACTACCACACTGTTTTCTACGGCTCAAAGTTTTATCAAGTTTACAACGCTCGCGCTAAGCAGTGTTACGCTTATTCTTGCGTTCACATTAGGAGCATATTGGCTTATTCATTTTGGGGATAAAGTTTATCAGGACTACTACATTTTTGCGCTCTATTGTATGTCGGGGCCGATCACCGCTGTTCTGTTGTTGAGCTTCTGGGGGATCTTTGGTCGTTTGTTCAATTTCCGGCAGTCAAAACGGATCATAGGTTGGATCGACACAGGACAACTTATCGCAGCGATCATTGCGACGCTGATCGTAATTCCGTTCACTACAAAGCTTATCGAAGAAACATCGAATTACCTTCTGCTGTGTGCGATAAGCATTGCAGTGGTTTCAATCCTGATGGTGATTATCTCGAATGTTTTTACGATCTCAAAGAATGACCCCGCAGAGTTTGGCGCTACTGTCAGACGTGAAACCCGGGTGAACATGCTCTTTCGCGATCAATACATCGTTTTGATGTCCGTTTTCTTATTGATATCAATGGTAATGTTTGTTCTAAGCCAGTATTCCTTTCAGACGCTGGTCAAGGAACAGTATCCCGAAGAGCGCGACCTGACCAATTTCAATTCCTTCTTTATCGGTGCTGTTTATGGCATAAGTCTGTTCATGCAGACATTTGTGAACCAGAAGATCATCAGTAATTATGGTCTGCGTATTTCCCTGTTCATTTTGCCGATTGTCATGATCATTTTTTCTTTTGCTTCCCTTGTTACCGGAAGTTTTCTTGGGTTTGAAAAAAGTATAGCGCCGACAGGATTCATTTACTTCTTTCTTTTTGTTTCATTAAGCCGGTTGTTTAACTGGACATTGAGGGAGTCATTGGAAACGCCGGTGTTCAAGCTGTTCTTTATACCATTGGACAACAAACTTCGATTCAGCATTCAATCAAAGGTCGAGGGCATAGTAAACGAGAGCGCAAGATTTATTGGCGGTTTATTGATATTTGGTTTGGCCTTCGTTCCATTTTTCAACATAGTTCATATTTCAATTTTTCTCATTGTCCTTGCCAGCATCTACTTCTTTGTGGTCACCAGGCTTTATAATGGTTACCGGAACAAGATCAGATTGAAGCTTGAAAGCTCGGATGCACAGTTGGAAAAACTCGAAAAAGGTTATGCTCAGATTACTAGCAAGCTGGAGAACATGCTGACGATTCCAGTGGCGAGCAAAGCGGTATTCTCCTACAAGCTCCTGGAAAAGATCAACGCGGCGCAGGTCCCTGCCTGGGCAAACAATCTCATGAAAAATGAAAATGAGTCGGCCCGTCACTATGCTCAGGAAAGGATGAATGAACTGAAAGGGCTCTCCGTTTCGGACCAATATGTGATCCGCTTGGACGAGTCGAGAATGGTAGGAAGCGATAAAAACGTTCTAAGTAAGTTAGACCTTCAGATGATGTTCGAAAATGGCGGTGACATCACAAAGTCAAGGATTCAAAAGCTGACCAGGTCAACAAACGCTAACGACAGACATTATGCCGCCGAGCTTTTGCTTCACACTTCGAAAGATGAATGCACATCGTTTTTAATAGAGCTTCTTAATGATGCCGAACCAAAGGTGCGCCATACTGCGATCAAAACTTCAACCAAAAAGCATAATTCGGAGGTCATAAATGCGGTGATAGAAAACCTGGGAAATCCTGTTTTCAGTAACCAAGCGATGAATGCGCTCGTGTTGATCGGGCCGGATACGTTAACGGCTCTCGATAGTTCCTTCTATCGCAGCGGTCAGAGTACGCAAATGATGTTGCGTGTGATACAGGTTATTGGAAGGATAGGAGGGCAGCGCGCAAGAGAGATACTATGGAGCAAGATCGACTATCCAAATAAGATCATTGTGTCACAGGTGCTGTTGTCGTTGGGTGAGTGTGGCTTTAAGGCTGGTATATCACAGATCACACGTATTAAATACGCTATTGAATCTGATATTGCCGACATAAGCTGGAATTTAAGTGCAATCCAGGAAGTTGGCGATGAAGGTTTTAGTCAACAGATCAAGTCCACGCTGCGGTGGGAAATTCAAAACGACATCGAGCACATCTATATGCTATTAACGATGTTGTACGATACACGATCCATTCAACTTGTAAAGGAAAATATCGATAGTGGCACAACGGAAGGCATAACATATGCAATCGAGCTCCTGGATGTTTTCTTATCCGAGCAATTGAAGCAGCGTGTTATTCCGTTGCTTGATGATCTTACTGATACGGAGAGAACGCATAGGCTGGAGATCTTTTATCCACGGGTCAGGCTAGATTCAAAATTGGTGCTGAAGTTCCTGATCAACCGTGATTTTGCCCAGTCAAACCGTTGGACAAAGGCATGCGTATTATTTCAGATAGGCATCTTAAAGATAGCCGATTTTAAGCTGGATCTTATTGCGCAGCTTTTTAATCCAGACACGTTGATTCGTGAAGTTTCAGCATGGGCACTATACCAGCTGGATCAGGAGGAATATGAAGCGAACACAAAACGACTGGGAGAAACAGCCAAGAGAGAACTGGATACTTTAATTATACGCTCGCGGAAGATGACACGGTTTGAAATGGTGCTTTTCTTCCAAAAGATAAACTTCTTTGAAAATGTTCCGGGTATCACGCTTTCACACTTGTCGGACATCAGTGAAGAGATCCGCATGAAGCCGAAGGATTCGCTGACGCTGGACGAGAAACTTAATAACAATTTTTATGTGATGATTTCCGGTACGGTTGATTTCTTTCACCGTGGTGAATTGGTTTCGGAATTTAATCAAGGTCAGTTTATCGGCGAGATGCTTGGTTCGCCAAACTTTGTGAACACAAATCTCATTATCGCAAAGTCCGATGCAGTGATCCTAAAGTTCAATAAGGATCAGTTTTATGAATTACTCTCCGACAACGTGAAGCTTGCGGATAAAGTGTTAGAGTTCATTTAGCGAATGACAAGAAGTAAAAAGGTATTTACAGCCGTGGCTGTTATTTTTCTGATTCTGCTCATTTATGCGAGCTATGATATCAGCAGGAAGACGACGTTTCCAGGGTCAAAATCCCAGCTGAAGGAGCGATTAAAGCAAACTTATACCGTTCAGGACACCGTGAAATCCGATTCTTTGGGCCCGAAAAGTCCAAAAAATTAAGTTTTTCTCAAGATTTTGTGATGCAAACGGTTGTTTTGACAACGTTTTGTCTTATCTTTGACCCAGATTAAAGCCAACTATAGACATGATAATCCCCCTTAGTCGAGAACTTTGGGGGATTTTCAATTTTAGGCCTGACTCACTTTTTGTCCTGAATATTGGCTACTTATCCGGACTATTTTCCCCTGGCCGATTTCGAGATCTGACTTTTAATTCCCCCGTTTATATTTGGAACAGATTAAAGCCAACTATAGACAATTGATTATCCCCCGTCGTCAAGGACTTCGGGGGATTTTCATTTTCAGTGCATTCGGCTTCTGATCTTTTCAACTCCTCAACTTATCTTCTCCCTCATCGAGTTGGACTAATCCAACGCTACTGGAAATTTCGTATTTAGGTTGCTTCTATCCTGTCACAAAATCCGTTACTCGTCTGATTATTTAATTGTTAGAACATAAGATCATCTTTGTATGTCATAATTGTTTTCTTATCTTTTGTTTATGAACAATAGAATAATCACTGCGTTTTTTGTTTTAACTCTCCTCGTTGTTACGATCCAATCTTGTGAAGATGACAAACTGCCTCCTCCAAACGCGATCGATTGTGATGGATTTAAGACGGTGAGCTTCGATGTCGATATACAGCCCATTATTAATTCTAATTGTGCGATTGTGGGTGACGGTGGATGTCACAACGGAGGAAACGGTCCCGATCTTAACTGGACAGTATTCAGCAACTTCCAAGGTCACGCAGCGCAGGTTGAAGATCGAGTACAGCGACCTGTTACGGCGGACGGTCACATGCCTAAGATCGGATCGATAACCGACGAACAAATTAAATTGCTAGTGTGTTGGGTGAGGCAAGGAGCGCAAGATAATTAGCTAATGAAAAGACGGTTCACATCAACTATTGTCGTTTCGCTCATCACAGTTTGTTGCTGGGCGCAAAAATATACCACAGAAAAGACCTTCGTAACGTTTTTCTCCGATGCAGCCATCGAAGACATAACCGCCGATAACAAGGCATCCTCTGGTATCTTTAATTCCGCTACCAATGACATTGCTTTTTCGATACCTATCAAAGAATTTGAGTTTGCCAAGTCTTTGATGAAGGAACACTTTAATGAGAAGTACATGGATACTGAAAAATACCCGAAGTCGACATTCCGTGGAAAGATAACCGGCTTCGATCCCAACGGCACAGGTGCACAAAACGTCAAGGCTACAGGCCAGCTAACCATTCATGGTGAAACTAAAGACATTGATGTTCCTGGTACGATCGAAAAACAGGGCGATAAACTTATTATGAAGTCGAAATTTATTGTGAAACTGGAAGACTATAAAGTAAAGATCCCACAATTGATGTGGCAAAACATTGCAGAGCAGGTAGAGGTTAGTGTGGATTTTACTTTTAAGCCCCAGTGACAACCAGACCTATCAAACTCTGCCTATGATTATTTTTAGGAAGCTGCTATTACTTTTCTTTCTTTTTATCTCGATCCATTCTTACTCACAGCAACGCTTCTTTGCCGAAAAAGCTATAGCTTCATTCTTTTCCGATGGAGTAGTTGAAGATATTTCTGCCACTAACGAAAAAGTTACTAGTATATTCGATGCGGTGAGTGGCGAAGTTGCATACCTTATGAACATCAAGGATTTTCAGTTCCCGAATAAGCTTATGCAGGTCCACTTTAATGAAAAATACATGGAGTCTGAAAAGTATCCCAAATCGTCGTTTCAGGGAAAGATCAGCGGTTTTAACCTCACGTCAAGCGGAAAACAGGAGGTAAAGGCAACAGGGAAGCTGACCATACATGGCGTGACGCAAAATATCGACGTTCCCGGAACGGTCGAGGTTAATGGCAACCGGCTCACTGTAAAATCAAAGTTTGTTGTTAAGCTCCTCGACTATAATATAAAAGTACCTCAGATCGTTTGGCAGAACATTGCCCAACAAGTAGAGGTTAATATTGATTTTGTTTACAGACCCTTATAGACCCTTATAATCTGAAATGTATGAGAAGACTTATTTTACTTCTTTTAATTACTCCCTTAGGAGCGTTTGCACAGGAGGACTTGCTTGGTGAATTGGAGAAAGGCGCTAAGGAAGAGGTTGAGTATGCGTACGCCACATTTAAAGGCACACGGTTGGGAAACGGGCACACGATTGAAACCAAAAATGCCGGATCACTGGAGTTTATATTCCAACACCGCTTTGGAGCAGTTAGCGGCGGAGCGTATGAGTTATTCGGACTTGATCAGGCAGACGTCAGATTGGGCCTGGATTATGGAATTACGGACAATCTCTCTGTAAGCATCAGCAGGAATTCCGTCGATAAAACGATGGATGGATACTTCAAATACAAAGCTCTCCGCCAGAGTTCCGGTGCAAAAAACTTTCCAGTTACAATAACGGCATTGGCTGGAATGGCTTACAAGCTTTCACCGCAGGATTTCGAGGAAGGATCGGGCCTTGAAAATGTCGACAGGCTCTCTTATACCGGACAATTGTTGATTGCGAGGAAGTTTACCACGAATTTTTCATTCCAATTGATGCCGACATTCATTCATAAAAACCTTGTGGAGTATAACGAGGTGAATGATCAATTTGCTCTTGGTTTTGGAGGACGGATAAAACTTACAAAAAGCGTAGCGATAACCGGGGAATATTATCACAACTTCAATTTGCCAGATAACGACCTCGTTGAGGATCCTTTTTATAAGCGCTATAACTCGCTCACATTTGGCATTGATATCGAGACCGGGGGCCACGTCTTTCAATTATTGATGACAAACGCTATCGGCCTTACTGAACGCGCTTTCATTACAGAGACACGCGACGATTTTTTCGCCGGCGATATCCACTTGGGATTCAACGTGACGCGTACATTCCAGCTTAAGAAAAATAAGTAGGCAGTAACTTCAGGCATTGAAAAATTAATGCTGTTTTTTACATTTAGACATTCAACTGTCTAACTGAAGCATTGTTACTATTCTCTATCATCACCTATCTCGTACTCACCGTGGTGATTGGGTTCTGGGCTTCGCGAAGAGTAAAGACTTCTGGTGATTTTATGTTGGCAGGAAGAAGCCTGCCGTTGACATTGAGTTCAGCCGCGCTTTTTGCGACGTGGTTTGGCTCTGAAACCGTATTCGGCGCCTCCTCGGAGTTTCTTAAAGGCGGACTATATGGCGTAATTGAGGATCCGTTCGGTGCCGCGTTGTGTCTCTTGCTCTTCGGATTGTTCTTTGCAAGGAAGTTGTACAACATGAACCTCCTTACACTCGGTGACTTTTTCAAAGTAAGGTATGGTAAAAAAATTGAGTTGGTAGCCTCAGCATTCCTGGCATTGCCTTACGTCGGTTATATCGCAGCACAGTTAGTGGCTATGGGTTTAATACTGAATGTCGTCACGGGCATGGTTTTGTGGCAAGGTGTCGTTGTGAGCGCGTTCGTTGTCACATTGTATACCTATGTGGGCGGCATGTGGGCCATTTCCATTACAGACTTTATTCAAAGTATAATCATTATACTTGGGCTGTTGGTACTTACCATTGTTCTTGCTGACAAAGTAGGAGGAGTCGGTGTTGTTATTGAAGCGATGCCTGAAGAGAATTTCCGATTTCTTCCACACCTGGATTTCAAAGAAGTGACAAGCTATATAGCGGCCTGGTGTGTGCTGGGCCTGGGATCCATTCCCTCACAGGACGTTTTTCAGCGAGCGATGTCCTCCGGCTCTGCTCGCACCGCGGTTTGGTCATCATACATCGGTGCCATATTGTATCTGACAATTGCAATGTTACCGCTATTCATAAGCCTTTGCATCAAACATCTGTATCCGCAGGAGTTGGCTGGTGATACGCAGCTTGCGCTTCCAAATATGGTCCTTCGACATACGCCTTTAACTATACAGATCTTATTTTTTGGGTCGTTGTTGTCGGCGATTATGAGTACAACAAGCTCGGCGATACTTGCACCTGCGGCCATCTTTTCGGAGAACCTGGTAAAGCCGCTCTTTGGACATAAGTTCTCAGACAAACAATTCCTTGTCCTGACAAAAGGTGCGGTATTGTTATTTAGCATAATTGCTACTGTAATGGCATGCATGCGGTCAAATATTTATGAATTGGTCGGTGAGTCATCCGTCTTAAGCCTGGTTTCGTTATTTGTTCCTATGTGCCTTGGAATATATTGGAAGAAGGCCAGTGCGGCAGGAGCTCTTTTATCTATGGTGTTAGGTTTGATTACTTGGATTATCTTTGAGGTTTTTAAAACGGACTGGCCTGGATTAGTGCCGGCAACAATTGTGAGTGCAATTGGAATGATAATAGGAAGTTTAATTTGGCCGAAAACGGCTTCAAGAGGATGAAGATAGAACTACAACGTTTGAATGACGCGTTTCACATGGAAGCGACGAATGAACAGGGGAAGTCTGTTCACATCGATGCTTCGCCAGATATTGGAGGGACTAACGAAGGGATGCGGCCGATGCAGATGCTTCTTGCGGCAATGGGTGGCTGTAGCTCGATCGATATTATTAATATCCTGAAAAAGCAGAAACAACCACTCAAGGACTTTAAAGTCACAATTACAGGTGCGCGGGAGAAGGATGTAGTTCCATCCTTATTCACGGAAGTCCATGCGCACTTCCGCCTTTATGGTGACCTGGACGCAGAGAAAGTACAAAAGGCAATTGTGCTCGGAGTGGAAAAATATTGTTCAGTCGCAAAAACACTGGAGTATAAAGCAAAAATTACGCATAGTTTTGAGATCATCAAGTAAGTTGCATCACTGTTGAGAATATTGACCTGTTGGAAATTTCCTTATTAACTGTTTCATGGAAGAAGAAAAAAGTTTTGAAACGAGTGCCATTCGGGCGCAACACGAACGTTCAGCGTTCCGCGAGCATTCCGTTCCTCTGTATCTGACATCGAGTTTTGTTTTCGACGACGCGGAACAGGCAAGAGCAATGTTTGCAGATGAGATAGCGGGAAATATTTATAGCCGCTATTCAAATCCTAACACGGACGAATTTGTCGCCAAGCTCTGCATAATGGAAGGGACCGAAGACGGGATAGCAACTGCGTCCGGGATGGCAGCCATGTACAGCAGCATGGCAGCTTTACTTAAGTCTGGTGATCATATTCTGGCTAGCCGTTCAGTTTTTGGCTCGACACATCAGATATTGAATACTATATTTCCGCGTTTTGGAATTACGTATACCTATGCCGATATAAATCAACCAGAGACTTGGGAGAGTAAGATCCAGCCAAACACAAAACTGATCTTTGTTGAGACGCCATCGAATCCCGCTCTTGATCTCATTGACCTTGAGTGGCTGGGTAAGCTGGCTGCAAAACACCATCTGGTCCTTAATGTTGATAACTGTTTTGCCACACCTTTTCTACAGAATCCCGCCAAATGGGGCGCTCACATAGTCACTCATTCGGCCACTAAATTTATCGATGGTCAGGGACGTGTAATTGCAGGTGCGGTGTTGGGCACGAAGGAATTGATCAAAGACATTCGATTCTTTACACGCCACACTGGTCCGGCGATGTCGCCATTTACTGCATGGCTATTATCCAAGAGCCTTGAAACGCTCGCTATCCGTATGGAGCGTCATTGTCAAAATGCATTGGCGCTGGCAAAATACCTTGAATCTAATAACGCGGTGTCTAAAGTAAAGTATCCACATCTTCCGTCCCATCCCCAATATGAATTGGCAAAACGACAAATGAAGCTTGGAGGTGGAATCGTGACATTTGAAATAAAAGGTGGACTTGACCAGGGCAGAAAGTTTCTCAATGCATTGACCTTAATTTCCCACACGCCTAACCTTGGGGATACGCGCACTATAGCAATTCATCCTGCTTCGACCACTCATTCAAAATTGACGGAACAGGAAAGATTGGATGTGGGTATTACTCCCGGACTGATCAGAATCGCTGTCGGCTTGGAAGATGTCAAGGATATCATTCGAGACGTGGAGCAGGCAATCAAGGCCAGCAATTAAAAGGTTTTATTGGTGAAGCACTAAGGACGCGTTGTGTGCTTTGTCGTTCTTCGCGTACTTTGTGACCTTGGACTATAGGTGCAGGGTCACTACGACCACAAAGGAGGCACAACGGTCACGAC
>Ga0111538_10002632_pt1 | contig 25177 bp, 24 predicted proteins | sample SoiMethybrSBSTD1_FD_79669 | JGI IMG/M metagenome (GOLD analysis project Ga0111538, IMG submission 79669) | Bulk soil microbial communities from a Populus tree surrounding site in Tennessee, USA - Soil MetaG P. TD hybrid SBSTD1 (version 2)... | ecosystem: Environmental > Terrestrial > Soil >...
ATCTTTTGGCCAGCATGTGATAACGGGCAGCTTTGTGATATCGGGTTCTTTCATCACTACTTCCTGGCACTCCCCTCTCCCACTTTTTGATTTAGGCATCCACGAGGCAAACTGGCCCAGTTTCGGGAGGAGCTTCAATTTATCGATGATATTCTCTTTTGGAGAAGAAAGGAGCTTAAACAGGGCCTCTATTTCTTTAGCAGTGTCATCAAGATGATTAACCCCAAGCGCAAGGCAGATCCTTCTTTCGCTGCCATATGCATTCATCAGCACCGGCATGTTGTAACCTGTGTTTTCAAACAAAAGCGCTTTCCCTCCGCCCGGAGTTTTGCTTACCCTGTCCGTGATCTCAGCCATTTCGAGCCTGGGATCTACAAATGTTTTGATTCTGATGAGTTCGCCTGCTTTTTCTAAGGTATCTATGAAGTGCTGCTGGTTGCGGTAAGGCATCCGCAAATTTATAAACTATTACCAAACCTTCGGACAATCAACACTGCCCCTTTTGCCCTTTCCACCGTAGGAACCCACATCTGAACGGTTAAATAATCCAATCGAGAGTGTTATACCTGAAAAGTAATACCAATCCTTGTATTTTGGCCCTCCCCTTATAGTCCCATCCTGTGGGTAAGGAAGATTAACGTCTTTCAGCTCGTTGGAGCGGAATGCGAGTTCCACTGCTTTTGCACTACGGTTTGATGCCAGTAATGCTTCGTCAATGTAGGTTTTGCTTACATCATCGAGATAATCAGTAAATGTTTTCCTGACGCCGACTTCATACCCGAGGTAGGCATTGTCAGTGATCCTGAAGCGAACACCAAAACCCATCGGAATTGAAAACTGAAGATTTTTGTATTTTTTCCTATCGGGATATTCGAACAACCCCTGCCCTTCTGTACTCAGATTTTTGAGATAGTATTTTGCTCCAGTTGAATCAAAAGTATAAGGGTTGAAGCCGAACATTGCCACACCTGCAAATATGTATGGTGTGAATCTCCTTCCTTCAATGAGATCAATAAAAGAATAATCAGCAACAAGGCTCGCGTCGTATAAAATGGAACTAAAATTCAGGTTCCGCTGGCGGTTAAGTTCTCTAGAACTGTATTTGTCATCTGCACTAAGCTTACCAATAGCCAGTCCTGCTTTTATTAATAATTTAGGCATAAGCTCATAACTGAGCCCTGCACCGACAGCCAGGTGAGATTGGTTGAGGGTGAATTGTTTCTCCTGCAGGTCTCCGCTGTAATTGGAAAAGCCACCAAAAAATGTAAGGTTAACCTGTTTCTGGGCAAATAACGATAATGGAAGAAGGAAAAGCAGAAAGAGAACCCTTGGCATAATAGACAGTTAACAGTGTGCGAATTCATCTGTTTTCACCAGGATCGGGATTGTACTGCAAACTAATAATCATATGGTGAGAAGGCAACTAATAAACAGATTATCATATAAATTTTAACAAAAACAAGTCGATTTTACCGGAAAAGGGTAGATTTAAGGAGAATCAACTATTATGAAGAAGATATTTGTCTTTTTAGTTATTGTAGCTCTGTGTTCCTTTTCCGGGGTAAATGATCCGCTGACCGAAAAAGAAAGAAAATTTGCCGGCGACTTTCTCACAGAAACACGTAACACGTTAGCAGATATCACCAAAAATTTAAGTGAAGAACAACTTAAATATAAAACTGCCCCAGACAGGTGGAGCGTAGAGGATTGTGTTAAGCATATCGCTGCGGCGGAAAATGGACTATGGAAGATGACAGACAGTATTATCAATAGTCCCGCTAATCCGGATAAGAGAAGTGAGATCAAAACATCCGACGAACAGATCATTACTATGATCACAGACAGATCGTTCAAAGCACAGGCTCCCGAATCATTAAAACCGCAGAACACGCCTTTCAAATCATACCAGGAAGCAATAAATGCATTTACCGGAAATCGTGACGGATTGATACAGTATATCAATACAACTGATAAGGATCTTCGTGGCCACGTGGTAAATTTTCCTGTGGGTGTTTTCGATACTTACCAGATGATACTCTTTATGGGAGCACATTCAAAAAGACACACTTTACAGATACAGGAAGTAATGGCAGATCCGGGATTTCCAAAGAAGTAGAATACTGTACGAGAAAAAATTCATCGTTCTTCTTCAACAATAAATTTCAATATGAAACATTTAATTCCCTTCTTATTACTCATTGTATTTTTCGCTGCCTGTAATAACGAAGCTAAAACTGACTTTACCACTGCTGAAGAACCCAAACCCGACCCGGTAAATTACAGGGCAGTGATCGATGAATCAAACAAACAATTTGCCCAAGTCGCATTAAAGGGCGATTCTGCGGCTTTCGTGTCTCTTTATCATCCCGATGCCAATATCTTTCCTCCAAATGAAGAAGCAATGGATTCTAAAAAGATGGCTTCCATGATAAGTCAATTTCCAAAAATGGGTATTACTGTTTTCTCACTCAGTGCAAAAGAGATCTATGAAGGCAATGAAGTAGTTACAGAAGTAGGAACTTTTGAAATGGGGGATGGCAAAAAAACTGTTGACAAGGGAAAATATATTGTGGTTTGGAAAAAGGATGGTGACAAATGGAAGATGTATCGCGACATCTGGAATAGCGATAATCCTATCAATCCGCCCGCCAAATAATCTTGATAAAAGTTTGCAATCCATATACTCATCGCCAAAATACTACATGGAGCATTGAGAAATGAGTTTTAAAAAAGGACAGATTTAACAGTTAAATCAGGTGTATGTGAAATGTTTAACTGTTAAATCAGATACCTGAGAAATGCTGATCACAAATTATACAGGAGTATTGGAAAAGTAGCTTTATTTTTATACAGGCCTTTATTTTTCCCTTTAAACTAACAGCTATGAATTCACCACTCCAGAGTAAACCACGAGGAGTTATAGAAACCACATTGTCGCTACTGCTATTACTGCTTTTGTTATTTGATCTTTACACGGTTCTGAGTGTTTTTTTTGGCGTGTTTACGTATGCAATTATTTTTTCGGTTTCGTTGTACGGGCTTTTTGAAAGCCTGGTGGGTGTTTTAAAAAATAAACGCAAGCTGGCGGCTTTTGTTTATGCGCTATTATTGATTGCAGTTGTTGCGCTTCCTTTCATTTATATCATATCGGCCTTGAGTGATTATGCGGTTCAGGCACAGCAATGGATAACCGATGTAAAAGCCAATGGTGTTCCCGAATTACCTGACTGGATCGCAGGACTTCCTTTTATAGGGAAAAAGATCATTCCCTTCTGGGAACAATTGCAGGCCGATCCTTCAGGCACGCTGGCTTCTTATGAGCCTCAGATCAGGGCTACCCTCCAGCGGTTAATATCAGGTGGCGCCGGTATAATAGGATCAGCGCTTGAGTTGATCGTCGGGATCATTGTTTCTGCCATTTTACTGACAAGCGGTGAAAAAGTTTTGGAGCCTGTTTATTCAGCTATGAAGAACATTGTTGGAGTTAATGATGGCCCGGCATTAGTAAATGCCACAGGACGGGCAGTAAAAGGCGTGGCCGTAGGAGTTATGGGTACTGCTTTTATTGCCGCTATTTTTGCCTGGATTGGTTTTGCTATTGCAGGAATTTCATTTGCAATTGGGTTGGCGGCAATTACTTTTTTTCTCGTAGTTATACAGGTAGGACCTCTTTTGGTATGGCTGCCCGTAGCAATATGGCTGGGCACGAATGGACAAACCGGTATGGCAGTTTTTATTACTATATATGGTATTATAGTGTTAATGGGAATTGATAATATCCTTAAACCGGTTCTTATAGCGCGAAGCGGTAAGCTGCCCATACTGGTTCTTTTCCTTGGAGTAATCGGAGGCATGGTGGCATGGGGATTTACTGGTATGTTTAAGGGCGCAATAATCTTAGCTGTTTTTTATACGATATTTAATTCATGGCTCGGTAAACAACAAAATACTGTTCAAACTGCGGTATAGTAGTTATAGAATAAAAAGGCATTTTTCATTCAGCCTATTACTCACCCATCTCATTACAGTTAAATGAAACCTGCTTTACGCAACATTTTTATTTTAATACTTATTGCCGGAACGCTGGCAATTATTTACTGGTTGATCATTAATTATTATGATGATAAGAACCGCACCGATGATGCCCAGGTTGATGGCAATATAGTTCCGGCACTTGCCCGTACTGACGGATTTGTAGACTCTGTTTACGTTGATGACGACCAATACATACATGAAGGCGATATCCTGGTACAACTCGATACCACTGATCTTTACCTGGAGTTAAAACAGGCTTCAAACTCCCTTGAAATTTCCAGGACCAACCTTAAAAGATCGGAAGTAGGTATTCATGTCGCAGAATTAGAAGGAAAAATTGCTTCCCAGGGTATCGAGACACAAAAGGCTTCTCTGAAATTTGCGGAAAGCAATTATCAACGAAACAAAGAATTGAAAGACAAAGGCGTTGTTTCTGTTCAGATGTTTGAGTTTACCGAGGAAGGATATATAAAAAATACAATCGCGTTACAGAACGCTTATGACAGGCAAACACAGTCCATTGCACAGATTGAAGATGCAAAGAAGCAAATGGTGCTCGCCGCTCAGAACATTGCTGCTCAAACCAACCAGATTGAAATTATTCGGCAGAATATTGAATATGCAACAATAAAAGCTCCTGTAAGCGGATTTGTTTCAAAAAGAAAAATTCAGAAAGGACAAATGGTGCGTACAGGTGCGCAATTGTTTTCAATTGTTCAATCAAATGATATGTGGGTAACCGCGAATTTTAAAGAAACACAGGTAGGCGGTTTTCCCATCGGCAAACGTGTGAAGATTATTCCGGATGCTTTCCCTGACGAACCATTTTACGGATTTGTTGAATCTATCGGCGGAGCTACAGGTTCCAAGTTTGCATTGTTGCCACCCGATAATGCAACCGGCAATTATGTAAAAGTGATCCAACGGGTACCTGTAAGAATCAGATTTGAAGATTCTGTCCGTGCATATAAATTACTGAGGCCTGGCTTTAGTGTGGTTGTAACCCAATGATCAATAAGATGCGTTTAATTGAAAACAAATTCTGGATCCGATTTTTCTTCTTCACTACCTTGTTGGTAGGATACTACAATTTCTTTGGGCAAAGTTTATCATTTAGTTATGTGCAGGGTTATTTTGGGGTTACATCTACTGATGCCCTTTGGCTGTTGCGCGGTTTTCAGGTTGGAACTATTATTACGGGAATAGCCGGTTTGGTATTTATTAAATGGCTTGGTAACAGAAATTTGTTTATTGGTGCCTCATTGATTTTGCTTTTTGCTACAGTGGTTTCTTTTAAAGCTGCATCATTTAATATCTTGCTTGTATCAAGAATTGCTGCCGGCATAGCCAATGGTTTTATGATAGCTGTTTCAACGCAGATTTTTCTTTCTACATACGAAGGAAAGGCGAAAATGATCGGGTCATTATATACAGTTGCTACTAATATCGGGGGTTTATGCTTGGGGCTGCTTGCCAATAGTTTATTCACTGAAGACTATGGCTGGCAATTTAATTATTACCTCAGCGTACCATTATTGGTAGTCATTATTATTTTCTCATTTCTTTTTGTTCCTGTTAAACAAAAAAATGAAGAAATAGAAGAGGATTGGATAAGCCTGATTCCATTTTCTGTTTTGATGGTTGCGGTTTTCTTTTTTGTGATGTTCCGGGAACAATACCAGGGATTAAGTAATTCTAAAATGTTGATCTCTGTTATACTGGCTGTGGTGTCAGCAACAATACTATTGATCCGTGGCTTAATTCATAAAAAACCATTGTTTGATACCAGGTTATTGCAATACCCTGAATTTGTTATTGCTTTAATTATTTCTTACCTGAGCGGCGCTGCTTTTATCTTTAATATTAATATGCTGACAAAACTGATGGGAGGCATTTTGCAGATGCCTCTAAGTGATGTTTTCCATTTTGTAAATTTCCTTGTTCTCATTATTTTCATAGTCCTCATCATCACACTGATTCTTATTGCAAAAAAATCCAATCCTTATTGGCTGATGATAATTGGCTTGCTTGGAATTGCATACTCAGCTTTCACCCTGTCAAAATTAAATCCCGGATTCAGCTTTGATATTATTATCACTCCTTCTCTTATCGCGGCAGCCGGGGCTGCAATGGTTGCGACAACCGTTATTATGGTGGCTGTAAAGAGCGTACCTCAAAACCTGGTTGGTAAAGTTGCCAATTTCAGAAGTGTTGCATTCACTCTTGGTATTGCTCTTACCGCGACAGATCTTGGAAGAATACTGAATTTTGAAAGCGTGAGAAATTTTAACCTGATGACGACTTACACAGATCCGGGTAATCCATTATTTGTGGAGAGGATAAACGGCTTAAAAGCTTTTTATCAATCAAATGGTTATGATGCAGATCAGGCTTATGAAGCAGCAATAAATGGTGTAACCGGAATGGTAAAATTGCAGTCTTTTTTTTTAGGACTCAGTGAGATACTCCTGGTAGGCTGTGTTGTAGCTATCGCTCTCATTTTGGTAGTTTTTGCCCTTTGGGTTGTGCGGAACTATCAAATGCTTTTCATTTTTTTCACATTTAAAAACCGAGCGAATGAAAAACTGCAGGCAGAACCTGGTAAAACTTAGTTTATTGCTGCTTGGATACTTATTGCTTAACTCAACGCACGTAAAAGCACAAAAAATTTTTACTATTGATGAATGTATAAATTATGCTTTTGAACATAACCCACTACTCAATGCTGCTGTTAAGGATACCTCTGTAGCGGCAATAGGTGTTCAAAGGGTTACAGGATTGTACTTGCCTCGTGTAAATTTTGTATCTGCATTTCAATATTATCTTGCGAAGCGTAATTTGCTGGTAGAAGGAGGATCGGCTCTGGCTCCCTCAACTTTACCCGACGGTAAAGCTCAGGCATTAAAAATTGGCTACAGTAATTCATGGTATCCTACATTAAATGTCAATCAGCTCATTTTTGATCCCTCCTACCGCAAGAGTTATAATATTGCTCTACAAACCCAACAGCTACAGGTACAGCAGCTTACCAGTTTTAAAATTGATCTGATCTCCGGTATTTATAAAGCATTTAATACGTGCAATCTGCTTGAAGTACAGGCGCATTTCCTTGAAGAAAATATTGCCCGCATTGATACATTAATTGACCTTACACGTACTAAGTTTGAAAAGGGCGCAGGTGTGAAGATCGAAGTAAACAGGGTTGAAGTTACCGGTAACAGGATGAGAATTGAACTGGCTAATGTCAGGAATGGATTTAATGAAGCATTGCTTGCATTACAGTTTCAGATGAATTATCTGGAGCAGGATAGTATGATCCTTAAGAGTGATTTTAATATTGAGGAAGAAGTAAGCAAATCAAATACGCTGATGCAGCAGCTTTTGTTAAGCAATCCTTCAGTTCGTATTGAAAGCCAATTATTAGAAACCCAGATAGCTTTAGCAGATGAATCAATAAAACTTGAACAGGCAAAGGCAAAACCAAGTGTAGGTATGGACGGATCTTTGGGATTTACGCCAGCTGCTAATGATATAGGAAAAATATTCCAGGGCGAAAGATGGAAGCCTTTTTCTTATGTAGGTGTTAACGTAGGTATTCCCATTTTCAATGGGCTTGACATAAAACGCGCGGTAGAGCAGAAAAAATTGCAGGCATCTCAATCACGTAACTTTATGGATCAATTTACCATTCAATTTGAAAACGAAAAAAGAACAACTTATATACAACTTAAAAATTCACTTGAAAAGCACAGGTATTCAGATACGAATCTGAAACTGGCAAACAACAATATCGAATTGCTTCATGAGGCTTTCATAAATGGTGTAGCAGATAACCAAGACCTTATACTTGGTGAAAATGATCTTTATGAAAACCAGGCAAGGTACTATAACGAATTACTGGAACTAATTTTAAACCAAATTGAAGGGCAAAGAGTTATTGGTTCCTTCAATAGCCAGGCTGGCTTGTAAAGCTGAATACTTCCTTCTTAATCTATCATGTATTATTAATCAAAAAAACACTTCTTATGTTACTTGAACTTGCATTATCCGGAAAATTTATTTATGACATTATTAAAAGGCTGAGAAACGACAAAGTTTTTAGAACACTAGGCTTTCTGCTTTTTGTACTTATCCTGGTGGGAACCTTGTTTTTTTGGTTGGTAGAAGGGAAATCATTTCTCGGGGCATTAGCTTATGCGGTGGGAACGCTTTCTATGAACAGCCCTTATAATCTGGCTCCGCAATCAACCATTGGTGTAATATTTAATATTATATACATTTTTATCGGGGTGGGTATCTACCTGATCTTTGTTATTGAAGCTGGGAAAACTATTCTAACTGCTCATGAAGAATGGGAAAAGAAACGGGCTGAAAAGAAAGCACTGAAAAAAGCGAAGAAAGCTGCCGCAACACAGAATAGTTAATGTTCTAAAAAAAAATTCATAAAACCACAAACAATGAAAGTCAAATTTTATGGTGTTCGTGGATCTATTCCCGTATGTGATAAAGATTTTGTAAGGTATGGTGGTAATACAACATGTATTTGCATAGAACGTGTTAAGGAGACTGGAATGATAATAATTGATGCTGGTACAGGGCTCCGGAGTTTAGGTAAAGAGCTTATAGCAAGGCAGATCAAGGAAGACATAATTAATATTGTTTTTACGCATTTTCATTGGGATCACATACAGGGATTTCCATTTTTTGCCCCTGCCTATAATAAGAATCAAAAAATCAGGATTCATGTTATGGGTAGTGAGAGAAAATTCAAGAATTTAAAAGAAATATTTTCAGCGCAAATGCAGGAAGAATACTTTCCGGTACAACTTGATTCTATGGGTGCTCAATTTGAATTCCTGAAATGGGGTGATAAAGAAACTTTTTCCAACACAAATATTATTGCTGTTCCTCAGCATCATAAAATTCTGGGAGGGTCTTATGGATTACGAATTGAAGAGAGGTCGCGCGTAATCGTTGTTTGTACCGATATTGAACACCCGGATAAAATAGACGAAAATATTGTTGCCCTTGCCATGAATGCAGATATATTAATTCACGACGGACAATACACTGATGAAGAATATAAAAAGTACAAAGGTTGGGGACATAGCACATGGAGACATGCTGTTGAGGTAGCTATCCGGGCGAAAGTAAAAAAGCTTATTATTACCCATCATGATCCTGACCACAATGATAATTTTCTTGATTCTATGGAAAAGGAATGTAAAAAAGAATTCACTAATTCCCTTTTTGCCAGGGAAGGGGTAGAATACTTTATCTAATCCAATAAATAATACTCACATTTTTTCCTTTCTTTTGCTGGATGACTCAAATTCCATGGTCACCAGGCGTGCAATTAAAATGGCGGGATACAATTGCCCGATCAGGGCCTCAAAATTAGCAAGAGAACGCGCTAAAGGATAAACTGGTGTAATGTCACCATAGCCCATCGTTGTTAGAGAAGTTAGGCTGAAGTATAAAAATTCTTTTAAATCTGTTCCAAAGATATTATTGAAAGATGAAGCTCCTGCAAATAGATATACGGCATGAAATAAATAAGCAAACATCAAACCAATAAGTAAATACACAACGATTGAACCTTCTATCCTTTGGATAGTAATTTCACCTTTCTTAAATGTTTTCATCAGAATAACAAATGCAAAAAATAAGTTGAAAAGAACTCCGCCAAGATCGTGCGCAATTAATACAGGTGTAATTGGGTAAACCTTACTTAACCAATTTAATAATAAACCAATACTTGCAAAAATGCCAATTAGAATTAAGTGCTTTTTATTCTTTGCAACAGATAATACTCCTGTAAGCAACATAATCGAATAGATGATCTTAACGAAAAACTGACCTCCTTTTCCAAGGCTCATCGATGGTACTAAAACAAACATGAATAATAAAAGTAACACCAGCATTGTGGTAAGACTTCTGTCTTCATTCCAGAAGCGCATGATCTTAGAAAAAAATCTTTTCATAATGTTTTTTAGCTCCTGGTTTTATTAGTTGGGTCTTTAATTGTTATTAAGGGCTTACTGTTCATTCTTTCTATTCTTGGTAACTCAAACCATTTTTCGGCATAGGGCTTTACCAGTTGCCGGGCGGCTTCAGGTCCCCAGGTACCTGCTTTATAAAAATGCAATTTTTTGAGAGGATGTTTGGCCCATGCATCTAATATGGGCATGACTACTTTCCAGGCAGCTTCAACCTGGTCAGCGCGCATAAATAATGTAGGATCCCCACGCAATACATCCAGGATCAGCGCCTCATATGCTTCTGGCAATGCTTCCGTGTAGGATTCCTTGTAAGTAAAATCCATGTCCACCGCTTGCAGCTTGAATTGCAGTCCCGGCACTTTACTTTCAAAAAGCAAACTAATTTCCAGTTCAGGTTGTATGCTAATAGTTAACCGGTTAGGTACAATATCTCCTTTGAAGATTTTATGGGGGGTATCTTTAAATTGCACCACAATTACAGATACCGGTTTAGGTAAAGCTTTGCCGGTGGCCAAAAAGAATGGCACTTCCTTCCAGCGTTTATTGTCAATAAACAATTTGGCAGCTATAAAAGTTTCTGTTGATGACTCAGGTGAAACTTTTTCCTCTGCTCTATAATCCGGTATAGGTATATTTTTAATGGAACCGGCTACATATTGCGCTCGAACTACGTTTTTAAATATTTCCTTAGTGGATAAGGATCTTACACTTTTCAACACTTTGGTTTTGGCATCACGTATCAATTCGGCCTGGTATGCTGAAGGGCAATCCATAGCAATAATGCATAACAATTGGAGGAGATGATTTTGTATCATATCCCTCAAAGCGCCACTGCTGTCGTAGTAGCCGCCCCGCTTGCCGACGGTTACCTGTTCGGCGACGGTAATTTGTATATGATCAATGTATTTGTTATTCCATAATGGTTCAAATACATTGTTCGCAAAACGAAAAGCCATTATATTCTGTACCGTTTCTTTGCCTAAATAATGATCTATACGATAGACCTGTTTTTCTGCGAATCGTTCGCTTAAAAAAAAATTTAATTTTTTTGCACTGTTGAGATCGGTTCCGAAAGGTTTTTCTATTACAATGCGATCCAATAATATCCGGTTGCATAGTTTATACCTGTATAATCCTTCGGCGATTATTTCAATAAATCGAGGTGCTGTGGCAAAATAAAATATCCGGCTGCAATTCTGGCCTAGCTGTTTTTCAAAATAAGCTGCACTTTGTTTCAGATTGAGAAAAGTGTCATCTACCTGGAGATCTCCCTGAATATAAAACAGTTTTGCTGCAAATTCTTTCCACTTTATTTCTTCTGCAATGCCATTGCGACTGAATTCATTGATTCCCGTCAGTAAATTATTTTTAAAGTCCGTTTCATCAGATTCCAGGTAGTCAATGCAATAAATGGCAAATATTCGAGGTAAGTGGCCACCAGTATATAAATTATATAACGCAGGAATCAGTTTACGCCTGGTAAGATCTCCCTTCGCGCCAAAAATGGTAATTAATACCGGAGGTGGAATTTTCTTTTGTTTCATGTGCAATAGATATTCTTATAAGTAAGCATATTTAGCCCATAAATTTTGTAATAAGCGTAACAATTATATCTCTCAAAGGAATTTCCTGCGCTACTACTGCAATAAAAGGAAGTATAACAGCAAATACAAAATAACCCAGGATGGTTTTATCGATCAGTACGATTTTCATATGGGCAGATTTTGCAAAACTATCTGCCATATCAACGTGCCAGGAAGAATCTGGTTTGGTTGCTTCTGTTTTATGAAAGTTTATCAGTTCTTCTTCATACTTTCTTGCAAAAGGCCATGCTTGAATACTGTATGCAATAAAATATTTTCGTTTAACAGAAGCCAGCACCGGAACAAACACTAACAGCGGCAAAATAAAAAGGAGCAGAACGAAAATAAAGAGTGAGCCAATAAGCACTTTATAGTCTTGTACGGAAGCTTCAGAAAATATGATCATGTTATTAAGCGCTCCTGCTACAAGGGAAGAAAACGCGAACGCCACAGGAAAATAGCCAAGCTGAGTATATTTTACAAAGCCAAGCCCCCCCATCCCATCGGGATGCAGCGCGGATAAGTGCAGATCAAGTTTTGATATTTTGCGCAGAAAAATGATCCACAATAATATGGTATACATCCATCTGTACAGTAACAGTTGTATAATTGGCAGACTGAATACAAGGTACCACCACCCTGCCGGAGTTATTTTGTTATGATACAGGAGCCAGGGAGCGTAACTGACGGAATTGGTTATTAAGGATGTTTGCTGTACAAAAAAAGAGGAATACACCAGCAAAATGAGAAGGATGTCAACCAGCCAGGAATTGCGCCGTTTCATAATCCAGTCCATTACTTTTTGAAAACCGGCAGCATTCTCAGGACCAATAATTTTTGTTTCATGAAAAATGCCGATCATATTGTTGAAACTTTTATTCAGCGACCGGCGGGCAAATAATAAGATAGGCAATACCAGGAGGAATCTGACATGAGTGGCTATATCACGGATAAACAGCAGGTAAAACTGTTCCCATCCGAGTTGTATAAAAGAAATAATGGCAAGAGGAAACCAGCAAACCAATGCAAGTCCAATCACCATAGAAACTTTGTACTTTAAACTTCTGCTATCGTACTTTGTGCGGTCAATTATTTTCCAGATTATTCCGCCGGAAGCAAAAGCATAATCTTTTAGAACTGCCATCTCTCATTTTTAAAAGAGTATTTTGTTCGCACAAATTCAAAAAACTAAAGCACTATTAAAATCTAAAACCAACGGAGATGTTGTACCGGAATCCTACAGCCCAAAAAGCTTGTGTTCCTGATCCACTTACTCCCTTTTCACTGCTAAGATCATTAAGCAAGGGCAGTTTTTCTTTTAATGCATCAATAACTGCCTGGAGCGCTTCATTTTTATCGATGCCCGGAAAATTATTGTCCAGTTTTGCATTAAAATTATAGCTTGTTACTGACGGGCCAAATAATATTGCATCAATCACCCATCTCTCTCCCAGTACAAATTGGTACCCGAATTGACCGCCTATACTTACAAAATTGATTTCTGTATTAAGATTACCTGATGATTCTACACCTGCGTCATCGGTATGCGATAATATTCTCTCTGATGTAAAGTGAAAAAAACTTATAAAGGGTCCCAGGTATACACCACGGGGAGCATTGAATTTATTTTCTTTTGAAAGATAAAACCTGTAGTCCGCGCCAAATGAATAACCAGAGTTTTTCCTGCTGCTCTTGAGTTCACTACTATCAAGGTTAAGAGATAGGTCTAACGGGAATTCCTGGTAACCAGCAAAAATATTCAGAGTTTGATATTTTTTGATTACCCGTTCATAAATAAACTGATAAGAATTTTTATAAATAACCCTTGATGAAAGATTCAGCTTGATGCTGTTTTTATATTCTTTTGCAGATTTTTTGAGGCTATCAGATGTTTGCGCGTTTGCTGAATAACCTATCATCACAAGAATGCAAACTGCAATTATACATCCTGAATTGAATACCCTTCTTGATTTGAATTTGAGTTGATTCATGTATAATTTTTTAATTGTGATGATAGATGACCCTCCATTCCCTATATCAATGTAAATTATCTACATGGGTTCTATGGTGTTCCTCTTTGTAGTGTATAGCCAAGTTGAAACAGCACATCAGCTTCATTATAAAAAGTTCTGCTGTGTACAATTTTCCCATTTTCGATTCGGTATACAGAATTTACCCATACATGGACAGGACCTCTTCCGTCTTTATATTTAAGGGTGAGATAAGCCCAGTTAGCAACCCAGTCACCTGCTGCTCCAGCCGCCGCATCTTCTTCTGTAAGTGTTACCGCAATATTTTGATATTGGGTATATATAACTGAATCATACAGGGTCTCTGAATTAAATTTCCAGTAATTAAGTGCATCTTTTTTATTGATGGAGTGGCCAACAGAAGGCCCATAGCCAACGTAGTTGTCTGCAAGCAAAGAATCCATAGCTGCTATATTATTGGTTTCCACTGCTTCCATATATCTTTTAGCTATGGCAAGGCTTTCTTTCTTCTGCTTATCAGCTGGATTAGTACACGAAAACATGCTGATACTTACAGTAAGTATTAAGATAAATTGTTTCATAATTCTCTAAATTTTATTGATGGTCTGGTATATCTGTCAGGTTAAAAACTTTGCGGCATTCAGGTGTATATTATTTGGGTGTATATTATTTGATGGTATATCCTTTTCCTTCGAGGCATGCCGAAAAACCTTTGACAAAACTCTCTTTCATTGCCTTCTCCTGGTTAGCTGCATTATCTACTGATTGCTGATTACGTTGCGCCTGTGCATTTTTTCCAGCTCTTCTGCCTGCTAATCCACCCGCAACAGCACCAATTGCTGCACCCTGGCCTGCATCGCCAGCTATTGCGCCAATAGCCAGTCCTGCCGCAGCACCCCTTGCAGCCCCACCAACTGCTGCACCTGTTGGACCTGTTTCAGGAGGGGCAACCTCTACTTTCGGAAGGTTCAATGGATCAATTCCTGACTGTTCCATAGCCCATTTATAACATTCAAATTCATCTTCTTTTTGTTTTTGCTTGCTTTGGTTTTTAGCAGGGAAAACATATAATTTTAGTCCGCTTGACATTTGATTGTAGGTCATTTTTGATGTGTCGGGTAATGCAGGTACCTGGGAAAATACTGATTCACAATAGCACAGCATTATTACCGGTAATAAGAACCGGGCAACGGTTTTAAAGAAAAAATCTGATTTCATATTTTTAGTTTTATTGAATATAATTAAAATGATTATTTAAGGAAGCCATCCTTCTTCATTTTATTAGAAACCGCATCACCGATTTCACTTATTGTTTTTTCGATCTTTGAGGGATTAACCGTTTTTGTTGTTCCTGTCCATACTAATTTATCCGGTTCAACTGAAAAAACAGTCGTTTCAACAAAGTAATTCTTGTCAGTGGTATAATAACCCGGAGAACCATACAGGCCGGCGCCATAGTGGTAGTACCTGCCATAACTGCCATAATACGCAGAAGTGGAATTCTGTACATAAGATGTTTCATTTTCCACATTTGCAATACGCATCAGCAAAACATAATTATACTTGTCCCGTTTTATTTTTTCACTGAACATTTGCTCATTTCCTTCTTTTAACATATCCGATGTGAAAACAGTATACGAAGCTATTGCGTTCGAACCGATCCGTTTAACCAATGCGTCCTCTATCAACCTGCGGGAGCTTTCATCCTTCACCATAGCTAATACAAAAATTTTATCTGCCGGGCTAGCCGTATATGAGGCACCGGGTTCCTGCCAGCTTTTTACGATCTCTGTAGATGGGCTGCAACTGATGATGGTCAGCGCAATTAGTACTGTTTGAATTATTTGCTTCATTTTTATTGATTTTAAATTAAGGTAGATAAATTTTGCAGGTTGTTTTCACCAGGTATCTGAATTTTGTTTGTTAAAATGTTTATACTGTTATGATCCGGCATTTGCTACTTTAATTCTTCCGCTCTTTGCTGCTGCTACCAGCGCCTTATGATCTTTTTCAGTCTGATCGGCATACGCAAATGCAAAGCGAACCATTGCTATATCCAATTCATCACTGTTACCGGCATATCCTGCGATCATGGCAGAATCTCCTGATTTTGCATGAGCCTTCGCCAATGCCCAGGCACACATTGAACAGTATGCAGGCATATTCTCAAGCTTTACTTTTGCGGGATCGAACTCAACACCGCCTTTCATATCGCGTAACTGCCGGACATAAAAAGTAATTCCATCCAGTTCACCCCACCCTAGAAAAATATCCGGAGCACCCTGTATCAATCGTTGCCCGGCTATTACCCGTTGGCCGGGATTTTTGTAAACTGATTTAGAAAGGAATGGTTCAAGCACGGAGGGCTGTGCTTCTTTAACCTGTAGAAATAATGGGTCATCAGCACTGCTTCCGGCAAGAAAAATAATCCAGCATTTTGTACCCACACTGCCTACTCCAACCACTTTCCTGGCCACATCAACAATGCGGTAATGCCGAAGAAGATTTTTCCGGTCATCAGCAAGAGAAAGGAAATAGGATTCGAGTAAAAATCCCAATGCTTCTTCAATGGGTCTGCCGGATTGTGCATGGGTATCGTGAATTATGAACGGCGCATCATCCCGTAAACGGTATTTATTATCTATTATATCAGTGAGTTTATCGAGCACCTGCATGTGGGTTCGTGTGCGGGCTTTACTGGTCATTTTTTTTAGCACTTTCTGTTGGGAAGGTGGAAGCGTTTTAAGAATATCCTTTTCTTTGATAGTTGAGTACAACAGTTCCATATTTCCCATATTAGCATATTGCCTGATCCGTTTTCGATAGGAACTAACTGCTGCCATTACAGATTCCTGGCACAAATTTTTACCGGCACCTAAGAACCTGCCGCTGGCTACAATACTTGCCACCAACCGTTTCAGATCCCATTCCCAGGGTCCAGGAATTGTTTCATCAAAATCGTTAATGCCGAAAATAAGATTGCGCTCAGCAGACGCAAACACTCCAAAGTTAGCCACATGCATGTCACCACAAAGCTGCACATTTATTCCACTGATCGTATCATTAGCTGCCAGATCTGCCGCCATAATAGCTGCTGCTCCCCGGAGAAATGCAAAAGGCGAAGTAAGCATTCTTGCATATCGTATGGGTACCAGGTCAGGAAGGCGGGTTTCCGCCTGTTTTTCCAAAATTGAGATTGGATCAGCCCGATCAGGAGAGGGTTGGTATTCACTCTGCCTGTTAAGTGGCATTTTGTTTCGCAATTCCTTGCCTGCTGCGATTCGACTTTCTATGCTTTTAGGCACAGACTGAAAGTGATGCAGTAAGGATTGGCTCATACATTACAGTTTATAAGAAAAAAGAGAAGGAGGGTATAGATTTACTGCAAAATTTACTAAAAAAAACAGCGGCTTTATCAACCGCTGTTATCGAATTCCAACGTTTATTACTGTTTTTCAGATGATGCTTTTTTCCCCAATTCACCAATAAATGGAATCTGGGTGAGAATTTCCGTTCTAACCATGCTAAGCAGGTAATATTCCAACTGGTAAAACTGGGCAGATGGTTTTACGCCTACAGATTTACTTATTTTATCATAATACTTTGCGATAAGTGCATCTGTGCTTTTCTGCATCGCGATAGTTTCTTTTATGATCCCATCAGTAGATTTATCAGTAAGGGTATCATAAGCGTTTGCATATTTTTCGATCAGGCCGATCCTTTTTTTACCCAAAGCTTTGCGCTCGGCTTCATAATCATCATATATCTTCCAGAAAGCGTCTTTTTTATTATCAGGCAATTGTATAAAATCTGCCGCAATTGATTTCTTTTCTTTTCCATACATAGCCTGTATCATGTCAATATCTTCTTTATTGCTTTGCGCGAAAGACGGGAAGAAAATAAATGAGCCAAGAATTAATAAAAGTAGTTGCTTCATGTTTATTTTATTTTTTTAATTTTTACGTGTTTGTTATTGCTGATTTGAATGCCATTACCGTGAACTGAATACAAATCCGATCGATACTGCAAAATGACTTAGATTATCAGTATTCATTGCTTCACTATTATTGGAAGCATAATTGTAAGCGGCGCTGAGGTACAAAGCTGTATGCGAACCCTGGAAAGGATAAATAAGTCCTACTTCCGGCCGCGCCACAAATCCCCACGTTTCATCTTCCAGGCCATATATATTGAAGTATATCGTTTGATCGCTGAATTGTGTGCCTAATCCTAAACCAGCATAAGGTAATAGTTTATCTCCACTCTCAAAATAATAACTCACATTCAGTACTATAGGAACAGAGTACACATCTTTTACAATATCGGTGGTAAGGGCACCAGAGCCATCAGGTTTCTGATAAGTTGTCCGTGGCACATATTCTTCGAATGAATTCCAGGTTCCGAGTAATCCAACAGAGAGATTGGGCTTTATCATGCGGCGGTATTCAATTCTTCCACCCGCCCAACTTGTTGCAGACGTAAAATCGTTCGATGCAAAAGCAGGTGAGTAACCTATAAAAAATTTATCCGGTAAATCAGTGAATGCCTGCGCATAGCTACTTGTATGAAGAATCATAAAAACAATAAGTATTGTAATAAACTTTTTCATGCAATATTTTTTAGTTGTAGTCATAAGTTTGAAATAATTAATTTGTTTGCAGGTAGGGTGATTGTTCAAAGCCCTGGTTAATTGCATCTACACCAAGACCGATATTTTGTGTAGCAGTTGATCCAAGCGCTCCCAGGGCAGTTGTATTCCATATTCCTTTAAGCTGCCCTTCAGCATTTGCATTTTTCAGATCATACATATTTAAAATTACCGTACCCGTAGTATAAGTGTACACGGTTGACCAGGGATAATAATAAGGGTAACAGTAGTAATACCAATAACAACCGCCATAATATCCATCCCACCATCCGGGATAATATTCTATAACTACATTTATATCTTTAATAGCGGATAATATAAGTCCTATATCGGGATTATTGTCCCTGCCTACAAAAGTATAACCTCTTGAATTAAGGTTGTCTTTAACAGCCCCAACCAATTGTAATGCATCAGGGCCCACTAAAATTGAATCTGATGCTATACCACCTATATAGATTACTGTATCTGATATAAAATATGTTTTGTAACTACTAAAAGTAGCGTTCTTATCAAGACTGGTGGATACAATAAACTGGTCGGATAATTGCCCAAAGTCGGGTGTTTTTCTGCAACCTGTAATAACACAGATGAATGCAAAAAAATATAAAGTACTTTTTGTCATAGTTTAAATTTTGGTTATAGAGATGATTAGCATTTTATTCAAAAGCGATCACCTGGTTCTTACTTTTAGTTTCCGTGATTGAATTATTTGATTTGATTGTTTAATACCCCGTTTTTTTATTGTTTAAAGAAAATAGAGGATACGTTAAAGAGGTAGAAGCAGGAGGTCCCATAGACATAAGTATTTGAATGGTTTGTAAAACATGATTCAGATCAATAAACGAAATCAGTATAAGGTACCTCAATACCTCCTCTTCAAGAGTTTTTTTCCAGGTACTCTTCCAATTTGAAATTTTTTAATTCTGTTTCGATATCCAGAGAGGTTAGTACCTCTATTGATATCAGAGAACTAAATATTTATAGATCAAATGTATATCAGTAACTTCACCGGGATAAGTTAAACACGGTTATTAACCGTTAAATACTATAAATACTAACTGATACATATATACAACTCTTATCTTGCTTCCACAGATCTCTCGCTTGTTAAAAGAGAGGTGGAACTTGTCTTTCTTTCAGGATTTTCACTCTGTTATAGTACTTTTCAAAGTTCTCAGGGTGTTGTTATTGAAACTATTGAAGACAAATCTCATAAAATTAAAGCGTACTCAATTGAAGTGAATGCACCTGAAGAAACCAGTTGATTTTAATCCTCAGACTGACGCCGCGATCAGGAAATTTTAAGCTACTCGTGTTTTAATTATTTTGAATGGAAGATTTCTTAAATATTCAATCCTGATCTATTTTGGCAAATAGCCATTCATTCTGTTCCTACATAGGTCTTAAATAGATCTTGAATAGGTCTTGTATACCTCTTGTATAGCTCCTGTATAGGTAAAACCTATACCAGAGCTATACGAAAGCTATTCGGGAGATATAAGAGAAAAATGGAGCTGACGAACCCTGAAAATTTAAGTCGGGATGACTGGATTCGAACCAGCGGCCTCTTCGTCCCGAACGAAGCGCGCTACCGGGCTGCGCTACATCCCGAAAACTGACGACAAATATAATAAGCCTGCCATGAAAAGAATCGTTTTTGTAATTTTCATCATAGGAGCATCCTTTTCACTGAATGGACAGTCACCCGTAGTAACCAACAAGCATTTTTCAATAGGCAGTTATGGCCGTGCAGGTATAGCCCGCGGAGACCAGGGACTGTATCCCCGGTCACTTAACCTTAATGGAATGGGATCTATTGGTGGGCGTTTGGAGGAAGCTGATTACTTTGAATTAGCCACAGCGTTCAGGTTTGCACCAATAAGTGGTGAAATTGATACAACCAATATTACAGTACAGGCACGCTTAAGTTTGTATACTACGCAAGGTCAGATTATCGGCAATGTCACGAGTAAATCATTTGGAGGTATTACAGCTGGATTGCCTGAACTTTTTGCCGAAGCAAAAAATATAATGGGTAGCCCTTGGAGTGTTTGGGTAGGTGCACGGTTTTTTCGCGGTGACGATATCCATATTATAGATCATTTTTATTTTGATGATCACAGTTCCCAGGGATTTGGTATAAAGTATAAGAATACACAGTTTTCTATTATGCTTCCCGGGGCAGTAGATACTTCATCATCTCTGCCGCCTTACTTTTATCTGAACATAGTTAACGGAACACCGGTGCTGGGGCTACGCAATCGTTCAGTGTATATTCTGGAACATATTGTACCCATAGCAAATGGTTACTTTAAGTTACTTGCAGAATATCAACGGCTGGCCAATGGCGATTTATCAGATACCACTACAAGTACAAATTATCCTGCTGACAATGGATATGTGTTGGGCGTTAAATTCAGGAAGGAATTTATAAAGGGATTGCCTGGTTCCTTTTACGATGCCAGCATCCGTTTTGGTGCCGGCATTGCTAATGGAGGTGATGGTGGAGCCAGCAAAACTTTCCTTACCTACGGAGGTCCGAACCTTGAAACGCAGAAATTTAAAAGTGCATGGTCACTGGCTATTACCCAAAGCATTTTATGGAATTTTAATAAGCATTATTCAATTAATGCATACGGAATATATACAAAAAGCAAAGGAGCCAGCGAAAGCCAGAATAAGACCCCGGATTTCCATGGGAAATTATTATTTAACCGAAAGACAGATTTTGCTTTAGGATTCCGGGGCACCTGGTACATAAAGAACTGGTTTCATTTATTACACGAGCTCAATTTTGCTTCCCGTAAAGATGGTACACAGGATCCTGCACAGATGATCAAATTATGCATTGCCCCAACTATTGTTCCGAATGGAAAACGTGATGTATGGAGCCTCCCTCATTTCAGATTTGTTTACAGTGTGGCACGCTACAATAAATTTGCAGCTGATAATCTTTACTCACCCTACCTGGCACAAACCGGCAGCCAACGTTGGGGGCACTATTTTGGTATAAAAACAGAATGGTGGATATGGTAATTACTGCTGATTTAGTTGAAGCAAACATTTTTTTTTGCGTAGATTTGCACCCCTTATCCAGTAAAACGGGACGTAGCGCAGCCCGGTAGCGCACTTGCATGGGGTGCAAGGGGTCGCTGGTTCGAATCCAGTCGTCCCGACGAAAAGATAAAGTCTCCACGAAAGTGGGGACTTTTTTGTTCGTCTGCAATTACTTAAGGCTGTTTTTTCTAAGCTCCAGAAACCGGGGATCTTTTTTTAATTCTCTAAACAGGGGATATTCGAGGAAAACGTTTATAGGTGAGGCATGGCGCTCCACGCTACTTTTAAGGTGATAATAAACTTTGTCGTAATCACCTATTCCGAAGTATATCACTGCCAGATCGCCGTCGAGCACCACATCCGGCTCCTGCTTCTGGCGCTCCTCGATTTTCCTGATACATTCCAAGGCCTCTTCTTTTCTACCCAGTTTACCTAAAGCAAACCCCACTCCCATTAATCCCTTTAACGGATGATCAGTGAGCCGGTGTACCTCATGAAATAATTCCAACGCCTCCTTCCAATTTCCCTTTAGTCCTATGCTCCATGCTTTCAATTCAATCCCGATACGCATGCCTGGTTCAAGCTCAAGTACTTTTTCCGCCTGCGTAATCGCGTCATCATACCTATCAACAAAAATGTACATGTTACCCAATCCATGGTTTAAGGCGGCAGATAAAGGATCAATCTGCACGGCTTCTTCAAGAATGTTTACAGCGTCCTGAGGTTGTCCGACGGTGATATAATAATAACTAAGCATCCTGAATCCCGGAATGGATCCCGGATTCAGTTCCATCGCAGTTTTCAGGGCATCGAAAGCTTCCTTCCATTTCCATTCGTAATAAAGTAACCGGCTTGCTTTTGCAACATAACCCTCGGCAATGGAATCATCCAGCTGCAATGCTTTATCCGCATACTCGTTAACTATGTCGAATGCTTTGTGAGGCGACATCTGGCCGGTTGATCCAAGATAACTGTAAGCCTCTGCAATCATCGCATATGCCAGCGCATAGTGCGGCTCTATTGCGATGGCTTCTTCAAAAAATTTAATTGCGGTGCGGGCATCCGCGGGTGTGAGTTTGTTGCGGTAATGAAGGCCCTTAAGATAATTTGTATATGCGTTGATGTTTTTGACCGGTGGCTTTGCCGGTGGCTTTGCGCCAATAAGATTTTCTTTTAAACGGTTTGCAATGATGCCGCTGATTTCGTCCTGCACATCGAAAATGTCGGTCAGGTCGCGGTCGTAATTTTCACTCCATATGTGGTAGCCATCTGCCGCATTGATCAATTGCGCGGTGATTCGCACACGGTTGCCGGATTTGCGGACGCTTCCCTCAAGTATCTTGTCGACATTCAATTGAATCGCAATGTCGCGGATGTCGTCATTCTTTCCCTTAAACGCAAATACCGAAGTTCTTGAGGTTACCTGGAGGCCGTCCACTTTTGTAAGTGAATTGAGCAGCTCTTCGGTTATGCCATCACTGAAATATTCGTTTTCAGGGTCGGCGCTCATGTTCACAAAAGGCAGAACTGCCAGCTTGTTCGAAGGCGACCTGGTTTTTCCTTTCATCGATTCCCGTGAAGGCACCATAACGCCTATGTTGCTTATTGCATGAATACGCAAAGGTTGCTTTACATTTTTAAGTTCGAAATATCCCAGTTCAACTGATTTGATAGCTTCCTGATTTTTAATTTCGTCGAACACTTTATCTGATACCAGGATGCTGCCGGGCATTGCAAGCGATTCAATACGCGAAGCGATATTCACACCATCTCCAAAGATAGCTTCCTCCTCGATGATCACGTCTCCAATATGGATTCCAATGCGAACATCCACTTTTGGAGCTTGAAGTAGCAGTCGTTGCATGTGTAATGCGCTGTTTACCGCATCGATGGCGCTGTTGAAAATGCTGAGTGAACCGTCGCCATAATACTGCAATATCTTGCCATGAAACTTCAGGACCGATTCATCAAGCACGCTTTTTAGTTTCCTTCGTTTTTCACGCGCGAGTGTTTCGTTTTCCTGCATCAAGGCGGTGTAGCCTGTCATGTCGGCGAATAATATGGCAACGAGTTGTCGCATTTCAGTTTCTAAGATTCGCAATATACTTCCTTTGCGATACTTTGCGTCTTGGGTGAAATCTTCTATATTTTCAGGCGAAGGCGCAAAAAATTTTCATAAAGAGTTAAATATTTTATTATGAGAAAAATAATCCTCGACTTAGCGGTAACACTTGATGGATTTATAGAGGGCCCTAATGGAGAAATTGACTGGTGTAATATGGATCCGGAACCGGACTCCACCGATTTCCTTGGTGACCTGCTGGATGATATTGACACGATATTTTATGGACGAATTAGTTATGACCTTTGGGGAAATTTTATTCCTGGCGAAGATCTTCCTGTTGAAATGAGAATGGCCTATGAAAAAATTAAAGCAAAAAAGAAGTACGTGTTTTCCTCAACGAAAACAACAGATGAAACCGCAGTTATTATCAATTCAAATATCAAAGAAAGGGTAATGGAAATTCTTCAGCAGCCAGGAAAAAATATCTGGATGTATGGTGGGGCAAAGCTCATTACAACTTTTATTAATTTTGGATTGATTGATGTTTACAGGCTCGCCGTTCATCCTGTTATCCTCGGATCCGGGAAACCTCTTTTTAAAGACATAGCTCAGAGAGTGAATCTAAAGCTTATAGATACAAAATCTTCTAAATCGGGAGTTATTATGTTAAAGTATGAAAGAATTATCCGATGATATTTTTCAGATATATACGATTCAATCCAATACACGAACAAATAATCCCGGCTAAAAAAATCAATGACCTTATCCAATTCATGCCGGTCCATTCCTGCCATGTCTTTTTAAGCAGTGCAACATCATCCAACGATCCTGAATTAAACAATATCTCATTTCTCGGATAGAAATAAGCGAAAGTCAACACATCACCCAGAACATATAAGATTAAAGCTGCTCCCAGGTACAACCGGGTATTAGGCACAGCTTTCCAGAACAAAATCAGCACCACAAGCGCCAGAACCTGGTTAACCGGTGAAAACTTTCTAAAGAAATAACCAGGGTTCACCGTCTTGAAATACTCTCTTGCCGTGGAAATGGACTGAGGTATATTACTTCCCCATGATCTGGCATCAATTAGCGAAGTATAAATATTTACAAAGAGTATCCCGCTTGCAAGCGCAATTGACGTGAACAATAATAACTGTTTCATGTTTTTTATGCAAATATGCCTGCGGAAACCCCATGTAAATTGTATTTAACGGACATTCTCGTAAATGTGGCCTTTCTGGTGTGAATGGTTCCGCCTGAAAGCGCCGGGTGTCATTCCAGAATATTGCCGGAACGACCTTATAAAGTGCGATTGATCAGCAAAATGACTCTGGTATGTTATGGCGGTAAGTGAAAGATTGCTTTGATGCATTAAATGAAGTGCGTGCAGATATTTTTTGTAGTGAAGTATTTCCTCGGTATTCATGCCCGTTGTCTCGAGAATCTTCCTCGACAAATGCCGTGGTGAATAACAGATAGTGTTAGCAAGTGTCGTAGCAGTCAAATCATGCAGATTAATGGCGCAAAGGAAGTTGTTCATCAATTGTTCCTGTGGATGCCAGTCGAATGTTCTTCTTGTGATCCATTTAATAAAAATCTTTGTCCGTTTATTGAAATCGCTTTCCTCAGCCAGCTGGTGCCAAAGAGTATTTATAGACTTATCAATAAGGGTGAGGTCAATCGCTACATCAAGGAATTCGGCACCAGGAGTGCCAAAAATCTTCTTAATCGCCAGGGGCTGCAACCGCACCCCAAAAAAATGCTGGAATTCAGGTAGTCGCAGTTGAACAGGA
>Ga0111538_10002636_pt1 | contig 25162 bp, 16 predicted proteins | sample SoiMethybrSBSTD1_FD_79669 | JGI IMG/M metagenome (GOLD analysis project Ga0111538, IMG submission 79669) | Bulk soil microbial communities from a Populus tree surrounding site in Tennessee, USA - Soil MetaG P. TD hybrid SBSTD1 (version 2)... | ecosystem: Environmental > Terrestrial > Soil >...
GGCAGCCCAGGCCGCTCGTTCCACCGGAAGTTCTCCGCCATATCGACGACGCCATTCTTGCCGAAGCCGGTCACCTGCCGCCCGGTCTTGGCGTCGAGCGCGACGAGCATGTAGCTGTTCATGACGACAAAGATCCGCTCATCGCCCGAGCCGTCCGCCCAGTAGCTGACGCCGCGGCCTGAGGTTCGCGCGAGCGGATCGATGATGTCGAACCATCGCAGCAACTCTCCGGTCGGGCGCCAGTGCCAGAGCAATTGGCCGGTGGCGGCATCGAGCGCCACGACATCGCGATTGATACCCGCCGTCGTATACATCACGCCATCGATGATCAAGGGACTGACCTGCATCGAATTCGCCGGCCGTGGACCGAAGTTCCGCGCCGACCATCGCCACGCCACGCGAAGATTGCGGACGTTCGCGGCATTGATCTGATTTGCGGGCGAATACCGCGTGGCACCGGCGTCGCCGCCGAAGAACCGCCATTCGGTGTCACCTTTGGACGGACTGGCCCCGCTTTGGCCAGCCAGGGTGGCCGACAGTCCCATCGCCGACCCAAGGGCGACAACGGACAGAAGCACTCTCACTCTCCACAGAAACATTCCGGCTCCTTCTCCCAAGCAGTCCTCTCCTCACCGCCTACTTGGACGGCGGCGCTCCCGGCCGCGCGTCGTCTCCCCACGGCAGCCGGCGGGGACCGTTCCAGGGATCAACGTTGGCTCGCCTGGCCCAGGCGTCCCATTCAGCGGCGAGGGCTTTGACGACGTCGGGGCGGCTCGCGGCGAGGTTGTTGCGCTCGACGCGATCCGCCGCCATGTCATAGAGCTCCCACTCGTTCGGGTACGTTGACACGAGCTTCCAGTTTCCTGATCGCACGGCGCGGTTGCCCTCGTGCTCCCAGAAGAGCGGTTGCGGCCGGGCGACCGCGCGGCCGGCAAGTGCCGGGCGAAGGCTGACCCCTTCCAGCGGCTGAATTGCGGTACCTCGGTACTCCCGCGGGTAGGCCGCGCCCGTTGCATCGAGGACCGTCGGCATCACGTCGATGAGATGCGCCGGCAGCGTGACAAGAGTATTGCGGCGGTTGGCGGCGATTCCCCGCGGCCAGTGGACGATCAGCGGCGCCGCGATGCCCCCTTCATGCGTAAAGTGTTTGAACCGGCGGAACGGTGTGCTGCTCAAAGCCGCCCAGTTCATGCCCAGGTACAGATTCGAGTTCGGCCCACCGGGCCCCTCACCGTCGAAACGACCGTCCGGCCCGGACTCCGCGTTGGCCCCGTTGTCGGACAGGAACAGGATCATCGTGTTGTCGAGCGCACCGCGCGCCTGCAGCCCCTTGACCAGCGTGCCGACGCCCGTGTCGATCGCCTCGATCATCGCCGCGTAGACGGCCATCAGATGATCGAAGCGATCCTTCGCTTCGTCCGAAAGCGATTCCCAGGCCGGTGATTCCGCTTCGCGCGGGCTCAACGGCCAGCTCGCGTCGATCAGCCCCATCTTGATCTGCCGGCGGTAGCGTGCCTCACGCAGCCGATCCCAGCCGGCCTTGTACTTGCCCCGATGCTTGGCGATCAGCTCTGCCGGCGCCATCAGCGGAAAGTGTGGTGCGTTGTAGGGCAGGTAGAGGAAGAACGGCTTGTTCGCCTTGCGCGCTTCGTCGATGAACTGCAGCCCGAAGTCGGTCCACAGGTACGTGGCGTACCAGTCCTTGCCGAACATGGCCGAATCGCGCGGCATCGGCGTGCCATCCACGTACAACGGCTCGCGCGCGCGGCGGGTGAGGGTGTCGCCGCCCCCCTGATAGTTCTGGTTGGGAAAGTACATGCCTCCCTGGCGCAGACTGAGCACGCGATCGAATCCGCGCTGCCACGGCGGCGATCCGTTGTCCTGACCGAGATGCCACTTGCCGGCCATCGCCGTGAAGTAGCCGGCCTCGCGCAGCACGTCGGCGATGGTGACGGAACGATCGTTGAGCCGCCCCGTCGTGCCGGTCGAACCGCGACGGATGACGTCTTCGAGGTGGCCCATCCCTGCCTGGTGCGGGTAGACGCCGGTCAAGAGGCTGGCGCGCGTCGGCGAGCATCGCGGCGTGCTGTAGAACTGCGTGAACCGCACGCCGCGCGCAGCGAGCGCATCGAGGTTCGGAGTCGCGATCTCGCTGCCATACGGGCCGATGTCGGACCAGCCCATGTCGTCCACGAGCACGACGACGATGTTCGGTCGAGCGGCGGTTTGCGCAGCCGGCGTCGCGCGCAAGGCACCGAGCGCGACGACGCCGACTGCGGCGGCCGCCGCGACCATCGTCCACATCCGGACTCGCGTGGAGCGCATCGTCAACATTGCGTCCTCCTGAAAGTGGCAGAAGTCTACCCCGGCGCGGCAAGCGACGCTGCTGCGTCTATACTCGGCGTTCGCCGTGTCAAAGGTCTCCGAATGACTACATCGCAGACGGCGCGCAAACCGCCGTTGCGATCAGTGTCCCGTCGCCGGACGATTGCGGCGGCGCTCGCGGCCGTCGCGATCGCGTGGTTCACGATCGGGCGGGATTCTGTGGGCTGGCGGACGCAGCCTGGCGCGGACGTCGATCGGATCGGGTCTGCGGCCCCCGGTTTTCAGCCGACGATCGAGCACACGGCTCCGGCGCTCGTCGATACCCCCGACGGTATGGTCTGGATCCCGGGAGGCGAGTTTTCGATGGGCGCCGCCGAACCCGTCGATCCGCAGGATGCGGTGGGCATGCAGGCGACTCGCGATTCACGACCGGTCCACCGCGTCTCGGTAGACGGCTTCTGGATGGATCGCACCGAAGTCACCAACGACCAGTTCGCCGCGTTCGTCGCGGCGACCGGTTACGTGACCGTTGCCGAACGCACGCCGCGGCCCGAGGACTTTCCCGGGGCGCCGCCCGACCTGCTCGTTGCCGGCTCTCTCGTCTTCTCGCCTCCCGATCGTGCCGTGCCGCTCGACGACGAACGGCAATGGTGGAGGTACGAGAAGGGCGCCAACTGGCGTCATCCGCTCGGCGCGGGCAGCACGATCGCTGGCAAAAGCATGTATCCGGTCGTGCATGTGGCCTACGAGGATGCAGAGGCCTACGCGAAATGGGCCGGGCGCCGCCTGCCTACGGAAGCCGAGTGGGAGTTCGCCGCGCGGGGCGGGTTGTCCGGCAGACGTTATCCCTGGGGCGACGAGTTCAGCCCCGGTGGCCGACACATGACGAATCGCCATCATGGCCACTTCCCGGACCACGACGCGGGAAGCGACGGGTTCGCGGGCATCGCGCCCGTCGGACAGTTTCCGGCGAATGGCTACGGATTGGTCGACGTGGCCGGCAACGTGTGGGAGTGGGTGAGTGATTGGTATCGCGCCGACTACTACGCGGCGCTGCCGTCGACTCAGGTCACGCGCAATCCGAGCGGCCCCTCGTCGTCGTTCGATCCGGACGAGCCTGGCGTCGCCAAACGTGTGCACCGCGGCGGCTCGTTTCTGTGCACCGATCAGTACTGCTCGCGGTACATGGTGGGCACGCGCGGGAAGGGCGAAGTCGGCACCGGAACGAATCACCTCGGCTTCCGAACGGTGCTCGCCGGCCGGTCGAAGTGAGGTTCGCGTCCCGCCGGACGCGAGCGGCTCTGCTCGTGAGCTGCTGGTGACAGTGCCCGCCCCGACATCGACGAGCTGGCCGCACCTCACTGCGGAGATGTTGGCCTTGGCGCTGAAAGGAGTTCCAGCCTGCGCCAATAACGCTGCCGGCCAAACCACCAGCGCGAGAGCACGCACACATCTGCACCGCATCGAAGACCTCCTGGTCGATGGGCCGCATCGACGCGCCATGGTCACCGACACGGACGTGCCTATCGACGCTCGTATCCTGCGTCCTATCGTCCTGCCACGGGGATTGTGATCAAGGATTCCAACTTCGGCACCGGCCGCTCCTCGATCGGCCACACGGGTTTGCCGGTCACGCGATCGAAGACGAAGACGAATCCCTGCGTGGTGAGCTGGGCGACGGCCTTCACGGGACGGCCATCCACGGTGACGTCGGCAAGGATCGGCGCGGTCGGCGGGTCGAAATCCCAGATGTCGTGGTGGGTCAGCTGAAATGTTCGCGTGGCGTGGCCACGCCATCGACGATCAGTCCTCCCTCACCGCCTGGCCGGGTTCCGGCCGGACACAGTACACTACTCTCGTGACTGAAGCGCGGATCGTCATCGAACCTGATCCCGTCATAGAAGTCTTCAAGAAGGACATCGACCGTACGCTCCTGCGAGCGAACCTGAAGCTCTCTCCCGAAGAACGGCTTCGGAAGATGCAATCCGCGGTGAGCGGCCTGCGACTGCTGCGAGAGGCATACGCCAAGAGTCGACCGTGACGGCCACGGACTTCCCAGCCCTGATTACACTCCTCACCGAGGGCGGAGTCGAATTCATCGTCATCGGAGGTGTCGCCGCAACCATCCATGGCTCGGCCCACATCACCGTCGACCTCGATCTCCTGTACCGTCGTTCGCCCGACAACATCGAGCGGCTCGCCACCGCGCTGGCACCGATTCGGCCTTACCTCCGCGGAGCACCTGAGGGCCTGCCGTTTCACTTCGATACCGCCACCATTCATCGCGGTTTGAACTTCACACTGCAGACGACGCTTGGCGCTCTCGATTTGCTCGGCGAGGTCGCCGGCGCGGGTACCTATGACAAGGTGTTGCCGGAAGCAGAGACGGCGCTCCTCGCGGGGCGTCCGTTTCATTGCGTGTCGCTGCGGCGGCTCATCGCCATGAAGCGCGCGGCGGGCCGGCCGAAGGATCTGAACGTCATCGCGGAACTGGAAGCGCTGCTCGAGGAGCACGAGCGGGACGAATAGACTCGGCGGCGATACGTCCATCGCCCTCGGCCTGGATACTCGCGGTAGGCTCGGGAAACGATGCACAATACGCACTCGTGTTGAATTACGTGAAACAGATTCACGTGTGCGCCAGCAGACGCACGCAATCACGTCATTGTCCGGAAGGAGCGTGGTCATGCGAAGGCGACTTTCCGTGGTTCTCGCCGGGGCAGCGGCAATCGCGCTGAGCGCCCCGGCCTACGCCCAGGTGCCGACGGGCTGCGCACCGAACGCACTCAACATTCCCGGCGCGCCGTTTCCCTGCATCTACCCGGATGGACGCGTCATGTTCCGCGTCTCGGCCCCGGACGCCCAGAAGGTGCGCGTGCGAACGGGGCCGGGCTTCGACATGACGAAAGGCGCCGACGGCCTCTGGTACGTGACGACAACGCCCCTGGTCGAGGGCTTCCACTACTACACGCTGGCGATCGACGGATCGACCGTTGCCGATCCGGCGACCAGGACGTTCTTTGGCTCAGGCTTCTACAACAGCGCCATCGAGGTGCCTGCCAAGGATGCGGACTTCTACGCCGCGAAAGACGTTCCCCACGGACAGGTCCGGCAGCTGTCGTACTTCTCGAAAGTGACAGGGCAGTGGAGGCGGGCGTTCATCTACACGCCGCCCGACTACGACACCAACACGCGCGGGAAATACCCGGTGCTCTATCTGCTGCACGGCTGGGGCGAGGACGAGACCGGCTGGACGCTGCAGGGACACGTCGAGCTGATCACCGACAACCTGATCGCCGCCGGCAGGGCGAAGCCGATGCTGGTCGTGATGGACAACCTGAACGCGGTCCGGCCAGGCGAGAGCGCGGCCCTCTACGCGGCGCGCGGCACGCTGACGCAGGCGGTCGTGCGGCCGCCGCAGCCGGCCGGCGCGCCGGCCCGGGCGGGCGGTCCAGGTCGTGGCGCCGCTCCGGGGCCGGGACGGGGCGGCCCGCTCGCCAGCGAGGTGTTCACCGAGATGATGCTGGCCGATCTCGTCCCCATGGTGGAGCGCACGTATCGCGTTGCGCCCGGCCGCGAAAATCGCGCGATGGCGGGGCTGTCGATGGGCGGCGCCCAGACTTTCGGGACCGCCCTCGCGCACCTCGACAAGTTCGCCTACATCGGCGGTTTCAGCGGCAGCAGCGGCGGCGGGGCGGCGTTCGATCCGAAGACGACGAGCGGCGGCGTCTATGCGGACGCCTCGGCGTTCAATAAGAAGGTGAAGCTGCTGTTCCTGGGCATCGGCGGCGCTGAGGGCCCGAATACCCGGAACTTCAGCGATCAGCTCACGAAGGCGGGGATCACCAATGTCTACTACGAGTCGCCCGGCACCGCGCACGAATGGCTGACCTGGCGGCGCTGCTTCTACGAATTCGCGCCGCGTTTATTTCAAAGCCGGTAGCCGCCTCTGCACGGTAGCTGACGCGGATGACTCACTGGCTGATCTCGCCGCGGGTTGCGGTTGGCACGCACCCATGACCCCGGCGCCTGAACCGGTGCCGCCGATCGAGCACGTGCTCGGGTCCGCCGCCGCGATCGACGCGTCGCGCATCGAGGGTGAGGGGCCAGCAGGGCGACTGCCGCTCACGCCCGATATGCTTCGCACCGAGCCGAGCGGCAACATCTTCGGCCTCACCCAGAATGCCGGCATGGGGTGGCGCACCGACGCGCTCGGCGGACCGCAATACGTGATCGTCAGCACGATGGGTGGCCTGCGGTCCGAGCAGGGAGAGGCTATCGCGCTCGGCTATCACACGGGCCATTGGGAAATCGGGCTGCTCGTGCGCGGCGCTGCCGAAGCGCTCCGCGCGGCCGGAGCGATCCCCTTCGCCGTCTACTGCAGCGATCCGTGTGACGGTCGGACGCAGGGCACCACGGGCATGTTCGACAGCCTCGCCTACCGCAACGACGCTGCGATCGTCATGCGGCGCCTGATTCGATCGCTGCCAACCGCATCCGGCGTGCTCGGTATTGCCACCTGCGACAAGGGACTGCCGGCGACGATGCTGGCGCTGGCAGGGACCACGAACTTGCCCGGCGTGATCGTGCCCGGCGGCGTCACATTGCCGGCGCGCGATGCCGAAGACGCCGGTCAGGTGCAGAGCCTCGGCGCGCGGTTCACCCATGATCTGATCAGCCTCGACTACGCGGCGACGATGGGGTGCCGCGCGTGCGGATCGTCGGGCGGCGGCTGCCAGTTCCTCGGCACCGCGGCGACGTCCCAGGTGATCGCGGAGGCGCTTGGCCTGGCGCTGCCGCACAGCGCGCTCGCGCCGTCAGGCGAGCCGGTATGGCTCGAGCTCGCGAGCCGTTCCGCCGCAGCGTTGCGACGGCTGCACGTGCGCCGGATCACCGTGGGCCACATCCTCACGGACGCTGCCGTCGAGAACGCAATGCTCGTGCACGCCGCGTTCGGCGGATCCACGAATCTGCTGCTGCATATCCCCGCGATTGCGGCGGCGGCGGGCCTGACGATACCGACCGTCGACGACTGGATCCGTGTCAACCGCGCCACGCCACGACTCGTGGACGCGCTGCCGAACGGGCCGACGGGACATCCGACTGCGCAGGTGTTCATGGCCGGCGGCGTGCCGGAAGTGATGCTGCACTTGCGCCGCCTGGGGCTGTTGAATGAGCAGGTGACGACCGCGACTGGTGAGACGCTCGCCACCACGCTCGACTGGTGGGAGTCGAGCGACCGGCGGCGCGCCGCCCGTGCCCGGCTGGCCTCGGCGTCGGCCGTTGATCCCGATCAGGTCATCATGGCGCCGGACGCCGCGCGGCGAGCCGGCCTGACGAGCACGATCGTGTTTCCGCGCGGCAACCTGGCGCCGCAAGGCTCTGTCATCAAAGCCACCGCGATCGATCCATCCGTCGTCGACGCGGACGGTGTCTACCGGCACCGCGGCCCCGCGCGCGTGTTCACCGATGAGCGCGATGCGATCGCTGCCGTGAAAGGCACCACCGACAGGCCGATTCGCCAGGGCGACGTGATTGTTCTTATTGGCGCAGGACCCTCCGGCACCGGAATGCAGGAGACCGCGCAGATCACGACCGCACTGCGGTACCTGCCGTGGGGCCGGCACGTCGCGCTGATCACCGATGGCCGGTTTTCCGGATTGTCCACCGGCGCGTGCATCGGGCACGTCGGTCCCGAAGCGCTGGACGAGGGGCCGATCGGCCGCGTGCGCGACGACGATCTGATCGAGATCGTGATCGATCGGGTGGCGTTGAGCGGCACTGTGAATCTCGTGGGCACAGTAGACGGGACGCTCGACGCTGGCGACTGCGCGGCGCTACTGCACTCTCGCCCCGCGCATGCCGGACTCGCACCGCACACGCAGCTGCCGGCCGACAGCCGTCTATGGGCGGCGCTGCAGCGCGCGAGCGGCGGTACCTGGAGCGGTTGTGTCTACGACGTCGACCGGATTGTCGCGGCGCTCGACGCCGGCCGGGCGGCGCCGCGTGCGCCTGATCACCGAGGTCATCGAGAGGAAGAACGTCATGCGTAGAGTGCCGATTGCCATCGTCCTGCTGCTCGCCGCCGCATCGCTCGCCCAGGCGCAGCCGGGCGTGCTGACGAAGGAGCAGCTGATCGAATACACGCCGGACTGGAAGGGGGAACGCTTCGCCGACGGCCGTCCGAAAGTGCCCGACGCCATCCTCGATCGGATGAAGAGCGTGACGCTGGAGGAGGCCTGGGCGGTCGTCACCGGCGCCGGCTTCTCGCATCAGTTCGAGGACAACTGGGTGTCGATTCACCCGGGCCAGGTGCTCATCGGTCGCGCGCTGACATCGCAGTGGCTGCCCGGCCGCCCCGACATCCTGAAGGTTATCGAAGACAAGGGCCGTCGGCAGGGGCGCGTCGGTGGGACGAACGCGTGGCCGGTGGACATGCTTCAGCCGCGCGACGTGTACGTCTCCGACCACTTCGGGCTCAAGGAGAACGGCGCGTCGGTCGGCGACAACGTCGGCAGCGCCATCTACGCGAAGACCGGCAATGGCATCGTCTACGACGGCGCGGTTCGCGATATCAACGGTCTGCGGGAGATGGAACAGTTCACGTCGTTTGTCCGCTCCTACGACCCATCACACCATATCGGCAACGCCAGCGCCGGAGCGCGGCTCAACTCCACCATGATCGGCATCAACATCCCGATTCGGATTGGTGGGGCGTTCGTGATGCCAGGTGACGTCGTGCTCGGCCGCGACGGCGGGGTCATCTTCATCCCGCCGCAGCTGGCCGAGCAGGTCGTGCGATCGTCGGAGATCACGCGCTTGCGCGACGAATTCGGACATGCCCGCCTGCGTGCGCGCGTCTATACCGCGGGCCAGATCGACGGCCGGTGGACCGATGCGATCGAGGCGGACTTCACCCAGTGGCTGCGCCAGAACATCGATCGGCTGCCGGTCGCGCGAGCGCAAATCGAAGAAATTCTAAAGCAGCGGTGACGGGATGACGAGACTGCGTGGAGTCCGCTGGTGGATGATGGGGCTGTTGATGATCGGGTCGATCATCAACTATCTGACCCGGAGCACGCTCGCGGTCGCCGCGCCAACAGTGCTGAAGGACCTGGACATTACGACACAGCAGTACTCGTGGATCGCGAGCGGCTTTCAAGTAGCCATCATGCTGCAGCCGATCTGCGGCTACGTCATGGACACGATCGGTTTGAAGCTGGGATTCGCGATCTTCGCGACCGCATGGTCCTTCATCTGCATGGGACACGGCCTGGCCGGCAGTTGGCAGACGCTGTTTGGCCTTCGCACCCTCCTCGGATTTGCCGAGGGCTCGGCGAATCCGGCGGGGATGAAGGCGACCTCGGAATGGTTTCCGGCGAGCGAGCGTGGCCTTGCCGGCGGGTTCTTCAACATGGGCGCGTCGCTCGGATCGATGCTCGCGGCACCGCTCGTCGCGTGGGCGATTCTGACGCACAGCTGGCAGTTCGCCTTCGTCCTTACCGGTCTGATTGGCCTCGCCTGGGTCGGGCTCTGGCTGGTGTGCTATCAGCCGCCGGCGAAGCATCCGCTCTTGTCGGCGGCCGAACGTGACTACATCGTTGCTGGCCAGGAAGCCCATCTTGCCGGCGCCGGGCGTCCGGCGATTACAACGCTGCTGCGGGAGCGGAACTTCTGGGGCATCGCGATTCCACGATTCCTTGCCGATCCGACATGGGGCACGCTGACGGTCTGGTTGCCGCTGTATCTGACGACCGTGCGCGGGTTCGATTTGAAGCAGATTGCGCTGTTCGCGTGGCTGCCGTTCCTTGCCGCCGACTTGGGCTGTCTGTTCGGTGGCACGATCAGCCTCACGCTGCAGAAGTACGGCGGCGTGCGCCTGATCGACGCCCGGCGCAGTGCGTTCACGGTCGGGGCGCTCATGATGACGGGAGTGGCGTTCGCCGGCACGGTGCAGAACCCGTACGTGGCGGTGGGGCTGTTGAGCCTTGCCGGGTTTGCGCACCAGACCCTGTCGGTGACAGTGATCACGATGGCCTCCGACCTTTTCAAGCGCAACGAGGTGGCCACGGTGGCCGGCATGGCGGGCACGTGCGGGAACGCCGGCGTGCTGATCTTAAACCTGCTGATTGGCGCGCTTGTCGCGCGAATCGGCTACACGCCCTTCTTCATCAGCCTGGCGGCGCTCGATATTCTTGGCGCGATCGTCCTGTGGACGGTTGTGCGGGAGCGGCGTCATGAAACGGTTCCCGTTACCACCTAGCGGACTCGCGACGTGCTGATTCGCAATCCAATCCTGCGCGGGTTCAATCCCGATCCGTCGATTGTTCGCGTTGGCGATGATTACTACATCGCCACCTCAACGTTCGAGTGGTACCCGGGTGTCCAGATCCATCACTCACGCGATCTCGTGCACTGGCGGCTCCTGACCCGGCCGCTCAGACGCGCCAGTCAACTCGATATGCGCGGCGATCCCGATTCCTGCGGCATCTGGGCACCGTGCCTGACGCATCACGATGGGTTGTTCTATCTGATCTACACGGACGTGAAACGTTACGGCCGCTCGTCGTCGGCGGGCGCGCCCGGCGCGTCGCTGCGCGATTTTCACAACTACCTGGTGACGAGCCCGAGCATCGACGGCGACTGGTCCGACCCGATCTATCTGAACAGCAGCGGCTTCGATCCGTCGCTGTTTCATGACGACGACGGCCGGAAGTACCTGGTCAACATGCTGTGGGATCACCGGCCGGCGCAGAACCGGTTTGCGGGAATCGTGCTGCAGGAGTATTCGCCAGCGGCGCAGCGGCTGATCGGCGAGCGACGGATGATCTTCGCCGGTACGCCGATCGGCTTCACCGAAGCGCCGCATCTCTACAAACGCGACGGCTGGTATTACCTGCTGACCGCCGAGGGTGGAACCGGCTGGGGCCATGCCGTGACGATGGCGCGATCGCGGACGCTCGATGGCCCCTATGAACTTCACCCGGATGTCTACATCCTGACCTCACGTGATCGTCCGGATTCGGCGCTGCAGCGGGCGGGCCATGCGGATCTGGTCGAGACGCCAGCCGGGCAGACCTACATGGTGTATCTGTGCGGGCGGCCGATCCCGAATCGTGGGCGCTGCGTACTTGGCCGTGAGACAGCGATTCAACCGATGGCGTGGGGCGACGACGGGTGGCTGCGGACCATCGATGGCGCCGGAATTCCACACGTCGATGTGCCTGCCCCGGAGGGAGCGGCGGTCGCCACAGCCGCGGCGCCAACGCCGCCGCGCGAGGAGTTCGATACGGAGGCGCTGCCGCTCGATTTTCAGTGGCTTCGCACGCCGGATGCCGGCCGCGTGTTCAGCCTGCAAGCGCGCAAGAGTCATCTGCGGCTGTTCGGTCGCGAGAGTATCGGCAGCCTGTTCACCCAGTCGCTGGTGGCACGCCGGCAGCAGGCGCACTGCTTCAGTGCGGCGACGGTGATCGAATTCGAGCCGGATCACTTTCAGCAGGCGGCGGGCCTGGTCTGCTACTACAACAGCGCGAAGTTTCATTACCTCTACCTGTCACGTGACACCACCGGCAGGCACCTGCGGGTCATGTCCGCATTCCCCGATCAGGTGATGGCCGACGCGTTCACGGCGCCAATTCCTGTGCCGTCCGGCGTGCGTATTGAATTGCGCGTCGAGGTGGACTACGAACGGCTCCTGTTCGCATGGCGCGTCGAGTCCGGCTCCTGGCAATGGCTGCCGCAGATCTTCGACGCCAGCATCCTGTCGGATGAAGCCACCGCTCCGGGCCTGCCCAACTTCACGGGTGCGTTCGTCGGCGTGGCGTGCCAGGACCTTGCCGGTACGGGCAAGCCTGCCGATTTCGACTGGTTCGACTATCGGGAGCGTGAATTCGTCGCCGACGTGACGCGCCTCTGACGTGGGCAGGACCCGGAAGAGCACGCGCGTACTCAAGAGCGTTTTTCATACGCTGTAGCCATTTGGGAACGCCAACGTTCGCGCCGGAAACTCAGGCGTCTGGCATCTCGCTCCGTCAAGCGGCTCGGCACGCCGTACCGGCGCGAACCCTCGACGTGGCGGGCGACGGCGGCATCAACGGCATTGGTGTCGGTCACGGCACGCCGTCAGCGACCCTGACCCGGCAAGAGCGCATGTCTTCCGCGGCGAGTTCCGTCCTCGCGTTCTTGTTGCATGAGCCGCCACCGGCGTTTCGTGCCGCGGAGTGGATGCAGCGACGAGTCAGCTCCTACTCGCCGCGGCGGCGTCAGGGTGGCGAGTCGGAAACCGATTTCCGGCGCGCAGCGCCCGCGGCCCGCCGATCGGTATCTCGTTCGCTACGCTCGCGTGATCCGTGGGAGCGGGAGGCGATCACGGAAGCGTTCTCACCACCGGCGCACCGAATATTTTCGCGTGCTTCGCCAAACACACCAAAGCTGCCAACGATCCGTGATTCCTTCGTGCTCTTCGTGCCTTCACCGTTTATTTTGCGTCTGTGGCTGCGGCGAGATCGATGGTCAGTCCGGTGATTGGCCGGGCGCTTGAGTCGAGGAATCGCGCGCAGAAGTCGGTGGCGCCGCCGGCGTTGATGATGGCCGCCCGAATCACGTTCACACCCTTCTTCAACAGCACGCGTTTCGACACGCCGTCGTCGATGACCGCCTGCCGGTCGTTGAACAGGCTGATGACCTGCTCGCCGTTGAACCACCAGACCGATGCGGCGTTCGATCCGATCGCCAGCCGGACATCCGGCATGTCCTGCGGCGCGCGGACGAGGCTCACGATCCAGAAGAGCACATTCGAGGTCGGCTTCTTCAGGCCGGCAGCGAAGTGAAACAGGTTCACGTTGTAGTTGGTCGTGTCGACCGCGTGCCATTGCAGCGGCTTGCCGTCGACGGACACCGTGTCGCCATTCTTTGGCAGGACACTGAGCTGGCCGGAAAAATACTCGCGCGACACGGTCGTGCGCACGGCGCTGTCGGTGAGCTGGCCCTGAACCGCGATCGGTTCCAGGATCAGCCAGCGCTGCAGGAATCCGCCGGCGCCGGCAGGCTTTGTTGCGGTGGCCGGACGGATGATCGTCGGCACGACAGGAACGCCCTGTGCCGCGACGCCGACCGTGCAGGCGGTGCCGACCGCCATCGACCAGAGAAGCCGCGCGATGGTCACGGCGTCCTCAGCAGCCAGCGCTGGCGGTCGGTGTTTGCATCGACGCGCTCGAGTGTCGGTGAACTGCCGCCGATTGCCGACAGCGCCATCGTCACGTTTCCACCAGGCACGGCTTTCGGCGTCAGGCGATAGGTTCCGTCGGCGAGCTGATCGATCCGCCAGAGCTGATCGGGAGAGCCGGTGAATGCCGGCAATACGGTCAGTTCGCCGTTGGCAGTCGCGGCGAGGCTGCGCTCGGTGCCGGCGACGGAGATTCGGAAGTAAGGCGATCCCGCATAGCCGCCGGCGTTCGCAACCGAGGTCACGGACCACTTCTGCTGTGCCTGCAGCAGATAGGGGGAGAGTCGCGCGTCGACCGCCCCGGCCGGCCAGTTGGCAGAGACCTGCGCGGCCTCCTGCGCTGGAATCGGTGCCGGGGCTGGCGCCTCTGCGCGACCCGCGCCCGCCTCGCCGCCGCGGCCACCAGCACCGGCGCCGCGCGGACCGCCGCCACGGCCACGGCGTCCGCCGACCGGGGATCCCTCGACGGAGAGTTCGAGGGCCGTGCCTGTACGCACCGACTCGATACGGTATGTGCCCGGCGCGACGTTCTCACCCGCGACCGGCCAGCCGTCGTGCCACAGCAACGGCCGGATGTCGAGCACGCTGATGCCGCCGCGATCGAGGTCGGCCTCGAAATGACATGAGAACTTCTGGACACCCTCACCGAGGTCGAGCAGGCCGAAGTGGCCGGGGCCAACCACGCGCCCGGACGAACCGACAAAGAGCGAGCCGCCACCCTGGAGCATGTCGACGCCGGAGCGATCGAGGTAGGGGCCGGTGACCGTGCGGGCCCGCCCCATTCGGATGCTGTAGCTGGACGCGGCGCCGGCGCAGCACGATCCGTGCGTGACGAGGAGGTAGTACCAGCCGTCGCGGGAGATGATGATCGACGCCTCCGAGTTGATCGCGACGTTGACGGGTGTGCGCTGCGGATACAGACGTTTGCCGGTCTTCGGATCGAGCTCGACGAGACGGATGTAGCCGAAGTACGAGCCGTAGGTGAGCCAGAGCGATCCGTTCCTGGGGTCACGAAAGATGCCCGGGTCGATCGCATTGCTGTCCTCGACGCCGTCCGACCAGACCACAGGGCCGGCATCCGTCCATCCGTAGTCAGGCGACGCGGGATCCAGCGTCCTGCCCACCAGCAACCCAATCGCCGACTTCGGCTGCGTGCCGGGCGCGGAGTAGTAGAGAAAGTACTTGTCGCCGACTTTCATCACGTCGGGCGCCCAGGTGTTATTGCCGCCGCGCGCGATCACGTCAGCGCCAGGCCGTCCGCCTGGCAGCGACTGCATGACGCCGCCCGACCGCCGCCACGTCCAGCCGTCATCCGACACCGACATCGGCAGACCGCCCCCTGTGGCATAGGCATAGAAGCGTGAACCGTCGCGGACGATCGTCGACGGATCGTGAAGGCCGACGTCGCCGTCGAGCGCCCAGACGCGAACGATGAGCAGCAACGCGGCCGCAAGCAGCAGGTATGTGCGTTTCAAGCGGATAACGGACATGCCCAGGAGCGCATTATATGCGCCAGCCGTTGCATAATACGCACGCTGACGTGAATCAGACAGCCTCGATGGCTCGCCATCGAGTGCACAGAGGCAAGCGAATGAGAGGAGCGCGGCGACGAGTCGGACTGGCCGCGGCGGCGAGTATCGTTGCCGCGCTGGCCGTTTGTGTCCACGGTCAGGATCAGTTCGCCCTCTATCTGCTGGTCCTCGACAAAGCCGGTATCCCGGTGCTCGACATCGATCCTTCTGACATCAGGATTGAGGAAGATGCAGGGCCGGGTACCGTGCTCGGCGTCAGCCGATTCGGCTGGCCGTTGAAACTGACCGTGCTCGTCGACAACGGCCCGGGCACCGCCGACGCTCTCGTCCATCTGCGCAACGGCCTGAACGCACTCGTCGGCGGCATTCCGCGAAGCATTCCAGTGTCGATCGTCACCACGGCGCCCAACCCGCGATGGCTGATTCGCGACTCGAAGGACCTGGTGCAGATCAAGAATGCCGTTGGCCGGCTGACGCCGGATGAAGGGCTCGGTCGTTTCAGCGATGCGCTCGGCGAGTTCGCGCAGCGGCTCGACCAGGAATCCCGCCGGGTGGAAGACGGACTGCCGCCCTACCTGCCGGTTCTCGTCTCGATCGCGACGACGCACGCCGACGGCAGCGACGTGCGCCGAGAGCGGAACGAGAAGATGCTCCTGTCGCTGCGGAAGCATCGGGTGTGGACGAACATGGTCATGGTCAGTCCAGGCCGGCGGCCGAACGAACCAGGTGAGGTCTCGAACATCGACGTCGATGAGGGACAAAACGGTGAGATCGCCCTTCTGGTTCAGAAAGTCACCGGCGGCAACTACGTCGCCGTCTCCTCAGGCGGCACGACCGCGCTTGCCTCGAGCATCTTGCCGGCTGTCGCTCAGAAGATTTCGCTGCGCTATTTGAAACAAATGACGCAGCACCGCATCGTCTTCGTTCGGACGCCCGGTGCGACCGGGCCGATGCAGAACCTGCGCGTGGCGTTTGCCAATCACCCTGGCGCGCATGTGATTGTGTCCACTGACGGAAATCTGCCGTAGTCGCGAAACGTCCCCGTCCGTGCAGGCACCCCTTGTCTGCCGACAGCTCCCTGTGCAGATTTGTCAAATATTTGTGCGACGCGAGCCTGTGGCCGCTCCAGTCAACGTTGCACAATGCGCCCGTCACATTGCGTGATACGCAAATGTGGCTCGACTCGCGTAATAGGCTTTTGGGCCATTCCGCAGGTCGTTGGGCGTCTCGGGTAGCCATTTCCCTCTGCTCTGAATCGACGTTACTGCGCAAGCGCACTGTACGGGTGCGATGGTCGCGTCCCCAGGGTGGCCTTTGCCGTTTGGAGGTTCGCTGGGTAGCGGCTCCTGCACCGGTCAGTGACCGTGGAGGAGGTCTACGTATGTGCCGACGTGTTCGAGCCCTATTGCTCGTGACCGCAGTTGCGGTGGTGGGTCTGCCGGCGAGCGCTTTTGCGCAGGTAGGCAATATCGCGGGAACAGTGCGCGACTCCACGGGAGCAGTCATGCCTGGCGTCACGGTGGAGGTGACGAGTCCGCAGCTGATAGAAAAGACGCGGTCACTGCAAACGGATGCCAACGGCCGGTATCAGATCACGAACTTGCCGGTTGGTGTCTATCGGGTCACGTTCACCCTCAATGGATTTGCGACCTTCGAGCGCACGGGGGTCGAGTTGACCAGCGGCTTCACGGCGCCGGTCAATGCGGAGATGACGGTCGGTGCCCGCACGGAGGTGATCACCGTCGTCGCCAGCAGTGTGCCGCTTGTCGACGTGCAGAACGCCGGCCAGCGGCAGGTGTTCACGGGCAATGAAGTGGCGGACCTCCCAACCACTCGCAATCTTGGTGATCTGGTCCAGCTGGTGCCAGGGATCGCTCTGGGGTCGGTGTTGTTTTCAACGACGAGTGAACCCGTCATCTGCAGTGGCGGCCAGGCCAATGGCGCATTCTCCGGACCGGCGTCGGGCTGCTCGCCGATTTTCCAGGGTTTCAACGCGCACGCCTCGATGAACGACGCCGACAGCATCAATCAGGGTCGGATGCAGGTCGATGGTATGGGCATCAACAGCTTCGGCGGCGGCGGCCGTTCGTCATACATCGCCGACACCGGCAACGCCCAGGAGATCACCCTGACGCTCTCAGGAGCCCTCGGAGAATCCGAGACTGGTGGAACGACGATCAACGTCATCCCGCGCACTGGTGGGAACCGCTTCGCCGGGAACTATTTCACGGCATACTCGAGCGGCCGGTTCTATGACAAGAACGATGGCGAGCGGCCGAGCACGTTCTCGAATCGCCTGATCAAGGAATACGATGTCAACGGGGCGTTTGGCGGTCCGATCAAGCGCGATCGTCTGTGGTTCTACTCGGCGGCGCGGCGTCAGGATCGTGACAGCCTGCTGCTCGCCAATCGTCGCAACCTCAACGAGGGTATTTTCGGAGCGAACTACAGGTTTTCCGAGCAAGTGATCAACCAGGGCGACCTGTACCAGAACGTCAATACTCGGTTGACGCTGCAGGCGACGAGGCGAGACAAATTCAACCTTTTCTGGGACGAGCAGTACACCTGCGAGAACCCGTGCCACGGTGCGGCCGGCGGCGTTTCGGTCGAGGCGTCGGGGAGCCCGTTGACGCACCCGCTGCGGGTGCAGCAGGTGAGTTGGACCAACCCGCTCACCAACCGCATCCTGCTCGACGCCGGCATCTCGCGCTATAGTTCGAACCGCGACGAGACGCGGAATCGCGGTGAAAAGGCCTACCCCGACATCCCGCGCATCGTGGAAACCGGCTCCTCGATCAACGTTCCGGCCGGACTCCTTGGAAACAGCTTCACATCCGGGTCGATCAATAACGCCATCGACTGGAAGATCCAGAATTTCCAGTCGAGGGCCTCAGCGTCGTACGTAACCGGCAGCCACAACGTCAAGCTCGGATATCAGGGACAGTATCTCGCGCGCGTATCCGATCCGTTCTTCAATAACCTGCGGCTGCAATACGCGTATGCGACGCCAGGGGCCAATTGCACGGCCACCGCACCGGCACTCGGCCAGGTCACGAATCAAACATGGTGCGGGCTGTTGCCTGACGGCGTGACGCGCGTCTTCGATGGCCGTAAGGTGACCGAGCCGCTTGGCCCCGCGCTGGCGACGGAGCTTCGCCCGCCCGTGCCGACCAGTGTGACCGCCTACATCCCGGCTGGCTCCGACGAGGCGGCGTGGTTCGCGTCTGTTTACCTGCAGGATCAATGGACCTGGAAGCGGTTTACTCTCAGCGGCGCGCTGCGATACGACGACGCTCGGAGCCATTACGGTAAGACGTGTGTCGGTCCAGACGTCTTCAAGTCTGATCAATATTGCCTGAACGATCCGCAGGCCGGCGATGACGGGAAGGGCGTCGGCTTCAAAGACATCACCCCGCGGTGGGGTGTGGCATGGGACATCTTCGGTACGGGCAAGACCTCGGTCAAGTGGAGCATGGGCAAGTACCTGGATGGGTCGCAGGCCGGCGGCATCTACACCGCCACGAATCCAGCAAGCGGGGGCCGTACGATCAACTCGTATACCAGGCAGTGGCGTGACCTCGATGGCGACCGCATCGTCGACTGCGATCTGAGTGTTCCTGCGGTTGCGCCACCAGCGGGGCAGGCTCTGCCGTCGAACGGCGAGTGTGGTAATCCCGTTCCGGGTTTCGGGCAGAGCGCTGCCACTGCGGCGGCCAACTCCCGCCGCTTCGGTCGCAGTCCCAACGATCTCGATGAACTGGGACTGGCCATCGGTCTCGGTACGATCTACTGCGGGCAGGACGAACCCTCGATGTCGCAGCAGGTTCGCAACTACTGCAACAACTACTTTGCCTCTGGCGGCTCGAGCATGATCGAGGGCTGGGGCAAGCGCGGGTATGAATGGCAGACATCCATCGGCGTGCAGCACCAGATCATGCGCGGGCTGTCTGGGGAGGTCACCTACAACCGGCGCGAGATCGGGAACAGGACGGTCAGCGACCTGATTGGATCCGGCTGCGATCTCTTCAGCTCGCAGGCTGGCGGGACCGTCGACTCGCAGCAGTGCATGGACGACCTGCTGAACTTCAAGAGCAGCACCTGGGATTTCTATGGCGTGCAGGCTCCCGTGGATCCGCGGCTGCCAGGAGGTGGCGGCTACGTCGTGCAGGGCATCGCCACACTGAAGCCGGGCGCCACAGCACCATCCGGCTCGGTGAGTGCCGTGACGATCGCCCCGAGCGGCACCTATTACGATTTATGGAGCGGCGTGGACACGAACTTCGTCTACCGCGGGGCTCACGGGCTGCGCGTGAGCGGCGGCACCAGCACTGGACGTCGCAACGTCGGCACCTGCGGTCTGCTGGTCGACGACGGCAATGGACCAACGGGACAGATTTTAATGGAGGGACGGGAGCGCGATTGCGACCGCGTTCGTCCATTCCAGACCAACGTCCGCGGAACCGCCAGCTACACGATTCCATGGGTTGACGTCCTCGTCAGCTCGACCTTCAGCTCTCGTCCAGGCGTGGAGTACACCGCCAATTACACCGTCGACGTCGTGCGGGATCTCGTGTGGGGCCCGAACAGCCAGAACCGGGTCGGAACCGCGCTGGTGGGCAATACCACGGGCACGGTGGCTCGGAACCTGCTGTCGAACGACACGTTCGGCGAGCGGATCACGCTCATCGATCTGAAGGTGGCGAAGAACCTCCGCTTCTTCGGCAGGCGAGCCAATATTGGCGCAGACATCTACAACATGTTCAATTCCGATGCGGCGCGCGCCTACTGCGGCACCTTCCCGAATCCTGCCCAAGGCATCGAAGGGTGCGGCACTGCAGCGGCTGGCACTCTGCAGGAATGGGGGGAAGTGACGAACATCGTGACACCCCGGTACGCGCGCTTCCAGCTTCGAGTCGACTTCTAGACCAGCGGCCGCGATGTGCGAGGGGGGCGTTCCCCCCTCGCTGTTCCTCTTCCACATGGCACGAGGTCTCGCACACGAGCTGCACGGTTCCGTCGCATAATGCGCACTCACGTGTGAATTACGCGAAATGTTGATCGAGCCAGCAACCCTGTGCCGGTTCGTCTCGTCACGGCACCCGGATGTTCGCGTCGGCTTGGTGGACGGTGGTTCGGTCCGCGACTTGACGGCGGCAGGCGTCCATCGACTCGACGAGTTGCTCGAGCGTGCTGATAGCGCAGCGCAGCTCGTCGAAGCCCGGCGCACGTCGCTGCCCGAGTTGCCGCTCGATCAGATACGGCTACTGACGCCGGTGGAATCCCAGGAGATCTGGGCGGCTGGCGTGACCTATCTCCGCAGCAAGCAGGCGCGCATGGAGGAGTCGGACTTCAGCGCGCGCGCCTACGACCACGTCTACGAGGCGGCCCGCCCGGAAATCTTCTTCAAGGCGGTCCCTGAAAAAGTCGTGTCACCCGGAGAGGCGGTCGGGATTCGGCGTGACGCGCGCTGGAACGTGCCGGAGCCGGAGCTGACGCTGGTCATCAACTCGTCCGGCTCACTCGTCGGCTTCACGATCGGCAACGACATGAGCTCGCGTGACATCGAGGGTGAGAATCTGCTCTACCTCCCACAGGCCAAGATTTACTCGTGCTCCTGCGCGGTCGGCCCGTGGGTGGTTGTCGGCGCGCTCGAAGCCGACGCGCGTCAGTGGACGATCCGCCTCGAGATCGAGCGCGGGGACGAGGTCGTCTTCACAGGCGAGACGAGGATCGATCAGATCAAGAGGAGATTCGGGGAGCTGATCGACTATCTGTTCCGGTCGCAGGCCTTTCCGCGCGGCGCGATGCTGCTGACCGGCGCCGGAATCGTGCCGCCGGACGCGTTCACGCTGGCCGCCGGCGATCGCGTCCGTATCACCATCTCGGGGATTGGAACGTTGGAGAACCTCGTCACGGTCGTTTAATCAGTTGGTAGTTGGTAGTTGGTAGTTGGTAGTTGGTAGTTGGTGGTTGGTGGTTGGTTGGTTCAGGAGACTGATCATGGCCGTATCCAGACGCACTCTTCTGCAACTGGCGATGGCGCCCGCCGTACTTGTCCAGACGCGGGCGACCGCGCAGGACCTCGATCCGATAGTGTCCCGCGTGTATCCGGGACCGTCCGGACGCCTTGTCTACGTCCCCGACGAGCAGGGGAACACCATTCACGACGCCTCGCATGCTGGCTACCGCGGCGGCGGTGTCGCCATTCCCACTGTGCCCGTGCGCGAAACCATCTGGCCGGTCGCCGCTGATAACACCGCGCATATTCAGGCGGCGATCGACAGGGTGTCGTCCCGTCCGCTCGACGCCGCGGGATTCCGCGGCGCCGTGCTGCTCAGGGCTGGCTACTACCGTGTGGCCGGACCGCTGAAGATTCAGGCGAGCGGCGTCGTCCTGCGCGGCGAAGGGATGGGCGACGCGGGTACCGTCGTCATTGGCACCGGCACCGGACGCTCAGCCACCGGTGCGGGCGGCGCAGGTGCCGCACCGCAGGGCGCGCTCGTGGTGATCGGCGGCGCGTCGGGGGTCACGCCGAATGAAGAGACGAAGCAGGTGGTCACGGACCCGTACGTCCCGGTTGGGTCGCGGACGCTGCGCGTGATGTCCGCGCGCGGTTTCAGACCAGGCGATACGGTCATCGTCCGCCGCATCGGCAACCAGGCATGGATCGACGCGGTGGGAATGAACGGCAGCACGCCGGCGAGCCGGTGGCGTCCCTTCAACGTTGAATGGGATCGGATTGTCAGCGACGTGCAGGGCGATACCATCACGCTCGACGCGCCCATCACCTGTGCGATGGAGCAGCGGTGGGGCGGCGGCGAGGTGGTGAAGGCCGCGGACCCGGGACGCATTTCCGACGTCGGCGTCGAGAACCTGCGTGGGATCTCCGAGTTCGATCCGACGAAGCGGACCACCGAATACGGCAACATGGACCGGCCGAACTACGTCGCGGAGGAGTACTACGCGGACGAGGATCACTATCGCGATCTGGTCGTCTTCACCAACGCGAAGAACGGCTGGGTGCGGAATGCGACGGCGCTGCACTTCGTGAACAGCATGGTGGGTACACAGCGGGCGACAAAGTGGATCACGGTACAGGACTGCATCTCGCGGGAGCCGATCTCGCGCCGGATGGGTGCGCGGCGGTTTACGTTCGCGCTGCGCGGTCAGCTCGCGCTGGTGCAGCGATGTCAGTCCGACAAAGGGCGCCATTCGTTCATGACCGGGCAGCCGACGGGGAGTGGAAACGTATTTCTCGACTGCAAGGCCACGAGTCCCTACTCATCGAGCGAGCCGCACGAGCAGTGGGCGACCGGGAATCTCTACGACAACGTGCAGGCACCGCTGACGGCGCGATTCTGGAAGGACATCAACATCGGGTGGGCAGGCGCCAACACGGTGTTCTGGAACTGCGAGGGAAGCTTCCTCGTGCAGAAGCCGCCGACGGCGCAGAACTACTCATTCGGACATCTGGGCGTCAATGCCGTGGTGTTCAACATTCCGCTGCAGGATCCGGGCAAGGAAAACGGCCACCTCGAATCGCTCGATCGTCACGTGACGCCGCGCAGCCTGTATCTCACACAGTTGGGTGAGCGGCTGGGCGACGCGGCGGTCCGCCAGATCGCCGTTGCGAGCCAGTTGGCCTAGAACTACCAACTACCAACTAACTAGCGAGGCAGCGCGTACGCGATCCAGCCGAGCGGCGCGGTCGGCGCGGGGCCTCCGCCTCGCGGCGGGGCGCCGGCGGCAGGCACGAGCAGGTACTGGCGACCTCCCATCTGGTACATCACCGGCGAACCGACGAAGTCTCCGCCGAACCGTGACGACCACAGCTGACGGCCCGTGTCGGTATCCCACGCGCGAATCTGGTTGTCGCGTCCCGCACCAAACAACAATCCCGACGCCGTGACGATGACGCCGTTGACGAGGCCCGGTGCCCCGGTGCCGGTGATCCCACGCGCGGCCAGCTCCGGGTCGTCGCCGAAGCCGACGCGCCACGTGATCGCTGGCACGTTCAGGTCGTACTTCACGATGGATGTGAATGGCGGGGCAATCCGATTGCCGACCGTGTTGTATTCGTTGATCACCGGCCGCTCGTATTGCGGCACGCCGTCCGGATACGGCGGCAACGCGCCGCGCCCACGTCCGCCGGGCGCTTCGGCACGGGTGAATGCCGAGCCGGAGCCGACGATCAGTTCCAGGGGGGCGCCCGATCCCGCCGCCGAACCACCGCGCCCGCGTCCGCCTGCTCCCTGTCCGCGCGCTCCAGGCGCCGTCGTCAACAGCGCCACCAGCGCCTCGACATCCGCCGGGGTCAGATGCGCAAACGGCGGCATCCGCCCTTTGCCTGCAGCGATCACGGTGCGGATGGTGGCGGCGTCGAAGCGTGGTGCGCCGGCGGCGATGTTGTTCGCCGGGTCCGCAGCCGTGTAGACGAGCGCCGGCGCGCTGTCCGAGCCGCGCCGATCCGCACCGTGGCAGCTCTGGCAGTTCTGCTGATAGGCAACCTGGCCGGGTGGAGGCGGCGGCGCGCCGCGTCCGGTGGTCTCCCCCGGCCGCACCAGTCGCAGGATGCCGGGGTTGTCGTGGGAAACGACATAGACGGCGCCTGTCGTCGGTTCCGATGCCATCCCGCCGAACAGCACGCCGCCATTGCTCGTGGGGATGTGCACCGTGTCGGAGTAGTTGATCGGCGTGAACAGGCCCAGGTTCTTCGCCGCGAGCAATCGAGTTCTGAAGCGCGCGGCTTCGTCGGTCGAGAGATACGGACTGATATCGTCGGCTCCGAACGATTGACGGGCGTGCGGCGGTGGGTTGGTTGGGTAGGGCTGTGTCGGCCAGCTCTGTTCGCCCGGCATATCCGACTTCGCTACCGGCCGCTCCTCAATCGGCCAGATCGGCTCGCCCGTGACCCGATCGAACACGTACAGCCACGTCGTCTTGGCGCCGACGACGACCACGTCGCGGCTGCGGCCGTTGTGGCGGATGGTGGTGAGCTGCGGCGCGGCGCTCGGATCGAGATCCCACAGGTCGTGGTGCACGAACTGGAAGTGCCACAGGCGCTTGCCAGTGCGCGCGTCGAGCGCAACGATTGAGGTCCCGAAGAGATTGCTGCCGATGCGATCGACGCCGTAGAAGTCGTAGGTCGGCGATCCGAGCGGGATGTAAACGATGCCGCGGCGCGCGTCGACGGTCATCTCGCCCCAGTTGTTGACCCCGCCGATGTATTTCCACGCGTCCTTCGGCCACGTGTCGTAGCCGAACTCGCCCGGCCGCGGCACGGTGTGGAACGTCCACTCCAGTTTGCCTGTCGTGACGTCGTAGGCGCGGATGTCTCCCGGCGGCGACATGTAACCTTCGCCGGTTGCGGTGCCGACGATGACGAGGTTGTTGAACACTTCGCCGGGGAGGCTCGACTGGATGTTGCCGATGCTCGCCGGATCGCGTCCGTCGAGCCCGACGCGCAGGTCGACGACGCCGTTGGTGCCGAACGACATGATGGACTTGCCCGTCTGCGCGTCGATCTCCTGCAGCAGGCTGTCCATCGCGAAGATCAGCCGCTGGTCGCGCCCATCGGCGCTCTCCCAATAGCTCATGCCGCGACTGGTCATCCCGGTCATGCGCTCACGCACCCATCGCTCTTTTCCGGTCGCCGCTTCCAGAGCGACCAGGGAGCCGTTGCGGCCGCGCCCGTAGATCACGCCGCGCACCACGATGGGACTGCTGCCCGCATCGCCGAACGGGTAGGTCCAGGCCACTTGCAGGCCCGTGACGTTGCTGCGGGTGATCTGTGTCGCCGGGAAGTAGCGAGCGTTGTCCGGACCGTTGCCGTAGCCGGTCCACCAACTCTCCGTCGGCGATTGCGCTGTCGTAATCGTGAAGGCCGAGCACGCCGCCACAGCGGCCAGCGGCAGAACAGACCGCCAGCGTCGGGATCGCTTCGGTGACATGGCGCCGTATCATAACGCCACGGGCCGTGGTGTTGCGCAATGCGCAACGCCCTTTGCATATTTTTGACGCAGACGCCCCGCCTTGCGGTTAGGATGGCACCGCATGTTTGCCGGTCACGAGTGCTGTCGAC
>Ga0111538_10002637_pt1 | contig 25155 bp, 22 predicted proteins | sample SoiMethybrSBSTD1_FD_79669 | JGI IMG/M metagenome (GOLD analysis project Ga0111538, IMG submission 79669) | Bulk soil microbial communities from a Populus tree surrounding site in Tennessee, USA - Soil MetaG P. TD hybrid SBSTD1 (version 2)... | ecosystem: Environmental > Terrestrial > Soil >...
CCACGTCACCGAGGTTCGGGTTGTAGGTCATGCTCACAACCCTGGACGGCAATTTCGTGGTGCTGTCTACATAGAGCGTGAACTTATCGCTGCCTACGGCGACATCGACGACGTCGTCATTGCCTTCCTTGCGGGGATTTGTAACCTGGGCACCCTCGCTGAGCGCCGCGCGAAGGGCCCCAATCGGATGGTGGTACAACTCGCTGTGCCGGTCCTGCGCAACCTGGTCTGCGGCCCGGGTTGCCGCGCCTGTTGCGGCCACGTTGTAAGCGACATCGCCATCGACGCCCGCAGTCTGCGGTTGGTTCGGCGCGGTGTTTGCGGTCACAAACGTAGGCGTCCTGGCCTGCTCCAGACGCCAGCGTCCGTTGGCGTAGTCGATCGAGCGTTTCGAAGAGGTCACCGTGAGTTTCGGCAGCGGCGCCTCGGGGCTCAGGTTTTGACCAAGGTTGTAGTTGTCGCCGGTACCTTCCACGATCAGCGTGTTTACCGCCTTGATCGCAGCTTCATCGGCTACGGCGTCGGCCGCACCACGGATTGTGGAGACTTCCTGGGATGCGCATCCGGACATTCCTAGAGTCAGAGCGATCAGCACTGTCGCTAATCTCACGGTTATCTCTCCTTTTAGAGTCAAATTGTTGCGACGATTATGCACAACTGAGGGGCCTGAGGCCATTCCCACCGCGGCCGGGGAGGCACCTTCGTCCTATTGCGCTCTTGCATGTCCCCGAGAAGAATCTTCCGACCCCGAATTTTCATTTCCCGGGATCCGCACACGGAGGTGGTGGACTGTGGACTATTTCAGAAGACAACGACATTCGGCAGCGGTGTGGGCAACGCTCGCTTCGATTTTGCTTTTCGCGGCTCCGCAATTATTTGGACAAGGTACTTCTGTCCGACCCTTTCCTCGACGGCCTGAGCCTGTACCGGACCGGTATATCGTCCAACTGCGTACCGAAGTCGAGCCGGTTTCTCAGGCCGAACGTCTAGCCCGGCAGCATGGATTGTCCATCGGAGTTGTCTACCGCGACGCGTTAAAAGGTTTCTCGGCGATCATTCCTCCAGGCCGACTCGCACAGCTTCGGAACGATCCAGCAGTCCTGACCATAGAGCCCGACCTGATCGTGCGGGCTGTCGCTCAGACCGTCCCCACCGGTATCGAGCGCATCGGAACGAAGTTGAACTCTGTCGCGGGGATTGACGGGAATGATAGTCGGGTAAATGTGGATGTCGCCGTCATCGATACGGGTATCGACTACACGCATCCCGACCTGAATGTGTTCGCCCGAACGGACTGTGTCGACTACGACTTGTTCGTGATTCTGCTCGGCTTGCCGGCTACCTGTTATGACGGCCAGGGCACAGACGAGAACAATCACGGAACCCACGTCGCCGGTACGATCGGGGCGCTGGATAACGGCGTCGGTGTCGTCGGTGTCGCGCCCGGCGCTCGATTGTGGTCTGTTCGCACACTGGATGCCGATGGCAGCGGATACCTTTCCTGGCTGGTCGCTGGAATTGACTACGTCGCCCGGCATGCCTCTGAAATTGAGGTCGCGAATATGAGCGTTGGATGGGCCGGCAACTCTCCGGCAGCCCGAACCGCCATACAAAACGCGGTTAGCAAGGGAGTGGTATTCGTAGCCGCGGCGGGCAATGACGGCAAGAACATCTTTGGTGATGACGGAGTCTTTGGTACGGCTGATGACTTTGAACCCGCGTCCTATCCTGAAGTCGCGACGATATCCGCACTTGCCGATTCTGACGGTTTGGTCGGTGGCTTCGGCGCTGCGACCGCGTATGGCCCCGACGATACATTGGCGACGTTCTCCAACTTCAGCACTTCGGCAGTTCCGGGCAATCCTGTAAATTCGCAGGGATTGGGCATCGATCTTGCAGCGCCTGGCGTCGATATCTTGTCGACGCTGATGGGCGGCGGTTATGGAACCGGAAGTGGAACCAGCATGGCGACACCGCATGCTACCGGCGCATTCGCGCTGTATATCGCCGCAAATGGCCGGGCGACCAACGCTGCCGGTGTTGCCGCAATTCGGCAGGCCCTGATCAACGCCTCCCAGGCGCAAAGCCTTTGGGGCCCCGCCAACACGAATGACGGTGACAGTAACCACGAAGGCCTTGTCTACGTGGGAACCGGCTCAGGTCCCGTCAACTTTGCTCCGCAGGTAACGATCGTCCTCCCCGGCAACGGCACGGTTTTCCCGACAGGCAGCACAGTCAACTTCGCCGGAACGGTCAGCGACGATACCGATTCCAATCTGGTAATCAGCTGGTCCTCGAATAAACAAGGTGCTCTCGGAACGGGCAACAATGTTTCGAAGAAGATGATCGACGGTCTGCACACGATTACTGCCTCCTCCACAGACAGCGGCGGCAGGACTGGAAGTTCCAACATCACGATCACTGTCGGTTGTGCTCCAACCCAGGTCACCGTGACGGCCATCACGTATTCCCTCAGCAAGAACAAAAGGGACCTGTCTGCGATCGTCACGCTCCGAGACAACTGCGGCAAACCTGTGGTGGGAGCAGCTGTCACCGTCGTTATCTGGAATCTGACCCGCACTCTGGTGTGGACGGGCACCGGTCCCACCGGCACGAACGGATCGGAGACGTTCCTCGTAAGAAACGCGCCGAACGGCCAGTACACCACGGAAATCGACAACGTGGTTGCGACGGGCCTGCAGTGGAACGAGGTCACCCCAACGAACTCCTACACGAAGAAGTAGCTTCAAAAGACGGGGTAAATATTCACCACAGAGACACAGAGGACACGAGTGAAATCATGTTCTCTGTGCTCTCTGTGTCTCTGTGGTGAATATTTGCCACCGCCCCCTCGGAGGCACTCGAATTGCTACTAAATTTTTATGTTCGAGGATGAACCCGGAATGGTAATCCGCATTCTGGTTTACGGCGTGTTGCTCTTTGTTGCCAGCATGCTGGGGCTGATCCTGGCAGGATCTCTTTGGCTGTCGCGGCCATAGCCTTGATCGGAACCTCGGTTGGGGAATTGCTCACCGTCCCCAATTTCTCGTATCCTTAGGCCCACGATGCCAATTTACGAATACACCTGTCGAAAATGTAAGAAGGCCTTCGAGCAGCTTGTCCGTAAGGGCGACGTCCCGGCCTGCCCAAAGTGCAACAGTGAAGACCTCGAACGCATGTTGTCCTTGTGTTCGGTCAGTTCGGAACATACCCGCGAAGTCAATGCTCGGGGCGCAAGAGCGCGAGCGAAGGCTTTCAAGAAAGACCAGGACCACGAGCACCACAAGCAGCTGCACGACCACCACGACTGAGCAGCGCGCCTTATGTCCGAGCGAAAGCGGCGCGGACCTCCGTAACCACACGATCGATCTCATGTGCCGCCAGTGATGCGTGCATCGGCAGACTCACGACCCGCGAGCAGAATTCATCTGCGTTCGGACAGTGCGAACGCGTGCCGCGCAATTCGGCAAAGGCCTGCTGCCGCGGCAGCGGTATAGGGTAGTGAATCGCAGTAGGAATGTCATTCGCGGCCAGATGCGCCTGCAAAGTATCACGATGTGCCGTAGCGACGACGAACAGGTGATAATTGCTCCGACCTGTCTCCTTTTGCATTTTTAGAGGCAGCCCGGCAAGCCCCTCCCGATAAATCCCTGCAATCTCGCGCCGCCTGCGGTTCCACGCATCGAGCCGCTTCAACTTGATTTGCAGAATTGCGGCCTGCAGCTCATCCAAACGGCTGTTGTCGCCGAGGGTCTCCGAGTTGTAGTTCTCACGCTGCCCATAATTGCGCAGCAGACGAGATCGTTTCGCAATCTCGTTACTCGAAGTGACAATCATGCCGCCGTCTCCGTAGCATCCCAGGTTCTTCGTCGGATAGAAACTGAACGCGGCCGCAACTCCGTAAGAACCGCATCGTCCCCACGACGCCTCACTCCCATGCGCCTGCGCTGCGTCTTCAATCAGAGGTACGCGAAGCGCCGAGAGTTCCTTCAGACGCGCCGGCATGCCGTAGAGATGAACCGGAATGGCGGCTTTTGTGCGCGATGAACGCTTCTCCAGGGCGTCCTTCGGGCTCATCGTGAAGTCCTCGGGATCGATATCGACAAACACTGGCGTCGCACGCAGCTGCGTGACTGCCATCGCCGTCGCTGCGGCGCTGACGGCCGGCACCAGGACCTCGTCGCCGGCCCGGACGCCAACAGCGGCCAAGGCAATACGCAACCCGTCCGTTCCTGAAGCGACCCCGACGCCACTGACCGCGCGGCAGTAGCGCGCGAATTCTTCTTCGAAGGCTTCAAGCGAGGGACCAAGAATGTAGCGGCCGGAACTAAGCACGCGAGCGATCGCCGAATCTATTTCGTCAGAGAGTTGCTCGTACTGTAGTCGGACGTCGTTAAATTCCATCAGCTCACTGTGACTCGAGCACTTTGCGGACTTGATTCCATCGGACTGTCAGGTCTCCGAATCCCATGAAAAGTACACCATCTTGAGCTTTCCTTGCAGGTGTTCTCGTTGGATCACACCGATGTAACGGCTGTCCAGGCTGTTGTCACGATTCATGAGGAGCGTCTTCTTTCCAGTAGTCGTAGTTCCTTGAAGCGCGCAAACCTTTCTGAAAGGTTGGAAGCCGGAACAGAACGGATCCGCGTTCCTCGCGCGATCGCCTGCTCCAGTGCTGGACTCGCGTCATGCCCCAACGCGCGCCAGGCATAGATCGCGGCGCCACGAAGTGTCGCGTAGCCTGCGAATTCCGGCTGGACCAATTCCCTGCCCAGCAACGATGCGAGCATCGGTGCCAGGAGTGGATCCTGGAATGCGTTTCCGGACAGCACGGTGTCCTGGGCCGCAACGCCGGACTCGTGCTCAACGACCTCCACGTACTGTGCGATGTTGAACAGCACGCCTTCGACAACCGCACGAGAAAGTTGTGCCGGCGTGTGTTCGTCGCGACGTCCATGCCAGCTCTCTTTGAGATTCGCGTTCCATTCAAGAGAACGCTCCCCATTCATAAATGGCAGAAAGATCGGAAGATCAACATTGCTCGGAATCTCCGCTTCCATCGGCCCGAACGTTTTGCGCCCCCAATCCAGAACGTTTCCACCATTGCTGCTGGCGCATCCCAGCAAAAATGCGTCACTTCTCGCGCGATAGCAGAATGTGCCGGCAGTTGCGTCCAACGCGGGCTGTGGCCCCATTTGCCGCGCAACGCCAGACGTTCCGAGCGTGATTGCGATCCGGCGCGACGTTGTGCAGCCGGAGCCGACATTTGCGAGAAAGCCATCCCCCGAACCCGCGACGAACTTCGTTCCGGCGGGAATCCCGAAACGTGCGCTTCCCGCTTCGTGAACCTCGCCAACAATGGCATCGGGATCGACAATCTGCGGAAGGTCTTCCAGATCGATCCTCGAAATCTGCGCGAGTTCCGAATCCCACGCACTCGCGCGCACATCGGCCATCCCCGACGCGGATGCCATACCGCAGTCTTCAACAAACGCCCCGGTGAGTTCCCATGCGAGCCAGGTCTTTGGGGAGCCGACGCGATTCCCACGGCCTGGCGGATTCGCCGCCAGCTTGAACACAGGGAACATCGGATAGTAGTGGCAGCCCGTTTTTTCATGGAACGCATTTCCGATTCTGCGGCGCACGATGTCGACGCCTTCAGGACGAGAGGTGTCCAGCCACGTGAACACCGGCGTCAGAGCCGCGCAGCAGGAACTCATCACGAGATAACTGTGCATGAAACAACCCACGGAGATTGCCGCGGGTGCGGGAGACGCGAGCGCCTGCGCGACATCCGCAACGGCGCATTCGATGTCGTAGACCGACAAGGTCGCGCGGCCTTCCGCATCGCGATGAAGATTCCACGTCGAATTGTGAACTGCTGAGATTTCCAGACGCTCATTGAATCGTGCGCCGCGGACGCCGCTGGATCCGATATCGAAACAAAGAACGTCCATGCCTTAATGCTTTTGAATCGGGTGCCCGCCGAACTTGTTTCGCATGATCGCGAGGATCTTGTTTCCGAATGAATCGGAAACACGGGAGCGGATGCGCTCGAGCAACGAAAGAGTGATGACAGGACAAGGCACGTCCGAGGCGATCGCCTCCGCCACCATCCATCGTCCCTCGCCCGAATCCGCGACCTGAGGGCCGATGCCCTCCAGTCGCGGGTTCTCGCGTAGAGCCTCGGCAGTCAGATCCAGGAGCCAGGAACGCACGACGCTGCCGTGGCGCCATGTTTCGGCAACCGTTGCGAGATCGAATCCGAACTCCTTTTTCCTTTCAAGGAGAGCGAAGCCTTCGGCAAACGATTGCATCATGCCGTATTCGATCCCGTTGTGAACCATCTTCGCGAAGTGACCGGCGCCTGACGGCCCCATGTGTGCCCATCCGCGATTCGACGCAGGAGCCAGCGATTCGAAGATCGGACGCAGGCGGTTCACCGCGGCGGCATCGCCGCCGATCATCAGGCTATATCCTTCCTTAAGGCCCCAGATGCCTCCGCTCGTGCCAACATCGAGAAACTCAAATCCCTGCTGTCGAACCGAAGCGGCGCGATTCATGCTGTCGTGATAATCGGAGTTTCCGCCGTCGACCAGGATGTCTCCTCGATGCAGCGAGCCCAGCAAGGTTGCGATCGTTTCGTCAACTGCCTCTCCGGAAGGCACCATGATCCAGATCGCTCGCGGCACTGACAGGTTCTCGGCGACAGAGGCCAGGGAGTCGGCGCCAACGGCGCCTTCGGCGACCGCCGCGGAGACGGCAGCCTTATCCCTGTCGAAGACGACAATTCGATGTCCGGCCGCCGTAAGGCGTCGCGTCATGTTCGCGCCCATGCGCCCGAGTCCGACCATTCCGAGTTCCATTCGACCTTCCTCCGCGGATGCCTTCGATTCCGCGACAACTATACGGGTTAGAATGTTGCCGTGTTGAGACAAAAGTGGGGATCCGTGGTATGCCCGGGCTGCAACATGCTCGTGGGAGTTCAAGACGATCGCTGTTTGAATTGCGGCCGGTGGAATCCCGGGATGTGGGGATTTGCGCCCGTCCTGACGAGGCTCGGCCGCGATATGGGTTTCGTGCCCTTCGTGTTGGGCAGTTGTATGGTGCTGTATGTCTTGACGTGGCTTGTGGGCGGACCGCAAGGCGGTGGCCTTTTAGGCATGCTCTCTCCGAGTCAGAAGGGCCTGCGAGCTTTTGGTGCGAGCGGAATCTATCCATTTTGGGTCGATGGATTCTGGTGGACTCTTCTGACCGCGTCCTGGCTTCATGCCAATCCCATCCACATCCTCATGAACATGATGGCGCTGCGGAATGTCGCACCGATTGTCGCGGAGTTTTACGGCGCGAGCCGAATGATCATTATTTATGTTTTGAGTGGCGTCGCAGGCTTCGCAGCAAGCTCGATCCTCGGCGCCTTCGTACGCCTGCCTTTCCTGAGTGGCGCGGGTTTCACCGTAGGAGCTTCTGCGTCGATTGCAGGCCTCATCGGAGCGGTGTTCTATTACGGGCATCGTAGCGGCAGCAGCCACATCGCCGAGCAGGCGAAGATGTGGATCATAATGTTCCTTATTATAGGATTCGTTATCGCCGGCATTGATAATTGGGCGCATATCGGCGGCCTGGCCTGCGGCTATGCGTTGTCAAAGTTTCTGGATCCCCTGCATCCGGAGCGACTGGATCACTTCGTGATAGCACTCGGTTTGCTTATCGCAAGTGCCGTGGCGATAATCGTCAACCTCATCGTGTTTACTAGATGAAATCCAGGAACATATCCGCGGATTACACGGATGCAACGTCGTGGTGATGGGTGGCTGCCTTGAGGAGGCAGAGGTACGAGCCAAGTGTCCCGGCCATTCGAAACCAATCCCAGAAGATCCACGCACGCGCCATTTGAGTAATGGCCTCCGGTGTCAACCCGGCGCCGCCGCGCTGCATCAGCGGTATGACGCCTTTGGGTATGAAGAACATCGCAGTCCAAACCAGCATCAGGAAAAACAGGATTGCGCCCAATGAAATCCAACGCCGCCTGCCAGCGACACGCCAGTTGAAAATGAACGCAAAGAGGATAGTGACGGCTGTAGGAGCGGTAACAACAGTCCAGAAGCGATCCATGGCTACACCGGCGTTGGTGTCGAGGAAGTAGCGGGTAACAGAATGCGGGAGATCGCTGGACCACTCCGGGATCAGGGAGATGCGCTGGTAGACGGAAGCCCCGAACATCGTGCCGACGAAGACAACGGCGATCCACAAAAGAGTGGTTGCGAGGCGTTGGCGGTTCGTCACGTGATGTTATCGCGTCAGATTGCGATACTTGATGCGATGCGGCTGATCGGCATCGGCACCGAGACGGGCTCGGCGATCGGCTTCATACGCCGAGTAATTCCCTTCGAACCACACCACTCGGCTGTCGCCTTCAAACGCCAGGATGTGCGTCGCAATGCGATCGAGGAACCAGCGATCGTGGCTGATGATGGCAGCACAACCCGCGAAATTCTCTAGAGCCTCCTCGAGCGCGCGCATCGTGTTCACGTCGAGATCGTTCGTCGGCTCGTCGAGCAGCAACACATTCGCGCCTTCCTTCAACATCTTCGCCATATGGAGGCGATTTCTCTCACCGCCCGACAGATTCCCGACCTTCTTCTGCTGATCCTGTCCCTGGAAATTGAACTTGGCGACGTATGCGCGTGAATTGACCGACCGCGTGCCTAACGTGATCGTTTCCTGCGCGTCCGATATTTCTTCCCAAACGGATTTGTCTGCCTTCAAAACGTCGCGACTCTGGTCCACATACGCGATCTTGACGGTTTCGCCCAGTCGTATGGTGCCTGAATCCGGATTTTCCTGCTTCGTGATCATTCGGAACAACGTCGTCTTGCCCGCGCCGTTCGGTCCGATGATTCCCACGATGCCGCCCGGTGGAAGGCGAAAATTCATGTCATCGATAATCAACCGATCGCCATAAGCCTTTCGCACGGCGCTCGCCTCGATAACAACCTGCCCAAGCCGCGGCCCAGCCGGTATGAAAATTTCCAGGTCCTGTACCTTCTTGTCAGACTCCTGATTCAGCATCGCTTCGTACGAGTTGATGCGCGCCTTGCCCTTCGCCTGCCGCCCTCTCGGCGACATGCGGATCCATTCCAATTCACGCTGCAGTGTTTTCTGTCGCTCGGTTTCGCTCTTTTCTTCCTGAGCCAGCCTCATCCCCTTCTGCTCGAGCCAGGAGGAGTAATTCCCTTCCCACGGAATCCCGTGGCCGCGGTCGAGTTCGAGAATCCAACCCGCGACCTTATCGAGAAAGTAGCGGTCGTGCGTCACCGCGATCACCGTGCCGGCATATTCCTTTATGTGCCGTTCGAGCCATGCGACAGACTCCGCATCGAGGTGGTTTGTCGGTTCGTCGAGCAGCAGGATGTCCGGCTTCTGCAGCAGCAGCCGGCAGAGCGCCACGCGACGCTTTTCACCTCCTGAAAGAATCGAAACAGAAGTCTCCGGCGGCGGGCAACGCAGGGCATCCATTGCCATTTCCAGGCGGGCATCGAGATCCCACGCGCCGACAGCATCGAGCTTTTCCTGGACGGTCCCCTGGCGCTCGAGCAGCTTGTCCATCTCCGTGTCGGTGAGAGACTCTCCGAACTTCGCGTTGATCTGATCGAATTCGGCGAGCAGATCCACGATGGGCTGCACGCCTTGCTCGACAATCTGCCGCACCGTTTTGCCGGCGTCCAGTTGTGGTTCCTGCTCTAGAAAACCAATCGTGAAACCAGGAGAGACGGCCGTCTTTCCCTGAAATTCCTGGTCCACACCGGCGAGAATTCGCAGCAGCGAACTCTTCCCGGAACCATTCAGTCCGATGACGCCGATCTTCGCGCCGTAGAAGTACGACAAGTAGATGTCCTTGAGAACGGCCTTCTTGTCGTAATACTTACTGACTCCAATCATGGAGTAGATGACTTTATTCGGAGTTGTACTCATGAGTCCTGTCGTTCGAGGAAATTACCGGACTGTCTACGAGAAGCTAGCGATGGCGTCTGCCTGGGTTTCGTGCACGTCGAAGACTGTATTCAGCTTGGTGAAATGGAGCAAATCCGTAACCTGACGTCCCGGATTCGCCAGCTTCAATTGCCCCCACGACTTGCGGCTTGTGCTGTTGCACTGATGGCATTTTTCCCACTGCCCCTGGTCATCTTTGAACAACGTCGATCCACACGACGCACAGATGGTTTGCGTGACGGTCCCGAGAGCGAGCACGAGTTCTCCAAGGCCGCTGCTGTCCACATACGACACTTCCTTAAGGTCGATGAGGATTTTGTTATGCCCTTTCGCTACTTCGTCGCGAATCCGATTGCGGAATTCTGTCAACGCATCGCCGGCAGTGATGCGGCCGGCAAGCGTCACAATGGAAACGCCCGGATCGCGATGAGTCACCTTTACTTCCATCTCGGCCACCTGTCTTCCTACCTTTCCGGCGTGTCTTTGAGGATCGCTGAAAGAATCATATCGGGATCCACACGCTCCGCTTCGCCTTCGAAATTAAGAATTACGCGATGTCGTAAAGCGGGAAGGACCACGCTTTGTATATCCGACGGGGAAACTTCTGCCCTTCCATTTAACAGCGCGTGAACCTTGCCGCCCAGAACCAGAGCCTGAGCGCCGCGCGGACTTGCACCGTAACGAAGATACTTCTTCGTCAACGGATGCGCAAACTGGGTGGTAGGTTGCGTGGCCATCACAAGCCGAATCGCATACTCCTGGACCTTCTCGGGTATCGGCACTTGCAGCGCTGTCTCGCGCAGTTCCAGGATTTTGTCGGCATTCCAGACACGTTCGACTGAAGGCTCATCCAGGTACGTCGTGCGATCCAGAATGGTGTGGACGCTTTCGATGTCCGGAAAGTCCATCTTCACCTTCAAAAAGAAACGGTCCAGTTGCGCTTCCGGCAGCGCATACGTGGCTTCGAGTTCCAGGGGGTTCAACGTGGCCAGCACGATGAACGGATGTTCCAGCTTGTAGGTCTTGCGCCCTACCGTAACCGTCTTCTCCTGCATGGCTTCAAGCAGCGCGGACTGCGTTTTCGGAGTCGCACGGTTAATCTCATCGGCAAGGATCACATTCGCAAAGATGGGACCCGGCTGAAAGTCGAGGTGCTTTTCTCCAGTTTCGCTCTCACGCACAACGTTGGTGCCCAGGATATCGGCGGGCATCAGATCCGGCGTGAACTGAATCCGCGACGATTTCAGATGCAGCGCGTCGCACAGGGTCTGGACGAGCTTTGTTTTCCCAAGTCCCGGCACCCCTTCGAGCAGCACGTGGCCTCGCGCAAGAATCGCCATAAGCACATCGTCGATAACCTCGCTATACCCGACGATAACCTTGGAGATCTCACCGCGGACCTTCTGAAACTCCCCTTTGAAGGAATCGAGATGCTCTCGATCCAGTTGCGAAATCATGAGACAGGGATTATACGGAGAAATTTCGGGGACAGACCCCAAATTCGGGTAATGGTCTAGTTTCTCAGTAACGCGGCTTGGCTGACCGAGTGAAGTTTCACAGCCGCCATCCGACCAGCAATAGCGACAGCGCACAACAGACAGCCGACATCGCACAGAAAAGGCAGTCTTCCAAATGTCGGATGTGAAATGTCTGCTGTACGCTGTCGCTATGTCTCTGGCCGCTGGTCGGATGGCCGGTTGTGAAACTTCACGATCACCCGGTCAGCCAAGTATGTCCTTGCCCTAAGGGCTTCCTTGAAACCAGACCACTATCCATTCCGCATGGGATTGGGGGTCTGTCCCCGAAATTTCTCACGCGCGGCCTGCAACTTCGCCGGTCTGGGTGTTCACGCGGACAGTTTCGCCTTCTTTCATGAAAAGAGAGACTCGTACTTCGAGGCCTGTCTCCAGCTTTGCGACCTTCGTCGCGCCGCCGGCCGCGGTATCGCCGCGCATTCCTGGCTCGCAATAGGTGATCTTCAGTTCGACATACTGCGGCATTTCGAGGGAAACAGCATTGCCGTTGTATTTGAAGATCTGCAGGTTGAGTCCTTCCTTCAAATAGAACTTATCGTCGCCCACGTTCTCCGCCGGAATGGCAAATTGTTCGTAGGTCGATTCGTCCATGAAGTGAAATCCATCTCCGTCGCTGTAAAGATAAGACACTGCGGCGAGTTCAACATCCGGGATCTCGAATTTTTCACTCGTACGAAACGTCTTTTCCAGCACGGCTCCATTCAGCAGGTTCTTAAGCCGCGTTCGCACCATTGTCGACGCGCCGCGGGCGGTTGGTGTTGCGAAGAAAACGTCCAGCACGTTGAACGGCTGGCCGTCGACTTCAATCAGCAGTTTCTTTTTCAGTTCGTTTGCCCCGATTAAGGCCATTCGTACTCCTACAGTGTGTTCGGCAATGTAATCCTGAACGTTGCTCCGGGTCCTTCGCCGTTCTCCAGTGTCAATTGTCCCCCGTTGACTTCAACAGCCCAACGCGCAATGGAAAGGCCGAGCCCCGTGCCGCCGCCGTTCTCACGCGAACGCGAACGGTCAGCCCTGTAAAAACGATCAAAAACACGCGGACGCATTTCGACAGGAATACCTGGACCGGTATCGCTGACATCCAGCACAGCAAGACCGCTGGGAAAAGTCGAGACCCGGACAACGATTTGGCCGCCGACGGGACTGTACTTTATCGCGTTATCGACGAGGTTCAGCAGCGCCTGGCGCAACACCATCGGGTCTCCCATACACAACGATGGTCCCGCGGCTTCAACCGTCAGCGACTGCTGCTTCTCTTCCGCCAGCACTTCGAGTTGAGTGGTGACTTCCCTGGCGAGGGCGCACAGATCGACGCGATCGCGTGCAAGCATCGCCTCGCCGCTGTCGGCTCGCGACAACGTCAGAAGGCGGTCGACCAGAAGCGACAGGCGATCGACTTCTTCCAGCATGCTTCCGATGACTTCGCGATAGTCCGATGCGTCGCGCTTCCCGCGCAGTCCGATTTCGCCGACGCTACGCATTGCGGTTAAGGGCGTTCGAAGTTCATGGGAGGCGTCCGCCGTAAACCGCCGCATTTGATCGAACGACGACTCGAGCCGCATCAATGTTTGATTGAACACGGTCGCAAGACGCCCCAGCTCATCATCGGGATTGTCGACAGGTAAACGCTGCTTCAACCGTTCGGCTGTAATCGTGCGCGCCTGTTCGGCCATTCGATCAACGGGGGCCAGGGCGCGCCGCGCGAGGAAGTAACCACCGAGACCGGCAAAGGCGGCGGCGAGAGGTAGTCCCAACAGCAGGACCGCAAGAAACTCGCGCAGGGACGTCTGCATCGGCGATTCCGATTCGGCGACTTGCACGACGAGGGAAATACTGCCGACCTTCGTCCTTCCCGTAAGAATGCGATAGGGAGGCACCATTTCGGTCAGCGTCCGAATTCTGCCATCGGCAACACTGGCGAGCGCCTCCGCTTCCTCGATGGGCGTCCGTCTGGCCTCGTATGTGCGATGAATGAGCTTGCCGTTTTCGGTCCAAACCTGTAGCCACGGGCTGCCCTCTTCCTGCACGTCTTCAAAGTTTCCGACCCGGACCATTTCCTCCGTCATCATGTGCTTGGGCCACTGGAAGTCTGCACGAAGCTTATCGTCGAGAGCCTGCGACAGGTTGCCGCGGACCGACACATAAACGACGCCTGCATACACGGCAAGAACTGCCAGCATGGCCGCGACATAGGCCAGGGTCAGCCGGATTCGGACACTGCGAGGACGTCTATGCCAACTCACGGCTCCCCCTGCTTCAGCATGAATCCGACTCCGCGCACGGTGTGGATGAGTTTTTCAAAAGGCTCGACATCCACTTTTCTGCGCAGGCGGGCAATATGTACATCAATGACATTATTGAGGGGCGTACCTCGCGCTGTTTCCTTCCACACGTCGCGAGCCAGCATGTCGCGCATCACGACCTGACCTTCATGCCGCACCAGATATTCCAGCAACTCGAACTCTCGCCCGGTCAATTCGACGATCTTTCCTCCCCGCGTCACTTTCCGCGTCACGATGTCGAGGTCGAGATCGGCAATCCCGAAGCGAAGCATCTCAACGGTGCGACCCCGCCTTAGCAGCGCCCGGATCCGGGCCAGGAGCTCTTCGAAGGCGAACGGCTTCACAAGATAATCGTCAGCACCGCTGTTCAAGCCCATCACCCGGTCTTCGAGCGAATCGCGGGCGGTCAGCAAGAGAACTGGCGTTTCGAGCCCTCGTTTTCGAATGGTTGTCAGAATCTGGAGTCCGTCCCGGCCGGGAAGCATCAGATCGAGAAGAATGAGATCGAATTTTTCCGTATTGACCCGAAAAAAGGCATCTTCTCCAGTTGGTGCGACGATTACATCGAAATCTTCGCCTTCGAGACCTTCTTTCAGCGCTTTGGCAACTTTCTGTTCGTCTTCGACAACCAGGATTCTCATGCAGGATGTTATTAATTGTAATCCCAACGGTACTACTGGAGATGCCGAATCAGTGCATCGGCAAACTCTGTCGTGGTTGCGGTACCCCCGAGGTCTCGCGTGCGTATCACGTCGTGGTTCAGTGTGCGATCGATGGCCCGCTGGAGCTGCGCCGCAAGGTCCGCCCGCCCCACGTGGCCGAGCATCATGGCAGAAGCGAGGATCAGGGCCAGAGGGTTCGCGACTCCCTTGCCCGCGATGTCGGGCGCGGATCCGTGAACGGCCTCGAATATGGCCACGCCATGTCCGATATTCGCGCCTGGAGCCATCCCGAGGCCGCCAACGAGCCCGGCAATCTCATCTGAAAGGATGTCGCCAAAAAGGTTCGTCGTGACGATCACATCGAACTGCCACGGATTCAAGACGAGTTGCATCGCACACGCATCGACGATTCGATCTTCCATCCTGACGCGGCCCTCATAGGCTTGTCCCACCTCGCGAGCCGTCTCAAGAAATAAACCCGTCAGGGCTTTCAGAATATTCGCCTTGTGCACAATAGTGACCTTGCTGCGCCCATTCTTCACCGCGTATTCGAACGCGAATTCAGCGATGCGGCGGCAACCTTCGCGTGTATTCACACCCGACCCAATGGCAACAGCGTGCTGATCGCCCCCAATGGGAATGTAATGCTCGAAGCCGACGTAAAGACCTTCGAGGTTTTCGCGAATCGTCACAAGGTCGATGTTCTCGTATCGCCCGCCCGGTGCCAGAGTCCGCGCGGGCCGGACATTCGCGTAGAGTTGGAAGTGTTCGCGCAGGCGGACGTTGGACGATCGATATCCGCCGCCAACCGGGGTTTCGAGCGGTCCCTTTAGCGCAATACCCGTCCGACGGATGCTCGCGAGTGTCGCAGGCGGCAAAGGATCACCACACTCTTCCACGCCCGCCCTGCCGGCCTTCTGCACATCCCATTCAAACGGTGCTCCGAGCGCTTCAAGAACGCGGAGAGTCGCGTCCATGATTTCAGGACCAATGCCGTCGCCAGGAATTAGAGTGGCCGGAATCTTGGGATCGTCAGGGATGGAAGTCACGCGGCTATTATCGGCGGGAACAGGGCAGATTGGACCGTGGATTACGCGGATGCAGACGGATTACGCGGATTGAATCCGTGTTATCCGTCTGCATCCGCGTAATCCGCGGTCTATTTCCTAGGGGAGAACAGCAACCCCTTCGCGAATTCCATCCGGCGTATAGGAACTTGCCGGCGAATCGAAAGGCGTGGTGCCGATTCCGGAAGCGTAGGTCTTCAGATAATGCTTTATACCGGCAGGATCGGTTGCCGTCAGCGTCGCCGGCGGCGACTGAAGCAATCGAGCGACGATTCCGCTCACATGCGGCGTGGACATGCTGGTGCCGGACATGCGTGTTGTGCCACCGCCAAGTTTCAGTGAAAGAATGCCCACCGAATTCAGGTAGCAAAACGGGCCCTGTCTCGTGATGCCTTCCTTCTCGTCACCAGGCGCGGAGACAGTGACGTCAAATCCGTCGGACGTGTAATACGACGCGGTGTCGGCCTTGATCGCGGCAGGACATCCGCTGACGGAAGTTCCTGGCGCGGCAGTCGTGCTCGCTACAGTGACAATGTCCAGACTCCGCGCATAAGCTGCGGGAACCTGCTGGCTGACGTCGAGGCCCGGATCATTGCCGGCCGCGACGACGACGACAATTCCATCGTCGACCAGTCTCTTGATGGCCAGTCTTAACGGAGAGGTTTCGTCGTCTGTTCCACCGCCGCCGAGGCTCATGTTGACGACCCGAATTGCGGGGTTTCTTGCGACACCGTCGTTGTGAACCCAATCGAGTCCGGCGATGATCGTGGACCAGGAGCCCGAACCCTGCGAATTGAGAACCTTCACGCAATACAGCGCTGCAGCCGGAGCCACGCCAATGACGTCGCGTTCGTTGTCGAGCGCGGCCACTGTGCCGGCAACGTGTGTTCCGTGGCCGTTATCATCCTGGCAGCTCGTTGTTGACTTGATTGCGTTGTAGCCGCCCACAACTGCGAGGTCCGCTTGCAACAGATCGATACCCGTGTCGACGATGGCCACACCGATTCCGTTGCCGTTTGAGGAGGCTGTAGGCGCCCCTACACGTTGCACACCGAGAGGCAAAACCTCACTTGAGGGTGTGCCGCCACCACCGCCAGTACCGGGCTTGCCAGTCCCCTTGCCGTTGTTTGAAGCCGGTCCCTGCTGGCTGGCAAAAACCGGGAAGTCTGGAGTAACGCTTCGCACGGCCGCTTCACCCAACAGACCGCGCCTGGCGTTCTCATTCGGTAGCGTGACCGCCATCGCATCGATGATGCCGTAATTGAAGCGCAGCGCAGCTCCGTGGCGCGCCGCAGCGGCAGCTCTTGATGCTCGTGAGGTTCCCGGTTCGAAAGAAACGAGGACATCATTTCCCTGTGCCAGGGAGGGCAGAACTCCCGCAACCATTAAAAAAAGGACTGGAATAAGACGCATTGGACTCCTCCGTCGGTAGGTCATGCTCTTTCTCTTCCTTGAAAAAGACATCAGACAATAGGATGGCGACGCGACTACTGTCAATGCTCCAAAGGGCTATGCCGGGCTTTTCCGGAGCACCCGCCGTGTTAGCATGTGCGCTCCGCTTGTAAGAGGTTGTAAAGGAAGGAGCTGGGCTATGGCTAAGGTCGCATTCATCGGTCTGGGTGTCATGGGTTATCCCATGGCAGGACATCTCTCCAAACGGGGAAGCCACGACGTTACGGTCTTCAACCGAACCACCGCGAAGGCGGAAAAGTGGGCCGCCGAGCACGGTGGGAAGTTCGCGCCAACGCCGCGCGACGCCGCTGAAGGCGCCGACTTCGTCTTCACCTGCGTCGGCAACGATGACGACCTTCGTTCCGTAACGACCGGATCCAATGGCGCCTTCGACGGAATGAAGAAGGGTGCGGTTTACATCGACAACACGACAGCATCTGCCATTGTCGCGCGCGAACTCTACGAGGCTGCGAAGACGCGAGGCATTGCCAGCCTGGATGCCCCCGTCTCGGGCGGACAGGCTGGAGCCGAAAACGGACAACTCACGGTGATGGTTGGTGGCGATGCGGATGCGTTCGAGCGCGCCAGGCCGATTATCAACTGCTACTCAAAAATGGTCGGACATATGGGGCCTGCCGGATGCGGACAACTTACGAAGATGGTCAATCAGCTCTGCATCGCAGGAGTGGTCCAGGGACTCGCTGAAGGCATTCACTTCGCCAAAAAGGCCGGGCTCGACGTCGAGCAGGTCATCGGCGTCATTTCCAAAGGCGCTGCGCAATCGTGGCAGATGGAGAATCGGTACAAGACCATGACGGCCGGCAAGTTTGATTTCGGTTTCGCAGTCGACTGGATGCGGAAAGATCTGGCGATCACATTGCAGGAGGCTCGAAAGATCGGCGCAAAGCTTCCGGTTGGTGCTCTCGTCGATCAGTTCTACGCAGAAATCCAGGCCATGGGCGGTCGGCGCTGGGATACTTCCAGTCTGATCGCGAGACTGGAACGGGATTAGAATCCGGGGTCATGGATTCCATCCGTGATTCCGTCCGCGCCGGCCTTCTTACCCTGCTGCTGCCCACGATTCTCCTCGCACAGGACGGTTGGGGCACCCTCGCCGCACGACCTGGCGAACATGGAGTCTGGATTCCGCCGAACGCTGGTGATGAAAGGCTCGTCGAACTCGACAGCACCAGCACAGCTCCCGTGAATCCTTTCGCCATTGAAACGAATCCTCTGCAACGGACGCCCCGTGCGGCGCCGCCCGTCGTTGCCGGCTTTCGTAAATTGAAACTTGGCGAAGTTCCGTTTCAACCGTGGGCTCGCGCGATTTACATTCACCGGCAGGAAAATCAACTCGAACCCCACACGCGATGCAAACCGTCAGGCGGGCCGCGCCAGTTTCTTACACCTTATGGCGTCGACTTCATTGAACTGCCGGACATCAACCAGGTTCTCATCGTCGATATCGGCGGACCTCATACCCTGCGCACGATTTTCATGGATGGCAGGCCGCATCCTGCCGACCTCGCTCCAGGCTATCTGGGGCACTCGATCGGACATTGGGACAACCGGACGCTTGTCGTCGATACGACGGGCTTCAACGAGAGATTCTGGATCGACCGATGGGGACTGCCGCACACGCAACAACTTCACGTCATCGAACGATTCACGCGAGTCGACGGCTCGACGCTGAAGTATGAGGTGACTATCGATGATCCCGGCGCGTATACCGCTGCCTGGACCAGCGGACTGCTGCTCCGCTGGGACAGCACACAGGAACTGTTCGAGTACGTCTGTCAGGATAACAACCTCGCGCCGCAACTCATGGTGGGGACTTCGGAGTCTGTCGACAGGAATAGTCTGGTAGTGCCCTGACTGTCCGCGATCCGTTACCGCATCTCCCCGAAGTGCTGGGATGCCATTTCCGCTATCGCAGCGCCGATCCGTAGAGATGAAGTCGCCGCAGGCGACGGCGCGTTCAAAACATGAATCATGCGCGGCGCGCGCACGACATGAAAGTCGTCCAAAAGTTTACCGGAAGGATCCATCGCCTGGGCTCGGACACCTGAACCCGATGCAACCACATCTTCCATGCGAAGTTCAGGCAACAATCGCTGAAGTGCCTTGACGAATGCGCGTTTGCTCAGTGAACGCCACATCTCGCCCATCCCGGTCTTCCAATAATGCCCGGCCATTCTCCAGAATCCCGGGTAGCTCAAGGTGTCGGCGAGGTCCCGGAGGCGAATGTCGGTCTTAAGATATCCTTCTCGCTTGAATGCCAGCACGGCATTGGGTCCCGCCTCGATACCCCCCTCCACCATCCGGGTGAAATGAACTCCCAGAAACGGGAAACTCGGGTCGGGCACCGGGTAAATGAGGTTCGTCACCAGGAATCGCCGTGAAGGGATCAACTCGTAGTACTCGCCTCGGAACGGGACGATGCGGACGCCCGGATCCACACCGCACATCCGCGCCACACGGTCGGACTGCAATCCGCCGCAATTGACCAGGGCCCTGCAGCGGACCTCGCCCGCGTAGGTTTCCAGCAACAGTCCTCCACTGGCATTGCGAAATCCAACCACGCGTGAAGCCACCATCATCCGGCATCCGCGATCCTGCGCCAGACGAGCCAGACGGCTTGCGACGGCCTTGTAGTCGACGATTCCCGTATCGGGCACATGGAGACCGCGAAGCCCCGAAGCATGCGGCTCATATTCGCGAATCGCTTCGCTGGTCAGCCAACGAATACCTGTCAGGCCATTGGCCTCGCCGCGACGATGCAGTTCTTCGAGCCGCGGAAACTCACTCTCCTGGGTGGCCACCACGATCTTCCCGCAACGCTCATGCCGGATACCGTGTTCGGCGCAGAAGCGATACATGGCTTCGCGTCCTTCCACGCAGTATTGAGCCTTCAGCGATCCGGGCTTGTAGTAGAGGCCCGAATGAATCACACCGCTGTTATGACCGGTCTGGTGCGCTGCGTACCGGTCCTCTGCTTCGAGCAGGACCAAACGAAGCGAAGGCTTCGCCTTCAGCAGGGCATGAGCCGTCGCCAACCCTACAATGCCTCCGCCGATCACCGCGATGTCATACGTCACGTCACTCATAGTCGAGCCGTCGATCATACAGAGAAACCCTCACGCTCTCACTTTGAAACTCGCGGGCTTGCATTGCATGAGAAAATGATTCCACGCTCTGACTGAAATGACTGCGAGGATCACGTGCCGCTTGTACTTCTTGCCCTTCTGTTGATTTCAAGCTCTGTTGCTTCCACTGCATCCACGGAGCTTCAGCCACTGCCAGGCATGCCACCCGTAATTGACTCGACCAATATTTACAGTGAGACGATCGCCGGCAAGATGAGCCCCGCCGTGGAAGGCGCGCTGTCCCGCGTGTATGTGCCCAATGTCCGATCCGCGGAAATCCATGTGATCGACCCGGCAACGTACGAAGTGGTGGATCGTTTTCAGGTCGGAGGAAACCCGCAACACATCATTCCGTCATGGGATCTAAAAACATTGTGGATCGCCGGCAGCGCGGAGCGGCAGCGGTCTGGAATTCTCACTCCGATCGATCCCAAAACCGGAAAGCTGGGTGTGACTATCAAGGTGCCAGACGCCTACAACCTGTACTTCACCCCCGACGGCGGGTTCGCAATTGTCGTCGCCGAAGCGTTGAAGCGTCTGGAATTTCGCGATTCGCAGACTATGGCGCTGAAGTTCAACATCGCGACGCCCCAATGCTCCGGCGTAAATCATGCGGACTTCTCGATCGACGGACGCTACGCGATCTTCACCTGCGAATTCTCGGGCGGCGGCCTGGTGAAGATCGACCTTGTCGGACGGAAAGTGGTCGGCTCACTGAAGCTCGTCACGCCCGACACGGAAGCCACTCACAACATGCCTCAGGACATCCGGATTACCCCCGATGGCAAATATTTCCTCGTGGCCGACATGCAGGCCGATGGCGTCTTTGTGATCGATGGAGAAACGTTCAAGCAGACCGGATTCATTCCGACGGGCCGTGGTGCCCATGGTCTGTATCCCAGTCGTGATGGCAAGAAGATCTATGTCACGAATCGGGGCACGCACATGGGAGAAACGAAATCGCATGGACCCGGAAGTGTCTCTGTCATCGACTTCGCAACATTGCTGGTCGAGAAGACCTGGCCGATTCCGGGAGGCGGCAGTCCCGATATGGGCAACGTCAGCGCCGACGGCAATACGTTATGGCTTTCCGGCAGATTCGATAAGGCTGTCTACGCTATCGATACCGCAACCGGCGGCGTCCGCACTATTCCGGTTGCCGGAGAACCGCACGGTCTGACCGTCTGGCCGCAGCCGGGACGGTACTCCCTGGGCCACACCGGCGTCATGCGATAGAGGCGTGCCGCCGAAGGCGGCGTACCGAAGCGAGCCCGAGGAGAGACAGGGGAAATGTTCGTTGTTCAATGTTCAATTGTCGTTTGTCATCGGCGGTTGCGCTTCGCGCATTCTTTTCTAGAAGATGCCGCGCCAAAGGCGCATCCGAAAATGACAAACGACAATTGAACATTGAACAATGAACATTTCCTGGATTCCCCCGCTTTTCCTCCCTTTCCCGCTAACTACTTGACACCCCCAGCATCGTCTGGTATCCGACAAGGACTTTGATCTTCTAAAAGGGAGCAGGAATGACGGTACAGCGAATGAAATGGATCCTTATCGGGGTCCCGGGAATCTTTCTCGTTACATGGATTTCCCTGGCATTGCAGACGCGCAAGGTCGATGACAATGCTCTTAAGAATGCAGGGAAAGGGACGGAATGGCTCACGTACGGACAAAGCCAGTCCGAGCAGCGTTACAGCACGCTGACCCAGATCACGCCTGCCAACATCAGCAAACTCAGCCTTGCATGGTCCTTCGAAGTCGGCGAAGGCGGCGGGAAGCAGGAAGCCACGCCTCTGTTTGCAAACGGCGTACTCTACGGAATCACAAACTGGAGCATCACGTTTGCGGTAGACGCCCGAACGGGCAAGGAAATCTGGCGCTACGACCCGAAGGCGGATCGCACGATGGCCACGCCGGGAACATCCCGGCTCTGTTGTGGCGTGTTGAGCCGCGGTCTCGCGTTGTACGAGGGCAAGATCTTTGTTCCGGTCGTGGACGGACGGCTCGAAGCTCTCGATGCCGGCACCGGCAAACTGCTGTGGTCGTCTCCCGCTATTCCCAAGCCTGTGCCCGGCGAGATTTCCCCTTACTCCATCACGATGGCCCCGCGGGCTGCGAAGGGCAAAGTGTTCATTGGCAATGCCGGTGGCGAATATCCGCCGTTCCGTGGATACGTCTCGGCATTCGATGCAAACACCGGAAAGGAACTCTGGAAGTTCTACACCGTTCCCGGCGATCCCTCGAAGCCGTTCGAGGGCAAGGCCATGGAAGCCGCGGCAAAAACCTGGACCGGCGAATGGTGGAAGATGGGTGGCGGCGGGTCGATCTGGGATGGCATGGCGTTCGATCCGGATGAGAATCTGCTCTATGTCGGTACCGGCAACGGCCTCCCCTGGCCGCAGGACCTTCGGCAGGGCAAAGGCACGGCTCATCTCGATAACTTATATGTGGCCTCGATCATTGCCATCAACGTCGAGACGGGGCAGTTGAAGTGGCACTATCAATGCACTCCCGGCGATCAATGGGACTACGACGCGATCCAGCACCTCATGCTCGCGGATCTGCGGATCAATAATCGCAATCGCAAGGTCATCATGCAGGCCAACAAGAATGGCTACTTTTACGTGATCGATCGCGTGAACGGGGACTTCATCTCTGCAGGGGAGATGTCACAGATCAGTTGGTCGAGGGGCATGGATTCCAAGGGCCGCCCGATGATTAACGAGGAAGCGTATTACTCGGCCGAGCGCGGTGTGACGGTTTATCCGGTTCAGATGCATAACGCATCGCAGATGTCGTTCAGTCCGTTGACGGGGCTCGTCTATGTTCCAATCGCCCCTTCGAATACGTTCAGCTTCACGGCTGCCGAAACGTTCACGCCGAACCCGGGCAATCAGAATCTTGGCCTTCGCGGATTCGGGGGGCCGCGCGGTGGCGCACAGGGAGGAACCGCTCCACCAATGGCAAGCCCACCGCCCTACGGGCCGGTTCGCCGAGGCGCGGACGGCAATCCGGTTCGCGGAGGAATCCTCACGGCATGGGATCCCGTAACCCAGAAGGAACGATGGTACGCCCTTGGTGGCGGCCAGACGGACGGCGGCGTTGTGACCACGGCTTCGAATCTCGTTATTCAAACCACGCCACAAGGACAGCTCCGCGTCTACGGCGCGGATAAGGGCGACAAGCTCCTGGATGTCACGCTTCCGTTGACCTCCGGAGTAGGTCCGCCGATCACTTACCTGCTCGACGGCAAGCAATACATCGCGGTAATGGCCGGCACCGGCGCCCAGGGTCGCGGCGGTGGAGGAGGCGGCGGTGGTGGTGGACGTGGCGGCCGCGGAGGTCCACAAGCAGGCGCTCCGCAGGAACCCACGGCAGCCGCGGCGCAACGAGGCAATGCACCGCCACCATTGCCGGCTCCACCTGCCGGGCAGCAGGCGGGGCAAGCTGGACAACCTCCACAGGGTGGTGCGCCGCGAGGCGGTCAACAACCTCCGGCTCCTCCAGCCAATCCAAAGTTATTCGTTTACACGTTGATGAACTGAGGAAACATGAAAACAAAAAAAGTGAAGTGGCTCGTTCTTTCTGTCGTCGGAATCCTGGCAACAACATGGATTGCCGTCGCTCTTCAGAACCGGCGGATTGATAACAACGCGCTGAAAAACGCCGGCAAAACCAACAACACAGAAGATTGGCTGATGTACGGCCTGAACTACCAGGAGCAACGCTACAGTCTGCTGAAACAGATCGATGCGTCGAACGTTTCGAAACTCGGTCTGGCGTGGACGTATGAAATTGGCGTCGGGGGCGGCAACCAGGAAGCGACCCCGATCGTGGTCAACGGCGTCCTTTACAGCATCACGAACTGGAGCATCACCTTTGCGGTTGACGTTCGCACCGGTAAGGAAATCTGGCGCTACGATCCCAAAGTCGACAGGGCATTCCAGCCGAAGATTTGCTGCGGCATTGTGAACCGCGGCCTGGGATTCTACGAAGGCAAAGTCTACGTTCCCGTCATCGATGGCCGACTCGTCGCACTTGAGGCGACGTCGGGAAAGGAAATGTGGACGCAGCAGACAACGCCCGTCGGCGAAGACTACTCGGTAACGATGGCGCCCCGAATCGCGAAAGGCAAAGTCATCATCGGAAATGCCGGCGCGGAATATCCCGTTCGAGGATACGTCACTGCCTACGACGCGCAAACCGGCAAGCAGGTGTGGCGTTTCTTCACGGTTCCCGGAGATCCCGCGAAAGGGTTCGAGAGCAAAGCCATGGAAGCCGCGGCCAAAACGTGGGGCGGCGAATGGTACAAGTACGGCGGGGGCGGAACGGTGTGGGATGGCATGACCTACGATCCCGATTCGAATCTCATCTACTTCGGCACCGGCAACGGCGGTCCATGGCCTTCCGAGTTTCGACAGTCACGCGGCCTGGACAACCTTTATGTTGCCTCCGTTGTCGCGCTCGATGCCGACACCGGCGACTACAAATGGCACTACCAGTTCGTGCCCGAGGACTCCTGGGACTTTGACAGCGTCCAGCAGTTGACGCTGGCCGATCTGCGCATTAACGGGCAAACACGGAAAGTCATCATGCAGGCGAACAAGAATGGCTTCTTCTATGTTCTCGATCGCCTCACCGGCAAAGTAATTTCCGCATCTCCGTTTGCACAGGTAAATTGGGCAAGCGAAATCGACCTCAAAACGGGACGACCGATGATTCGACCTGAAGCGTTCTACGCCAAGGATCGAGCGATCCAGATCTTCCCTGGCCCCGGCGGCGCGCACAACTGGGCGCCGATGTCGTTCAATCCGGTGACGAACCTGATGTACATCCCGGCATCCGTAAACAGCAGTTCCACCTACCGCCTGCCCGATTCGTTCACGTATCAGGCGGGACGCACAAACATGGGTATTCAATTCGGTGGTGGTGGCGGTGGTGGAGGCCGCGGCCCTGGTGCAGGTGGTCCTGGCGCTGGTGGTCCTGGCGCTGGTCCCGCTCCGAATGCGGCGGCA
>Ga0111538_10002639_pt1 | contig 25141 bp, 19 predicted proteins | sample SoiMethybrSBSTD1_FD_79669 | JGI IMG/M metagenome (GOLD analysis project Ga0111538, IMG submission 79669) | Bulk soil microbial communities from a Populus tree surrounding site in Tennessee, USA - Soil MetaG P. TD hybrid SBSTD1 (version 2)... | ecosystem: Environmental > Terrestrial > Soil >...
ACTGAACGCCGCTCCGATCGAGCGCAGACGGTTACTTCCGGTTCGTGAAGGCGCTCGAATCCAGATCGTCACCCGCTGGTTTCGACCGCTCGCTCCGCTTCCGAGGTCGCGCTTCCGGATCCGGTCGGCGAGAAACCTTGGCCGCGGCGGGTTCCGGCCGCGCCCGTTTGTCGCTTCGGTCACTTTCGAGCCGCGATGCCTGCTCGAGGCGCGCTGCTTCTTTCGTGGGATCCAGTTGCTCGTGCCGGGCAGGCGGCTCGCTTGCCGGGGCGAGCGGAGAGATCGACGTCACTACCAGCGGCGCGGTCTTGCCGATCCGGCGCGGCTGAGGCGGCTCGGGCTTGGAAAGCGCCATCCAGCCAAACGCCGGCGCCGCGAGCAAAAACGAAAGCGCGACGATCGCGATCGAAGCGCGCTGCGCTCCCCGGCGGCGCGGTCGATCTTCCGGCCCCAGGTGCGGCAACGGCACTTGCACGGCGATCGTCCTGATCTCGTCATCGCATCGATCTTGGAAGACCGGCTCCACCACCGGGGGCGCCTGCGGCCAGATCAGCGGATCTTGGAAGGCCGGCTCCACCGGAGGCGCTTGCGGCCACATCAGCATCGGCACGGTGTTGCAAACCGGCGCCGTCGTCAGCGGTTCCGCGCTCGCTGACCACGCCGGAGCGGGGGGAAGCGCGGGGGGCATCGCCGCGCCTTCGATCGCGGAAACCAGCCGTGCCCGCTGCGCCAGCGCTTCGCCCGCCAGGCTCTGCATCCACGCCGCGACTTCACGCGGCGGCGCAGGCCGGACCAGCCGCTCGAGCGCTTCCGCCATCTGCTCGGCTGACTCGAATCGCGCTTCGGGAAAGCGCGAGAGCCCCCGCAGCACGACCTCGTCCAGGCCGCGGGGCAAGCGCGGAGCCAGCTCGCTCGGAGCGGGCACCCGCGCCTGCAGGATCTTGGCGAAGATCTCTTCCTCGCTCGCACCATCGAACAGGCGGCGGGTAGTGAGCGATTCCCACAGCGCCACCGACGCCGCGTAGATGTCGACGCGCTGGGTCGGCGGGACCTGCCCGAACAGCTCCGGCGCGAGATACGGCAGCTTGCCCTTGAACTCGCCGGCGCGCGTCTGCTGCAGGCGCCCGAGAGCCTTGGCCACGCCGAAGTCGAAAATTCTGCTGATCCCGTCGGCGCCGACCAGAATGTTCTGCGGCGACACGTCGCGATGCATGATGTTCAAAGGTTCGCCGCGGGCGGATTTTGCCGTGTGCGCGGCGTGAAGACCGTGCAAGACGCCGGTGATCACGGCAACCGCCACCTCGGGCGGAACCGACTTTTCCGCGAAGCTCGCCGCGTGCAAGAGCTTGGCGAGCGATTCACCCTCGACGTACTCCATGACCAGGAAGCATTCGCCGGCCTCGACGAAGACATCGAGCGTTGGAATCACGTTCAGGTGCCGCACGCGAGCGGTGATGCGCGCTTCGTCCACGAGCATCGCCGCGAACTCCGGCTGGCCCGACAGCATCGGGTGCAGCCGTTTGATCGCCACCACGCGTGAAAAACCCAGCGGCGCGATCAGCTGCCCGATATGAACGGTCGCCATGCCGCCCGCGCCGATCGGAGCGTGCAAGAAATACTGCCTCGACATAAGCACCTGGCTCGGCTCACCAATGGTTTAGGAAGGGCGCGATCCTGTCAAGAACGCTCGGCCGATCTGGCGAACTGTGACGCAATCGATCGCGCTTCGAGGTGACGACTTCGTAACGTTGGGCGGCGCTGAGCTTCTCGGCGCTGCCCGTGAGCTGCCGGGCCACGTGCGTCACCGGTGACGCTGTACGCGGGCGAGGTGCGTCACCGCGATCTTCGCGAGCGGCGTTCGGCGCGAATTCAGCGGCGCCGTGGTGGCATGAGCGTTGCTCAACGTGTTCGAACATGTCGGTTTTGCTTCTGGTGGGCCTCGCCGTGTGTCTCCTGGCCGCGATTGCCGACCTCTCGAAAGGCGGGATTCCCAACGCGCTCACCTATCCCTTGCTGATCGCGTCGCCCTTGCTCCACTTCGGCCTCGCCTTCGCGAACGGGCAAGGCTTTGGCACGGCCCTCGGCGCTGCCGGCATGTCCCTCGCCGGGCTCGCCCTGTGCAGCGTCGTCCCGCTGTTTCTGTGGCGAAAACACGCAATGGGCGGAGGCGACGTGAAGCTGTTCGCGGCGATCGGCGCGCTGCTCGGCCCAAGCGTCGGCTTCGAAACCGAGCTTTACATCTTCGTGGTCGCGGCGCTGCTCGCGCCGGCAAAGCTCGCCTACGACGGTTCCCTCCTGCGCTCGCTGCGCAACGTGGGTTCACAGCTCTTGAACGTCGTACGCAAGAAACACGAGCGCACTTCCCTCGATCCGGCGCTCGTCAGCTGGTTCCGCCTCGGCCCGTGCTTCGCGCTCGGCTGCGCGGTCGAGCTCGTGCTGCGCTGGGGGTCACCGTGAAGGGCGAAAGCCTGATCCGACAGCGGCGCCGCCGGCGCGCCCGAGGCGCCACCATGGTGGAGTACATCGCGCTGGTGATTGCCGTGGCGGTTCCGAGCTTTTACGTTGCCACGACCTGCTTCGTGAATCTGGTGGGCTGGTACACGGACTTCGTGAGCATCGTGTCCCGGCCGCGCCCTTAGTGGCTCACGCCAGGTGCTTCGTCGATGCCTTCTGGACCGGTCAAAAGAACTCCGTTGCTGGCTCTCGGCTTCGTCGTCTCGCTGGGCGTGCTCGGGATGGGCCAAGCGGGCACGGACTCTGTCAACGAGCTCAACGCTGGCGGTTCGGGCGCGAACGCGCCGTGTGACGGCGGGCCAGAGCAAAAAAGCGAAGCGTGGTGCAACGCGAACCACGCCATTCACGACAATTTGTGCAAAGTCGAGTCGACCACTTGTAACAGAACCACCTCGGGCTCCGAGGCCAAGGACAGAATGGAAAACGCCTTCGCGTGCGCGAAAGCGCGACAGGAGTGGTTCAACGGTTGCTCGTGGAAGCTGAGCGACCCCAACACGTGGAAGCAATCGATCCCAAACGCAATTCGAAGAGGCGAGAACTGTCGGGCGATCTGGCTCCAAAAGAGCGGATTGGGGAGAGGAGGGAGGGGAAGAGGAGATAGGGGGAGAGGACGCAGGTAGTTGAAGGAACGTGCCGACCCGGGCGCACGGAGCGACCCAACGCGGCTGCAGCAATCGAGCCGCGTCACGCGCGACGCTTGAACTCGTCGGTACTGCGTCACGCTCCACCGCTTTCGGCGCTGCCGCGCGTGCGCCGCACGCACGCTGGATCGGCATGGAAACTGCTTCGAGCGACTCGCCATGCTCAGGGTGCGCCCGCCCGCGTTCGTCCGACGCCTGCACGACGACCGGCGCGCTGCGGCCATGGTGGAGTTCATTTTCGTCCTCGTTCCGCTGATGAGCCTGTTCCTGTCGTTGATCGAGCTGTCCCGCTACGCCATCGCGCAGATGCTGCTCCAGCGGGCGGCCGGGATGGCGGTCAGGGCTTGCGCGGTGATCAAGGACCAGCCCGCGCACTGCGAGTTCGATGATGCCGAGCCCGGCGCCGACACAACGGATTTTTCGGCGGCCGATCAATGGATAGAGCGAGCTGCGGCCGAGGGGCTGCGCCCGTGGACGGATACCAACATCCTCCTCGGCACGGTGGACTGCCGGACCCAGAAGCCGAGCGGCGAGGACACGCTGCAGATCCAGGCTCAGTTTCGCTGCATCGTGCCGATCGCGCGCGACATCCTGTGCCGCAGGCCGACCAACCCCACGGACGGCGCCACGGCCGACATGTCGGTTCGCGCCATGACCGCGACCGCACGCTATGCGCATCAAGGCGCAAGCTACGATTGCGACTACGCGAACATGCAGTACGCGCTGCCGGGCGCGTCAGGCCCGATCGATCTACCCAATTTGGGGGGCGCGTGGCCGTGACGCGCGACGACCAGCGCTTGGCCGCGGACGAGCGCGGAGCGGTGATGGTGATCGGCCTCTTTCTCGCGCTGGCCGTGATCGGCGCGATGTGGTGCGCGATCGGCATCGGCGACGCGATCCTCGCTCGCGAGAACTCGCAGGAAGCCGTGGACTCGGCGGCGTTCACCAATGCCGTGCTTCATGCGCGCGGCATGAACTTCATCGCGTTCCTCAACATCATCGTCATGGCGCTGACGATGGCGTATCTGCTCCTGACCTGGTTCGACGTCATCCTTTCGTCGATCATGATCGTCACCGGCACCTGGGAATTTGGGCCGAACTGGTGCTTGTTGCACTACGTCACGTGGGCCCCGCCCATCGAAATAACGGAGAACTACTGCCCGGACGCGCAAAGGGTCGGGAAGCTCGAACGCCCCGTGTTCAAGCTCGATAAGAACGTATTCAAGCTGCTCCAGGACGTCGGGAAGCCGGTGTTCGAGATTCAAGTCTGGGCCGCGACGGTGGTTCCCTACCTGGGAACGGAAGCCGCCGTGCTGACGGCGGCCGACTACCAGCGTCCGGTCACTTTGAGCTTCAGTCTCTCGAACTTTCCCGGGGGCGGCGCGCATCCCCGCCTGAACGCCCTGAAGCTGCTCGACAAGATTCCGTATTTTCAAACGGCGAGCGGCGGCAGTGCGTTTCCGGACCGCCGCATCGGGTTGCCGGTGGAGGCGGAACCGGCGTTCCAACTCTGCGTTCGTGGCGCGCGTTTTCCGCTGGAATGGCTGAAGACCCTCACCGGGAAACACATTCAGCTGGGAGGCAAAACGTTCGCCCAGTGGCTCGATACCGAGCCGCTGGCGACGCTCATGAATGCCGGGCTTCAGACGATTGGCGAGACCAATCACTTGCTCTTCTGCAACGAGAAGTCGGTGCCGGCACCGTCACAGGTCAACCAATGCCGGCTGACGAGCCAGAACGATTCGAGCGACGCCATCCACCAACTCGTCCACGACTGGCGGGGCGCGCTGAGCACCAGCAACGAGGCGCTCTGGCTCGTGTTCTATGCCGGCCTGTTCGGCCTGAGCGGCGGAGCAAACGACAAGTTCTACCTGAAGGAAGACCTCTTCTGGGACATGAGCTGGCCCGACTCCACGCGGCCCAGAAGACCGTGGAACGACGATCTCAGCGCGGGCCCCAAGATCGTCACGCGCTACGCCTACAACGGCAACGACTGGATGCAGATCTGGGCGGTCAGCGCCGTGCCGGTGCCACCCGAAAGCATGGCGTCGCGAATCGTCAGGGTGCCGAGCCGGGTGTTCGGGCGCGCCGACGAGGCCGAGGCGCGCGCTGCCCAGGTCGATGCGGCGCTTCCGTTCCGGCTCTTCTTGGCCCAGGCGGAGTTCTATTACGACTGTGAATCGGTCTGGGAATCGAACGCCTGCAACAAGGCCGGCGCGGCCCTGTACCAGATGAGGTGGCGTGCGCGGCTGCGGCGCTTTCATGGCGTGAACGTGCTCGGCGATCTGACGCAGATGTTTTTCAGCAATTTTCTCGAGGGCGCAGTCGTCTCCGCGATCGGTAGCAAGCTGGAGTCGCATCTGCCCCAGGCCGTCGCCCGCGGGCTCTCCGACACTTTGCAGCACGACCTCGCCAAGCTGATGAACGACAACATCTTTCCCGGGCAGACGACGAGCGATGAGATCCTGCACTGATTCGCGCGCGCGCCGGCGTTCACGCGGCGCCGCGATGCTCGAAGCCGTGATCGTCGCCCTGTTTTTGGCCGTCGTGTTCATCGGCATGATCTTCGTTGCCGGCCTCTACAAGACCAAGCTCGCGACGGCGCATGAAGCCCGCTTTCGCAACATGATGAACGCCACCAACGACTGCACTCCGGAAGGGCCCAGCATCGCGCACCTCGCCATGGAGGCGCCACCCGAGGACGAAACCAGCAAACTCGAGGAGTCGGTGCGCAAGCTGATCGACATCCAGCGCTTCATCGTCGAAGGCGGCGGATTGAGCCGGGTCGAAGCCAGGCATGAGTTCACCCTCGGGAATCGCGACCCGAACGACCCGAATCGGCCGCCGCCGCTGTCCGGCACCGTCTCCTGGCGTTCCACGACGGCGTGCAACCCCGCGGTCGTCAGCTTCAGCCCGCTCGACCTCTTGGACAAGATCGGGCTCAAAGAAAAGCTCACTTCGGTCATGTCGGAGGGGTTCTGATGTGGGCGCTCGGATTGATCGTGGCCGCGCGTTCCAGGAGGTTTCACGCCTTCAAGCGCCGCCTGCTGGGGTCGTTGCGCGTCGCCGCTTACTTTCTGGTCGTGGGCGGGCTCGCGCTCGCCGTGCTGTCGGCCCGCGCCGAGGCGAGCTTCCGCGAGCAGTCGATGGCGCTGAGCAAGGAGCTTTTCCCGCTCGCCGACGTTCTTGAAGGCGCAACCGCGCTGCGCCTGAACGGAGAGGTCATCAATTTCTCGATGACGGTTCTCGAGAAGACGAGCGTGAAGCAAGTGCTCGACCGGGTTCAAACTCACTGCGAGAAAAACCCGGGGCCGCTCGCCCGAGAAAGCCTCGGCATGGCCGAACGCCTTCCGAAAGTGGTGCGCGGTAGCGCGCTCGTTCAAAAGCTGCTGTCGAGCCTCGCGGTGGCGCGCCAGGAGAGCAACGGACAGGGCGCCGTCATGTGCTTCACGAGTGACGATTCGCCGCCTGCGTCGGATGTCGCCGAGGTGTTCGAACGCACGAACGACCTCGGCGCCTTCGGCAAGCTGCGTTACGTGATGGCCGGGCAGGGCAACGCGGCGCAGAACGAACAGCATCTCACGCGCGTGGTCACGCTCTGGACCGAAGGTCATTTTCGGCTGGACAGGCTCGCGCGGCCGCCGTCGGGAGATGCACCGGGATCCGACTCGCAGCTGATCCCGCGGCCCCCCGGGGGCGTCCGCGTCTTCAGCGCGGAAACCGTGGGCGCTCCGTACTCCGTTCGAATTTACGAGACCAACGCCACGGCCGAGGAACTGCTGAAGTTTTACGACGAGCGCATGATCGGGTGGAGCAAGCTTTCGATGGCGGGTTACGAGCAGACTTCGCGCGCCTACGTCAAAAATGCCATGCCGCTCCTGGTTCATCTGTCGCACAACGAGTCGAAAACGACCGTGACGCTCTCCGAAGTCGGCACTTACGGTCAGCTCGAGAAAATGGCGCGCATCGAACGGTGACACCGTGAAAGGTCGGGGATACAGCCGATGTCCGCGCTGAGACTGGGCGAAACCTCGAGGCGGTCAGAAACGGCCGTCGATCACGGCTCGCGCACTCCCATCCGGAAAAACCGCGGCGCGCGCCCACAGCGAGCCCGACGATTCCTGCGAACCCCAGACGTACAGACCCGCGCCGGTAAGCGTGAGAACGGCTGCGGCGGCGAAGGAGACCGTCGCGGCGTTGCCCGCGTCGACGGCCTGATTCCGCGTCTCCAGCGCCGCAGGTGGACAGCGGTCGCTACTGTCGCAACCCTCTTCATTCGAACGATCGTGAAGGTGGATGGCTCGGATTCCGAAATACGTACCCACGCCGATTCCGACCACACCCGCCGCGGCCACGCCGACCCCGATGCGCCGAAGCCAGAGCCCGCGCGTGGCTTGCGAATCAGCAGGTTGAATCTCGGCGCTTGGCGCAACCTGAGTCGGTTCGGAAAGGAGCACTGGAATCGACACGCGCTCGGCCTCTGCGCCGGCGACCAGCGTGAGCTCGGAGCGCCATTGATGGCGCCCGGGAGCGCCCGCTGCGACGGTGGTTTTCCCCGGATCGACCAGCACGGGCCGATCCCACTGATCCGGTGTCACGAGCGCCTGATTGCGCCAGACGGCGAGCCCCGTGACGCGGCTCGCCTCGGGCACGGAAATGACGAGCTTGGACAGCTTGGGCTCGAGGCTCGCGGCGTGCTGCCGCGCCGCGTTGGCCCGATCGCGCTCGCCCTTCGCGTCGGCGGCCTCGGCCACGGCCGAAAACTCGTTGTAAGCCGCCGCGGTTCGCCCGATCCGATTCCAGCACTCCGCGAGATTCATCCGCGTGCCGAGCCCGGGATCGAGGCGGTTGCTTTCTTCCAGCTTCGGACACGCTTCGCTGAAGCGACCTTTCTTCATCAGCTCGCGCGCTTCCTGGAAAAGCGCGTCCGCCGCGGATGCGCTGTTCTTGCCGCCCTGCTCCTGTGCGGTGGCCGCCGGCGCGAAAAGCCAAGGTGCGAGCGCAGCGACCACGGCGATTGCGAACACTCGGCGTGTCGACGTCATGGACCGGTAAACCTTATCCGAAGCTTCGAGCCGGGGTCGAGCAAGCGACGAAAGCGAAACCTGATCGCCACCGAAGCATCGCTCGACACGTACACCTACGGCACATACGGAGATAGCCCTTCGAGTCTTCCGTCACCTCCAGAAACAAATTTTCGAAAAGGAATGGCACTACCGTGACAACTTTCCCCGCCGCGCTACGGCCTAGGTCCGTCATCACGACGGTACTGCTCAGCAGTGCCGTTGCTTGCAACGCCATCTGGGGAATCGACCAGGGCACGCTGGGAGTCGACGCGTTCGAGGCCGGCCCCGATCGCGGCGGCACGACGGGCGGCGGACGCGGCGGCACGGACGCTGGACGTGGCGGTGCAGGTGCTCTCACCGACGCGAGGCCCGAAGCAGCAACCGCCGACGCGAATGACGGCGCTGACCCGGACGCAATCGGCGCCGCGGATAGCCCGGCGGAAGCAGCAGACTCGATGGGCGGCGCCGGCGGGAGCGCGGGTTCCACCGCAGGCACCGCGGGCACCGGAGGCACACCGTGTACGGTCTGTGAGGAAGGGCAAACGGAAAACGAAACCGTGGCTTGCGGGCGCTGCGGCACCGGGTCGAAAACGCGCAGCCGAACGTGCACCAATTGCGCCTGGGGCGATTGGTCGGACTTCAGCACCTGCTCACAGTGCGACGAAAAACCGTATCGGTGCTGTGCAGCGGGCAGTTGGGAGTGGTGCTACGACGACGGCTGCGGGTGGACGGGCGGCTGCGCGCCGTGCACCGGCTGCGGCTGCTGATTCGCAGCGCGATGAACCGCTACTCCGGCGCAACCATGCGCGCCACGCCGCCGGAGAACAGCGACGCGTACACGAGACGGTGCGCATCGTCGTAGGCGAGGAACGGAATGCCGTTGTCTTTGCCCTGGCTGATCTGCGGCGGGGCGGGCAGGTCGCTCCAGGTCTCGTCGTCAGCGAGCGGCGCCCACCTCAGCGACGCCGCCCATTGGTTGGCGGCGAAGACGTGCGTCGAGCCGAGCGCGATCATCACCATGAACCCGCTGGTGTCCGGGACGTGCTCCCAGCTCACCCCGTCGCGACTGCGCAGCACGCCGTTGCGGCTGCCGAGATAATACGTGCCTGACGCGGCTTTCGTAAAAGCGCGGATCGTGTACTCGGCCTCGCAGCTACCGCCGCCCTCCAGGGCGTCCTTCGACCAGGTGGCGCCGGCGTCCTGGGTAACCATCAAGCTCGAGCCACACCAGATCCAGTGCCCGCCCTTCACGACGATGATGCCGCCGCCCTCGGTCCAGCCCTCCGGCGAGGTGAGCACGCGCCACGTGGCGCCCCCGTCGCGCGTCTCGGCCATGCAGCTCGGCTGATACGGCGCCGAGCAGCCGCCGTGCGTCGAGACCACGAGGTGCAAATGGTCACTCGGGTCCAGGGAGACGTTGTTGACGAAGCGATAGTCCGCGTGCCGGCCGTACTCGGTGTCGGAGAGCAGGTCGGTCCAGCCGTGTCCGCCGTCGGTGCTCTTCCACAGGCTCTCGGCTCCGTAGCCCGAGACGGCGTAGAGGACGTCGGGATCCACCGGGTCGACCATCATGCTCCACTGCGCGCCATCGCCGACGCCACCTTCGCTCATGCCGTCGCCCACGCTGCCTGGGCCGGTGTTGACCTGTTGCCAAGACGCACCGCAATCGTCGGAACGCCAGATCTCGTCGTTCTCGCTGCCTGTGCCGAGCCAGACCGTGCGCGGGTCGAAGGGATCGACGACGATCGCGGCACCGACCGTACCGTTGACGGCGTCGGGCGCATTGCCGTGCGGCGTGATGTCCTCCCACGTGCCCGGAGCGGGAAGGTTGTCACAGGGCCCGACCGCTGCGTCCCGGCCGGGATTAGGACCGGACTCGCCGGCGTCGGCTTCGGCGGTAGCCGATGACTCGGAGCACCCCACGAGCCAGACGAGCAGCGACAGAGCGGGCAGTATTCGCATGGCGGGCGACTACCTGTGTCTCGAGCGCCGCGGGCGGACCAAAGAAACGCGCGCCGTCGCTGAGTCACGCTACCTGTCGTGGTACGATTTGGTGTCGTGTCAGGACCCGCCTCCACCTCCGAAAAACGCGTCCCCGAGAGCGCGCATCGGGTTCAAGAACGGCTGCGGAGCTACCGGCAGCTGCTGGCCGGGCTGCTCCGCTCCGAGGCGCTCTCGAGCGGCGACATCGAAGCCGCGTACCGGCAGATCACGGAGCTCGGGGTGCAGCTTCTCGAGGTCGAGCGCGCGAGCGTGTGGCGGCTGGAGTCGACGAATCTGATCCGGTGCTGGGACCTCTACGAGCGAACATCGCACGCGCACTCGAGCGGGCAGGTCATAAAGGAGCGCGACGTGCCGAGCTACTTCGCGGCCCTGGCCGAGGAGCGCTGCCTCGCGGTCTACGACGCGCATCAGGATCCGCGCACCTCGGCCTTCTCGAAGAGCTACCTCACCCCGCTCGGCATCGGCGCCATGCTCGACGCACCGATCTGGGTCGCGGGGCGCATGGTGGGCGTCGTTTGCCACGAGCACGTGGGCGGCAAGCGGCAATGGCGGCTCGACGAGGAGCTACTCGCGGGCACGGTCGCGGATTTCGTCGCACGCGTGATTGAAGCGGCCGAGCGGCTACGCGCCGAGCGCGCGCTCGGGCAGTACCGCCACCACATCCAGCAGCTCGTCGGCCTGCGCGGTAAGCAGCGCGAGCAGCTCAACGTGGTGTTGCAACGCGAGGCCACCGGCTGGCACGCGGCACGAGACGAACACCGCGAGCTCGAGGAAGTGCGGCGCGTCTTCAGCGCTTCGCCGGTGCCGATGATCGTCACGCGCCTGAGCGACGGCGAGGTGCGCTACGTGAACCAGCGCGCCCGGGAGCTGTTCGAGGTCAGCTCCGACACCATCGACATGCGCACGCCCGACTTCTACGCGGACCAGGCCGATCGCACCGCGTTCCTCGACGAGCTGCGCGCGGCGGGCAGGGCGGACGGCTTCGTCGCACAGCTCCGGACCCACAAGGGCCGCCCGTTCTGGGCGCTGATGAGCGCCGTGCGCATGCAGTACCAGGGCGAGGAATGCCTGATGGTTGCGTTCTCCGACGTGACCGCGCAGAAGCTGGCGGAGCTTGCCGTACGCCAGAGCGCCCAGAATCTGCGGGTGCTGTTCGCCGCAGCGCCGGTGCCGCTGATTTTGAGCCGCATCCAGGACCGCACGGTGGTGCTCGCCAACCAGCGCGCCGCCGATCTGTTCGGCGTCGAGCTGTCGGAGGTCGTCGGCGAGAGCACGCCCAACTACTACGTCGACCACGAGCAGCGAAAAGCCATCGTGGAGAAGCTGCTCCGCGACGGCCGCGTCGAAGACCCGGCCGTGCGGCTCCGGACGCGCGACGGAAGAGAGTTCTGGGGGTCGCTCTCGGCGCGCGTGCTCGATTTCGAGGGCGAGCCCTGCTTTCTCGTGGGTGTTCACGACGTGACGCAACAGAAAGAGCTCGAACAGCAGCTGCGCGACCTGGCCACGCGAGACGCGCTCACCGGTCTTTTCAACCGCCGCCACTTCATGGAGCTCGCGCAGCGCGAGGTCGAGCGCGTCGCGCGCACCAGCACGCCGCTCTCGCTGTGCATGCTCGACGCCGACCACTTCAAACGCATCAACGACGCTCACGGCCACGCCACTGGAGACCGCGTGCTCGTCGCGCTCGCACGCGCCGCGGCCGGCGTTTTGCGCCGCGTGGACATCTTCGCCCGCGTCGGCGGCGAGGAATTCATCGCCCTGCTTCCGGGTACCGGCGCGGCGGACGCGGCAGGCGTCGCCGAGCGCATCCATCACGCGATCCGCAACGCGGCGGTCACGACCGGCGATGGCGGCACCACGTCGATTCACCCCACGGTGAGCATCGGCGTCACCGCGCTCCGCCTGGGCGACGATCTCGAGTCCCTGCTGCGCCGAGTCGACGCCGCTCTCTACCGCGCGAAGCAAGACGGCAGGGATCGCACCGCCGTGGTGGAGTGATCCCGGCGGCAGTGCCAGGCGGTTTCGGCAGCGATTCGGCAGAGTTCGCTGGCCTCCCCGGACGCGCCCGCCGGAACTGAAGGAACGCCTATGGATATTCTGGCGGGGGCTCGCTAACGATTCGCGATCCCACGGCGCGAAGCGCCGCTAGAGGAGGAAAAACATGGCGAAGTACGCACTCTGTATCGGTATCAACAACTATCCTGGCACCCAAAATGATCTGAGCGGCTGCGTCAACGACGCGGAGGATTGGGCCAAAGAGCTCGCCAAACGAGGTTTTACGGTAACGAAGCTCATCGACAAGCAGGCTACGAAGCAAGCCATTAGTGAAGGAATGCAGGCCGTCATCGCGCAGGCGAAAAGCGGTGATGCTGTCGTGATCACCTATTCCGGTCATGGCACCTGGGAGGTCGACGAGGATGGAGACGAGCCGGACAAGCGCGACGAGGCGCTCTGCCCTTACGATCTCGCGGAAGGTCCACTTTCCGACGACCGGCTTTACGAGATTTTCGGCGAGCGCGGCCGGGGCGTTCGGCTCGCGTTCATTTCGGACTCGTGTCATTCCGGCACTGTTTCCAGGTACTTCAATGCCGAGGATGAAACGCGGCGTATCAGGTTTCTGCCGCCCAGCGCTTACCCGCAAAATCAAGGGCGGCTCCGCACACTGCGTCTGATCGAGCGTGCACCGGCACGCGGTCGCTCGCGCGGCGGAGCGCTGCTGCTGGCTGGATGCCAGGATATCGAGTACAGCTACGACGCGTCGTTCGCAGGACGTCCCAACGGCGCCTTCACGCGCGTCGCGCTGGATACGCTGAAGACGCTCCCCGCCGAGGCCACGTACCGCGATTGGTTTCAGGCGATCCGCGGCAAACTGCCGAGCTCCGCTTATCCTCAGACACCGAACATGATCGCGACGACTTCCCAGAAAAAGTGGCGAGTTCTGGGCTGACGCGGCTGGCAATTCTAGGCGGTCAACCCGAGAGCCCTGCTTGAAAGAACGGGCTCCGGGTTGACTGGGGGGGACGCTCGCTCTTCCGGACAGGGGTACACACGTAGCGCAGCAGCTCGGCCCGGCCGGAGATACCCAGCTTGCGAAAAACCGTGGTCAGCTGATTCGCAATCGTGCGCACCGACCTGCGGCGCAGCACGGCGACCTCGGCGTGGGTTCGGCCTTCGACTATGAGCCTCGCCACGTCGAGCTCGGCGGGCGACAGCATCGTCGAAAGCACGCCGTCCGGCCGAGTGACGCTCACGACGAACCGCGTCACGCCGCCTTGCTGGATCCTGCTGATTCGACCGGTGCGGATCACGCCCTTGCCGTGACTCGCGTGAACCGCCATCGCCAGCAGCAAGGGGATGCGCCCCACGCAGCTGCTGATGCCCATCAATCGCAGACTGCGGCCCAGCGCACAGGCGACGGTCGAAGGCGCGAATTCCGAGTCGATTGCAACGGATTTCTGACTCTCTCCGAGCAAGAAACGTTCGAGCCAGGCGATGCCGCGCGTGCTCGGGGGGTCGCCGCTCACCGCCTCGGCCTGGGCGAGAACCGCGTAGCAGCGGTGTTTGTCACAAAAGTGGTCGTCTACTTTGAGGCTGCCCGAAGCCAGATGGGACCAGAGCGCCGACAGCTCGATTTGCTCACTGGCCATCACATCCACGGCGATGGCATCGGACCTCGTCCCGAGATAGGTGGAGAAACAACTACTCGCGTTCAACGTCGTCATGGGACTGCCGTCATTGGCAAAGCTCGTTCCAGCCCGAAAGCCGCCAGCGAGCGCCTCAACCACGCAGTGCTCACCCGAGTGGTCAGCGGCGGCCAATCGACTGGACAGCGGGGGCCCAAGCCCAGTCAGTCCCCAGACCCTCCAGTTCAGAAAAACTTTCGCCCTCGGCCGGAACTCGAACGCAGCTGCCCGGGAGCTGTCCACCCGCCTGGACGGCTGTGCGGCTCAGAGTCCAATTTTTTGTACGCCCAGCGCCCGTGACATAAGGCAAAAACGCCGAGAAAACCGCGATCCTTGTCAGGTCGCAAGTGGCATGTCGTGTGCACACCGCGGCCGGGCTCGTCGATGTTGGATTCCACGGTGGAAAACGGTCCTCGCACGACGCAGAGAGCGAAGCGGTCGCTCGACTCGCTCGCCATCCTCTCGTCGAACGAGCCGCGCTTGGGCCCGAAATACGACAAGCGCCTATTGACAGGCAATCACCGCTCCGGAATTCCTTCAGCGGTGGATAAGACCAGCCGCATTATTTCGAGCTATCGCGTGCTCGACGTGCTGGGGCGTGGGGCGATGGGGATCGTTTATCGCGCCGAGCACGTGTCCACGGGCGAGCTCGTCGCACTGAAGACGATCGGCGGTACCACGGTTCGAATCCTCGCCAGTATTCGCCGCGAGATCATGGCGCTCAGCCGCATCCGCCATCGCGGCATCGCACGCATCGTCGATCACGGCGATCACGACGGCGTGCCCTGGTACGCGATGGAGCTCTTGCAGGGTCGCACTCTGCGCGACGTGATTGCGCAGCAATTCGGCGCAAAGCGATCCACTAGCGGCGCCGAAGCGGCGGCGCCGCTGCTCGACGTGGTGCATAGAGTTTGCGAGCCGCTTGCACACCTGCACTCGCACGGCATCATTCACCGCGATCTCAAGCCCGAAAACATCTACGTTCGCGAGGACGGCAGCGTCGTTCTGGTGGATTTCGGGATCGCCGTCCACTTCGGAGATTCCCGCGAATACGAACTGGGCGAAAGCGTGCTCGAGCTCACTGGAACGCCCGAGTACATGGCGCCCGAGCAGATCCTGGGGCGGGCCGTCGACGCGCGAGCAGACCTGTACTCGCTCGGGTGCATTCTTTACGAGTGTTTGACCGGGCGCACGCCGTTCTCGAGCTTGACGCTCGGTGCGGTCGTGTCGCGACAGCTTTCCGCGCGCCCGCCACCACCCTCGCAGCTCGTGCCCGAGCTTTTACCCGGGCTCGACGAGCTCGTGTCGCACTTGCTGCAGAAACGCCCGGTCGACCGCCTTGGTTACGCCGAGGACGTTGCGGGGCGGCTGGTCGCGCTGGGCGTCGAGAACGAGGCGCCGGCCAGTAGCAAAGCGCGGGCCTACGTGTATCGCCCGGAGTTCGTCGGGCGCACCGAGCTGATCGAACGGTTGCGCCGCACCATACGCGGCGAGGCGACGGGGCCGCGCAGGCTGCTGATCGCCGGCGAAAGCGGGGTCGGAAAGACTCGGTTGTTGTTCGAGCTGGCCACCTACGCGGCATTTCAGGATTTCGTGGTCGTCACTGCCCAGTGCGTCGGCGATCGCTCGCTCGGCGGCGTTCGCGCTGGAATCGCCGCGCCCTTGCAGCCGTTTCGCTCGTTCCTCGAGCGCGTGGCCGACGCTTGCCACGAAGGCGGCGCGCCCGTTTCGGAACGCTTGCTGGGCGGACGGGTGGGTGTGCTGTCGGCGTACGAGGCCCGGATCAAGGAGGTCCCGGCGCTCAAGGACGAGCCGCCGCCGGTGGCGCTGGCTCCCGAGGCAGCGCGCGAGAAGGTCTTCGACAGCCTGCGCGAGACCTTGTTCGCGTTCGCCAACGGGCGGCCGCTCTTGGTGGTCGTCGACGATCTGCAGTGGGCGGACGAGCTCACGCTCGGCTTCATCGAGAGCCTGAGCTCGGACATGCTCGAAGCCCGCGACTGCTACGTCGTCGGCAGCTACCGCAGCGAAGACGAAGATGCGAGATTGCGGCAGCTGGCGGGCTGCGCCGATTTCGAGAAAATCGAGCTTTCGCGGCTGGGGCCGGAAGCCGTCGCGGAGATGATCGCCGGGATGCTGGCCCTGCACACTTCGCCGCGCGAATTCAATGATGTCTTGTATCGCGCCTCCGATGGCAATCCGTTCTTCGTGGCGGAATTCCTGCGCGCAGCGATCGACCAGGGCGTGTTGTGCCGGGACAGCTCGGGACAGTGGCTGATGCAACTCGAGCACTCGCAGGAGGCGCTCTCAGCGGCTCTGACGGCGTCGGTCTCGGTTCGCGATTTGATGCTGCGGCGGCTGGCGGACCTCGAGCCCGAAAGCCTGATTTTGGCCCAGAGCGCGGCGGTGCTCGGGCGCGAATTCGAAGGCGGGCTCTTGAACTCGATGGCCGGAGCCAACGACCTTGCACTCGAAGTGCTGCGCCGGCGTCAGATTCTGGAGGAGGGCAATTCGGGTCGCCTGCGCTTCGTCCACGACCGGTTGCGGGAGCTCGTCTACGACGCGATCGTTCCGCAGCAGCGTTCTGACCTCCACCGGCGAGCCGCTCTGGCCGTGGACCTCGAAGCCTCGGGCGAACGGCGCGCGAGCGCGTTGCCGGCGCTGGCGCATCACTGGGACCTCGCGGGCGTACCCGACCGAGCTGCGGAGTACTACACGCTCGCTGGCGATCGCGCGCGCGACATGTACGCCAATCGCGAGGCGCTCGCACACTATGGCTCCGCGCTCGAAGCGTGCCGGCGCGTGGCGGCGGAGCTCCCGGATTCCCGAGCGCGCTGGCACGCCGCGGCGAGCCAGCTCGACGAGCGCTGCGCCGATCTGCTCACTCTGATCGGGCGCCACGCTGACGCGCGGCAAGCGCTGGAACGAGCGCGCGGCGGCGTCCCGTCCGAGCGGCGCATCGCCAGCGCCCGCCTCTGGTACAAGCACGCCCGTACTTTCGAGACGGAGCACCTGCACGCGGAGGCACTCGAGGCCTACGCGCGAGCGGAACGCGCGCTCGGCTCGGTCGAGGGCGCATCGGTTACACCGAGCTCGGTCGGCCCCGCGTGGCTGGTCGAGCCGGTCGAGGACACGGCGGCGTGGTGGTCTCAGTGGGTACAGCTTCAGGTCGAACGGGTGTGGGTGCACTACTGGCGCGCGGACGTGGAACAGATGACGGCTTGTGTCGACCGCGTCCGGCCCGTGATCGAAAAGGACGGCTCCCCCGCACAGCGCTCGCGCCTGTTTCAGGCTTTGATTCACAATGCATTGCGGCGGGAGCGCTACGCGGTCTCCGCGGAAACCGTCGGCCTGGCGCTGACCGCACTCGCCAGTGCCGAAGAGACAAGCGATCTCAGGGTGATCGCGTATTGTCAATTCCTGCTCGGTTTCACACGGGTGTTCTCCGGAGACCTGGCAGGGGCCGAGCCACCGCTCACGGCCGCGATTGCCGGCGCCGAGCGCACGGGTGACCTCGCGCTCCAGGCACGCGCCCTCACCTACGCCACCGTGCGCGCCCGCAGGAGCGGCGACGTGGCTCGCACCGTGGAGCTCGCGAACGACAGCCTGCGCGTGGCAACGCGTCTCTCCATGCACGACTACCTGGGTGCGGCGCGCGCCAACCTGGCCTGGGCGGCATGGCGCGGCGCGAGCGATCAGTGCGAAACGCACACGGCAGCGGCGCTCGGACACTGGGATCAATTGACGCCCAAGTATCCTTACCCGTTTCAGTGGCTAGGTCGCTTGCACGGCATTGCCACCGCGATGGAGCGAGGGAGCCCGGGCCATGCCGCGGCCCATGCCGACGTGATCCTCGGACCGCTGCAACATCGACTCCCCTCCGAATTGACGCACTCGCTCGATGCCGCGCTGGGGGCCTGGCGCGCCGGCGACGCGTCGAAGAGCACGATTCAATTTCAAGAAGTGGTACTCAGTGCAAAGAAACTCGACTACATCTGAACTCCGAACGTGAGGATTGAGCCATGACCAAACCGTTGACCACGCCCGCGGAAGCGCTTGGAACGAGTACCGAAGTCGACCCCTGCGCCGAATGTCCGCCCATCATCGATACAGCGGCCGAGGACGCGGTTTTTTCGCAACCGCGCGCCACTGCACGTCACCTGTACCTGTTCGAGACACTGCAGTTTCTCAGAGAATACCGGGATTTCCCGCTATTTCCGATCAGTGACTATCGCACCGAGTTGATGCTGAACGGTTTCACTCGAGTCTTCGTCACCACGGCGATGACGGGTGCACCGAGTCAGTATGGGCTCCTCTGGCGCCTTGAGGAAGAGCGGCAGCCACTGGCAGATCTCATCAAATTCTTGGATAGCTCTCCCGCCTGCCAGAGGTTTCGCGGCACCCTCAAAAACTACCGGCGAGAACTGTTGTATCCGACGGCGTACGACAGCTACGCGAGTTCACTCGACCCGATCATCCGGCACCACAATCGAGCGGTGTCTACGCCCGAGACGGCTGTGCTCGTCGATCGTGTGCAGCTCCACAGCGGAGCCCTGCACCGATTCGTTTGCGGCAAGGAGAAACACTTCATTCCGACCGTGACCGGCAGGCCCCACGGCTGGACGTTGATTGCATCCGGTTCTGTCATCACCTCTGCGGATCAAGAGATCCTCAACTTCTGGGCAATGGCCAATCCCAATCGCCTGATGAGCACGATGCGAGCGCTGGGTCAGGACACCGCGTACCTCACCTGTGTCGAACCCTGCATCGTCAGTGAGCAGCAGCAGCTGTTCGAGCTCAGGTTGGGCGTTTGAACGACTTCCGACAACGAAGGAGACAGCAATGGCACAGCAGGTAAATCAGCACGATCTCATCCTCATCTCGGACTCGGGAAAGTTTTACTTGATCAAGATGAAGGAAACGCCGGCCGGCCACGAGCCCCAGGCAGTCGAAGAGCTCGAGGTGCAACTCCAGACTCTGCCCGAGAAGTTGCGGGCGCACGGCGTCGAGGTCGCCGACATTCCGGACAACCTCAGCGCCGGCGGAGCCTCCTGTTACCTGCTCAACCTGCAGCGGCTCTCGGGGAGGGGCTGAGTCGATCGTCAATGCGAATGCCCGTGTGGCCGATCTCGCTCGAAACCGATGGCGAGATCGGCCCCAGCGAAACGGCGCCGCCAACGAGATCGTAAACAGGAGAGGACACAGGTGAGCTCGCACCCATTTCAACTCGACTCTGTCGGTGCTTGTAGTCGCACTCTCGTTCAGCGAACAGGACCTGTGCCAAAGTCCTTCATCGGGGGCACGCATCGCGCGGTTTCGCCGGAGGAGACCTTCAATCGCGTCAAGCCACTCATGGGCCTGCTCGGCATCACACGCATTGCCGACGTCACCGGCCTCGATTGCATCGGGATTCCGGTCGCGATGGCCTTCCGCCCCAACGCGCGCTCGCTCGCGGTCTCCCCGGGCAAGGGCCTCGATCTCGCGGCGGCGAAGACCTCGGCGGTCATGGAGTCGCTCGAGGGCTGGCACGCCGAGCGCATCCTTCTGCCGCTCGTGCTCGGAAGCTACAACGAGCTCCGCTTCGAGCGCCGGATCGCGGCGCTCCAGCGCTTACCGCAGCGTTCCGTGGGCGAGCTCACCGAGCACACGCGCATGCTCTGGATCGAGGGGCGCAACCTGCTGAGCGACACGACCAGCTACGTGCCGTTCGAGGTAGTCCACACGAATTACACGTTGCCCTTGCCGCCTTCGAGTGGCGCCTTCGTGGCAAGCTCGAACGGACTCGCTTCTGGGAACCACCTGCTCGAGGCGATCAGCCATGCGATCTGCGAGCTGGTGGAGCGGGACGCCACCACGCTCTGGCACGGGCTGGACCGCCCGGCCCGGGCGCAAACGCTGCTCGATCTCTCGACGGTCGACGACCCAGCGTGCGTGATGGTGCTCGAACAGTTCGAGCGCGCCGGCGTGGCAGTGGGCGTGTGGGAGACCACGTCCGACCTCGGAATTCCGGCGTTTCGCTGCATCATCACGGACAAGGATCCGAGCCCGCTCCGCCCGCACTTGCCCGGCGTCGGCGCGGGGTGTCACCCGACGCGCGAAGTAGCGCTCCTGCGTGCGCTGACGGAAGCAGCGCAGGTCCGGCTGACGCTGATCTCCGGGGCTCGGGACGACATGGGGCTCGCGCAGTACACGCGCGCCGCAGACCACGACTTGCACCGAGGGCTCGTCACCGAGATCACCAACGGCGCGAACCGTGACTTCCGCAAGGTCAATAGCTTCGTCTCCGACACCTTCGACGACGATCTGCGCTGGCAGCTCGAGCGGCTGTCCGCCGCCGGCATCGACGAGGTCATCGCCATCGACTTGACCAAGCCTGCCATCGGTATTCCGGTGGTTCGGGTCGTGATCCCGGGACTCGAAGGCATCCACGATGCTCCCGGATATCGCGGCGGAGCGCGCTACCAGAAGCAACTGCAAGCGGGGAAAAATTGAACATCGTCGTTTTTTTGGGCCCGACGCTACCGGTACGCGAAGCACGGCGCGTGCTGAACGCCGACTATCGCGGCCCGGCCGCCCAGGGGGACGTGCTGAAAGCGCTGCAGGGCGGCGGCAAGGTGATCTGCGTCATCGACGGCTACTTCGAGCGCATGCCAGCCGTCTGGCACAAGGAAATCTTGTGGGCGATGGCGGAGGGAGCTCACGTGTTCGGTGCCGCCAGCATGGGAGCGCTGCGGGCCGCCGAGCTCGACGAGTTCGGCATGATCGGGATCGGGGCGATTTTCGAGAGCTACCGCAGCGGCGATCTCGATGCCGACGACGAGGTGGCGGTCACCCACGCCGCGGCCGAGGACGGCTTCCGGTGCTTGTCGGAAGCGATGGTGAACGTCCGCGTCACGCTGAGAGCCGCCGTGGCAGAGGGCATCATCGAGGAGCTGACACGCGCCCGCCTCGAGCAGCTGATGAAGGCCGAGTTCTACCCTGACCGAACCTACTCCTTGTTGCTCGAGAAGGGCCGGCGAGACGGGCTCGCCGATTCGCAGCTGGTTGCGCTGAGGAACTGGCTGCCGCGCGGCCGGGTCGACCAGAAACGGCTGGACGCGCTCAAAGCGCTCAACACGATAAGGCGCTTTACCGAGCTCGAGGTCGTTCCCAAGCGGGTTCAGTACAAGTTCGAGCACACGGACGCGTGGGAGTTCGCCTTGCGCGCCTCCGCCATCCCGCACGGTGCCAATGGCAGCGGCGCCGATCTCAGCGGCCCCGAGTCAAACCAAAGGAATTGATCAAGTTGTAGACGTGCGAGCGCGTGAGATCGAGCCGCGCCGCAGTCTCGGTCACGTTCCAGTTCGTCTGCATGAGCACCGAGCTCAGAAGCTCGGCCTGAAAGGCACGCGTCGCCTCCTGGAACGTCAGCTTCTGCTCGCTGGTCTTCGGCGACACGGCGTCCCCGGGGAACAGGTGCTCGCGCGTGATCTGCGTCGCGCCGGTTCCCGCCGCGCGGATCGCCGCCGCTTCGACCGCGTTCGCGAGCTGGCGGATGTTGCCCGGCCATTCCGCCGCCTCGGCGGCGCGCTGCGCTGCCGGCGACAGGGTGACCCAGGGCAGACGATGCGTCTCGCAAGCGCGCGCCGCGAAGTACGCGCAGAGCTCGGGAACGTCTTCTACGCGTTCTCTCAGATCCGGCATCCGGATCGGCAAGACTTGCAGGCGGTAGAAAAGATCCTCGCGAAACTTGCGGGCGGAAACCGCCTCCTGGAGATTCGCGTTCGTCGCCGCGATGATGCGGACGTCGATCTTGGTCGGCCGCGACGCGCCGAGGGCGTAGTACTCCTTGGACTGGAGGAGCTGGAGCAGCTTCGCCTGGGCCGGCAGCGAGAGCTCGCCCACCTCGTCCAAAAAGAGCGTGCCGCCTTCCGCGGCGCCGACTTTACCCTCGCTCTTTCGCAGCGCCGTCGAGTGGGCGCCCTGCACGGAACCGAAGAGCTCGCTTTCGACCAGACCGTCGGGCAAGGCTCCGCAGTTGAGCTCCACGAACGGGCCGGCATTGCGCCGGCTGTTGGCGTGTAAGATTCGGGCGATCTCCGTCTTGCCGGTCCCGGAGGCGCCCGTCAAAAGGATGCTGATGTCGAGCGCCGCGACGACCTCGATCTGTCGCAGCAGCTCGGCAAGGGCAGAGCTTCGTCCCACCAGACGCTCTACTTTCAACCGCTCGCGAAAGGGACGCGTGCTGTCGAGATCGTCCTGGACGCGGCGCAAGATCAACAGGCGATCGGCGAGTTTGGCGATGTGGCGGGCGAAGATCTCCACGTAGCGCTTTGCGGACTCCGAGAATTCACCGGGCTCCTGGCGATCCTGCATGTAGATCACGCCGAACGGCGGATCGCTCCCGATCGGAGCGCACAACACCGCTTCGATCCGGTTGCGCTGCACGCTTTCGTGGCTCGAATAGCGCGGATCGCCGAGGGCGGACGCCGAGCGGATCACCTCCCCGGTGGCGAGCGCCTCGGCCACGATCCCCGAAGAGAAGCTCTGGCGCATCTCCTCGACGTGCTGGGCCGTGCACTCGCGCGCCTTCCAGAAACAAGTCGAGTTCTTGGACTTTTCGTCCCGAACTTCGAGGTAGCCGCGGCGTGCCCCGGTGACTGCCATCACGGTGAACAGCGCGTCTTCGAGAAACGGCTCGATTTCGTTTTTCTCTCCGAGGTCGACCAGCTTGAGTAGCAGGTCGCGTTCCCGGCACACGCGCGCGTAGTCGGCGGATCCCGGCTGTGTGGGAGTCGAATTGGCTCCTTCAGATACCACGGCAGCCCTCTTCTACCTCACCTATCTTGACGATCCAAGCGAGCCTCCACCCTTACCTGGACCGCGGCCTCGAGCAGAGCTAGGTCCCGAGCGGAGGTCGAACGCCTCCGGGAGCCCATTCGGTGTCGGCGGTTTTCGTTTGCGGGGACTTGATGCTCGACGGCGCGCGCTTCGAACTGCGGCGCGGCGGGGAGCGCGTGGACGTCCAGCCGAAGGTGCTCCGGCTGATCTTCCACCTGGCTTCCAATCGCGACCGGAGCGTTTCCAATGCGGAGCTGCTCAGTGTGCTGTGGCCCAACGAAAAGGTCAGCCCGGCTTCGATCAAACGCGCGGTGCGCGGTGCGCGGCGCGCCCTGGGCGATTCGCCGGACTCGAGCGCGGCGATCCGCACCGTGCGCGGCTACGGCTACCAGTTCGTACTGCCGATCCGTGAAGCTCGCGAAGGATCGGTGGCTCCCGACGACGTGTTCGTGGGACGCGAAGGGGTGCTCGCGACGCTCGACGCGCTGCTGGCCGAGTCGTGTGGCGGGCGCGGGCGTTGCGTGCTCGTGTGCGGCGAAGCGGGGATTGGAAAGACCCGGCTTTTGCACGAGCTTCTGCGCCGCGCCAGGGCGGCGGGCGCGCAGGCGTGGTTCGCGCGCTGCATGGAAGTGAACGGAGCCCCCGCGTTCTGGCCGCTGATCCAGCTCTTGCGCGACGCCAACCAGAGCCTGGGCTCGGACGAGCTGCGGGCGCTGATGGGGCCGGGCGCCGCGGATCTGGCGCAAGCCATTCCCGAGCTCGGAGCCTGGTTGCCCGAGCTCGAGAGCGCGCCCCGGATCGATTCGGTGTCCGCTCGTTTCCGGTTCTTCGACAGCATGACGCTGTTTCTGAAGCGAGCGTCCGAGCGCCGGCCGATCGCACTCGTGTTCGACGATCTCGAACGAGCCGACCAACCCACGTTGCGCTACCTGAAGTTTCTGCTGCGACAGTTCGACAACGCGTCGATCCTGGTCGCAGGCTCGGTTCGCTCGCTGACCCAGCGCGCGGTTCCGGGGCTTTCGCTGGTGGGCGAGCTGGCCCAGGAGCCCTGCGCCCGCTGCATCGACCTGTTGGGCCTGACGCCGTGCGAGCTCTCGGATTTTTTGCGCGCGAAGCTCGAGGCGCCGCTCGAAGCAGGCGCGGTCTTGACTCTGCACGAGCTCACCGCGGGCAATCCGCTCTTCGTCCAGCAACTTCTGAGCAACGTGCGTCTGCCGGCCGAAGGTGAAGTGCTGACGAGCGAGTGGATAACGAGCGCAAGCCAGAGCGGCGGTTTGCATGGGGCGATCGAGCGCCACCTGGACGGGCTCAGCGCCGGTTGCATGGACACGCTGCGGGCCGCGGCCGTGCTGGGTCGACAGTTCTCGGTCGGACCTTTGACGCGCCTGACCGAAGCTTCGAGCTCGCTCGTGCTCGAGCATCTGGCCGAGGCGGCCGCGAGCGGTCTGATGCGCGCGCTTCCCGACACGCTCGCCGACCATCGCTTCGTGCACGCGTTGATCCGCGACGCGCTCTACGACCGCATCCCGGTTTCGGAACGCGCGCTGTTGCACGCGCGGGCCGGTCTCGCGCTCGAAGCTGCTGGAGCGTCCGCGAACGAGGCGCTGCTACCGAAGCTCGCCGAGCACTTCGCGCTGGCGGCACCGGCTCACGACGGCGGACGCGCGCTGAAGTACGCCGAGCTCGCTGCCCAGGCCGCCACCGAGCGCCTGGCCTACGAGGAAGCCGCTGCTCACCTCGATCGCGCGCTGGCGCTGCTCGAGCTAGAGGGCACCGATCCGCAGACGCGCCTTCGCCTGCTTTTGGCAAAAGGGCAAGCGCTGGTTCGTACGCGCGAGGTCGCGCAGGCGCGAACGACCCTGCTCGAAACGATCCGGCTCGCGCACGAGCTTTCGGCCGTGGACGTGCTGGTGCGCGCGGCGCGGGCGCTGGCGGAGCCGCCCGAAAGCGGAGCGGTGGACGCGCCGCTGGCCGCCATGCTGCGCGAAGCGCTGAGTGCGCTTCCGGACGGCGATCCGCGCAAACCCTGTCTGCAGGCGCTGGTCGCCAAATCGCTCAGTTACTCGGGAGATCTCGAGCAATGCGCCGAGCTCGGCCTGGCCGCGTTGAAACGCGTCCGCGAGCTCGATCTGTCGGCGCTGCGCGTGGACGCTCTCGAGGGCTGCGTCGAGGCGCTCGCCGGGCCAGATTACCTGGCGGAGCGAGTCGCGATCGTCGACGAGCTGACGCAGCTGGGCCACGAGAGCAGCGACTACGGAATCTTGATGCGGGCCTTGACCACCCGCATCTGGAACACCGTGGAGCTAGGCGACATGCAGCGGGTCGACGCCGCGATCGAGCAGCTGGAGGTACTGGTTCAGCGCACGCGCGAGCCGCTATTTCGCTGGCACGTGCGGGTCTTTCGCGCCATGCGCGC
>Ga0111538_10002641_pt1 | contig 25132 bp, 19 predicted proteins | sample SoiMethybrSBSTD1_FD_79669 | JGI IMG/M metagenome (GOLD analysis project Ga0111538, IMG submission 79669) | Bulk soil microbial communities from a Populus tree surrounding site in Tennessee, USA - Soil MetaG P. TD hybrid SBSTD1 (version 2)... | ecosystem: Environmental > Terrestrial > Soil >...
CGGCGAGATCCGGGGTCAGGTCGGCGGTCCGATCTTCAACGTTCCGAACTGAGGGGGACAGGGATTCGCGTTCGGTCTCGGGACGCCGGAGCTGTCGGTCCCGAGGCTGCTCTCGACGCCGTTGTGGACGCCGGTGACCAGGTAGAAGTCCGCCTTTCCAGGAGCAGGCTGGATTTGCGATCCGGTGAAGGTGACGCTGGTCATGGGCTTGCGGCAGCTACGCCTCTGGGTGTAGAGACCCGACTCGCGCAGCACGTCGATATCACCGCCATACAGGTTGAACGTTTCGTAGCCGGTCTCCTGCTGCCAGGTCACGCCGACCGGCGTGACGGAGATCAGGATGAGGCCGTCGTCCAGGTCGCACCGGTCGCCGACCGTGTCCTGGTCGACGTCCGCCTGATCCGCATTGGCGACGAGTGGGCAGTTGTCGGAGGCGCCCTGGATGCCGTCGAAGTCCGGGTCGGGGCACGAGGGATCTTCGTCCACGAGGCCGTCGCAGTCGTCGTCCACCCCGTTGCAGGTCTCGACCGCGCCGGGGATCTGGGCGGGGGACTGCAGCACCCCGGTGATGCGGATGTCGTCGATCCACCAGCCCTCGTCACCGACCTGCGGGCCCCAGCTGCCGCCGAGCTCATAGTAGTTGTCCGTGCAGCAATCGAATTCCCACGACTGGGCGATCCAGCGGATGCGGATTGTCTGGCCCAGATAGGCGGCGAGGCTGAAGCGGCTCTGCACCCAGAGACCGGGGCCGGTGGCTCCCGCAAAGCCGGGGCCGGCGCACTCGCCGGTGTTGTATGAATCACGTGAGTTGCCGCAGCGGGACCAGACGCCGTTCGGGTAGCACAAGGTCTCCCGGCTCCCTCGAGGCGCGTAACCGACCGGACCGGTGTCGGTGGGCGTCAAGACACAGTAGGTCGGCGACGTGCCAAAAGTGGACCAGATGTAAGAGATGTGGTCGTACACGTTCTGAAACGGGATCAGCTTGTCCCAGAAGCCCCACTGGCCGCCGCCCGGCGCGTGCGGGTCGAGCAACTGGATCTGCACGTCGCCGAAGTCGTTCGCCTGACCCGGGGGCAGTCCATAGGATTTGTTGTCCATCATGTCGGCGATTTGAAAGAACGACAGCTCCAGATCGCCCGGCTGCGGCGCCGGCGTCAGGTGGATCGGGTCGGTCATGAAGGCGGCCAGCTGGCGGACCTTGGTGCTGTCGCCGTCGCGGCTGTTGATCTCGAAGTGGTGTCCCCAGTGCAGGGAGTTCGGTCCGCTGAAGGCCAGCGCCCCGTCGAGGGGCGTCACGTGGCCGGCCTGATTCGGACAGGTCCCGGGCGGGCAGTGGATGTGCCAGTCCATGTCGTGGTCGGGGTCGATGCGGCAGTCCAGGTCTTGCGGCGGGACCAAGAATCCGGCGCAGCCGACCCCGCCGAGGACGTTCGACCCGCCGGCGGTGCCGACCCAGACGCCGATGGTGTCGTTCAGCACCCCCGGCGTGCCGCGCGGCAGCGCGGCGAGGCTGATCCCCGGCGTCCCGTCGCGCTCGGTGTCGAAGTTTTCGAAGAGGATGCCGTCGTCGGCCGTACCGGGGATGCCGTCCGGCCCCACGACCCGCGGCGGGATCGAGCACGCCGGGTCGGCAACCGCGGGACCAGACGCGTCGGCCGCCAGCAGAAGGCCGGCGGCAAGAAGGGTGATCGATGGAACAGCCAGGCGCATGGCGCCCCCGAGACTTGGCGAACGACGGTGAGCCGAGTATACGGCGGCCGACGGGATTGCCGCCGGATTCCAGTGCAGTACGATGCGTCGCAGAGCTGGCTTTACCTCCTCGGCATCGGCCATCCGGTCACGCTCGAGATCGTCCGCGCCGGCGCCGTGCTGAAGCGCACGGTGACGATCGAGCAGCGGCCGGCGACCATCCCGACCCGCTAGGCCGGCGGATTCTGATTCCACGGACGGAGCGGCGTCAGCGGTAGGCCGCGGCCTGGATGCGGTACAGCTCGGAGTAGGGACCGCCGCGAGCCAGCAGCTCCTCGTGGGTCCCGACCTGCGCCACCCGTGCGCCGTCGAGCATCACGATGAGGTCGGCCATCCGCACCGTGCTGAACCGGTGCGACACCAGGAGCGTGATGCGGCCGTGTCCGGGGTCGTCCGGGGATCCGGCGGCGGCCCGCGCCGCTCCCGCGTAGCGCTCGAAGAGCGCGTGCTCGGTTTCCGCGTCGAGCGCCGCGGTCGGCTCGTCGAGGACGAGCAGCAGCGGGGCGTCGCGCATGAACCCGCGCGCCAGGGCGAGCTTCTGCCACTGGCCGAACGAGACCTCCACGCCCCCCGGCCAGGTCGGCCCGAGCTGCGTCTCCAGCCCGGCGGGCAGGCGCGCGACGACGTCGCCGGCGCCGGCCCGCGCGACCGCGGTCTCGAGGGCGGCCGCGTCATCGAGCCGCGGCAGATCGCCGAGACCGATCGCCTGGCGCGCCGGCAGCTCGAAGCGGAAAAAATCCTGGAACGCCCCCGCGAGCCGCGAGCGCCAGTCGTCGGCGCGCACCCGGCCGAGGGGTTGGCCGTCCACGAGGATCCGGCCGGAGGTCGGCTCGTAGAGCTTGCACAGGAGCTTCACGAGGGTGGACTTGCCGGCGCCGTTCTCGCCGACGAGCGCCACGACCGCGCCGGCCGGCAGATCGAGCGAGACGCGATCCAGCACCAGGCGGTCGGTGCCGGGATACGCGAACGACACCGCGTCGAGCGCGATCCCCTGCCGCAGGCGCGCCGGGGCGGGGGTGTCGGCGGAGGCGTCCAGCGAGGCGACGTAGTCCTCGAGCCAGGCCAGGCGGCGCGACCCGTCGATCCAGATGCCGCGCAGGAAGCCGATCTCGCCGACGGTCGCGCCGACGTAGGCGGAGAGCCGACCCCCCGCGGCGAGCACGAGGAGCAGGTCCCCGGCCGGTGCGTGCAGGATGGAGGTCACGAAGACGATCGCCCCGACGTAGCCGGCGCCGAACACGGCCCAGGCGGCGGCGTGCCAGAGCGCACTGTGGCGCCGCGCCGCCGCGACCGGGCCGTACCAGCGCTCCCACGCCGCGCGCCGGTCCCCCGCCAGGCGCGGACCGATGCGGGCGACACGCACCTCCTTGCCGGGCGGGGCGGTGGTCGCGATGGTGAAGAGGTGCTGCGCCAGCCGCGCGTCGGAGGCGCGCCGCTCCTCGACGGCCCGCTCGATCGCCGGCCTCCAGGCGGAGGTCGCGATGGTGGGAAGCGCGAACAGCGCCAGGAGCGCGAGGGCCGGGTGGATGGAGACGAGGAGCGCGATCACCACCGCCAGCCGGAGGATCCACCCGCACGTGGTGAAGAGCGACATGTACATGTGGTCCAGCACGAAGATCTGGTTCCGCAGCACCGCGAGGCGGTCGAGGTATTCCGGCCGCTCCTGGTGGGCGATGGTCGCCACCGAGGCCTGCAGGTGCGCCACGTGCGACTCGAGCGCGATCGTGACCTTGTCGCGGAACCGCCGCAGCACGCGGGTGCTGACCGTGCCGAGGAACCAGGTGGCCGTCGCCGAGATCCCGAGGCCGAGCGCCGCCGCGGAGAGCAGGCGCCCGTTCCTCTGGAGGAGCCCCTCTCCCAGGAGCTTCAGCCACAGGGCCAGGAGCGCGTCGGGCAGTGCGGCCGCCTGCGACAGCAGGAAGGCCCCCAGCATCAGTCCCGGTTCGTGGCGAAAGCCGAGCCGAAGGACGCGCCACATCGACGGGAGCGCGGCGGGAAGGCGCTCAGGCGAGGCGTTCATAGGCCGTCCCTTCTTCGTCCGTCTCCTCGGCGAATCGCTTCGCCTGCAGGGCGAACATGGCGCGGTAGCGTCCGCCGAGGGCCATCAGCTCGCCGTGCGATCCCAGCTCGACGACCCGGCCGCCCTCGAGCACGCAGATGCGGTCGGCCTGGCGCACCGTCGAGAATCGGTGCGAGATCAGGATCGTCGTGACCTGGCGTGTCGCCGCCAGGATCCGGTCGAAGATCTCCGCTTCGCCGCGCACGTCGAGCTGCGCCGTCGGCTCGTCCAGGAGCACCAGCCCCGCCCCCGTCCTGACCGCGCAGAGGGCGCGCGCCAGCGCCACCCGCTGCCACTGCCCGCCCGAGAGATCGGTGCCGCGCGCGTAGCCGCGTCCGAGCGGCGTGTCGAGGTCGGCGAGCCCCGCCGCACCCGCCTCCGCGAGCGCGGCCAGCACCACGTCGTCCGGGGCGCCGCCCGGCGCGACGTTGTCGCGCAACGACAGCTCGAAGCGCACGAAGTCCTGGAAGACGGCGGTGAGGCGCGCCCGCCACGCATCGATGCCGAGATGGCGCAGGTCCACGCCGTCCGCCTCGATGGCGCCGCTCTGCGGGTCGTACAGACGGCAGAGCAGCTTGGCCAGCGTGGTCTTGCCGGCGCCGTTCCGACCGACGATGGCGAGCGACGTCCCGGCCGGGATCGTCAGGTCGAACCCGTCCAGGACGGGATGCGCACTGCCGGGGTAAGCGAAGGTGACGTCACGGAAGCGGATCTCCCGGCGAGGCAGCCGTTCCGCGGCGCGGGGACTCCCCGTCGGGCCCGCCAGCGCGCCGCGCTGTCCCATGAGCGGCTCCAGGCGCAGCATCGCGGCGACCGGCGCCGCCGCTCCGTCCAGGGCCCAGCTCAGGCCGCCGAAGGCGATGGCGCTCACCCCGACCGCGACCTGGCCGTAGACCGCGAGCTGGCCGAGATCGATCCGTCCCGCCATCGCCGCGGAGGCCAGCGACCCGAAGACGAGGAGATTGGCGGCCGCGACGAGCAGGAGACTCCAGAGCAGCGGCTTTTCACGAAGCCGCGTCGCCTGGTACTGGAGGGTATGCAGCCGCGTCCGCCGGCCGACGAATCGCTCCGTGACCCAGCCGGCGAGCCCGAAGAGGCGCAGCTCCTTCGCCGCGGGAGGGTCCACCGCCAGCCGGTAGGCGTAGTCCGCGTGCCGCTGCGCCGCGCGGACTTCGGGCGTGTTGCGGTCGTGCCACACCGCGCTCTCGCGCAGCAGCCGATGGGTGATCACCCAGGCCCCGGCCAGGACCAGCGGCGCCCACCAGGCGAAGCCGAACAGCACGACGGCGGACGCGAGCCCCACGATCGTCTGCAGCAGCCCGTCGGCGATGAAGACCATGTTGATGTGCATCGGCGGGCCGGTCATCGCGAGATCGAATTCCCGCGCCACCGTCAGATCCGAGGTGAGCTGCGGGTCCTCGAGATGGCCCATCCCCGGCGGCGCGACGCAGGCGGCCGTCAATCGATCGAAAAGGTGCGCCGCCACCTTGCTCCCGAGGTTGGCGCTGACCGCCTGGTGCAGGGGAGGGAGCACCTGGAGCAGCACGAAGACGGCGCCCGCGACGCCGAGGGGGGGCCACGCCGTCCCGCCGTGCTGCGCCGCCGCCACCAGGGCCCCCATCGCGACGGCGAAGATCGCCGGCAGGATGCCGCGGACCAGCAGGATCGTCCACCAGGCGGAGGCCAGCCGGCGATCCGCCCGCGGGAGGATCGCGAAGAATTTCCATTCGGGGCGGTCGGTCAGTCGGCGCAGCAGGCGGCCTTCCATTTCGGGTCTCCGGTCCTACTCGAGACCCTCTTGTACCAGCAAGGGCGGCGCCCGTCTTGGAAGAAAGTTACCTGGCGGGTGCGACGATCTCGGCCAGCGATGTGCCGATCCCCCGCGCCTCGCCGGGCACGACGCCGGTGAAGTGCCGCACGTCGCGCACCAGGTGGGACTGGTCGTAATAGCCGAAGTCCTGAGCGAGGTCGGCCCACGGTTCGCCCCCGCCGCCCCTCAGGTGCTGGACCAGGCGATGGAACCGGACGATGCGCGCCAGCAGCTTGGGAGGGATGCCGACCTGGTCCCGGAACATCGCGACGAGATGCTTGCGGCTGTACCCCATCTCCCGGGCGAGGTCGCGGATGCTCAGCGCTCCCCCGGACCGCTCGATGCGATCGACCGCCCAGGAGACGGCCCGCGTCCGGGGGCCCGCTTCATGGACAGAGGCCGCGAGGGCGGCGTCGAGTACGTCGAAGCGCTCGTCCCAGGTCGCCGCCTCCTGCAGCCGCACGCCGAGATCGCGACGGCCGACGGGAAGCAGGTCGTGAACGGGCGCGATCTGCGCGCTCAGCTCCGACATGGGAACGTCGAACAGCAGCCGCGCGCCGATCGGAGTGAGGTGCACCTGAAGCCCCTGCTGGAACCCGTCGTGCTCGCAGACCACGTGCTCGTCGCACAGTCCGCCGACGAACCCGCCGCGATGACTGGTGACGCGCCGCGCGTCGCCCGCCTCCAGGATGCGCAGAGGCGGCCCGAACTCGAAGACCATGACGGCGAACGGGACGGGGAATTCCGGCCGACGCACCGCGCCCGGCGACCGCTCCGTGTACCCGACGTAGTCGCCGCGCACGTACGGCCGCAGCCGCTCGGAGGGCGGCCGGATCGCGACCTCCCAGCGGCTCGCGCCGGATGCGCCGGTCCGTCGCTTGACGCGTGCAGCGGGTGCTGAAGCCATGGCGTCGGGTGACGGCCCATTCTAGCCCGGCACGCTCGGACGAGGCGCCCTTGGTGCAATACTCCCACGCCATGGGCGTGCATCCCGGTCCGGAACGGCGTCCGGTCGTCTTGATCCTGGGAGAGGAGATCCCGCCCTGCACCGGGGGGGTCGCCCAGTGGGGCTACTGGATGGCCCGAACGCTGGCCGATCGCGGCCTCGAAGTCGTGTACGCGGCACGCGACGACTATGCCCGTCCTTCCGCTTATTACGGGAATTCGTTCACCGTCCTGCCGATCCCCGGCGGGCGATGGAAGCAGAAGAAAGAGCTGCGCATCCTCGGCGCCCTGTGGGCGGCCTGGCGGAGATGGCGGCCGCGCGCCGTCGTCTGCCTGAACTGCAAGGTGGCACGGGTACCGCTGCTGCTCCGGCCGCTCACCGGGTGGAAGGTCGCCGTGATGGCGCACGGCATGGAGATCACGAAGAAGGGACACTATCCCCGCCGTCGCATCGGCCTGCGCTGGGCCTTCGGGTCCGCCGACCTGACCGTGGCCGTCAGCCGGTACACGCGCACGAAGGTGCTGGACGTCGGCGTCGATCCCGGTCACGTGAGGGTGCTGCCGTGCGGAGTCGACCCGGGCCTGTTCCGCCCGGGTGACGGCGCGGCCGTCCGCGATCGGCTCGGCATCGGACGCCGTCCGGTGGTGCTCAGCATCTCTCGACTGGTCCCCCGCAAGGGGCACGACCTGGTCATCCGCGCGTTCGCGGAGGTCCGGCGCCGCATGCCGGACGCCGTCTATCTCCTCGCGGGCACCGGCCGGCAGACGTATGTCGATGACCTGCGCGCCCTCGCAGTCGCGTGCGGCGTCGGCGAGGCGGTCCGCTTCCTCGGCTACGTCGAGAGCCGGGACCTGCCCTGCCTGTACTCCGCGAGCGACGTCTACGTCATGACCAGCCGGAACCTCGACGACGGCGCCAACTACGAAGGGTTCGGGATCACCTATCTGGAGGCGAATGCCTGCGGCGTTCCGGTGATCGGGGCGGATGTGGGCGGCGTCGCCGACGCCATCGTGGACGGCGAGACCGGGTACCTCGTCCCGCCGAACGACGTGCCGGCGATCGCCGGTCGGCTGCACCGGCTGTTGTCCGATGCCGGCCTGGCGGCCCGCATGGGGGAAGCCGGACGGGTCCGGGTCCGACGGGAATTCACCTGGGACAGAGTCGGCGGCCGCTTCCTCGAGGCGCTGGAAGAGCGCACCGGGCCGCTCGTGCCGCGGCATGCGGACGGCGGCCCGCCGGGGGACGACGAGGTCGTCCTCCGCCCCGCCGGAGCGGTCTCCGCCTAGGACGAACACGGGCCACCCCGTCCGGACGGAGCTCAGGCGGGCGGTCGCTCCGGCCTGAGTCGCGGCTCGAGCACGATCCCGGCGGCGCGCGTCACCCGGCGGCCGTCCTCCACCGCCTCGCGGTACAGGACCTCCTGGGCCCGGAAGGTCTCCTCCCCCTTCGCCCGACGGCGGCGCGTCCAGACGCCGTCCGGTCCCAGGACCCGCGCCTTGACGTTGTCCCGGAACATGGCGTCGAGCGCGAACAGCGCGCGGGCGCGGGCCTCCGGAGCCTCGACCGGGAACATCAGCTCGACGCGCCGATCGAGGTTGCGCGGCATCCAGTCGGCGCTCGCCAGGTAGAGCTCCTCGTCGCCGCCGTTGCGGAACCAGAAGACGCGCGCGTGCTCGAGGTAGCGGTCCACGACCGAGACGACCGCGATCGACCGGCTCAGTTCGGGGACGCCGGGGCGCAGGCAGCAGATGCCGCGCACGTTGAGATCGATGGCGACCCCGGCGCCCGCGGCGGCGTACAGCGCCTCGATGATCTCCGGATCGACGAGCGCGTTCATCTTCGCCCGGATCGCCGCCACCTGTCCCTGCTCGGCGCGGCGGCGCTCGCGCTCGATGAGGGTGAGCAGCCGATCGCGCAGGCGCGTCGGCGCCATCACCAGGGCCTTCATCTCCGGGGGATCGGAGTACCCGGTCAGGGCGTTGAAGAAGGCGGAGGCGTCGGCTCCCACGTCGGGGTGCGAGGTCATCAGGCCGAAGTCGGTGTACAGGCGCGCGGTCCGGTCGTTGTAGTTGCCGGTGGCGAGGTGGACGTAGCGCCGAATCCCGTCGGCGCCGCGGCGCACGATGAGCAGGATCTTGGCGTGCGTCTTGTAGCCGCGCACGCCGAACACGACGTGCGCGCCGGCCCGCTCCAGCTCCTGCGCCCAGCGGATGTTCGAGGCCTCGTCGAAGCGGGCCAGAAGCTCCACGAGCACCGTGACCTGCTTGCCGCGATCGGCCGCCTGCGCCAGAGCGCGGATGATCGGCGAGTCGCCGCTCGTCCGGTAGAGCGTCTGCTTGATCGCCAGGACGTCCGGGTCGCCGGCGGCGCGGCGGACCAGATCCACCACCGGGTCGAAGGCGTCGTAGGGATGGTGCAGCAGCACGTCCTGATCCTCGAGCAAGGCGAACAGGTCCGCTCCCTCCGGGATCGCCGCCGGTGGCAGCGGCCGCTGCGGAGGATCGCGCAGCGCTTCGGGGGCCGGCAGGTCGAGGATCGGCGCCAGCGAGCGCGTCGGATCGAGCGGGGAAGGGGAGAGGTAGAGGTCCTGCTCCGGAACGTCGAGCCGCTCGCGCAGGAGCGCCACCAGCTCCGGTGGGGCCTCCCGCTCGACCTCGAGGCGGACGATGTCGGATCGCCGCCGCCCCCGCAGCTCGGCGCTGACGCTCTCGACGAACGGCCGTCCGCCCTCGTCGTCGAGCTCGAGCTCGGAATCGCGCGTCACCCGGAACACGGCGCTGGCGCCGACACGCTGGCCCGGAAAGAGGGCCGGAAGCCCGGCGCGGACGATCTCCTCCAGCAGGACGTGTCGCGCCCCCTCCGCCTCGGCGACGCGCACCAGGCGCGACACGGGTCCCGGGAGCTGCACCACGGCGAGCCGCGGCGGCCCGTCCCCGGTCTCCGGGTCGAGCGCGACGGCGAAGTTCAGCGTCAGCCCGGCGAGGAGCGGGAACTCCCGATCCGCCGGGATCGCCAGCGGCGTCAGGGCCGGCGCGATCTGTTCGTGGAACAGGCGTTCGATGAAGGCGCGCCCCACGGCGTCGAGATCGGCGGGACGCGCCAGTTTCGCTCCGTGCGGCGCCAGCTCCGGCAGGATCCCGCCGTGCAGCGCGTCGTGCAGCCGGGCCGAGTGCGCGTGCGCCTTGTCGGCGACGCGGTCCATCTGCTCGGCCGGGGTCAGGCCGGAGGGGTCGCGCTCGGCGATCCCCTCGGCGATGCGCCGCTTGAGCGAGGCGACCCGCACCATGAAGAACTCGTCGAGGTTCGAGGCGACGATGAGGGCGAACTTCAGCCGCTCGAAGAGCGGCGTGCCGGCGTCGGCCGCCTCGTCGAGGACCCGGTCGTTGAAATCGAGCCACGACAGCTCCCGGTTGAGGAGCCGGGGCGTGGCATCTTCATCCCGCTTGCCGCGCGCGGTCACGGCGCGCCCCCTTCGCGGAACGCCAGGCGCCAGCCGAACACCTCGCCGAAGAGATCGGCGCGCGCCTGCACCATGAGCCGCTCCATGGTGAGGTCGCCCGTCCCTTCCACCATGAGAATCCACTCGTCCGCCTGCCGCAGCACCTTCACGTCCCAGACCTTCTGCATGTGCTCGGCGTCGAGCGCGTTCGCGACCCGCAGCAGGGCGGCCATCTTGCTGACCCGCACGCGCGCCTCGCGGTCGAGCTGCGCGTAGGCGAGGTGCGACTTCGAGGGCAGGGCGCGGCGGTGATAGCGCGCCACGTTCGCGACGATCGCCTGGTCGTCGGAGGTCAGGCCGAAGATGTCGGACGCCGCGATCAGATACTGGGTGTGCTTGTGGTGCGCGTTGCGGTTGACGTGGATGCCGATATCGTGCAGGAGCGCCGCCACCATCAGGAGCAGCCGGTCGCGCTCCGACAGCCCGTGCTCGGCGCGCAGGTCGTCGAACAGGCGCGTGGCCAGGTGCGTCACCGCGTGGCCGTGCGCGGCGTCGAAGTGGTACTTCTCCCCGAGGGCGACGGCGCTCGCCATCACCAGGCGGCCGAGGTCGGCCATGCCGGCCGCTCCCTCGCCGCGCGCCAGCTCCAGGAGGAGCCCCAGCCGCAGCGAGGCGTGCGGCACGAGGATGGTCTGCGCATCGGTCTCCTCGAGGAGCGCCCGATACGCCAGGAGGGCCGGCATGAGGGTTTCGGAATCGACCGGCCCGAGGCGGAAGCGCTCCGCCAGCGCCGCGCTCGGCATCGCCGCGATCTCGTTGCACAGCGTGAGGAACGCCTCCCGGCCGAGGTCCTGGCAACGCCACGCCGCGTCCGGCTGCGGCAGCAGGCGCGAGGCGGCGAAGCGCATGTCGCCGCCCAGAGCGATGAAGTGCGCGACCTCGGTGAGCGCCACCTCGCGCTTGATGTCCTCGACGACGTTGTGGATGTGGCGCGTCAGCAGGCGCACCTTGCGTCCGTGCGGCCCCTTCCAGGAGCCGAGGCTCTGCCGCAGCCGGATCGCGCCGAGCCCGTAGGTGCCGGAGAACTTCGGCACGCCGTCGAGCAGGATCGTCAGGTCGCCGCTGCCGCCGCCGATCTCCACCAGGAGCGCGGTGCCCTGCGACAGGGCCGGATGGTCGCCGAGGGCGTCGCGCACCGCGAGGTGGGTGAGCCGGTTCTCTTCCGAGCCGTCGATGACCTCGACGTCGATGCGGGTGCGCATGCGGACGCGGTCGAGGAAGGTGTCCCGGTTCGCGGCCTCCCGGACGGCGCTGGTCGCCACCGCCCGGACCTGCGCGACGCCGTACCCGTCGATGAGCCGCCGGAATCCCTCGAGAACCTTGAGGGTCGCCTCCATGGTGGGACCGGTGATGCGGCCGTGCGTGAAGGTGTCCTTCCCGAGCAGCACGCCGCGCGAGGCTTCCTCGAGGATCTTCAGCGCGCCGTCCGCGGCGCGCTCGGCCACGGTGAGGCGCACCGCGCTGGCCCCCATGTCGATGACGGCGAGCGGCGCCGCGCCGCCCGGCGGGCGCGGGGCGGAGGGTGGGGCCGTACTGTCCGGATTCTCTGCGGGCATGACCTCGGTTCGGCGTCGCGGGATTCCAGCACGGAACGTGGCTGTGACGGCGACTGTCGCGGGGATGTTACCCGTCCGCGCCGGTCCCGTCACCCCGCCGTCACGCTGGCCCGAGGCGGCCGACGTCGGGCGCCGTTCGGAGGGCTTGTTCGGCCTGTCTCAGGGGCAGAGCGCGGTCAGGACCTGGGGCCGATCGCAGACCCCGAGCCCGAACGATTCGGGTCGCGCGGCGCCGGACGCGGTCTTTCCGTACGAGCCTTCGATGGTCCCGTTGTCTCCGACCAGCAGGAAGAAGACCGACCCCGGGCCGGGGTTGAAGACGCCGGCGCCGCTCGTACCGATCCCGCACGCCCGGCCCAGGTAGGCGCCGCGGTTCGGCGGCTCGAGGCTGCCGTAGACGACGCTGTGGTCGGTCGCCCCGCAGGCCGGAGCGTAGGAGAACGCGACCTCGCCGCTCGCAAAATCGTAGCCGGTGGCCAGGAGCGGCGTGGCCGCGCTTGACGCCGCCTCGCCGACGCCGGAGGGGGGCGTCACGCTGCGGTTGAGATAGACCTCGACCACGCTCACCTCTCCCTCGTCCAACGCGTACACGGCAAGCGCGAGATCCGGAAGGCCGTCGTTGTCGAAATCGTCGCCGACAGCGTCGCTGAATTGACCGGGGAGCGACCTGCCAGTTCCGGGCGCGAGCGTTCCGTCCTCCCGGCCGGCATTCGTGACGAGCTGCGTACCGCCCGGAAGCGCCACGTCGAGGACGCCGTCGAGATTGAAGTCGCGGACGACGAGATCCTCACCCTGGAGCGTGGAGATGAGCACCAGGGAAGACGCGAAGGCGCCGCCGCCCAGATTCCGATAGAGACTGAGTCCGTTCAGCGAGAGCACCAGGACGTCCGGCCGGCCATCGCGATTCCAGTCGGCCCCCGCGATCTCGTACGGACAGATGGCGCCCGGCAGGTGGGTTCTGGAGAACGATCCCGCTCCGAGGCTTCTCCAGAAAGAGAATCCGTCGCCGGTGCATTCGAAGTCAGCCGGCTGCCCGTAACCGGCCACGACGATGTCGTCCCGGCCGTCGACGTCGAAATCGGCGACGTGATAATCGACGCCGTTTCCCCACGCGTCGGGAGCCCCGTCGGGGGACACATCGACCCTCGCCCCCAGGGCCCCGGTGCCGAGATTGAGGAACACCGTCATCCCGAAGACCGGACCGCCGACGAACAGATCGGGCCAGGCATCGCCGTTGAAGTCTCCCGCACCGACGAATTCGGGAGCCAGTCCCGTTCCGTACGTGGGACCGGCCGCGAAAGTGCCGTCACCGATCCCGAACGCGATGGTCACCTCGCGCGCGACGTACTCCGCCGCCACGAGATCCGGGCGGCCGTCCCGGTTGAAATCGGCGGCGGCGAGCCGAGACGCAGTCATCGGAACCAGGGCGGGCGGTGCGGTGTCGAAGGTGCCGTCCCCGCGGCCCAGGAAGATTTCGACGCCGGACGATCCCCAGACACTCACGGCGAGGTCGCCCCGTCCGTCACCGTCGAAGTCGGCGGAAGCCAGGTCGCGGGTCCCTCCGCTCAACAACTCGAGAGGGGGTGCGAACCCGATCAGCGGCGGATCCGCCGCGCGACCAAGGCTGGAGCCCATGGCGCACAAGCCGATGCACCAGGCCACGAGGCGCGCGCACGGAAGCCGTCCGATCATGTGGATCCCCGCGAGGTGACTGAGAACTTCATACGGAGCAAACCGCAGCGCGTCAATGGCTTTGTCGCGGCGACGCGCGAAAAAAGCCTGCAACCCGCGGGGGGGCCAGTCCGACTAAGCGGTTGCGCTGGGGGTTTCGAGAGCGCGCTTCAGGTCGGCGCGGTCGTCCTCGCTCAGGTCGGGACTGAAGTGCAGCAGGGGATCCAGGATGTCGCCGGTCTCGAAGTAGCCTTCGCGGCAGCCGAAGTGCACGAAGCCGGAGGGCATGAAGCGCCCCTCTTCGTAGAAGACGAGACGGATGCGCCACGAGCCCTTGGCGATCGGCTCGTGACAGTGGCGACACTTGGCCTGGCCGGTGGGGGCGCGATCGGCGCCGTCGATGCGCGGCAGGCGCCGCTGCGCGGAGCTCTTCCGGGCGGCGCGCTCGAGCGCGTCAGGCTCGGGCGCGTTCGCGCCCGCCTGCTGCAGCGCCTCGAGCATCGATTCCGGTCGCTTGTACGCCCCGCAGAGCGGATGGAACCAGAGCGTCGCCTCCCCTTCGGCGAACGGGTTGGGGATGCGTTCGCCGAAGCGGATCGCCCCTTTCTCGATCGGCTTGCCGCAACCGCGGCACTTGGCGCGACCGGTCGCCGCGGGCTCGAAGACGTGTGCCATGGCCTGGACCTGCCTCCGTGCCTCCGAATTGCCGGGTCCGTCGACTCCTACTTGCTCGCCCCGGCGAGGGCCTGGTCCAGTTCGGCTTTGAAGCGCTCGTAGGGCTGCGCACCGCGGAGGGTCGTCAGGCCCTTGACCTTGGTCTTGTCGGCCGGGTCGGTGAGGGCGATGAGGAAACCGGGCGTTCCCGAGAATCCCCCCTTCTGGGCCTCGGCCATGTCCTTGCGGATGGCGGGGGCGTGACGGCCGCTGGTCATGCACTCCTCGAAGCGCTTCACGTCGAGAGCCAGCGCCTCCGCGTGCGCATTCCACGGTTCGAGGGCGCGCTGCTGCTCGAACAGGCGGTGGCTCATCTCCCAGAACTTGCCCTGCTCCTCGGCACAATGCGTCGCCTCGGCGGCCTTGAAGGCCATCTTGTGCATCGACTCGAGCGGCAGGTCGAGGGTGGCGTAGCGGATCTTGCCGGTGTCGATGTAGTCCCTTTTGATCGGCACATACGTCTCACGGACGTATCGGCTGCAGTAGGGTCACTGGTAGTCGGTGAACTCGACGAGGGTCACCTTCGCCTTCTCGTCGCCGAGGACGGCGTTGGCGCCCAGATCGAACACCACGTCCTTGACGGGGGCGCCGGACGGGGCAGCCGGGCGCGGCTGCGCCTGGATCAACTGCTTCAGCTCCTGCAGCTGCTGCAGGATCAGCTGCTGACCCTTCTTGAGCTCTTCGACGTCCTTGCGGAGATCGTCCTGGCCGGCCATCGCCGATCCGCCGGCGAGCAGGGCGCCCAGGAGAATTCCGGAGCCGACGAGGGCGGCGCCGGGACGGACAGGCCAGGTTCGCATCATGACCTCCTCTGAATCTCGCCGCATCATACATGGCGGTCCTGCGCTGAACCAGAGAACGGCCGCCCGCATAATAGAGGCGGCCATGACCTGCAAATCCCGGATCGCCTTCCTGCTGGTGACGGCCGCCGCGGTCTCCCTGAGCCGGGCCGATCTCGCGACGATCTCACCGGCCGAGGCCCTGTCCCGGCCGGGCCCGATCGGGCGCGGCGGCGATGCGGGCGGGAAAGCCCTCGTCGGAACGAAGCCTCCCGAATTTCCCGCCATTCGCTGGCTCGATGGACGGGCGCGCAACCTCGAGGCGCTGTCGGGCCGGGTGGTCCTGGTCCGGAGCTTCACCAGCGGCTGCCCCTTCTGCGCCGCGTCGCTGCCGACGCTCCAGGTTTTGCACGATGTGTACGCCACGCGCGGCCTGGTCGTGCTCGGCGTCTACCATCCCAAGCCGAAGCGATCGGTCGCCTCCGATGAGGTGGCTCGCTTCGCGCGCGCCTTCGGCTCGACCTTCCCGATCGGCATCGATCCCGACTGGCGGTTCCTCGAGAACTGGTGGCCTGGTCCCACGGAGCCCGACTGGACCTCCGTCACCTGGATCCTCGGCCGGGACGGCGTCGTCCGCTACGTCCACCCTGGCGGCGAGTACCACGCCGGCGGCGGGCGCGATCACGACCGCTGTCGCGCCGACGAGCGCGACCTGCGCGCGACCATCGAGCGCCTGCTGCGCGAGTCGGTCTAAGGGGTCAGGCGGCGGCGCGGCGGGCCGGCGCTTCGTCGCCGTCGCGGTCGAGATCGCCGCTCCAGAGGTAGAGCCGCGTCTCGTTCACCGCCGCCGTGAGCCCCTTCTCGATCGATTCCATGAGCCCCCCTTGAGCGGGAAATTTGGGGCCGGAACGGGGATCGGTCGAGAGTCCCTTGAACCAATGGGCGGCCGGGGCGTACAAGGGACCGTGCCACACGCGGCAAGCGCCACGCGGTCGAACGAGGATGGGGGAGCCCAAGGCTCCGGCCTGATCGAGGTGTCACCGCAGGGCGGAGCGGAAGGCCTCGTCCTCTACCGCGGCACCCGCGTCTCAATCCGCTACCCGTGGCACTGGCACGATGAGCTGCACCTGTGCGCCTACACCGCCGGTTCGGGACACGTCGGATATCGGGGTGTCGAGGAGCGTGTGGAGGCCGGCGACCTCCTGTTCACGCCTGCCGGGGAGATGCACCACAACTGGGTGGCGGAGGGGGCCGGCGTCAGCTTCCGGAGCGTGTACATCCCCCTGCCGGTCCTGCGCGCCGCCGCGCGTCAGGTGCTCGGCCGCCGCGCCGCGCCGCCGGACTTCCTCGAGACGCGATCGCGCCACGCCGGTCTCGTCCGCAGCTATCTCCGGATGCATCGGGCCATGGAGCACTCCGCGACGCGCCTGCGCCGGGAGGGGCTGCTGATCGAGTTCCTGCGCGTGCTCGTCACCGACACGCCGGGCCGCCACCGGGCCGAGCGACCGAACGGAGGCGAGCGGCAGGCGATCCGGCGCGCGCGTGAGTACATCCACGCGCATCAGGCCGAATCGATCGCGCTGGCCGACCTCAGCCGCGTGGCCGCCCTGAGCCCCTTCCATCTGCACCGTGTCTTCGCGCGCGAGACCGGGCTCCCGCCGCATGGCTACCTGATCCAGGTCCGGGTCAACCGGGCGCGCGAGCTCCTGCGTCGCGGGCTGGCTCCTGCCGATGTCGCCCTCCTGACCGGGTTCGCCGATCAGAGTCACCTCACGCGCCACTTCCGCCGCCGGGTCGGAATCACTCCCGGCCGCTTTCGCGCCGAGACGGGCCGGGGCGACGCACCCGCACCGACCTGATCGGCCGGCCCTTCCTGCAGCAAGAACGTTCAAGACGGAGCCCGCGGCGCCGAGCAGAATCACCGCATGAACACGTCCTGGAACACGCTCGGAATCGGGCCCCGCTGGCTGGCGGTTCTGGTCGCCTGCGCGACGGCAGGAGGATCCGCCTGGGGCGACTCGGTCGAGACGAAGGAGCGCACCCTCACCGACCTGGCGCCCGGCATCCACGTCATCCGCCACCCGGACGCGCCCGACGGATTCCCCCAGGGGAACACCACGGTGGTGATCGGGGAGAAGGGGGTGCTGGTCGTCGACTCGTGTCTTCTTCCGTCGAGCGCCCGCCAGGACATCGCGCAGATCCGGAAATGGACCGACAAGCCGGTGCTGTATCTGGTGAATACGCACTGGCACTTCGATCACACGCTGGGGAACCGCACCTACGCCGAGGCGTTCCCGAACGTCCAGATCGTCGCCCACACGGAGACGCGCCGCATCATCGCCGACAACAACCCGGGCGCCATGAAGCGTTACGAGTCGCGCGCCGACCGGCTGCGCAAGAGGCTCGAGGAAGGGAAGAGCAGCGACGGCACACCGCTGACCGACGCCGACCGCAAGGACTTCGAGAAGTCCATCGCGGGGCACCCGGCGGTGATCGAGGAGTTCCGGAAGACCTCGCAGCTGGCGCCCAACGTCGGCTTTCGCGATCAGCTCGACATCGAGCTCGGCAACCGCCCGGTGCAGATCCGCTTTCTCGGCCCCGGCAACACGGCCGGCGACACCGTCGTCCATCTTCCCAATGAAAAGATCCTGATGGCCGGGGACCTGGTGGTGCATCCGGTCCCTTACATGTTCGGCGGGCTGCCGGTCGACTTCGTCCGCACGCTGCACGCCCTGGAAGGGCTCGGGGCGCGGGTGATCGTGCCCGGGCACGGCGACATCCAGCGCGACAACGAGTACATCGACCGCCTCATCGACCTGATGGACACGGTCAACCGCGAGATCGAGAAGGAGGTCAACGACGGGCTCACGCTGGAGGAGGCCCAGGCCGCGGCCCCCGAAAAGGTGGACGCGAAGTCCTGGCGCCGGAAGTTCGTGGGGGACAACGAGGACGACGGCGCCTTCTTCGACGTGTCGTTCGCGGGCCTCGTCAAGGCCTCCTACAACCAGATCAAGATGCGCTGACTGACGCGCCAAAGCGGAAGGCGGCGCGCTAGAACAGCCGCCGCTGCGCGGCAGCGTCCTCGACGCCCCCGGCGGCGGGGCGCGAGGGGCGCCTGGAAGGCGGGACGGGCGGGCGGAGATCCAGTTCGCGAGCCAGCTCGAGGTAACGGCACAGGGCGTTGGCGAGCTGCATCTGGCGCGGTGTCTGGCACTCCGGCTCGAACAGACGCGGGCTGCCCACGACGATACAGGCGCAGCGGGCGCGCGACGTCGCGACGTTGAAGCGGTTGAGGCTGTAGAGAAACTCCATGCCGCGCGGCGCGTCGGCCGGGCTCGATGTCGTCATGGAGTAGATCACCACGGGCGCTTCCTGTCCCTGGAACCGGTCCACCGTGCCGACCCGGGCCTGCTCGGGGAGGCGAATGCTCAGGTCGGCAACCTGCGCGTTGTAGGGCGCGATGATCAGGATGTCCTCCAGGCGAAGCGGGGACTCCTTCCCTTTGTGGTTCCGCCAGAGCGAGCCGTCCGCGATCAGACGCAGCACCAGGGCCTCGATCGCCTCGACTTCCTGCTCGCTGCTGCTCTGATTCCCCTCGTGGACGACCGGCAGGAACCACAGCCCGGCGCCGCGGATCGGGCCCGTGCCCAGAATCTCCTGACGCTCGAGATCGGAGCGGGGTTTCAGCCGGTCCTCGTAGAAAAGCTCGGACGTGAGCCGGCAGATCGACGGATGCAGTCTCCAGGTCTCTTCCAGGAAGAGGCCACGCTCGTCGGCGATCGTCTTGGGCTGCTCCGCCGCCGCCGGGTCGCCGCGAATCAGGTGCTCGAGCGCCGAGACGTCGGTCCCCTCCGGGTGCGTCCCCTGGAGTGGCTGGTCGAGCTGGCGGGGATCCCCCAGCAGGACCAGGGAGTCGGCGCTCTGCGCGATCGCCAGGACGTTGGCGAGCGACATCTGGCCCGCCTCGTCCACGAACAGGACGTCGAGGCTCTCGAAGAACTCCTCGCGCGACCAGAGCCAGGAGGTGCCTCCGAGCACCTGGGCGGCGCCCGTGCTCAGCGTGCGCATCGCCGCCGCGTTGTCGGTGAGCTCGAGGATCGCGCCGGCGGCGTCCGATTTCTCCTTGACCTTGTGGGCGCAGCGCAGCGGCACCTGCTCCTCCTGCGCCGCCTCGACGACCTTGTCGAGGAGGTTGCGGATCACCTTGTGGCTCATGGCGCACACGCCGACTTTTTTCCCGCTCCGCACGAGGTCGCAGATCATCCGGGCCCCGGTGTGCGTCTTGCCGGTCCCGGGCGGGCCCTGGATCGCCAGCGTCCCCTGCCCGAGGATCGCGACCAGCCGGCGGGCCGCCTCGGCCCCGCTCTCGTCCGGCCGGCGCAGCGGCGCGCCGGGTGTGCGCGCGATGCGCGGCGGCCGACCCAGCAGGAGATCGCGCGCGGCCCGATGGGGACCCGGCGCGTCCACGCCGTGCGCGGCGATCCAGCGGGCGAGGCGCAGGAGCGCATCGGCCTGCGCGTCGGAGCGGACGTTCTCGCAGGAGAAGAGGCTCGCCGGGTGCACGTGGGCGCAGGCGCCGCGCTTCCTCACGTCCACGGTGCGCCCCTTCAGGTTCATCGCCGCGACCTCGCCGAAGTCCTGGCCGAGCGGAGGCAGGAGAAGCGGATGGCCGCGGCGGAGGCTGGTCTCCTGGGGGGGGAAGCCATAGCGATCGGTCGGCCTGCCCTTCGCCGGGTCGCCCGGTCCGAGGTGCCGCAGCCCCGACAACGCCGACTTCTCGTCGAGGAGCGCCTCATCGGAGAGCTCGCGCAGACGGTAGAACTCCCACCAGCCGGCCTTGTCCTCGCGCCGGTGCCATTCGAGCATCGAGGCGAGGAGCCACCTGGCCTGCTGTTCCCCGGTGCGCCCGGCGCGATCGGCGGGGACGCCCTCCAGCAAGGCGTTCATGACCTCGCGCACCGCACGGTCCCGCTCCTCGATCCTCTCGTTGGGGTGTCCTTCCTCGATCGGAGGACGCGCCAGCGCCGTCCCCTGCGACTCCACCCCGGCGCGCACCTCTTCGAGCCAGCGGTCCAGGCGCAGCGTCGAGACGCAGTCATCGCGGTTGTACTCCTCGACAACGCGCCGGACCTCGTCGCCGATCGCCTCCGGCTCCTCCAGCTCGAGGGCGCGCTGCACCAGGCGCAGGTTCACGCCGGCGTCGGCGAGCGCCGCCTCCCGTGTGTACCCGTAGAGCACCTCGAGCTTCTTGATGGAATACTCCTCGACGCTCGCGCGCAGCGACTGCCGCACGACCGCGTGCAGATCGACGAACAGGCCGGCGCGGAGCATGCGGTCCACCTCGTTCTCGCGCGTCGCGTACCGTCCCATGAGGCGCTTGATCGCCGCCGGCTCGTAGGGGGCGAAGTGATAGACGTGCATGTCGGGATGCCGGGCCCACCGCTCCATCACGAGATCCATGAACGACTCGAACGCCGTCCGCTCGGCGGCGGGATCGAGCGCCCAGACACACTGGTAACGCGGGCCACCCGCCTCCTCGATCGCCCAGCCGAACAGGTACTCGCGGCCGGACGGGCCAACGAAGGGATCCCCTTCGAGATCGAAGAAGACGTCCCCGGGAGACGGGGCGGGCAGCCGCTCGAGTCCCCTGCCCGGAACGAGGGGCAGCAGCTCGTACAGCGCGCGCCCGGCCCGGCGCGCGTCGCGCTGGACGCGGGCCTGCTCCCGGACTCGCGCGTACGACGCGGCGGCGCCGCGCCTCGGTTTCCACGGGATCGGGAGCGGCACGGACGCGAGCGCTTCGAGCGTCGTCACGCTCTGCGGTTCCAGCTCGCGCCGCTGCAACCGGCTGATCCCGGCGACGAGGCTCAGATGATCGTCGTCGCGGCGCTGCCGGTCGCAGACGGGCCACCACCGGCAGACGTCGCAGTGCGGGACCGGCTCGGGGTAGGTCGGGAGGGACGCCGAGCCCGCCGCCGATTCGAGCCGGCGCCGCACCAGCCGGTAGTAGGCGAAGTAATCGTCCACCCGGTACCGGTCGGGCGCGAAATCGTCCCGCGGCGGCACCACGTACATGTGCTCCGGCCGCTGTCCCTGAACCGTCGCGAGCAGATCCGAATAGAGACAGATCTGCAGCACCGAGCCCCCCTTGGTCTCGCGCGCCAGCTTCGTGTCCCAGACCTCGTACGACCAGTCCCCCAGGCGGCTCGGACGCGGCACGCGGCACAGCACGTCGGCACGGCCGAACCACGATCCGTCCAGAAGCGTCGCCTGCGCGATGACGTCCGCCCCCTCGCGCATGGCGGCGAGCGTGCGGGCGAAGCCGGCATCGTCATCGGGACCGTCTCCCGGTCGGGCGATGCGCAGCCCCTTCGCCTCGAGGTGGGTCAGGAAGGCGTCCTCGTGCTCCTCGCCCCGCTCGCGGAGGATGGCGGCGTCGGGGGAGTTCCAGTCGGGCGGGCGGCGGAGCCCGCGGGCGACGGCCAGGTCGAGCTGGCTGAGGTGACCGCAGGCGAGATGATTCGCCAGGTCGGTGGCGCTGAGGCGCAGCGTGCCGCCGGTCCGCTTCATCGCTGGTCCGGCGCGCCGGCCGCCGCGTCGCGCTCGCGCCACAGATCGGCAAACTGCGTCGCGAACCGAGGCGCGAGCGCCTCGTCCTCGTGCTTGAAGTAGACCCAGGCACGCTCGAGCGGCTGGGCCGCGAGGCGATCGATCCAGCCGCGCAGCTCCGTCGCACCGTACTGCGTGCGGCGCAGGCGGAGGTAGGCATCCTGCGACGTGCAGACGAACGGGGTCGAGCCGTCGTCCTCTTCGGCCATGCACCAGGCTGCCGCGCGTTCGCGCAACGCGTCGTACACCTCGTCGTCGTTCCAGGAATCGTGGCGGAACTCGAAGGCCGTGCGCCGGCCCGCGGGCAGCGCCCCGAGGAACTCCCGCAGCCGGGGGAGATCCTTCCGGAGCGTCGGCGGGCACTGGAAGAGCGTCATCCCGAGCTTGTCGCCCAGGGCATCGGCGCGCCGGAAGAACTCCCCGACGATCTCCGCGGCGTCCTTCAGCCGCTTGATGTGCGTGATGCGGCGCGGCGCCTTGAGCGTGAACACGAACCCCTCGGGCGCCTCCTGCGCCCAGCGTTCGAGCAGCGTCTCCGGCGGCATCCGGTAGAAGGTGTTGTTGATCTCGACCGTCGGGAAGCGCGCGGCGTAGAAGCGCAGCATGTCGGGCGCGGCCGTCTTCCCGGGATAGAACGGACCGACCCACTCCTTGTAGGAATAGCCGCTCGTTCCTGTTAACATCCGCATCGTTGCCCCGAGCGCCGAAGACCAAGCCCCCTCAGCGACCTCCGAAGTCTTCCACGCCGCCTCCGAAGTCCGCCGCCCCGAAGCCGCCCGCGTCCCCGCTCCTCGATGAATACGCCGCCAAGCGGGCCTTCGACGCCACCCCGGAGCCGCCGCCGGTGCTGGCGGAGCGGCAGGGCCCGCTGCTCTTCGTGATCCAGCAGCACGCCGCCCGCGCGATGCACTACGACCTGCGCCTGGAGTTCGATGGCGTCCTGAAGTCCTGGCCCATCCCGAAGGGCCCGTCGCTCGATCCCTCCGAGAAACGGCTGGCCGTCCGGACCGAGGATCACCCTTATGACTATGCGTCGTTCGAGGGAATCATACCGCCGGGGCAGTACGGCGCGGGGGAGATGATCGTCTGGGACTGCGGCGTCTGGTCTCCCGACGAGGGGGGCACCTGGTTCCACGACCGCGCCGAGGCGGAGCAGCGCGCGCGGCTGGGGATCGAGAAGGGGAAGCTGGGGTTCACGCTGCGCGGCGAGAAGGTGAAAGGCTCGTGGGCGCTCGTGCGCACCAGGGACGCGAAGACCTGGCTCCTGATCAAGCACAGGGACCGCTTCGTCTCCAAGGAGGACCTCACCGCCCGGAATCGATCCGTGCTGTCCGGAGCCACGGTCGAGGAGATGAAGGTCGTGCCGGCGCGTCGCCTTCCGGCGTCACGGCTCGTCCCGGCGGGCGACGTCGTGCCGATGCCCGCGGCCCTGGAGCCGATGCACGCGGAGATCGGCCCCGCCCCCTTCAACCATCCGGACTGGATGTGGGAGCCGAAGCTCGACGGCTACCGCGCCCTCGCCTTCATCGACGGAGCGAAGGTGCGGCTGCGCTCGCGCCGCGGGCTCGATCTCGGTCCGGCCTTTCCGCGCCTGATCGAAGAGTTCGCCCAGCAGGCGGTGGGGGGGATGATCCTCGACGGAGAGATCGTCGCGCTCGGCGCCGACGGCCGCCCCTCCTTCAACGCCCTGCAGAACCGCGCGCAGGCGAAGACGCCGGCGGAGATCGCCGCGGCGGAGCGGGACGCCTCGGTCGTCTTCTACGCCTTCGACCTGCCCTTCTTCGCCGGCGTCGATCTGCGCCAGGCGCCGTACCGTGATCGGCGCCGCTACCTCGCGCAGTGTCTCCTCCCCACGCCCCGCGTGCGCCTGGTGCACGCGTCGGAGGACGGGTTGGCGCTGCACGAGGTGTCGCTCGCCAGCGGCTTCGAAGGGGTGGTCGGAAAGCGCCAGGACAGCCGCTACGAGTCCGGCCGCCGCTCGGCCTCCTGGCTGAAGGTCAAGCCGGTGACGACCGCCGATTTCGTCGTCGGCGGCTACACGAAGGGAAAGGGGTCGCGATCCGATCTGGGGGCGATCCTGGTCGGGTATTGGTCGGGGAAGACGCTGTGCTTCGCCTCGCACGTCGGATCGGGTCTCGACGAGCGGACGGTGACGACGCTGAAGTCGCGCCTCCTGCCGCTCCAGCGCGACACCTGCCCGTTCGCGGAGCAACCGGACCTGCCGAACCCGACCACCTGGGTCGCGCCGGAGATCGTCGTCGAGGTCAAGTTCCACTCCTGGACCGCGGATGATCACCTCCGCGCCCCCGTCTTCATGAGGATCCGGGACGACATCCGCCCGAGGGAGGTGCGCCGCGTGCAGGCGCCGGCGGTGCAGGCGTCCGGGCACGGATCCGCGGCCGCGCCGCGGGCGGGGACCGCCGGGAGCGCCGCCCGCGGTCCGGACCGCGACATCCAGGCCGTCCTGGCGCAGCTCGAGAACAGCCGGAAGGAGCTCCCCCTGCTCGTCGGGGAGCACCGCATCCGTCTCACGAATCTCGATCGCGTCTACTGGCCCGCCGACGCGTCGCTCCAGCAGCCGCCCCTCACCAAGCGCGACCTGCTGCGCTACCTGGCGCGGGTGTCGCCGTTCATCCTGCCGCACCTCGCCGACCGGCCGCTCACGATGATCCGCATGCCGTCGGGGATCGACGGCGAGCGTTTCTTCCAGAAGCACTGGGAGCAGGAGAAGCCGCCGTTCGTCGAGACGATCACCGTCTTCTCCGGGCACAAGGACGAGTCGCACGACTATCTCCTGTGCCACAACCTGCCGACCCTCCTGTGGCTGGCGCAGTCGGGGACCCTCGAGTTCCACGTCTGGCACGCGCGCGCCCGCACGGGCCCGGACGCCCCCGGGCGCGGGACCGACTATGCGTCGTCGAAGGCCTCCCTGGAGGCCTCGGTGCTCGATTGCCCCGATTTCCTTGTTTTCGACCTCGACCCTTACATATATTCGGGAAAGGAAGCCCCCGGCGACGAGCCGGAGCTGAACACCGCGGCGTTCGAAAAGGGCAAAGAGGTCGCCTTTCATCTCCGGGAGCTGCTCTTGAGCATGACGCTCGAGCCGATCGTGAAGACCTCGGGGAAGACCGGGTTGCACGTCTTCGTGCCCATCAAGCGCGCCCTCGACTTCGACGCGGCGCGCGAGGTCTGCGAGCTGGTCGGCCGGCATCTCATGCGCCGCCACCCGAAGGACATCACCCTGGAGTGGAGCGTCCCGAAGCGGACCGGGAAGATCTTCTTCGACTACAACATGAACGCCCGCGGCAAGACCCTGAACGTGGCGTACAGTCCGCGCGGTTCGGCGGGCGCGCCGGTGTCGATGCCGCTGACCTGGGACGAGCTGGCCGCGGCGCACCCGCTCGACTTCAGGATCACCAACGCCCCCGACCGTCTGGCGGAGACCGGCGATCGGTGGCACGATGTCCTGGTACGCAAGCAGGATCTGGGGCGCGTCCTCGGGCGCGCGACTTGACGGACCTCCGGAGGAACCCATGGCACCACGCGCCATCGCGTCGCTGACCGTTTCGTTCGGGCTCGTCTCGATCCCGGTGAAGCTCTTCTCGGCCACCGAGGCGAGCCACGCCCTCTCCTTCAACCTCCTGCACAAGGGGTGCGGGTCGCGCCTGAAGCAGCAGTACCTCTGCGCCAAGGACGAGGTGCCGGTGCCGCGCGACGAGATGGTGAAGGGGTACGAGTTC
>Ga0111538_10002643_pt1 | contig 25125 bp, 18 predicted proteins | sample SoiMethybrSBSTD1_FD_79669 | JGI IMG/M metagenome (GOLD analysis project Ga0111538, IMG submission 79669) | Bulk soil microbial communities from a Populus tree surrounding site in Tennessee, USA - Soil MetaG P. TD hybrid SBSTD1 (version 2)... | ecosystem: Environmental > Terrestrial > Soil >...
TGATCCACGATTCGGACGTTCTCGTTGAAGACATAAGCCTTCTCATTGTATACCCTGGTAACCGCTTCGACCTGAGGGACGTATTCGTGGACAAGCAGGGCCGTGCGATCATGGGTACGCGCGCTTTGCAAAACCGGCTGGGCTTGCTGGTATTCGAAATAATTGATTCGATAAATTCTATCACCATTTTCGTAGAACTTATCATAACCAAATTGATAAGCGACATAACCACTCAAGGCGAAAAATATGGCAATACTTAACGAAAGCCCTATGCTATTGATTGAAGTAAATAACCTATTGCGGAGTAAATTTCGGATGGCGGTGTTCCAATAATGTTTAAGCATAGACACGTAATTCAATCATTCTTTTTGTTGTCGTTGCACGCCATCATTTGCATTCAAGCACAAAGGAAATATTCGACTCATTCATAGACGTGGGATATCCTAAATCGTTGTAAGCATATGTTGCATTTTGCGTGACAGATGTACCATCCGGCAAATAATTTTTCACGCTTACGATATTGTTTTCACTTACAACAGGTCGTAGGGAAGAAATTATCGTGTACACCTCCGAGGATCCTAGATACACGCTGTACTGAAACGGAAATTCCAAATATGGGCTTTTCTTATCGTCGTACGATAGATATTCAGTGACCAGATATTCGGGCTGTGTAATAGTCTGCAAAAACATTTTTGTGAGATTTCCATTGGAGTCATATTCGTATCGCTCGTAGGTATTTTCGTCAAAGGAAATTTTTACGAGATTACCTGCATTATCGTAGGAATAGGATCTTTCGTATGGGTAGGAATATGGTATAATGGGATCTTTAATTGCGTCATATTTTTCGAGTACGACTTTGCCTTGCGAATCATATTCGTAGGTAAAAGAGTAATCCTCGCCTTTAATTTTGATGAGATTGCCGGAGCCGTCATATTCCGCAAGGGTAGTTGTTGTATATTCTACATTTTGATACTTGTAGTCGTAATCAATACTTATTGGCAACCCTTCGCTATTTCTGGTGATGGTCAAAATCAAAGTGGGTGAGATCTGTTTTTGCAAAAGACATTTTTCTTTTGGTGGCGCTGGACTTCCATTGTTATCTGAGGGATCATCGCTTCCGCATGACATTAAGACAAGGAGACAAGGAACAAACAGTTGAATAAATCGGGGTTTCATAGATTGAATTGGGATGTAACGGGTCCAGTTTGAAATTTTATTGGTTGAAGCTAAATGTCCACAACTTACAAAGATCATCCATCGTCTTTTCTTCATTTTGGAATATAATATATACATGGTGTCTTCCCGATAGTGATTTATCGAATTTAGCAGTAAGGTTTTGGTGCTTGTCCTCACTGCCGGTGGGAGTAAAGGCAGCTTTGCTGATGATTGGGCCACCAAGCGATTCCAGGCGTACCACAATTTCACCGCCGCGCTTTTCCGCGCTATAGTCGTAAGTAAGCCCTTTTATTCCGGTAAGGTCAACATTTCTCAAAAGGATGTAGGATTTATTCTTTGCACTGCCAAATGCATTTCCCCAGCGGTCAATTCCCACATGTGCATCGGCATCGATGGGACGCATTTTCGCACTGCGTAGTTTAATCATTTCACTATCGGTTAGCGTCGCAGCGCCGTTGGTGTTGGTATCGGTGTACGCAGCTGTAAGTGTATAAATTCCAGGCTCACCTTGCTTATGAGACGATAGTAAAACCGACCCTTGTAACGGCAATACTCTCTTCTTATTTTTTACATCTGTAATGGCCAAAATAAAGTTGACCATTTCCACCGCCTCGTCATTAGAGAGCTGAGGATGAGCGCTCATCACGTGCTCCGTTCCCCAATTTCCCCCACCGCCTGCGATTACCTTTTTTGAAAGTATAGATACGGCATCGGTGTTATTTTTATACCGTTCAGATATTGCTGTGTACGTGGGACCTACCGATTTTTTGTCGATCGTGTGACAGGCCTTGCAATCGCTGGAAAGAATTTTTGCATAACCGGCTGGAATTGGTTCAGGTGCTTGAAGAAGTTTGGGTCTTGCGATAGCGTCGTTCGGAGCCGGCATCGTGGCGTCTTTGCTGTAGTCAAAAGTTACGGTCACTTTTTTCGCATCAATGACTCGATCTTCTTTGTCAACAACCTTCACCATATATCGAAAGGGTTTGTTGTCCCAATAGAACGATTTATTGTCCGCGGTGGCGATCTCTACAACGGGTTTGGTATTGCCAACTTTCACCAGGACGGTATCCATATCTGATGCCCCACTTTTATCGGACACCTTTAGGATGACGGGAAAAACTCCAGGTCTCTCAAAAGTAAAGGAGGGATTAGCTTCGGTAGATTTCGATTTCTCATCAAAGGTCCATTCGTAGGAAAGTACATCATCATCATCCAGGTCTTTGGAGTTGCTGCTGGCAAAGGAAACCTTCAATGGAGCCTCACCGGCGATCTCGTCAAACTGCGGTGATGCCTGCTCACTAGTGAGAAAAATTTTCGAGTGCCAAGCTGCGCCTGCTGCATCGGGAATACCAGCTTTTGCAGTAGGCGCACGGTTGCCTGTGTGATATTCGATTTTAACCAGCCGGGCATCCGTATTATCTGCGCCGTAGACTGATCCATATTCCAACATATACATGATACCGTCATTTCCAAAGGCTAGATCAATTGGTCTTCGGAAATCGCCGGCAGATGACATGAATGGTTCACTATGTGAATAATTTTCATCTTGATCAAAGCGAAGCGCCAAAACCCAATTTCGCATCCAGTCAAAAACAAATAAGGCTCCATCATAATAGGCCGGGAATTTAGTTTGTGAAGTGGATTCCCTGTTGAACGTGTAAAATTCGCCAGCCATAGCACTCCTTCCACCTTGTCCGAGTTCCGGAAATTCCTTTGAGGGAGCATAAGGATAGTAGATCATCGCTGGGGTAGCAGGCATCAGTTTGTTAAGACCTGTATTGTTCGGCGAGCTGTTTTCCGGAGCTTGCGGATTAAATTTTGGACCCGCAGTATTGGAGACAAAATTCCAATGAACGTAGGCCTCATTGTTTCCCACAAAATAAGGCCACCCATAATTGCCGGCCTTTTTAGCCTGGTTAAACTCATCATAACCGCGTGGCCCTTGAATACTATCCTTCCCAGCATCGGGTCCAATCTCACCCCAATACAAAACAGAAGTTTTTGGATTGACTGCAATGCGATAGGGGTTTCGGCATCCCATGGTATAAATCTCAGGCAAAGTCTTTTCTGTCCCTTTCGGATAGAGATTTCCTTCAGGTATCGTGTAGGTTCCATCAGGCTCTGGATGAATCCTTAAGACTTTCCCTTTTAAATCATTTGTGTTGGAGGCACTGCGCTGAGCATCCATCGGGTAAAATTCTTTTTCAGGCCGTTCGTCCAATGGCGCGTAACCGTTCGCTGGAAAAGGAGTGGAGCTATCTCCGGTAGAAAGGTAAAGATTTCCTTCTTTGTCCCATGCCAGCGAGCCGCCATGATGGGAGCCACTGTTTTCCTGGACGGGGACTTTCAATAATATCTTTTCAGAAGTCAGATCAATCGTGTTATCGACCGTAATGGTAAACCGCGAAAGCTGAAAAATTATGGGTTCACCATCTGTAGGGGGAGTGTAGTAAACATACAGATTTCGATTCTTGTCGAATTGAGGATCAAGTGTAACGCCAATAAGTCCGGTTCCGCCGCGTTTGCATACATCGAAACGATGTGCAAGGGAATTTTTTCCCGTGGTCGTATTGTAAACATATAAATTGGCTGTTCTCAACTCTGTATAAAACACAAGTCCATCGTTGGATACTGCCAACTCCATCGGGGTATTCAGATCATTCACCAAAACAGTTTTGACAAATCGGTTTTCTTCCGGAACTGCTACCGCCCGGGATTTACTATAATCCTTTTTGCCGTCACCCATCGCGTATTGAATACCACCAAGGATGTGACTGATTACGAGCGGCTCGCTAAAGCTAGAATCCTCATGACCAACAGCGGTATAAAACGAACGGCCACCGTCATATTCATGATACCATGCAATAGGATGGTGGGTGCCGTTTGTACCACCTTCGTAACTATTTTCATCCAACTGGGCCAGTACATTTATTCCCGGATAGAACGATTTGTAGCTGTACCATTCTTCCTGGCGTTCCCAGTGATCCGGCAAAGCCGCTGTGGAAGGATGATTCTTACTCGTAACATCGATGACACCCGCCCGTGTACCTGGATTGATAGGATGGCTTGAAAAGAAAGCACCCATTAGTTTGCCATACCAGGGCCACTCGTATTCTGTTGCCGCAGCAGAATGTATTCCCACAAAACCACCACCGGCCTGGACATATCGCTCGAAGGCTGCTTGTTGTTCCGCATTCAGAATATTGCCAGTAGTATTCAGAAAAATTATTGCATGGTATTTTTTAAGATCATCATCGTTGAAGATCGACGCATCCTTTGTTGTATCGACAAAAAAGTTATTCTCCACGCCGAGCTTTTGAATGGCAGCTATTCCATAGGGTATAGAGCTATGTTTCCACCCCTGAGCTTTCGTAAACACTAAAACGCCCGGTGAGCCGCCGCTGCCGGAACATCCGCCAAGCACTGTTAAAGTTGATATGAGGAAAAAATTTAATAGGCGACAGGGTTTGTTAAGGATCATAATTGGCTGGTAAAACTATGCATAATATCGATCTCCTCTGGTAATTAAAAATGGTCTCTGGACGTACGGGAAAATTTTGAAAGAATTTTTTATTCGGTGTGAAGTCGCTTTAGGATTGATGGTTTATTCTTACAGCTGCCGTACACCAAAGCCTTAGTCCGATGTGTGGTGTGTCCAAAGAAACGACGGACCTTTTAAATTAAATTTTGGAAATTCCACGAAGGATGAAAGAATAACAAGAAATTCAGGGAACAATAGAACAGTAAATGGTGGATTATAGATGTTTTTTTATGATGGTGACGATTAGCCTTCTTGGAGCCGGTCGTACGCATGGTCACCACAAAAAGGTACAGCCTAATATCCTTTGGATAACCTGTGAAGACATGAGCCCGCACTTGGGAAGCTATGGCGATCCACAGGTAAAAACACCACACCTGGATAAACTCGCATCCGAAGGTATTCGCTATACCAAGGTATTTGCAACGGCCGGCGTGTGCGCACCGAGCCGATCTGCGATTATTACAGGCATGTATCAGCAATCCATTGGAACGCAGCATATGCGAACAGCGAAACTCTCTGCAAACAAGGATGCCTATCCTCCCGGTTACGTTGGATACTCAGCGTTGGTGCCTGAAGCTGTAAAATGTTTTCCGGAATACCTTCGGGCCGCCGGTTACTACTGTAGTAATAACGTTAAGGAAGACTATCAATTTGAGGCGCCGCCGACCGTGTGGGATGAAAGTAGCAACACAGCTCACTGGAGAAACAGAAAAAATACCGAGCAACCTTTCTTTGCTGTTTTTAATTTGATGGTGACGCATGAATCACAGGTTTGGGCGCGTGCAAACGAACCGTTATTAGTAGACCCAAAAAGTGTTCAGGTTCCACCTTACTATCCGGATGTTCCTGAAGTAAGGTTGGACATTGCGCGGCACCTGTCGAATGTCATGGTAATGGATCAGCAGGCGGGCGAAATTCTAAATCAATTGGAACAAGATGGGCTTTCCGAGAACACGATTATTTTTTTCTTTTCGGATCATGGTGACGGATTACCTTTTGTGAAACGGGAAATCTATGATCGAGGTACGCGAGTGCCATTGATCGTTAAATTTGGCAAGAACTTGCAATCCCTAAATCCTTTCGGGGCAAAGAAAGGAATGGTCGATAATCAGCTCGTAAGTTTTGTAGACCTTGCGCCCACGGTGCTTTCGCTTGCGGGCGCCGCCATACCAAATCATTTGCAAGGGCAGGCATTCCTGGGATCTGCCAAAGGCACGCCACGAAAGTATGTCTTTGCGGCCCGCGACCGAATGGATTCCGAATACGACCGCGTCCGCTCAATCCGTGACAAACAGTTTTTATACCTCAGAAACTACATGCCGGAAAGGCCCTATTACCAGAATATCGGTTATCGCTTACAACAGCCGATGATGAAGGTTATTCTTAAAATGAAGGATGAGGGACAACTGAATGAGCAACAAATGTTGTGGTTCCGTCCAACTAAACCCATTGATGAACTTTACGATTGTGAGGCAGACCCATGGCAATTTAAAAATCTTGCCGACGATCCTGCTTATACGAATAAGCTGAAGGAACTCCGGCAAGCCTATGATAAGTGGATAAAAGAAGTTGGTGATTTAAGCGCCGTACCGGAGGCGCAAATGGTGAGAACCTGGTGGAATGGAAGAGACCACGCTCCAAAAACCGAAGCCCCTAAAGTCCTACATCAGGGCGCCACAATCAAATTGTCTTCTGCAACAGTTGGAGCTTCGATCGGGTACAAATTTAAAGGTAAAGATGCGTGGTCAGTATATACAGGTCCTGTAAAAACCAACGGGCAAGACTCCCTGTATGTTGTCGCACAACGAATAGGCTACGATAAAAGCGAAATGATCAGCGAGCGCCTGGGACGCAACTAGGTTGATCATTTATTCAAGTGCGGAGTTTAAGGAAGCAATAGTTCCATTTTAATGTCTGCTGTTGCGAACGGACTGTCTGTTACGGCAACGTGCACGAAACCATTATTGGTATAAAGTTGTAACGCCGCTTCAAGTTTGTGATGGGAAAACAACACAATTTTTCTTGCGCCCAGAAATCTTGCCCGTTCTAGACACCTCTCCAGTAGTAATTTGCTAATGCCTCTGCCTTGCCAGGAGGGAACGACGGTCATCTTTGCGAGTTCGTAAAGGCCGTCGTGGCCGCTGATCAACGCGGCACTTCCGATGATTTCTTCTTTGGTTCTGGCCAGAAAAATTGCCCCACCTGGTTCCAGAATGGTCTCTCTGGGCTTATTTAGTACCAGCAAATCGGCCTCCTCCGTCAGGTTATATTTGTCAAGCCATTCAAGGTTTATTTTTTTAAAAGCACTCGCATACTGGTCTTGGTATTCGATAATGTCAATCATACTATTAAACGTATCAATTTGGATGATGAAATCGCGGTTTGAATTTTAAACGTTATTCGTTCAATAAGAGTGGCTTTTGGCCTGTAAAAAATCTGATTAATGCATTAACTTTAATTGCGAGTCAAACTCACCCCTAATAAAAATAGAATGAAAGCTATCCACAACGCAATGGGCAGAAGGAATTTCATCCAAAATTCTGCAGCAATTACCAGCGGTCTAATCGGGCTCACCTTCGTAGACCACCATGCACATGCCGCGGAATTCTCCTCGGCGGATACCAGCTTATATGTAATTGGTCCGACGGAAGGTTATTCTACTCAGATCGGGACGCTGGTATCCATGTTGAACTATAACAGATCAACCATTGTAAATATGGTGAAATCCATGAGCATGAAAGATTTGGATCATTTGCACGATGCAAATTCCAATACCATTGGTGCATTGATTTTACATCTTGGGGCCACGGAAAAATTTTATCAGATCAACACGTTTGAGGGCCGCCAGGATTTTAACGATGAGGAAAAAAAGATTTGGGAATCGGCGATGTCGTTAGGAGATGAGGGTCGCCAAAATATCAAAGGAAAAGATGCTCAATATTATATTGACGCCATTACTGCTGTCAGGGAGAAAACGCTTGAGGAGTTAAAAAAGAAAGATGACAAATGGTTGTTGGCAGTTGATCCGGAATGGTCGAAGGAACGGCCCTTGAATACGTATTGGAAATGGTTCCACGTATGTGAACATGAATCCAATCACAGGGGACAAATCGCCTGGTTAAAAAGCCGGCTGCCAGGCGCTAAGCCTTCGAAGGAATAATGATGTTGGATAAATATTCTATGTTCAATAGTCAGATAGGTATTCCGTTAATACACTAAAGTAACTTCCCGAAAGTTTAAAGCCTTCGGGAGTTGATCATTGATGATTTTGTGAAACAATGAAACCTTGTCATTTGTTAAAATGGACAGATAAACTTGTCGCCTATGGAGCTGCAAATAAACAATAAGAAATATACGGTCGAAGGAATAAAAGATGAAAGCCTTTTGACCGTTTTGCGCGAATATTTAGACCTTACTGGTAGCAAATATGGATGTGGCGAAGGAGCATGTGGCGCTTGTACGGTAATCGTAGATGATAAGGCCGTGCGTTCATGTATTACCCAGGCGACCACTGTAGTGGGAAAGAAAATCACCACCATCGAAGGGCTTGAGCAGAATGGCAAGTTGGGATCCGTGCAGACGGCGTTCATCAACGCCGATGTTTTTCAATGCGCCTATTGTGCTTCTGGCATGATCATGTCAGCTGTATCGCTTCTTCAAAAGAATGCCAATCCTTCTGAACAGGAAATCATGAAGTCCATGCAAGGCAATATCTGCCGGTGCGGAACATACCCTCGTATTATCAAAGCTATTCGTGAAGCTTCTACTGTCTGATTATGGAAAATTCTAAAAAGGAAATAATAGCGCCAGACCGATACGAGTTAAAAGAAAAAAGCTCGTATCATTTTACGATGAATCGACGGTCCTTCTTTGAGGTATTGGGAAGTGGAATAGCCATTACATTTTCGCTTACGAATGCCATCGGAAAAACATTGACCGATGGGGTGCCTGAGGATCAAGTGGCAGCGTGGATCCATGTGGGAGAAAAAGGTAATGTTACGATTTATTCGGGTAAAGCGGAGGTCGGTCAAAACATTCGTACGTCGCTGGCACAGATAGTTGCCGAGGAACTTCCCGTTCCATTGGATAAAATCGACATGGTGTTAGGCGACACTGAGCTAACACCCTATGATCGCGGCACGTTTGGCAGCCGGTCAATTCCATACATGGGCCCACAGCTGAGAAAAGCGGCGGCGTCAGCGCGAGAACTTCTTATCGATATGGCAGCAACCAAATGGAATGTGGATCGGAGTACTCTCTTCATGGAAGACGGTGTTGTTAATAGCCGTTCATCGAAGCAGTCAATACAGATTGGAGACTTAACGAAAGGTCAAAAGCTCCTGAAACCGGTAAATGATACAGTTGAGGTTACGGCAGCAAAAGACTGGAAAATTTCGGGTACTTCTGTTAAGAAAGTGCGAGGCGAATCCTTTGTCACGGGCAAACACAAGTATGTGTCCGATATGAATTTGCCAGGCATGTTACACGGAAAAATTTTACGTGCGCCTGCCTATGGAGCGACACTTATTTCCGCGGATGTTAGCGCCGCTAAAAGTATGCCTGGTGTTACCGTTGTGAAAGACGGAGATTTCGTTGGTGTAATTGCTCAGCATGTAAGCACAGTGGATAAGGCGCTCAAATCTATAAAAGCAGAATGGACATTGACACCCCAGCCATCCCGTAATGAAATATTCGACTATATCAGAAAACACGCGGAAAAGAGCGGCGATGGTCAAGGCAGCGCCGGTAATGTGGAGACAGCATTTACTGCAGGCGATATTAAAATCGAAAAGAGCTTTACGGTTGATTATATCGCACATGCTCCATTGGAGCCGCGGGCGGGCGTAGCGCAATGGACAGGTAATAAGCTTACAGTCTGGACGGGAACACAACGTCCATTTGGCGTGCAAGAGGACCTTGCTGAAACATTCGGCATTCCGAAAGAAAATATTCGTGTGATCCAACCAGATACAGGATCTGGATATGGAGGCAAACATTCTGGAGAAGCAGGTATAGAAGCCGCACGTTTAGCAAAGGGAGCTGCTAAACCTGTCAAAGTCGTTTGGACGCGAGAAGAAGAATTTACCTGGGCCTACTTTCGTCCTGCTGGGGTTATTGATGTAAAAGCTTCGGCTAGCAAAGAAGGAACACTCACTTCATGGGAATTTCATAATTACAATTCCGGCGGGTCTGGAATTGAGACCCCCTATGAAGTCGCGAATAAAAAAATTCAGTTTCACCGCATGGACTCCCCGTTGCGCCAGGGCTCTTACCGGGGACTGGCTGCCACCGCGAATGTCTTTGCCCGTGAATCCATTATGAATGACCTCGCCCTTGAATTGAAATTGGATCCCCTTCAGTTCCGGTTGAAAAACTTGCAGGAGCAAAGAATGAAAGATGTACTGGAAGCAGCTGCTTCAAAATTTGGCTGGAGTTCTATCAAGCCCGTAGCAAACCATGGATTTGGAATAGGCTGTGGTGACGAAAAAGGAAGCTATGTAGCTACCTGCGCGGAAATTGCTGTCGACCCGTCGAATCAGCTTACTAAAGTCGTACGTGTGGTCGTAGCATTTGAGTGTGGCGCAATCATTAATCCGGAACACCTTAAAAATCAGATTCAGGGCGCTGTTATACAGGGTTTGGGTGGTGCGTTGTTTGAACGTGTCGATTTTAAAGATGGCAAGATTCTGAATGCATCCTTTTCAAAGTATCGTGTACCTCGTTTTGGAGATACGCCCGAACTCGATGTTGTGATGCTTGACCGGAAAGATATCCCATCATTGGGAGCGGGAGAGACCCCAATTCTCGGAATTGCGCCCGCCATCAGAAATGCAATTGTACATGCTACGGGAAAAAGAATTTATACACTGCCATTAACCGCAGATGGATTGGACGAGGGATAAATTTTATCTTTGTATCTATCGTTATCGCATCGAAACAACTTCATCGAGCAACCCAAGAGCGGTTATCGTAATCTAAAAAAAAATTATTTGAGTTGAATAAAATTCCTGTAATTGCTCAACTAATCTCTCAACTAATTTACTGAAACTATTTTCCATAAACCGAATGGCGGTCTCGGCGAAGTCATGATCCTGGATGTAATTGACCTGACAAAGACGTACGACAATGGTGTGCAAGCCGTAAAAGGCGTCTCCTTTTCAGTCAAAAGAGGCGAAGTTTTTGGGATTCTCGGGCCGAACGGCGCGGGGAAAACCACGACATTGGAAATGATTGAAGGGCTTCGGCCAATAACTTCCGGGACCGTTTTTTTGGATGGTATAAAAACAAATGAGCATCCCTATTTGGTGAGACAACGAATTGGAATTCAGCTTCAATCCTCAGCATTTTTTCAGAACCTCAGACTTACGGAATTGCTGGTGATGTTTCGTGACCTGTACGGTTCCACAACAAATCCTTTAGACCTACTTGCCGAAGTCGGGCTAACGGACAAGGCAGCCTTTCTAGTTAAAAATCTTTCCGGCGGACAAAAGCAACGGTTTTCCATTGCCACTACGTTGGTAAATCAGCCTGTCATGATTTTCCTTGATGAACCCACTACAGGTCTTGATCCCCAAGCCCGGAGAAATTTATGGGATCTGATTTCGCAGATCAAAAAAAGAGGCACCACTGTCATTCTGACCACGCACTATATGGAAGAAGCACAGTTCCTTTGCGACCGTGTTGCCATCATGGATGATGGAAAAATAGTTGCACTGGACACACCTGCGGAACTCATCAGGCAATTACTGACACGTGGATTCAAACCACACGTAGAAGTTCCGCCTGCTACACTAGAGGATGTCTTTATTGACCTGACAGGAAAAACATTACGCGATTGACATGAATCAAAAAGCCCGTTCTTTTCTTGCGTTGACAAAGGCTTCGATGAAAATGTACTACCGTAACAAAGGAGCAATTTTTTTTTCATTGCTCTTGCCGGTAGCACTGATGAGTATTTTTGGTTTCCTTTCTCAGGGAAGGGGGTCGTCTTTAAAAATAGGATTGACCAACCATTCCACTGGTGAGATTGCACAACGATTTATCGGCAACCTAAAAAAAGTTGAAGCTTTTAGGATCATGGAAACAGCGGAAGAAGAGGCGGCTACCGAACTGGGTAAAGGAAATCTCGACCTTCAAATTATAGTACCATCAAATTTTGGAATCATCGAGAATGGGAAACCGCTGGCGGCTACCCTTCAAACTCGATTTAATAAAGCTAGGCCACAGAATGGACAAATGGCTAACCTGGCGGTGATTCAAATTGTGAACGGACTTGATCATGAGTTCACAAATTCGCCGGTCATGCTTGCCGTAAAAAGCGAAGGGGTAACAACCAACAACCTGGGGTTCTTTGATTTTATTCTTCCAGGTATCCTGTCAATGACGATCATGCAACTGGGCATTTTTGGTGTTGCATTTAGTTTTGTAGCGATGAAAGCGAGTGGAGCTTTGCGAAGGATTCAGGCTACTCCCGTTCATCCCATATACTTTGTGTTCGCACAGGCGCTTGTACGGCTGGTCATTAGCCTTGCAACGACAGGGATATTGGTGGGGCTGGGAACTTATTTTTTTAACTTCCATATGGTGGGCAGCTATTTCAATTTTATTGTGGTATGCATCTATGGAATCCTGATTTTTTTGGGTGTAGGGTTTGCCATAGCAGGCTGGGCAAGAGATGAAACGCAGGTCGCGCCCGTAGCCAATCTCATTCAACTGCCTATGCTGCTTCTTTCCGGGATTTTCTTTTCACGGGACGGGTTTCCTACCTGGCTTAAAGGTATTACCGATTATTTTCCCCTTACCTATGTGAGTCATGGGCTGCGTAAAATTGCAAATGAAGGCGTGAGCCTGGCTGAAATACCAGCGGATGTCGTCGGAATGACAATCTGGTTGGTAATAGTTTATGTTATTGCAGTACGGGTTTTTCGCTGGGAATAATAGGTTTCTTAACGAGCCTTTTTTTGGGCTCTTGGATTTGGAATATCCCGGGTGAATTCAAAAATTAGCGCATTAGGAATCTGCCGTCGCCTTTTGGTCGTATATAGATTTGAAATTTAAACTATTATTGCCTGACGTCTGTTGGGATTATAACTTTAGTGCCATGAATACTTTCCTGATCGTACTTTCCCTTTCCTTTCTGTCTGGTGCTGTTTTTACGCCTGTGGCGAAGGATGTTTCGAAAGGTAAAAATCAAACAACGTTCCAGCAGCCTAAGAACCCTTATTACTCCAGGACGGATACTACTACGTTAAACGTGAAAGACGAAACGTGGAAAAAGATCCTTTCTCCGGAAGTGTATCATGTCGCACGCGAGAAGGGAACGGAACGCGCTTTTACGGGAAAGTATTGGAATGCAACAGGCATCGGAACTTACTATTGCGCAGTTTGTGGTAACAATTTGTTTCGGTCAGATGCAAAGTTTGCAAGTGATTGTGGATGGCCAAGTTTTTTTCAGGCGCAACGCAAAACAAGTGTCGTTTACAAAGAAGATCATTCTTATAACATGGAACGTATAGAAGTATTGTGCGGCCGTTGCGGTTCACATCTTGGGCACTTATTTGATGACGGTCCCGAGCCAACGGGCAAACGTTTTTGCATGAACTCAATAGTCCTTGAGTTTGTTCCTGCGAAGGGTGTAACCTTCTAGCGCAAGCGTCCCGCTTGTGCTAATGTTGGGCCAGCGTCCGCTGGCATTACAAAGCAAATCTAATTAGCAAGGAATACAAATGGGCGCGTTCAAGTTCAGCGGAGGCTGAAAATGCGGACTGACTTTCAGCGGACGCTGAAAAGACTTAGGCACAAGCGGGACGCTTGCGCCGGCAGAAGCGTGCGCTAGAGATATATTAATTCAATAGCTCCTTTCGCAATTCCGGCGTAATCACGAGCACTGCTATTAGTCCAGGCTTCGGGAATATCAACGAAGCCGGCGGCAACCGGATTAAGATGAATGTAGTCAAGCGTTTGCTCAATCATAGCGGCGGAACTTAGTTCGACGGGATGGTTATGTTGTTGCCAGAATTGGAAATCTCTATTGTTGCTGTTGTATTTACCGGCAAAATACATACGCTTAAGCATCCACCCACGGCTTTCCCTGACCTGGCGATCATCTTCTAATATTTTTCGAATATGTCTTGATGTAAATGCTTTTAAGTCCCGAATTATTCCTTCCAATGGCAACAGACTGTTAGCCCCGATGACTAAAAGGATGTGACTAGTCATGAAACAATATGCATAAACTTCAAGACCTTTGTTTTCCTGGCAATATTTGATGCTGTTAACAACCACAGCTCGATACTCATCACGAATGAAGACATCAATCCAGTCAATGACGGTGAAGGTGACAAAATAGATGCTGGATTGATTGTGGATTTTATACTTGCGACTCATAACATTAAAACAACGGGTTCACAAACGTAAGGAATAGTAAGTGTGGACCAGCCGACGAATCGGAAGAAATCAGGAAAAAATGTTTGTCCTTGATGCGCAACGTCTGTGTAACATCTCGAATACTTCAGCGGACGCTGAAAATACGCGAGCACAAGCGGGACGGTTGTCCAGTCGTGGATGAAGAATATATCGATGTGGTTCAGCGGACGCTGAAAAATGCATAAGCACAAGCGGGACGCTTGCGCTAACACTTGCTCAGGATCTCAATTGCTTTTTCCTGCTCTTTTAGATTTAAGGAAGCAAATCCAAGACGCGTCGCGTTGTAATTTTTAAATAGATTATAAAGCCTTCCATCACTCATGGTCAGGCCTTTCTTTTCCGCCTTAGCAGCCACCTGCTTTAGATCGGCATAAATGAAAGTCGTCCACACAGACATACCTCCATCGGGTACGTTAAATGTTATGCGGTCTCCCAATTTGTCTTGAAGCAAGGCACAGAAATGATCGCGACGCTCGCGGTATATTTTTAGCACTTTACGGATGTGACTGGTCATAGTTCCGTTGCGATACAATTCGGCAAGTGCTATCTCCATCAAATTGTCTCCTTGTCTGTCAATCCAACGTCTTCGGTAGGCGGCGGCATTAATAAAGTCTTCTGGCGCCACGATAAATCCCGCACGAATTGCTGGCGCAAGGGTTTTACTCAGGGTTCCAATGTAGATTACGTTCCCTTGATGGTCCAGACTCGCCATGGGTAATACAGGATTGCTTGTATAATGAAAATCGTAATCATAGTCGTCCTCGATAATAGCAAACTTGTACTTCGCGGCGAGTTCCAGCAAGCGAATGCGTCGTTCAGGCGTGAGTGTTACGGTCGTGGGATGGTGATGATGAGGAATCACGTATAGTAACCTGATTTTTTTCTTTTTACAAAGACTCTCGATCATGTTTACGTCAATTCCGAAATCGTCAACGGGGACGCGGTGAACTATCGCACCGGCTTGCTGGAAGCCAAGCGTAGCCGCAAAATAGCTTGGCTCGCCGACCACAACATGATCGCCGGGTTTGACAAGTAGTTCGGTCGCCAGGTAAATTGCCATTTGTGCACCCTTTGTAATCATAATGTTACTAGTGGTAATGGGAAGTCCACGGGTGTCACTTAAGAACGAAGTAAGGATTTCTAGCAGGTGGTCAGGACCTTTTGGATTGCCATAGTGAAAGTATTTGCGAAATGCTCTTTGCTTTCCCAAGCGGCGAAGCTCACGAAAGAAAAGCTCGGTTGGTGCTAACCGGATATCTGGAAAACCGTCGTTGATGACGAGGGCAGAGGAGGGAGAACTTGATGACGGGAATGTGATGAGTTCATCGTGCCGAAAGGTGAATCCCGCTCGCGTTGGATATCCTCTAATCATGTCGTTGCCTTGGATCTTCCTACGTTTAATTTCGGGAAGGTCTTTGGCAACAAATGTTCCCTTGCGCGGGACTATTTCAATCCATCCCTGCGCCAAGAGTTCCTCGACGGCAGCCAGCATTGTCTTTCGATGGATTTTCAGCGTTGCTGCTAACTGGCGTGATCCTGGAAGTTTTAGTCCCGGTCTTATTCTTCCCTGGCGGATGCTCAGGATCATTGCATTGGCAATCTGCAAATAGATGGGAACATCCGACGATTTGTCGATGATAATGAGTTGTTTCAGCAGATCCATGCTGGACTACTTATATTTAACGATCTATACAATTGAGATAGTCCACAAAGGTAATAGACTGATTTAATATTCCCATCAAAAGGAATGTTCGTTGTTATATCCCGCGGCTAGGGTGAACCATAAATATTCTTTTTTTTGCAACTTTCTTTTCCAATACAGTTCACATGATTGCTAATTGGATACAATTGTGGCTACGGCATTTGCTGCGATTCAAACTTTATACGTTTGTCAACATTGCCGGACTTTCGCTTGGGATTTGCGCCGTGGTGGCAATCTATATCTACGTTTTAGATGAACTAAGCTACGACATGTTTCAGGAGAAAGGTGATCGAATATATCGAGTCAATACGGTTACGCATTTTGATGGAAACGAGAATAGTTATTCTACGACAAGCGCTCCGTTGGGTGAAATTGCCAAGTCGAATATTGAAGGTCTGGATGGTGTTGTTCGAGTCTTTGGACGACAAGCTTCTTTCCAGTTAATCGATTCTAAGCGTGGGCCGGCGACAACAGATAAATTCAGAGAAGAACATTTCTTCTTGAGTGATCCATCCATTTTTAAAATTTTCTCTTTTGTTTTTATAAAGGGAAATCCGGAGTCGGCGTTAAAGGATCCGACCAGTCTTGTCATCGATCGGGACATCGCAATAAAATATTTTGGATCTGTAGAAGGCGCGATGGGAAGCGATGTCTTGTTCGAAGGCCACCGCCCGCTCACGGTCTCAGGCATAATCGAAAATTATCCTTACCAATCGCACCTGACAATCAAAATGTTGGCGCACTTTGACCACTACTACAGCGAGGAAAGGCCGGAAATACAACAGTACTTGAGAACAGACTGGCTGTACAATCCCGTCCTAACTTACGTTTTACTTAAACCAGGTAAGAATCCATTTCTCGTGGAGGCTGAATTAAATGCATTAAAGGATCGGCATGCGGACGAAAGAGTTATCAAAGGCGTGACACTAACATTACAACCTTTGCAAGATATTCACTTGCACTCCGATTTTTCACTTGCGGAAGAGGCGAACAACATGCGAGATGTTTATCTTCTATCCTCGATTGGTCTGCTCATTTTGCTTCTTGCATGTATAAACTTCATCAATCTCTCCAATGTTCATTCTTTAAAAAGAGCCAAAGAAATTGGCGTACGGAAAGTCCTGGGAGCGCAAAAGTCATCGCTTATGGTACAATTTCTAAGTGAGTCCAGCGCCTTGGTATTGGTATCGTTCTTATTCGCATTCACGCTGCTGGCAATGATTCTTCCCCTCATAAACGAAATAACAACCAAACATTTTATTATTGAAGACCTCTTCTCGGTGAATTTGATGATTGGCCTGTATTTTCTTTTTGTTGCGACGGCCTTCCTCACAGGACTATATCCTTCCTTTTACGCCACGCGTTTTCAACCTGCCGTTGTGTTGAAAGGCATACAAGGTCACCGATATACGGAGGGCGTTTTACTACGTAAGAGTTTAATTGTATTTCAATTTACTGTCTCCGGTACCTTGGTTGTGATGGGAATCATTTTTCTTCAGCAAATGGATTTTGTTAGGCACAAGCCTTTGGGTTTCCAACGAGATCATATGCTCACAATTCCACTATTTAGTGATACGCCCAATTCCATTCTTGGCGGTGGGGTAGACGGACCGTTAAGGTCGCGAATGAATACTTTTGAAAATGAGGTAATGAGAAATTCTGCCGTCGAGGCTGTCTCGCTATCATCTGCGCTGCCGGGAGGCGGAGCCGTGAACGCGTTAGTCCAGACAGAAAAGATTAAGGCCGAGGATAATGTTTTTATTGCCGCAACCGCCGTTGATTATGACTTTCTCGAAACCTACAAAATGGAGCTGCTCGCAGGAAGAAATTTTTCTAAGGCGTTTGGAACGGACCACGTACAAGCTTTCATTATTAATGAGCAAGCCGTAAAGACATTCGGGTGGGATAGTCCTGCCGCGGCTATTGGCCGGCCCATTGAACTTCTGAATAAGCAAGGCACAATCGTCGGTGTCGTAAAGGATTTTCATTTCCAAGGGCTGCAACAGCCCTTGCGTCCACTTATTCTGGAGGTGTCAGCGGGCAAATTCACCGTGTTTTCCTTGAGGCTTAATGCCAATGATATTCCTGGATCCATTCATTGGATCAAAACCAAATGGGATAAGCTATTTCCTGAAATGGTTTTTGAGTATCATTTTCTGGACGACAGGCTTGACCTTAACTATGGCCGGGAACAACGTATGGTGAACCTAATGAAATACTTTTCATTGCTGGCGATTTTTATTTCAGCCTTGGGCTTGTTCGGTCTGGCGGCATACATCAATCATTTGCGCGAAAAGGAAGTAAGCATCCGAAAAGTATTAGGGGCTCATGCTAGTGACGTTTTCTACATTCTCTCGAAAGATTTTCTAAGATTGACTGGTGTTGCCTTCTTATTGGCAATTCCCATTAGCTATATTTCTGTCCGGCACTGGCTCGATACATTTTCATACAAGGTATCGATCGGTCCGATTCCATTTGTTATGGGAGGAGCGTTGATGCTGATCACCGTATTGCTGACCATCGCTTATGAGATCATAAAATCCGTAAACTTAAATCCTGTTGAAAGATTAAGGAATGAATAAAGTCTGTTCCTTCGATTTTAGTTGAGGCAGATTTCTCCAATCGTTAGGCTTATCATTCTGGACTGTTAACAATGTTAAATGTGGACTACTAAAATAGTCCAGTAAATTCCGAGTTTTATACTCGTAACATTAATAACGTCCATATGAAATCAAGAATGAGTATTAAGAAAGAAGAGCCAAGGGTTTATAAGGCCATGATGGAAGCAGAAAATCAAATCGAAAGTTTCGGGATCGATGCCAAAATTTTAAATTTGATTCGCACGCGAGCATCTCAACTAAATGGCTGTGGATATTGCATAAACGACCATACAAAAGACGCCCGCAAAGCAGGCGAGACTGAACAACGCTTATATGCGTTGAGTGCATGGTGGGAAACGCCTTTCTTCACGGAGGAGGAACAGGTGATCCTAAAACTAACCGAAGAAATAACGCACTTGACCAGGAGTGGCGTTTCTGACGAGCTTTACAATAAAGCTTTGGCGACTTTAGGGAAACAAAAGCTTGCGCAGATTATTTTCGCAATCATCACGATTAATGGCTGGAACCGGATCGCAATCACAACGCATATGGTAGCGGATTTGGATTAGTTTGAAATTCCGGGTTCGAAGTTTGAGGTTCGAGGTAGAGACAGTTTGTAGGTTTACACAATTAATCTTTGTTAATGGATTCTTCACAAAAAGTTAAAGCAGAGCAGTTTAAAAAGCTACATCATGGATCAGAGATTTTGGTATTGCCAAACATTTGGGACCAACTTGGTGCCTTACTGCTAGAAAGCCTGGAGTATCCGGCGGTCGCTACCGCCAGCGCGTCCGTGGCATGGACAAATGGATACACGGATGGTGAACACGTTCCCTTCAATGAGGTGCTGACCCGTTTAAAAAATATCGCAGGCAGTGTCAACCTCCCGGTAACGGCTGACGTGGAAAGTGGTTATGCAAGCACTGATATCGAATTAGAAAAAAATGTCGCGAAGCTGATTAGCACCGGTATTGTCGGCATTAATTTCGAAGATCATGACAAAAAAACCGATTCCCTTTTTTCTCTCGAAGTACAATGCGGAAGAATCAAGGTCATAAGAAAGGTGGCAGAGGCGATGAACGTTCCGCTCTTCATCAACGCGCGCACGGACGTTTACCTGAGAGGAAAAGGTTTTAACACCCCAGAAGAAAAGTTGAATGAAACGTTGCGGAGAGGAAAAGCGTACGTCGATGCAGGTGCCGATGGACTGTTTCCACCGGCGATGAAGGATAAAGATGAACTGGCTAAACTTGTTTCCGCACTTTCTTGTCCCGTGAATGTGATCGCCATGCCAGGAATTCCAGATTTTAGGACCCTGAAACAGATCGGAGTGAGGCGCGTTAGCCTAGGTCCAGGTTTTTTGAAAATAGCCATTAAGGCGATGAAGCAACTTGCCCTCAAATTAAAAAATTATGAAGGTCTGGACGAGGTGATCAACAATGAGGTGTCCTCAGACGATTTAAAGAAACTCGTAGGCAAACTTCCCGAAAGTTCAAAACTTTCGAGAAGTTGATCGTTGACAAATGATCGTCCGTCGCTAACACTTTTCCGAAAGTTTACTAGTCGCGGCCATCCCCATATCCCGGTAGAACCTTGAAGGTTAGATCTGAAATATCTAATTTCAGGATACAAACATCGTTGGGGATATGCATCGCTTCGTCTTTTCCCTTATTGCCGTTACTGCCTCCACACTTTTGCTTCGCGCTCAATCAGAGGCAGATCGGCTAAAGAGTGCTCTCGCAACAGCGGCAACTGATTCATCCAAAATCGCGATTTACATATCATTGCATGATGTCCTTGCCGAAGTAGACACCACGCAATCAAAAGACTACCTGTTAAAGGCGTTAGCATTGGGTGAACGCAACCCAAATAAAACTTTTGTTTGCCGGGTCTACCTGAAGCTTTCCAAACATTTTAGGCAGCGGGGAAAATTGTCTGACGCCAAACATGCGCAAATGAAGGTGGCCCAAGCTTGCTCCGAAATTAAAATGATTGAAGCCGCATTAAACTCCGAACGAGGGATTCTAAATCAGCTAGAAGGAAAGTACGACAGTGCAGTACATTTTTTCTTGAAAGCCTTAGCGATCGATGAGTCAATGGGCAACGATGAAAAGAGTGCTAATAGTTTGAATAATATTGCCAATATCTACTGGGAGTTGGAGCGGTTCGACGATGCCCTTGATTATTATAACAGGGCGTTGTCCATATATGAAAACAGTGGAAATGAAAAAGAAACCGGTGACATCCTGGGAAATATCGGACTGATCTACCGGTCGAAAAATAATTATGAGAAGGCACTGGAATATTACAATAAGTCTTTGGCCATCGACCGGAAATATGGAAACAGGTTGAGTGAGGCCATCAATCTCCAAAATATTGCAGTGCTTTATACAAAAACGAACGACACCGATAAGGCCATGGAGTTTATGATGGCTTCCAATGCATTGTCACGCAAAATTGATGACCAGATTGGTGTTCTTTACACGGACCATGGGATAGCAACAATCTATTTTGACCGTGGTGATTACGACAAAGCTATCACAGCGTTGCAATCCGCCTTATTACTGGCACAGAAACTAAACATTAAAGAAGAAATCAAAGATCTCTATGAAAGCCTTGCACTTGCATACGAAAAGAAAAATGGTTTCAAGACGGCGCTGGAGTACCGAAAGAAATTCGAGGTGGCAAAGGATAGCCTCTCAGGAGAAAGTTTTGCCACTCGTATAAAGGAATTGGAAGTCAAATACGAATCGGAAAAGAAAGACAAACGAATTACGCTCCTTGCAAAGGAAAAGGAATTGCAAGCGACTGAATCGAAGCGACAGGCTACCCTAAAGAATGCCTTCATTATCGGGTTTTTGTTAGTTGTTTTACTAGCCAGCGTGATCACCTATAGCCTGCGACAAAGGATGAAAAGCCAGGCGCTGTTGGCGAGTAAAATGGCTGAATTAAACGACGCAACCTTTAAGCAAAGACTCGGAGAATTGGAGATGAAAGCGTTGCGCGCACAGATCAATCCGCATTTTTTGTTCAACTGTATGAACTCCATTAATCGTATGATCTTGAGTGGGGATAACGAAAACGCTTCTATCTATCTCACAAAGCTTTCAAAGTTTGTCAGGTTGATTTTGGAAAACACAGAGTCGAACCGTGTTTCCCTGGAGAGTGAATTATCTTTGGTGGAGTCGTACATTCAAATGGAGGAACTGAGATTCAAAGGTCGTATTGATTATGAGATAACAGTAGATCAATCGGTTGAAACTGATAATGCTTACTTGCCACCGATGGTACTACAACCTTTTGTTGAAAATGCGATTTGGCATGGATTAATGCACAAGGAAAAAGATCGTCCGGGGCAGATCAAAATAGGCGTTAAAGAAAATAACGAAGCCTTGATTTGCACGATCGAGGATAACGGGGTAGGGAGGATCAGGTCACAAGAGCTCCAGGACAAAAATATGTTTAAGACAAAGTCGATGGGAATAAAAATTACGGAAGATCGGCTTAAGCTTCTGACAAAGAAGCGTTGGAAAGAATTGATACGCATCGTAGATTTAAAGGATGCTTATGATACCGCTATGGGTACACGCGTCGAGATAAGTATTCCGCTCGTTTAAATTAGTCCATGATGATCAAGGCCATTCTCATCGATGATGAAGAAGACGGTCGCGAAGCTTTAAAGCTTGCCGTGGGAAAATTTTGCCCGGAAATTGAGATCATCGGTGTCTTTGGCAGTCCGGAGGAAGGAATGCTTGGCATACGCGAATATAAGCCGCAGTTGGTTTTTATTGATGTTCAAATGCCGGGAATGTCAGGATTTGATGTTTTGCAGAAATTGTCGCCCGTGTCTTTCGAAGTAATTTTTATATCAGCGTATGACAGGTACGCCATCAAGGCCATAAAATTCAGTGCCCTGGACTATTTGCTAAAACCGATCGATATCGACGAGTTGGTGCACGCCGTTCAACGTGTCAAAGATCGTGTCGGGAAGAAAGAAAACAATTATCCGGTCCAATCTGTCCTTCACAATCTGCAGTTCAGCAAGGGACAAATGCAGCGGCTGGCGGTACCTAGTTTGGATGGTGTCGATTTTCTCAGTGTCCAGGATATTATTTTTTGTAAAGCTGAGGGGAGTTACACAACCATGTTCCTTACTAATGGTGTTCAAAAGGTTGTGTCCAGAAATCTGAAAGATTTCGAAAATCTCTTATCAGAATCGGGCTTCTGCCGGGTTCATCATTCTTACCTTATCAACCTTAATCATGTCCAGAGATATGTGAGGGGTGAAGGAGGCTATGTTGTTCTTACGGATAATCACCATGTCGACATATCGCGAAGACGGAAAGAAGAATTTCTTGCCAAACTAGATCGGCCATAGGGTCGCGCACTTTTCCAATAAGCCACTTGAACTAACTTCAGCATCGATCCGTGAGCCGATTTCTTGGCTGGTACGGAGCATTTTTCGAACGGACAAAGTGCCAAATTTTATTCTGAGTAGATATTTAATTAACAGTTTAATTAAATAGTTTAATTATCTGATTTATAAGTTATTATATATAATATATTATAGTAATGATTGACACATTGGCTATGGCCAAATAATATTTGGCCTATCGTTTTTTGGTTGATTTAGAGCATTTAGGCAAAGTTTTGCGCAATGAGCGTGCTTGAGTGGTAAAGAGGTTTCACTAGAGGTTCGCATCCTTAAAGTAAACCTTAAAGGTTGTTCCGACATCCACCTGGCTCACAACTTCAACCCGCCCACCCATCGCGGCGAGTTGATTTTTCACCAGGTAAAGTCCCATGCCCTTGCCTTCTACGTGAAGATGAAATCTGCTGTATAGGGTGAACAACTTATCTTGGAATAGGTCAACATCAATACCCAGTCCATTATCGATAATATTGAGACAAATTTCCTTTCCAACTTTTTCGGACTTTATATGGATTTTTGGATTTCTATCCGGATGCCGGTACTTGATCGCATTACTCAAAAGATTGTATATAATACTATCCAAATAAGGCTTGACGGAGTGAATACTGCTGATATTGGAAAAGTCGGTGGTGATTTCCGCATGCGTGAGAGAAATTTCGTGTTGAAGGTTGCCAACGATCAGCGCCACTTCTGTCTCGAGATCAATGAGTGTAATGACTGAGTCACTGTTTTTCTTTAAGTATAATATAGTGTTGAGATCTTTCACCACAGTATCCAATTCGCGGGTGGCGTTTACAATTCTTGGGTAAATTTGCTCTCGGTCCGTTTCCTTTTGATTCGATATATCAAGCAGGTTGCCCAATCCCAAAATTCTTGCTACTGGGGCACGCAGGTTATGCGCAGCAATAAATGCGAACTGTTCAAGTTGATGGTTATATTCAACCAACTCTCTGGTACGCTTTTCAACTTCCGATTCAAGGGTTTCATTTTGTTTAGCAACCATGTCGCGTTGCGCTGAAATTTCCTCATGACTTAAAATCAACTCTTCGTTTTGAGTCGCTAATTCTTCACGCTGTTGAAATAGAATTTTATTTTTATCATTTATCTCCCTGGTTTTTTCGTCGACAGCTTCCATTAGTTCACGATTGAGTCTGGCCATATTTCGCGTGCGAAGAATAAAAACAAGGATTAGCATAGAAGCCATAAATATTCCCAAGAACAATTTAAACCACCATGTCTTCCAAAAGGGAGGAGTGATGTTAATCTTTAACTCAGCGATATTCCTGGACCAATCACCATCGTTGTTTAGTCCCCTTACTTTAAAAGTATAGGAGCCAGGGTCTAGATTGGTATACGTAGCAGCATGCAACCCGCTCAGGTTGTTCCAGTCGCGTTCAAATCCCTCGAGTCTGTAGCTATATTTCTTGTTTTCTGGGGTTGTGTAATTAAGAGATGCGAATTGAATGGAGAAAACATTTTGCTTATATGACAGCTGTAGTTTTGTTGAAGCAGAAATAGACTGTGGAATCCGCATGTCGATGTCCGCATCTTCTGAAATTGGAACAGGCTTATTAAAAATTTCAAAACCTGTAAAAAGCAGTGGATATTCAGAGCTATCAGGTTTTATGTGGCGTGGCGTAAATTCATTTAAACCACCGGTACCGGCAAAATACATTTGCCCAGTTCGACTTCTACAAGCGCCTTTTTTAAATTCCGTCGATTGCAATCCATCGCTCATGCCAAAGTTCTTAAAAACCTTGCTGTTGGGATTGAACCGTGAAACGCCGTTGTTCGTGCTAATCCAAAGATTATCATCCTCATCGATCAAGAGGCCATTGATCGAATTGTCAGGCAGCCCATCCTTCTTGTAGTAGTTTGTGAATTGATGAGTCTGTGTGTCAAAGTAGTTTAATCCAATTTCTGTCCCCACCCACAAATTACCAAGCCGATCTTCGGCCATGCAAAGTACACGGTTATTGCTGATGCTGTTGGCGCGATCAACGTGCGTAAATCGGGTGAAGTTTTTTTTGGTTTTGTTAAAACGATTCAATCCACCTGTAGAGGCGATCCACATCGTTCCTTTGGTGTCCTCCAGAAAAGAGCTTACTGTATTGCTACCCAATGTCAACGTATCTGCCAAGTCATTTCTGAAGTGTATAAAATTATCCTCCTTTTCATTATAAATGTCTACGCCTCCACTATACGTACCGATCCACATCTGATGCTCACGGTCTTTGTAAATGATCCA
>Ga0111538_10002646_pt1 | contig 25107 bp, 22 predicted proteins | sample SoiMethybrSBSTD1_FD_79669 | JGI IMG/M metagenome (GOLD analysis project Ga0111538, IMG submission 79669) | Bulk soil microbial communities from a Populus tree surrounding site in Tennessee, USA - Soil MetaG P. TD hybrid SBSTD1 (version 2)... | ecosystem: Environmental > Terrestrial > Soil >...
CACGCCACCGAACTTCGGGTCGGGCGCGGGGAGCTGCTTGCCGCTGATGGACGTGGTGGCACTGGGCGAACCCGACGTGCCGGTCACCTGTTGCGCCAGGACCGGCGTTGCGGCCAGGAGCGTGACGGCGATCAGCCCGCTCAAGAGTCTGGTGCCCATGATAGTTCCCCCTGTCGAACCTGCCGTTCGCAGACGACGGCAGAATCCGAGAGGAACTGCGTCTCCGGCAATCGGACCTTGGTCCCATGATCTATCGGCCCGAACTTGCAGCACATGAATGAAAGCCCCTTGACCCGGTTCGTGTTTCGCCCGATTCTCGCGCGCACCGATCGAAGCCCCAATCAGAGGTGACCTTGGCTGTGATGGACGCAACCGGCCTCCGCAAGGACAGCGAAGACTTCTCGGTCGTCCTGGGCGGGCCGTTGTACCAGATGGTGCGGCGAGCCCACCTGTCCGGGGATGCCCTGGAGCTCATGCGTCGCCGGATCATGTTCTTCACGCTCGTCACCTGGCTGCCCCTGCTGGTGCTGTCGGTGCTGGGCGGTCGCGCCTGGGGCGATGCGGTCCGCGTGCCCTTCCTGTTCGACATCGAGGTGCACGTAAAGTTTCTGCTGACGTTGCCCCTGCTCATCGTGGCCGAGCTGGTGGTGCACCAGCGGATGCGCCCCGTGGTCCGGCAGTTTCTCGAGCGCGATCTGATCCCGCCGGGCTCCCGGGCGCGATTCGATGCGGCCATCGCGGCCGCCTTTCGCCTGCGGAACTCGGTGGCGGCGGAAGTGGTGATCATCGTCTTCGTGTTCGGCTTCGGCCTCTTCCTCTGGCCCCGCTACGTCGCCCTGGATGTCTCCACCTGGTACGCCTTGCCCGCCGCCGATCACTGGCTGCCTCCGGCCGGCCGACAGCTGTCCGCGGCCGGCTGGTGGTTCGTGTACGTGGCCAATCCCCTGGCCCAGTTCGTCCTGTTGCGCTGGTACTTCCGGCTCTTCGTGTGGATCCGGTTCCTCTGGCACGTACGCCAGTGCGCTCTCAGCCTGGTGCCTACGCACCCGGACCGGGTGGGCGGCCTCGGATTCCTCTCCGGCACCGTGGCGGCGTTCGCACCGGTCTTGCTGGCGCACGGCACGATACTTTCCGCGGGCATCGCCAACCGGATCTTCTTCCGCGGGGCCACACTGCTGGACTTCAAGGTCGAGATCGTGATCGTCGTCGTGTTCCTCCTGATCATCGTGCTCGGGCCGCTGTTGCTGTTCCTGCCGCACCTGGCCGCGGCCCGCCGGATCGGCCTGCGCGAGTACGGCACCCTGGCCCAGCACTACGTGCGAGAGTTCGACGACAAGTGGCTACGTGGACGGGCCCCGGCCGGCGAGCCCCTCATGGGCAGCGCGGACATCCAGTCCCTGGCCGACCTGGGCAACAGCTACCAGATCGTCCGCGAGATGCGAACCATCCCGTTCACGAAGGACACGGTGGTCCAGCTCGCGGTGATCACCCTCCTGCCGGTCACTCCGCTCCTGCTTACGATGGTGTCGCTGGAGGAGCTTCTGAAGAAGCTGTTGCAAATCCTTCTATGAGAACGGCCCCCGCCCCTGGGTCGCGTCGGACGAAGGTCCTATGGCGTCCAGGCCTGGTCCTTGGGACCATCTCCCGATGATTTCAGGGAAGTCTCGAGGCTCGAGGGTCTGGCTGGCCGCCCTGGCGCTGTGCCTGGGTGCTTGCACCGTCGGCCCTGACTACCGCCGGCCGGCGGTTTCCACCCCAGCCAGCTTCCGTGGCCAACCCCCGGGTGACTCCCCGCTGTCGCTGGGGGACCTGGCCTGGTGGCGGCTCTTCGAGGACGAGGTCCTGCACCAGCTGATCCAGGAGGCGCTGTTCGAGAATTACGACCTGCGCGTGGCCGCCGCGCGAATCCTCGAGGCGCGCGCGCAGGTGACCATCACGCGATCGTTCCAGTTTCCCGAGCTCAACCACTCGGGCAGCGTCAACTACACGAACATCCAGGGTGAGCGCTCGTTCCTCCAGCCCCAGAATCAGTTCAGCGCGATCGCCAGCCTCGACCTGGCGTTCGAGATCGATTTCTGGGGCCGTTTCCGGCGATCCACCGAAGCGGCGCGCGCCGACCTGCTGGCCTCGGTGGACTCGCGGCGCTTCGTCCTCAGCACCTTGGTGACCGACGTGGCGACCGCGTACTTCAACCTCCGCTCGCTCGACAACGAGCTGGAAGTCTCCCAGCGCACGCTCGAGGCACGCCAGGAGAACCTGAAGATCGTGAAGATGCGGGAGGCGGGCGGTGTCGCCGGCATGATCGACGTCCGCCAGGCGGAGATCCTCGTGGCACAGGCCGCCGAGGCGGTGGTGGAGACCGAGCGCCAGATCGAGCAGACGGAGAATGCGATCAGCGTGCTGATCGGCCACCCTCCCGAGGCGGTGCCGCGCGGCCGCCCGCTGATGCAGCAGCTCACGCTGCCGCAGGTGCCGACCGGGGTGCCGTCGGCGCTGTTCGAGCGCCGGCCGGACATCCGTCAGGCCGAGGACCAGCTCGCGGCCGCCACCGCCCGCATCGGCGTGGCGATCTCCGATTTCTATCCCCGGGTCTTTCTGACCGGCGCCGCGGCGGGCGGCGCCTTGCACATCGACGGCTCGTGGATCGGCCCCCAGGGACTCTTCAGCATCGGCCCGTCGATCCATCTGCCGATCTTCAACATGGGTCGCACCCGGGCCGGCGTCGACTCCGCCGAGGCCAGGGCGCAGGCCGCCGTCGCGCAGTACCAGCAGACGGTCATCCAGGCGTTCCGCGAGGTCGCCGACGCGCTGGTCGAGCACCGCAAGCGCCGGGAGTTCCGCGTCTACCAGGAGGCGCTCGCCCTGGCGGCCGGTGATGCCTCGCGTCTGTCCAACATCCGCTACCGGGGCGGCGTCACCAGCTATCTGGAGGTGCTGGACAGCGAGCGCCAGTACTTCGACGCCGAGCTGGGGCTGGTGCGATCCAACCGCGACGAGCTGCTGGCGATCGTGCGCCTGTACAAGGCGCTCGGGGGCGGCTGGCAGGAAGAGCAGGAGACCCGGGCGGCGTCGTCCACCGGAGAACGGGAGAAGAAGTGATGGTCGGACTCGTCACCAGACCGCTCGCGATCTGGCTGGTCGGCCTCGGGCTACTGGTCACGACGGCCGGATGCAAGGGTGAGAAGGATGCCAAGGCCGCGACTCCGCCGCCGCCGACCGAGGTCGTGGTCGCGCCGGTCGAGCAACGCGAGGTCGCGATCGAGCGTGATTTCATCGCCCGCACCGAAGCCGTGCCGACCGTGGAAGTTCGCGCCCGCGTCGCCGGCATCCTCGAAGACGTGCTGTTCAAGGAAGGCATGGACGTGAAGAAGGGCCAGCCGCTCTTCATCATCCAGCAGGCCGAGTACAAGGCCGCGCTGGAGACCGCCCGGGCGACGCTGGCCAAGGCGCAGGCCGATCTGACGCGAGCCAAGGACGCGTCGATCGTCGATCGGGTGAAAGCCCAGCTGGCGCAGCGCCAGGCCGACCTCGAGAAGGCGCGCCAGGACGTGGCCCGCTACAAGCCCCTCGCCGAGGCGCGCGCGATCCCGCAGCAAGATATGGATACGTCCGTGGCGGCGGAGAAAGTTGCCGCGGCCGGGGTCGACGCCCAGGCGGCGGCGCTGAAGGACGCCGAGCTGGCTCAGCGCACGCAGATCCAGCTCGCGGAGGCGGCCGTCGAGTCGGCGAAGGCCTCGATCATCCAGGCGGACCTCAACCTCGGTTACACGACGATCAACGCGCCGATCGACGGCATCATCGGCAAGATCAACGTCGATCGCGGCAACCTCGTCGGCAAAGGGGAGCCGACGCTGCTCGCCACCGTGTCCAAGGTGAACCCGATCTACGTCGATTTCTCGGTCGCCGAGGCCGATTACATCCGCTTCGCGCCCCAGATCAGCCGCGATATCCGGCAAGATCGGCCGGTCGCTCCGAAGGAGCAGCTCCAGCTCTTTCTCTCCGACGACAAGCTGTTGCCCCAGAAGGGTCGAGTGGCCTTCGTGGACCGCGCGGTGGACGGAAAGACCGGCACCATCGGCATACGCGCCGAGTTTCCCAACCCCGACCAGCTGATCCGGCCGGGACAGTTCGCGCGTGTACGCGGGGTCATCGAGCGCCGCCCCAACGCCATCCTCGTGCCGCAGCTCGCCGTGCAGGAGCAGCAGGGCGCCAAGACGGTGCTGGTGGTGGAGAGCGGTGACAAGGTCGGGCTCCGGCCCATCAAGGTGGACGAGCGGGTCGGCGACTTCTACATCGTGACCGAGGGGCTCAAGGCCGGCGAGCGGGTGATCGTGGATGGGGTGCAGCGGGTGCGGCCCGGGGTGCAGGTGAAGCCTGTCACGAAACCGGCCGGGAAGTCCGGAGCGTAAGCGTGGCCGAGTTTTTCATCCGGCGGCCGATCGTCGCGATCGTCATCGCGATCCTCACGGTGCTCCTGGGCGTCTTCACGCTCACCGGGCTCAGCTTCGAGCAGTATCCGTTCCTGGCGCCCCCGATCATCCGTATCACCGCGAACTTCCCGGGAGCCTCGGCGGTCGCCGTCGAGCAGTCGGTGGCCACGCCGATCGAGCAGGAAGTCAACGGCGTCGAGTCGATGATCTTCATGCAGTCGTCCAACACGAGCGACGGCCGCATGCTCCTCGACGTCAGCTTCGCCGTCGGCGTCGACCAGGACAAGGCCAACGTTCTCACCCAGAATCGTGTCAGCACGGCCCAGGCGCGCCTGCCCCAGGAGGTCGTCGCGCAGGGCGTGACCGTCAAGAAGCAGAGCCCCAGCATCCTCATGGTCATCTCGCTCTATTCCCCGAACGGCACGTACGACGCGAACTACCTGATCAACTACTGCGGCATCAACCTGCGCGACCAGCTGCTGCGAATTCCCGGCATCGCCCAGGTCGATCTGTTCGGCGGCACCGACTACGGCATGCGCATCTGGCTCAGACCCGACAAGCTGGCCAAGCTGGGCATCACGGCCTCCGACGTGATCTCGTCCATCAAGGAGCAGAACCTCCAGGCTCCGGCCGGGCGGATCGGCGCGGCGCCCTCGCCCAAGGACCAGCAGTTCACCTACACGGTGGCGGCGCCGGGCCGCTTCGTCACGACCGACGAGTTCGAGGACATCATCATCCGTGGCACGGAAGGCGGCTCCCAGGTCCGCATCCGCGACGTGGGGCGCGCCGAGCTCGGCTCCCAGGACTACAACGCCTTCGGCCGGCTCAACAGCAAGCCGGCCGGCGCCATGGCGGTCTATCTATTGCCGGGAGCCGACCAGCTCAAGGCGGCCGAGGAGATCTACCAGACCCTGACCCGGGCCAAGGGGATCTTCCCGCCGGACATGGACTACAAGATCGTCTACGACACGACGCCCTCGGTCCAGGCTTCGATCCACGAGATCGAGAAGACCTTCGTCGAGGCGATCATCCTCGTGACCCTGGTGGTCTTCATCTTCCTGCAGAATATCCGCGCGACGTTCATCCCGCTGCTGACCGTGCCGGTGTCGCTGATCGGCACGTTCATCTTCTTCCCGCTGCTCGGCTTCTCGGTCAACACGCTGTCGATGTTCGGTCTCGTGCTCGCCATCGGCATCGTGGTGGACGACGCCATCGTCGTCGTCGAGGCGGTGATCCACCACATCGAGCACGGTCTCGACCCGCGCGCGGCGACGATCCAGGCGATGAAGGAGGTGTCGGCGCCCGTCATCGGCATCGCGCTGATCCTGTCGGCCGTGTTCATTCCCGTGGCCTTCGTGCCCGGGCTGACCGGTCGCATGTACCAGCAGTTCGCGCTCACCATCGCCATCTCGGTGCTCCTGTCGGCCTTCAGCGCGCTGTCGCTCTCCCCGGCGCTCTCGGTCTTGCTGCTCAAGCCGGCCAAGCCGATGCGCGGGCCTCTCGGCGCCTTCTTCCGCGCCTTCAATCGGGGCTTCGACTGGATCACCGGCCGCTACATCGGGATCGCGCGAATCCTCGTCCGGAAGGCCATCCTGACCATCCTGCTGGTTGGCGTGGTCATCGTGGGCGCCGGTCTCCTCGGCCGCCAGATCCCGGCCGGATTCATCCCCGAGGAAGATCAGGGACTCCTCGGCGTCAACGTGCAGTTGCCACCCGGCGCCTCGCTGGAGCGGACGGCCGCCGTGCTCACCCGCGTCGAGCAGATCGTGGCGAAGACCGAGGGCGTGGACTCCTTCGCGACGATCGGCGGGTTCGGCCTGGTCACCAACACGTTTCAGCCGAACTTCGGCACCATCCTCGTGCGCCTCAAGCCCTGGGAGGAGCGCCACGGCCCGGTCCTGAACGTGCGCGGGATCCTGGCCACCCTCGCGCGGGAGTTCGTGAACATCCCCGAGGCGATTGTCTTCGGCTTCAATATCCCGACGATCTCCGGCTTCGGCGCCTCGGCGGGTTTCAAGTTCCTCCTGCAAGATCGCAGCGGCACGCTCTCCGTCGCGGAGCTCGGTGCGCAGACCACCAAGTTCCTGGCCGCCGCGCGGCAGCGGCCGGAGCTGAGTAACCTGTTCACTTCCTTCAACCCGGACTATCCTCAGGTGAAGATCGACCTGGACCGGGACAAGGCGCGCAAGCTCGGCGTGCCGATCAACGACGTGTTTCAGGCCCTGTCGGCGGAGCTCGGCAGCGCCTACGTGAACGACTTCAACCGGTTCGGGCGGCTCTACCGCGTGTACGTCCAGGCCGAGGCCGCCTACCGGCGCCGGCCCCAGGACATCGGCGAGATCTACGTCCGGAGCCAGCGGGACAACGCGATGATCCCGCTCTCGACGCTCGTGTCGATCGGCTCCATCCCGAGCACCGAGATCACCACGCGCTTCAACCTGTTCCGCTCGGTGGAGATCAGCGGCGCGCCGGGCCGCGGCTATACGTCGGGGCAGGCCCTGGCGGCGCTCGAGGCGGTGTTCGCGGAGTCGATGCCCAAGGAGATGGGCTTCGCCTATTCCGCGCTGTCGTACCAGGAGAAGACCGCGCCGTCGCCGATGCCGACGCTCGTCCTCGCCATCGTGTTCGTGTTCCTGCTGCTGGCCGCGATGTACGAGAGCTGGCGTCTGCCGTGGGCCGTGCTGCTCGGCTCGCCGCTGGTCGCTCTCGGCGCCTTCTTCGGCGTCTGGCTCATGGGCTACGACAACAACGTCTATGTGCAGATCGGCCTGATCATGCTCATTGGCCTGGCCGCCAAGAACGCGATCCTGATCGTCGAGTTCGCCAAGGCCAAGTACGATGCCGGCCAGACGGCCGAGGAGGCGGCACTGGAGTCCGCCCGCCTGCGCTTCCGGCCGATCTTGATGACGGCCTTCGCGTTCATCCTGGGCGTTGTGCCGCTCATGCGGGCCAGCGGCGCCGGCTCGGGTGCGCAGAACGTCATGGGCACCGCGGTGTTCTGGGGCATGCTGATCGCCACGTTCCTGGGGGTGTTGATCATTCCGGGCAACTTTGCGTTCGTCGAGGGTCTGCGCTTCTCGCGCAAGAAGCCCGCCCATGCTCCGGTCCCGCCGCCGGCGGCCATTCCGCACGGCGAGCACCCGTGAACCAGCCGCCGCCGTCCTGGGACCTCACGCGGATTCTCCTGTCCGTCGTCGCGATCGGCGGATTGATCGGCGCGAGCTTCTGGGTTCTGCGCCCGTTCCTGCCCGCGGTGGTCTGGGCCACGATGGTGGTCGTGGCGACTTGGCCCGCGTTCCGCGCGATGCAGGCCCGACTGTGGGGCAGGCGAGTCCTGGCCGTGACCGTCATGACGGTGTTGATGCTGACGATTCTCGCGGCGCCGCTGACGATGACCGTGATCGCCATCGTCGAGCGCGCTGACGATGTCGTGGCGTGGTCCAGAGCGATGGCGGCGCGCGGAGTTCCCGCGCCACCGGAGTGGGTGGCCAACTTCCCCCTCGTGGGAAGGAGGATCGCGGCGGAGTGGCGGCAGCTCGCGGCGACACCGCCCGAGGATCTCGCCCGCCAGGTCACGCCGTATCTCGCCGGTGTGGTGGGCTGGGTGATCGCCCAGGCGGGAGGCCTCGGCGCGCTCCTGGTGCAGTTCCTGCTCACGGTGGCGGTCTCCGCCATGCTGTACGCGCAGGGGGAAACCGCCGCCGCCGGCTTGTTGGCCTTCGCGCGGCGGCTGGGCGGAGAGCAAGGCACTCGGGTCGTGATCCTCTCCGCCGGCGCCATCCGCGCGGTCGCGCTCGGCATCGTGGTCACGGCGCTGGTGCAGTCCGCCATCGGCGGCATCGGCCTCGCGGTGACCGGTGTTCCGCACACGCTGCTGCTGACGTCCCTCATGGTCATGCTCGGCGTCGCACAGATCGGCCCGTGGCCGGTGCTCTTTGGCGCCGTCGTCTGGTTGTACATGAGTGGTCAGACCTTCTGGGGCACGGTGATGCTCGTGTGGGCGATCCTGACGACCAGTCTCGACAACATCCTGCGACCGATCTTGATCAAGCGCGGCGCCGACCTGCCGCTCGTCCTGATCCTGGCGGGCGTGCTCGGTGGTCTGCTGGCCTTCGGTCTGGTCGGGCTCTTCGTCGGTCCGGTGATCCTGGCGGTGACGTACACGCTGCTGGTCGCCTGGGTCGACGACACGGAATCGCCGGCAGGAGTGCGGTAGCGCTTCGCACTCCAGGACGCCCTCGGCTAGAATCGCCGTGGCGACCCATGCGTGACCTGGCCCGGCGCGTTCATTCAATCCCGCTGCTTGCCCTCCTGGCGCTCGCCGCCTGCGGCCCCACGCTCACCAAGCCGCAGCGGCTCGTCCACGATGCCTACGACGTGTGCCGCGGCCAGGGGCCGACCACGAAGCTCGAGACGGTGAGCGCGGAGGGGCGCTGGTCGCTGCTCGGTCGTGAGGGCGAAGTGCAGAAGGTGAACACGTGCATGGGGCGCTACACGCGCCAGGTCATGCAGCCGACGCCCCCGGCGGAAACGGCGGTGGCCAAGGCGCCGACCGAAGCGATCCGCGTGCCCGGGACCTGGAAGGGGATGCTCCGACTGGCGTCACGCTCGGGCGAGTCGGTGCCGCCCAGTCCGGTGACCCTCCGCCTGATGAAGGACCCCACCGGCCTGCGCTGGCAGCTCGCCACCACCTACAACGGCGCCGACGCGGCCGCCACGGGAGTGGCCACGGTGACCGGCGACCGCTTGCGGCTGACCGGCACCTTCCGTCCTCCGACGGCCGCCGGCAAGCCGGCGGCGAGCGACGGCGGGCGGCCGCTCGAGGTGATCTACATGGGCCAAGTCGCGGGTGACATCCTCGACGTGACCGGGCTCACGGCCGACCAGCAGGTGCACGTCCTCTCGCTTCGTCGCGTCGGCGACTGACCCGCTGCTACCCGACCCCGCACGCTGCCGCGAAGCTGGGCGGCACCCGAAAATCCGCGTGCTTGACGCGTGTACGGCGGTCGGATCACCGTGGCATAATGAGGCGGTTTTGAGAGCCACGGACGACCGAGCGTGACGCACCCACTACCTGTCCTCCCGTCCGGTACCGTCGCTGACGGGCGCAAGCCCGCCTGGCTCAAGGTTCGTGCGCCCGGTGGTCCAAAATACATTCGGCTGCGCGGGCTGATGCGGAGTCTCAACCTGCACTCGGTCTGCGAGGAGGCGCACTGCCCGAACATCGGCGAGTGCTGGGAGGACTCCACCGCGACGTTCATGATCCTGGGCGACGTCTGCACGCGCAACTGCGGCTACTGCGCGGTGACCCACGGCGCGCCCGTCTGGGAGGACCGCGAGGAGCCGGACCGCATCGGGCGCGCCGTGGCCGAGCTGGCGCTCGAGTACGTGGTCATCACCTCGGTCAATCGTGACGACCTCGCCGACGGGGGGGCTGCTCACTGGGCGGCGACCATCCGGGCGGTGCGGCATCACGCGCCGGCGTGCCGGGTCGAGGTGCTGATTCCGGACTTCCAGGGGGCTCTGGCGTCGCTCGACCTCGTGATCGAGGCCGCGCCGGCCATCCTGAACCACAACACCGAGACGGTGCCCCGCCTCTACAAGGTTGCGCGGCACGGTGGACGCTACGCGCGGGTGCTGGACCTGTTCCGTCACGCGCGGGCCACCGCGCCCGGGCTGCCGCTGAAATCCGGGATCATCCTGGGCCTGGGCGAGGAGCGCGAGGAGCTGCTGGCCACGCTGCGCGACCTGCGTGAGGTCGGCGTGTCGATCATCACGCTGGGCCAGTACCTGCGCCCGTCCGCCGCGCACCTGCCGGTCAGCCGCTACTACCATCCCGAGGAGTTCGCCGAGCTGGCCGAGGCCGGGCGGGCGATGGGCTTCGCCCACGTCGAGGCCGGGCCGCTCGTGCGCAGCTCCTACCACGCCAAGACGCAGGCCGCGGCGGCGGGGGCCTGACCGTGCTGCCGCTCCTCATGGTGTTCGCGTTCGCGGCGGCGGTGGCGGGTGCCTTGCTCTTCATCCCCTCGCTGATCGCGCCCCGCCGGATGACGCCGGCGAAGGCCTCGCCCTTCGAGTGTGGCAAGGACCCGCTGGGGGTGACCGAGGGCCGGTTCGCCATCAAGTTTTCCACCATCGCGATCTTCTTCATCCTGATCGACATCGAACTACTCTTCATCTGGCCGTGGGCGATGCTCTACCGTCGGCTCGGCTGGTTCGGATTCGTCGAGATGCTGGTGTTCCTGAGCATCCTGATGCTCGGGTTCTTCTACATCTGGCGAAAGGGAGGCTTCGAGTGGGAGTAGGCAGCTTCTTCACCGGCAAGCTCGACGAGGCCATCGGCTGGGCCCGCAAATACTCGATCTTCCAGTACCCGTTCGTCACGGCCTGCTGCGGCATGGAGTACATGGCCACCGCGTGCTCGCACTACGACGTCGATCGGTTCGGCGCCGGCCTTCCGCGCTTTTCCCCGCGCCAGGCGGACGTGCTCTTCGTCGTCGGGACGATCTCGCACAAGATGGCGCCGGTACTCAAGCGTATCTACGACCAGATGACCGAGCCCAAGTGGGTGGTGGCCTTCGGCGTGTGCACCTGCACCGGCGGCTTCTACGACAACTACGCCACCGTGCAGGGCATCGACACGATCATCCCGGTGGACGTGTACATTCCCGGCTGCCCGCCGCGACCGGAGTCCGTGCTGGACGGGCTCATGAAGCTCCAGGAGAAGATCACCGTGCAGGCCCAGAGGTTCTAGTGCGCGGCGACGAGATCCTCCAGCGCCTGCGCGACCGCTTCGCCGGCGCCATAGTCGAGACCCACGATCACCGCGGCGATCACACCGCGGTGGTGGATCGGGCCGGCCTGGTGGACGTGCTGCGCTGGTGCCGGGACGAGCCCGAGCTGCGGTTCGACGTGCTGATGGATCTCACCGCGGTGGACTACCTCAAGTACCCCGGGCGTGAAGACGGCCCGCGCTTCGAGGTCGTCTACCATCTGTTCTCGGTCGGTCACAACCACCGGCTGCGCATCAAGGTCCGGGTCGACGAGGACGACGCGCAGGTGCCCACCGCGGTCGACCTGTGGCCGATCGCCAACTGGCTCGAGCGTGAGGTGTGGGACATGTTCGGCGTGCGCTTCGCCGGTCACCCCGATCCCCGCCGGCTCCTGATGTACGAGGAGTTCGTGGGCCACGCGCTGCGCAAGGACTACCCCATCAACCGCCGCCAGCCGTTGATCGGCCCCAAGCAGTAGCTCAGCCCATGGCCGAGACGACCACCCGGGCGTTCATGCTGGGCGAGGGGAGCGGGACTGGCAGCGGCCAGAATCTGCAGGTGGGCGTGGGCCCGGCCCATCCGGCCATGCACGGGATCATCCGCATCAACGCCGAGCTGGACGGCGAGGTCATCCGCAAGGCCGACGTCGAGATCGGCTACCTGCACCGGGCCTTCGAAAAGGACTGCGAGGTCGGCGGGTACAACAACGCCATCCCGTACACCGACCGGCTGAACTACGTCTCGCCGCTCATCAACAACTTCGCCTACGCCTCGGCCGTGGAGAAGCTGCTGGGGATCGACGTGACCGAGCGGTGCAAGTTCATCCGCACCGCGATGTCGGAGATCTCGCGGGTCTGCGACCACCTGACGTGCGTGGGCGCCTCGGCCATGGAGCTGGGGGCCTTCACGGTTTTCCTCTACATGATCAAGGCCCGCGAGTTCCTGTGGGAGCTGATCGAGGACGTGACCGGCGCCCGGCTGACGATCTCCTACGGCCGGGTGGGCGGGGTCAAGGCCGACCTTCCCGAGGGGTTCGCGCCCAAGGTCGCCGAGGCCTTCAAGCAGACGCGCGAGGTGCTCGACGAGGTCCACCGGCTGCTGACCGGCAACCGGATCTTCATGGACCGCATGGTGGGCGTCGGCCGTCTGTCGCGCGAGGAGACGCTTGGCTACGCGATCACCGGGCCGCTGCTGCGGGCCGTCGGCGTCGGCTACGACGTGCGCCGCGCGCACCCGCACTGGGCGTACGACCGCGTGGAGTTCGAGGTCCCGACCCAGAAGGACGGGGACAACTACGCCCGCTATCTCGTGCGCATGGCCGAGATGGAGCAGTCGATGCGCATCGCCGAGCAGGCGCTGGCCCAGATGCCGGGCGGTGCGATCAACGTCGACTTCGAGGGCCGGCCGATCGACCCCGCGGCCTACGTCGACCAGGGCAAGCAGGGCAAGACGGAAGGCCTGCTGCTGATGCCGATCCGCCTGTCGCCGAATCTGCAGGGACAGAACCGGCCGGAGTGGGAAGCCGTGAACACGCGCGACAAGCGCGTCATCCTGCCGCCGAAGGAGACTGCCTACGGCTCGATCGAGGGCCTGATGAACCACTTCATGCTGATCATGGAGGGCTACGGCATCCGGCCGCCGCAGGGCGAGGCGTACTTCGCCTCCGAAGGCGCCAACGGGGAGCTCGGCTTCTACGTCGTTTCCGACGGCAGCGATCGCCCGTACCGCGTGCGCTGCCGGCCGCCGTGCTTGCCGCCGGTCGCCGCGCTGCATCGGATGATCGAGGGGGAGATGATCGGCGACCTCGTCCCCACCTTCGGCTCCGTGAACATGATCGGCGGAGAGCTCGATCGATGACCGGCGGAGCCACGGGCGCCTCGAACAGGCCACCTGCGGACCGAGCCGGCCTCGCGGGCCCCGCTCCAACAGGTGCTCCCAGCTTCTCGCCGGAGCAGCTCGCCGAGGTTCGCCGGCTGCAGGGGCTCTATCCCGACAAGCGGGGTGCGCTGCTTCCGGTGCTGCACATGGCCCAGGAGACGTTTGGCTGGATCTCGCTGCCGACCGAAGAGTACGTGGCCGGCCTGTTCGAGCTCTCGCCGGCCCACGTGCACGAGGTCGTCACCTTCTACACGCTCTTCTTCCAGCAGCCCAAGGGCCGTCACGTCGTGGCCGTGTGCCACAACCTTTCCTGCTACCTGGCGGGCTCGCGGGAACTGCTGGAGCACGTGAAGGCCCAGCTCGGCGTCGAAGCCGGCGAGACCACGCCCGACGGCCGGATCACGCTGCAGTCGGTGGAGTGTCTGTGCGCGTGTGAGGCCGCGCCGATGGCGCAGGTGGACGACCGCTACGAGCTGAACCTCACGCCCGAGAAGATGGACCGCATTCTCGAGAGGCTCCGCTGATGGCCGAGAAGGTATTGATGCGGAACTTCGACCGCAACGACTCCCACACGCTGGCCGGCTATCGCGCCACCGGCGGGTACAGCGCCTGGGACACCGCGCGGGGGATCGAGCCGGCCGGCATCACCGAGATCGTGAAGAAGTCGAATCTCCGGGGCCTGGGCGGCGCGGGGTTCCCCACCGGGACCAAGTGGTCGTTCATCCCCAAGAACCACACCGGTCCGGTCTACCTCGTCATCAACGCCGACGAGGGCGAGCCGGGGACGTTCAAGGATCGCTACCTGCTCGAGCGCGATCCCCACTCCCTCATCGAGGGCATGCTGATCGCCGCCCGCGCCATCCGGTCGGCCGTCGGGTTCGTATATATCCGCGGCGAGTACGTGCAGCCGTGGCGCCGCTTCAGCGCGGCCGTGAAGGAAGCGTACGACGCCGGCCTGCTCGGCAAGGGCTTCGACATCGTCGTGCACCGCGGCGCGGGTGCGTACATATGTGGAGAAGAAACCGGACTGCTGTCCTCCCTGGAAGGCAAGAAGGGCTGGCCAAAGATCAAGCCGCCGTTCCCGGCGATCAAGGGCGCCTTCGGCGCGCCGACCATCGTCAACAACGTGGAGACGATCTGCTGTGTGCCGCCCATCATCGCGCGGGGCGCCGAGTGGTTCGCCGGTCTCGGCACCAAGACCCAGGGGGGCACCCGGATGTACTCGGTGTCCGGGCGCGTGAAGAAGCCCGCCGTCTACGAGGAGTCGGTCTCCATCACGCTGCGCCAGCTCATCGAGCGGGCCGGCGGCGTGAGCGGCAGCGGGCGGCTCAAGGCGGTGGTGCCGGGTGGCGGATCGGCCGCGATCCTGACCGCCACCGAGATCGACGTCCCCATGGACGTGGACGGGTTGAAGACGGTCGGCTCCATGATCGGCTCGGCCGGCGTGATCGTGATGGACGAGAGTGTGTCCATCCCCGAAGCGCTGTTGGTCCTGGCGCGCTTCTACGCCCACGAGTCCTGCGGCCAGTGCACGCCGTGCCGCGAATCCACCGGCTGGATCTACAAGATGGTGCATCGCATCGTCGACGGGCACGGGAAGAAGGACGATCTCGACACGATTCTCGACGTAGCCAAGCGTGGGGGCGGCACCACCATCTGCGCCTTCTACGACGGGGCGATCGGGCCGTACATCTCGTACATCGAGAAGTTCCGCTCGGAGTTTGAAGCCCTATGCCGCTAGTCACCCACGCGGAGCGCGGCATCGGCGGGCGCGGGGTGGGTGGTCCCCGGGCGCGCCTGCATGGCTCGCCTGTCGCCGTAACTCGCTCCGGACTCGGTTCGCTTCGGCCCCCCATCCCCCAGAGGGGGTTGGGTCGCGGGCCAGTTGAATCGTTGGCGGCTCGCGAACCGAGTCCTCCGCTCGAACGGCGACTACGGCTCGCCATGATGGCGCGCCCAGGGACCACCCACCCCGCGCCCGCCGATGCCGCGGTCCCCGAGAGGCCTTAGCGCATGCCGAAGCTGACGATCGACGGGAAGGAGATCGAGGTCGAGGCCGGCACGAACCTCATCGAAGCCGCACGCCGGCTCGGGATCGAAGTCCCGCACTATTGCTACCATCCCGCTCTTGCCATCGCTGGGCAGTGTCGGCTGTGCATGGTCGACCTCGAGAAGGCGCCGCGGCCCACGATCGCGTGCAACACGGTGGCGACGGATGGGATGGTGGTCCTCACTGATACGCCGAGGGTGAGGGAGACGCGGCGGTCGATGATGGAGTTTCATCTCATCAATCATCCGCTGGACTGTCCGGTGTGTGATCAGGCGGGGGAGTGTTTCCTGCAGATCTACTACATGCAGCATGGTCTTTACGATCCCAGGATGGTGGACGAGAAGGTTCACAAGCCGAAGGCGGTACCGCTGGGGCCGCACGTGATGCTCGACGCGGAGCGGTGCATTCTGTGCTCGCGCTGCGTGCGGTTCTGTGACGAGATCACCGGCACGGGCGAGCTGGGGATCTTCAACCGCGGCGATCACTCGGAGATCGGGCTCTTTCCCGGTCGCGATCTGGAAAACAACTATTCGGCCAACGTGGTCGACATCTGCCCGGTGGGCGCGCTCACCGATCGCGACTTCCGCTTCCAGGTGCGCGTGTGGTATCTCGACACCGCGAAATCGATCTGTACTGGCTGTGCGCGCGGCTGCAACATCGACGTGCACGTGAATCGTCGCCGCCCGCATCACGCCGAGGGCCGCCGGGTGGCGCGGCTCAAGCCGCGCTTCAACGCCGACGTCAACACCTGGTGGATCTGCGACGAAGGCCGCTACGGCTACGGCTGGGTCGACGCGCCCACCCGGCTGACGACGCTCCCCGACGCCACGCTGACCGCGGTGGTGGACGCGCTGCGCCGCCACTCGCCCGACGAGATCGCGGTGCTGGCGTCGCCGCAAATGGCCAACGAGGATCTGATGGCCCTGAAGCGGCTCCTCGAGCATCGCGGGATCCGCCAGGTGGCGTTCGCCGTGCCGCCGGCCGTCCCCGGCCGCGACGACGATTTCCTGCTGCGCGCCGATCGCAATCCCAACACGCGCGGCGCCGAGCTGCTCGGCCTGGGGGGCGATGCGGCGGCGGTGCTCTCGGCCGCACGGGCGGGCCGGGTTGGCTGTCTCGTGATCTTCGATCACGACCTGCTGGCCTCGGGCCTGCCGGCCGCCGACGTGTCCGCCGCGCTCGGCCGTATCGAGACGGTGATCTATGCGGGGACCAACGCCAACGCGACGAGCGCGGCCGCCCACTGGGTGCTCCCAACGGCGGCGTGGGTCGAGCGCGACGGCACCTTCACCAACTTCGAGGGGCGCGTGCAGCGCTTCCGACCGGCCGTCGAGCCGATCGGCCAGACGCGTCCGGCGTGGGACCTGCTCGGCCACATCCTGACCTCGCTCGGCGGTACGCCGGCGGGGACGCGGGCCGAGCACTGGTTCCGCGAGATTGCCCGCACGGTTCCCGCCTACACCGGCATGACGTACCAGAGCATCGGGGACGCCGGTCAGATGATCGCCGGCGCCGTCTCGGCCGGCGCACCCGTCCCGCCCGGTCGGCGCTCGCAGGTCCCGGCGTGAGCGCAGCCCTGCTCGAGGCCGGTATCGCCTTCGGACGGGTGGCCTTCATCATGGCCTTCGTCCTCAACGTCGCCGCCATCCTCGGCTGGGTCGAGCGCAAGCAGTCGGCCATCATGCAGGACCGGATCGGGGCCAACCGCGCGTCCATCTTTGGTTTTCGGGCGCTGGGTCTGTTCCACCCGCTGGCCGACACGCTGAAGATGCTGACGAAAGAGGACTTCCGTCCCGCCCGCGCCGATCGGCTGCTGTTCGAGCTGGCGCCGTTCGTGTCCGTGTTCTTCTCGCTGGTGGCGTTCGCCTCCATCCCCTTCGGCGACACGCTGACCATCGGCGACCGGGTGGTGCCGTTGCAGGCGATCACGCTCAACGTCGGCATCCTCTACGTGTTCGCCATGCTCTCGCTGGGCGTCTACGGCGTCATGATGGCGGGCTGGTCCTCGTCCAACAACTACGCGCTGCTGGGCGGTCAGCGGGCAGCGGCCCTGATGATCTCCGCCGAGATCGCCATCGGCGCGTCCATCATGGGCGTGGTGATGGTCTACGGCTCGCTGAACCTTCAAGATATCGTGCGCGGGCAGGGCACGCTGCTCATGGGCTGGCTGCCGGCCTGGGGCATCATCACCCAGCCCCTGGCCTTCGTGCTATTCCTCACCGCCGGGATCGCCGCCACCAAGCGGATCCCGTTCGACACGCCGGAAGGGGAGTCGGAGATCATCGGCTATTTCGTCGAGTACAGCGGCATGAAGTTCGGCATGTTCCTCATGACCGACATGGTGGAGACGACGGTGATCGCCGGCCTCTGCACCTCGATGTTCCTGGGCGGCTGGCAGGTGCCCTACCTCCTGGCCGATGGCTTCCATCTGCCGTGGGGGGCGTTCCTCGCCGTGCCGGCCCTCGTGGTGACGCTGCTCCAGGTCGGATCGTTCGTCACCAAGGTCGCCGTGATGATCTTCATCCTCATGCTCATCCGGTGGACGCTCCCGCGGTTCCGGTACGATCAGGCCATGCGACTGGGCTGGCTCGGCCTGTTCCCGCTCTCCGTGCTGAACATCGTGCTGACCGGCGCGCTGCTGCTGCTGTGGGGGGCGCTATGAAGCTCGGACAGCGCTTCTACCTGCGCGAGGTGGTCAGCGGGCTCGTGCTGACCGCCGGCCACTTCTTCCGCAACATGGGCAAGCACATCGCCCACGCGTTCGGCCAGAAGAGCGCCCGCGGCGCGGTGACCATCCAGTACCCGGAGGAGCGCCGGCCCTACTCGCCGCGCCTGCGCTCGCTGCACCGTCTGGTGCGGCGGGCCGACGGCTCGCCGCGCTGCGTGGCCTGCATGATGTGCGAGACGGTGTGTCCGGCGCACTGCATCTACATCGTCGCCACCGAGCACCCCAATCCCGACATCGAGAAGATGCCCGAGCGGTTCGACATCGATCTCGGCAAGTGCGTGTTCTGCGGCTACTGTGTCGAGGCCTGTCCGGAAGACGCGATCCGCATGGACACCGGCATCCTGGAGTTCTCCTCCTACAGCCGCCGCGGGATGATCTACAGCAAGGAGATGCTGCTGTCCCTCGAGCCGGTCGGCGCCGACGGGCGGCCGACCTCGCCGGTGCCCATCCCGGCCGATCGGACTCCGTGATGGAGTGGGTGTCCTTCGTGATCATCTCGCTGGTCGCGCTCGGCTCGGCGCTGGGCCTGATCCTCAAGCGCAACGCCATCCACGGGGCGCTGTTCCTGGTGACCAACCTCGGCTCGATCGCCGCGCTCTACCTGATGCTGGGCGCCGAGTTTCTCGCCGCGGCCCAGGTCATCGTCTATGCCGGCGCCATCATGGTGCTGTTCGTGTTCGCCATCATGGTGCTGATCCCCGGCAAGGAGGAGACCGGTCCCGACCCGCGCCGGGTGTGGCGCCTGCTGGCGCTGCCGGCCGGGGGCGTGCTCCTCGTCCTGCTGGCCGTCATGGCGGTCACCGGTCGCAGCCCGGCGCCGGGGCGCCTGCCGGCCGGGAGCAACGTGGAGACGATCGGGCGGCTCCTGTTCACCGACTACCTGTTCCCCTTCGAGCTGACCTCGGTGCTGCTCCTGGCCGCGATGGTGGGCGTGCTCCTGCTGGCGCGGCGGCGGGCCTGACGATCCGGTGAGCGTTCCCGAGACCTACTATCTGGCGCTCGCCGCGGCGCTCTTTTCCATCGGCGTGGTCGGTGTCATCATCCGGCGCAACCCGCTGGTGATCTTCATGTCGATCGAGCTGATGCTGAACGCCGCGAACCTGTCGTTCGTGGCCTTTGGCCACCGGCTCGGCAGCCCCGACGGCCAGGCCCTGGTCTTCTTCGTCATGGCGGTGGCGGCGGCCGAGGTGGCGGTGGGGCTGGCCATCATCGTGGCCATCTTCCGGCTGCGCCGCCGGCTCTCGGTGGACGACCTGAATCTGATGCGCTGGTAGGTTCGTGGGATAGTAGTCAGGAGGTAGGGAGACTCCATGGCCCAGAAGACAGGCACCCAGCCCAAGCCAGCGCCGGGGGCAATCGACGGCGACCTCGCCCGCCGGCTGCTCAACGACATGGTGCTGATCCGCCGGTTCGAGGAGAAGGCCGCCGAGGCCTATGCCCTCGGCAAGATCGGCGGATTTTTGCACCTCTACATCGGCGAAGAGGCCGTGGCGGTCGGCGCCACCTCGGCGATGCGACCGGACGACTACGCCGTGGCGGCCTACCGCGAGCACGGTCACTGCCTGGCCAAAGGCTCCGACCCCCGCCGGATGATGGCCGAGCTGTTCGGGCGCATCGACGGGCTCAGCAAGGGCAAGGGCGGCTCGATGCACCTGTTCGACAAGGGCGTTAACTTCCTGGGCGGTCACGCCATCGTCGGCAGCCACCTGCCGCTGGCCACCGGGGTCGCCTTCGCGGTCAAGTACCGGGGTGGCGACCAGCTCATCGCGTGCTACTTCGGCGACGGGGCGGTCCCCGAGGGCGAGTTCCACGAGTCGATGAACCTGGCCGCGCTGTGGAAGCTGCCGGTCGTCTTCATCTGCGAGAACAACCGCTACGCCATGGGCACCTCGCTGGAGCGGGCTCTGGCCGAGACCGAGATATGGAAGTTCGGGCGCGCCTACAACATGGCCTGCGAGGCGGTGGACGGCATGGACGTGCTGGCCGTGCGCGAGGTGATGGCACGGGCGGTGGCCCGGGCCCGGACCGAGCACGCGCCCACCCTCATCGAGGCCCGCACCTACCGGTTCCGCGGCCACTCCATGCGCGACCCCGCCGGCGCGGTGTACCGCACCAAGGACGAGGTCGAGAAGGAGAAGCTGCGCGACCCGATCGTGCTGTTCCGCGAGCGCGCGCTGCAGGCCGGCTGGCTGGTGGAAGACGACGTCCGCAAGATCGAGAAGGACGTCAACGACCTGGTCGACGACGCGGTGGCGTTTGCCGAGGCCTCGCCCGAGCCCCCGCTGTCCGAGCTGCTCACCGACATCTTCAAGGAGTCCTGAGATGGCGGTGATGACGTACCGGGAGGCGCTCAACCTCGCCCTGCGCGAGGAGATGACGCGCGACGATCGGGTGTTCGTCATCGGCGAGGAGGTCGGGCTCTACGAGGGCGCCTACAAGGTGACGCAGGGGCTCCTCAAAGATTTCGGGCCCAAGCGGGTGGTCGACACGCCGATCGCGGAATCCGGCTTCACCGGCGTGGGCATCGGGGCGGCCATGGTCGGGCTGCGGCCGGTGGTCGAGATGATGACGTTCAACTTCGCCCTGCTCGCCCTCGACCAGATCGTGAACTCGGCGGCCAAGATGAACTACATGTCGGGCGGCCAGTTCAACGTGCCGATCGTGATCCGCGGTCCCGGCGGGCCGGCGCACCAGCTGGCCGCGCAGCACTCGCAGTCGATGGAGGTGTACTTCTACCACGTGCCGGGGCTCAAGGTCGTCCGGCCCTCCACGCCGGAGGACGCCAAGGGATTGCTGAAGTCCGCCATCCGCGACGACAACCCGGTGATCTTCATCGAGTCCGAGACGCTCTACGCCGTCAAGGGCGAGGTGTCGGAGGATCCCGAATTCACGATCCCGCTGGGGAAGGCCGCGGTACGCCGCGAGGGCACCGACGTCACCGTCGTCGCGTACATGGGCATGATGTACCGCGCGCTGGAGGCGGCCGAGGAGCTGGCCAAGGACGGTATCTCGATCGAGATCGTCGATCCGCGCACGCTGCAGCCGCTCGACTCGGGGACGATCCTCGAGTCGGTACGCAAGACCCATCGCGCCGTGGTGGTGGAGGCGGGGGCCGGCTTCGCCGGCATGGGCTCCGAGCTCTCGGCCGTCATCACCGAGCAGGCCTTCGACGATCTCGACGCGCCGGTGGAACGGGTGACCGGCGTGCCGGCCCCGATGCCGTACGCGCGCAATCTCGAGAAGGCCAAGACGCCCTCGAAGGAGCGCATCATCGAAGCCGTGCGCCGCGTCTGCTACGCCAACGGCAACGGGAAGAGCTGAGATGGCCGTCTCCAAGGTGCTCATGCCCAAGCTCTCCGAGGCCATGGAGAGCGGCAAGATCATCAAGTGGCTCAAGAAGGAAGGCGACCGCGTCCAGTCCGGCGACATCCTGGCCGAGGTCGAGACCGACAAGGCCGACGTCGAGATGGAGGCGTTCGGCAGCGGCGTGCTCCGCAAAATCTTACAGGGGGCCGGCAGCACCGTGCCCGTGGGCTCGCTCATCGGCGTCATCGCCGAGCCCGACGAGGACATCGCCGCGGTGGCGAGCCAGGCGGGCGCCCCAGCGGCGCCGGCGGCCTCAGCGGCACCGGCCACTCCGGCCCCCGCGGCCGCGGCGGCAATGTCGAGCCGTCCCGCCGCGGTCCCGCCACAGCCCCGCCGCGAGGATCCCGCCGCGCGCACGCCGTCACCGGCGAGCGCACCGACCGCGCCGACGCGAACGGCGCCGGCCGCCGCGGCTCCGGCGACCGCCCTGCGCCCCGCCGCCGCCGCCAGCCCGGCGCCCGGTGACGGCGGCCGGTTGAAGGCCTCCCCGCTCGCACGGAAGATCGCCGCGCAGTCGGGGGTCGATCTCCACGTGGTCCACGGCAGCGGCCCCGGCGGCCGCATCGTTCGCCGTGACGTCGAGGCGGCCTCGGCCGCGCCGGCCGTGCGGCCGGTGGCCGCCCCGGTGGCGCCCGGCGTGGAGTTCGAGGATCGGCCGCTGTCGCAGATCCGCGCCATCATCGCCAAGCGCATGCCGCTGAGCAAGGCGCCGGTCCCGCACTTCTACGTCTCGTCCGAGGTCGCGATGGATCGCGGGTGGAGCCTGCGCGAGGAGCTCAACGCCCTCGAGGGGCAGCCCAAAATCTCGGTCAACGACCTGGTGCTGCGCGCCTGCGCGCTGGCGCTGCTGCAGCATCCGGGCGTCAACGCGTCCTTTCAGGGCGAGTCGATCCGGGTGTTCTATCGTGCTCACATCGGCATCGCGGTGGCGCTGGAGGACGGGCTCATCACGCCGGTGCTGCGCGACGTCCAGGCCAAGTCGCTTGGGCAGATCGCCGCCGAGGCGCGCGATCTCGCCGAGCGCGCCCGCCAGCGCAAGCTGCGCGCGCCGGAGATGTCCGGCGCCACCTTCTCCATCTCCAACCTCGGCATGTTCGACGTCACCGAGTTCTCGGCCATCATCAACCCGCCGGAGGGCGCCATCCTGGCCGTCGGCGCGGTGCGCAAGGTTCCGGTGGTCACTGCCGACGGGCTCGGCGTGGGACGGCGGATGATGCTGACGCTGTCCTGCGACCACCGCGTGATGGACGGCGCCATGGGCGCCCGCTTCCTCCAGGACGTGAAGCGACTCCTGGAGGAGCCGCTGCGCCTGATGGTCTGATGGCGCCGAGACTCGTCTGATGACCAGGACGTTCGACGTCGTCGTGGTGGGGTCGGGCCCGGGTGGCTACGTCTCGGCCATTCGCTGCGCGCAGCTCGGTCTCGGCGTCGCCGTCGTCGAGGACGATCGGCCGGGCGGCGTGTGCCTGAACTGGGGCTGCATTCCCACCAAGGCGCTGCTGCGCAACGCCGAGGTCCTCAACCTGGTGCAGCACGCCTCCGACTTCGGCATCACGGTGGGCGAGGTTCGCGCCGACTACGCGCAGGCCGTGCAGCGCAGCCGCGCGGTGGCCGACCGGATGGCCAAGGGCGTGGAGTTCCTGTTCCGGAAGAACAAGGTGACGCTCGTCCCCGGGACCGGCACGCTCAAGAACGCCCGGACTGTAGAAGTAAAGGGCGGGGCCGGGACCGAGACGCTGGAGGCCGGGCGCGCGGTGATCCTGGCCACGGGCTCGAAGCCCCGCTCGCTGCCCGGTGTCAGCATCGACGAGAAGCTCGTCATCTCGTCCAACGGCGCCGTCCGCAACGAGAGCCGGCCCGCGTCGATCGTGGTCATCGGAGCCGGCGCGGTCGGCGTGGAATTCGCCGACGTCTACGCCGCCTACGGCGCGCAAGTCACCCTGCTGGAGGCGTTGCCCCGCGTGCTGCCGATCGAGGACGAGGACGCCGGCGCCCTGATCACGCGCCTGTTCGGTCGCCGTGGCATCACGATCAAGACCGGTGTCAAGGTCTCGGCCGTCAAGCCGGGTGGCCCGGGCGCGATCGTCGAGACCGATGGAGGGCGGTTCGAAGCCCAGCAGGTGCTCATGGCGGTCGGCCGCGCGGCACGGACCGACGGCATCGGGCTCGAGGCGGCCGGCGTGCAGATGGAGCGCGGCTTCGTGAAGATCTCGCCCACGATGGAAACGACGGCCAAGGGTGTCTACGCGATCGGCGACATGGCCGGCGCGCCGCTGCTGGCGCACAAGGCGATGGCCGAGGGCGTGGTGGCCGCCGAGGCCATCGCCGGCCAGCACCCCCGCCCGATCGACTACGGCAACGTGCCCTCGTGCACCTACTGCCGGCCGCAGGTCGCCTCGATCGGCGCCAGCGAGGCCAAGACCAAGGAAAACGGTCGCGAGGTGACGGTCGGCAAGTTCCCGTTCACCGCCAGCGGCAAGGCGGTGGCGATGGGCGAGACCGACGGCTTCGTGAAGGTCGTCGCCGACAAGGCGACCGGTGAGATCCTCGGCGTGCACATCGTCGGGCCGGAGGCGACGGAGATCATCCACGAGTTCGCGGTGGGACGGACCCTCGAAGCCACCCTCGAGGAGATCATGCATACGATCCACGCGCATCCTACGCTCTCCGAAGCCGCGCTCGAAGCCACCCTGGCGGCGCTGGGCCAGGCCATCCACATCTGAGCAGGCGCCTTCACGCATGTCCTTCCCACTGACGGCCGAGCAGGAAGCGCTACGCGCGCGGGCCCGCGAGCTGGCCGACCGCGTCTTCGCCGAGCGCGCCGCCCGCTGGGACGCTCGCGAGGAATACCCGTGGGACAACGTGAAGGACCTGGTGGCGGCCGGCTTCATGGGCATGACGGTGCCGGCCGGGCAGGGCGGGGGCGAGCGACCGCTGCTCGACGTGGTGCTCGTCATCGAGGAGATCGCGCGAGCGTGCGGCATCACGGGGCGGATCGTCGTCGAAGGTAACCTCGGCACGGTGGGCGCGCTGATCGCGTACGGCACCGAGGCGCAGAAGCGCCGCTACTTCCCGTGGGTGCTGGAGGGCGAGAAGCCGGCCATCGCGATCTCCGAGCCCGCCGCCGGCTCGGCGGCTACCGACATGACCACGCACGCGGACGAGACACCGACCGGCTTTCGCCTGAGCGGCCACAAGTGCTGGATCACCGGCGCCGGGACGTCGCGGTTGTATCTCGTCTATGCACGCTTCGGCGGGCGGGCGGGCGCCGACGGCATCGGCGGGATCTTCGTCGAGCGCGACACGCCGGGCTTTCGCATCGGCCGCCGCGAGCTGATGATGGGACTTCGCGGCATCCCCGAGGGCGAGCTGCACTTCGAGGGCTGCGAGGTGCCACGCGAGAACCTGCTCGTCGGTCCCGGCGACGGTTTCAAGCGCCTGATGAACGCCTACAACGGCCAGCGCCTGGGCGCGGCCACCGTGGCGCTGGGGATCGCGCAGGGCGCGTACGAGCACGCGCTGGCCTACGCGGCGGAGCGCCGCCAGTTCGGACGGGCCATCGGCGAGTTCCAGGGCATCCGCTGGAAGCTGGCCGACATGGCGATCAAGCTCGATGCGGCGCGCTTGCTGATCCATCGCGCCGCGGTGCGCGCCGGGCGGGGGTTCCCCGACGCGCTGGATGCCGCCAAGGCCAAGACCTTCGCGGCCGAGACCGCGCAGGAGATCACCAGCCAGGCGCTGCAGATCCACGGCGCCGCCGGCTACGGCCGCACGCTGCCGCTCGAGCGCATGATGCGCGACGCGCGCATGTTCGCCATCGGCGGCGGCACGCTGGAGATGATGCGCAACCTCATCGCCGACCGCCTCCTGCCTACTCGTTCG
>Ga0111538_10002647_pt1 | contig 25103 bp, 23 predicted proteins | sample SoiMethybrSBSTD1_FD_79669 | JGI IMG/M metagenome (GOLD analysis project Ga0111538, IMG submission 79669) | Bulk soil microbial communities from a Populus tree surrounding site in Tennessee, USA - Soil MetaG P. TD hybrid SBSTD1 (version 2)... | ecosystem: Environmental > Terrestrial > Soil >...
CCAGCCCATTCGGCCGGCGGATCCGCGCTCGAATATGAGCGGCTCGTCGAGCAGCATGCGCTAGCCCTGCATCGAGCGCGGCTGGCGCCGCGCCTCCGAGAGGAGGTCGGTCAGGCGCTCGATTTCGGCCTCGCCGTGCGTCTCCGTGACGCAGACCAGGAGCGTATCGGGCAGCTCCGGATACCAGCGCTCGAGCGGGAAGCCGGGCACGACCCCGCGCGCCGCCCCGAGTTCGAAGCGCGCCCCGGCGTCCGGAACCCGGACCACGAACTCGTTGAAGAACGGCCCGCCCAGCACGCGGGCGACGCCGCGTGCCTCGAGCCGCGCCAGGGCGCCGCAGGCGCCGCGCCTGTTCACCTCCGCGAGCCGCCGGAGGCCGTTCCGCCCGAGGAGCGAGAGGTAGACGGTGACCGCGAGCGCGCACAGACCCTGGTTGGTGCAGATGTTCGACGTCGCGCGCTCGCGCCGGATGTGCTGCTCGCGCGTGGCGAGCGTCAGGACGAAGCCGCGGCGCCCCTGCCCGTCGACGGTCTCGCCGACGATGCGGCCGGGCATGCTCCGCAGATGCTGCTCGCGGGTGGCAAGGAGCCCCACCCCGGGGCCGCCGTACGCAATCGGCAAACCGAGGCTCTGGCCTTCTGCCACCGCGATGTCCGCGCCACACGAGCCCGGCGAGCGCACGAGCGCGAGGGCGAGCGGCTCGCTGGTGGCCGTGATCGTCAGCGCGCCGGCCTCGCGCGCGAGCGCGGCCGCGCCCGGGACGTCGTCGATGACGCCGAAGACGTTCGGGTAGCCGAGGACGACACACAGCGTATCGGCGCCCAGGCCGGCGCGCAGAGCCGTCAGGTCGATACGCCCATCGGCCGCGAACGGCACCTCGCGGATGTCGATGCCGTCGAGGCCGCGCGTGTACGTCGCGAGAGTCTCGCGATACTGCGGATGCAGCGAGCGCGCGACGAGCACCGTACGCCGTCCGGGAAGGAGCCGGCGCGCCATCAGCACGGCCTCCGCCGCGGCCGACGCGCCGTCGTACATGCTGGCGTTCGCGACGTCGAGGCCCAGGAGCATCGCCGAGAAGGTCTGGAACTCGAAGATCGCCTGCAGCGTCCCCTGGCTGACCTCGGGCTGGTACGGCGTGTACGCGGTCGCGAACTCGGAGCGCAGCAGGATCTGGTCGACGACGGTGGGCACCCAGTGTGCGTACGCGCCGGCGCCGAGGAACGAGGTGGCACCGGCCGCCGTGTTGCGGGACGCGAGCCCCTCGAGATGGGCGCGGAGCTCCGGCTCGGTCATGCCGGGCGAGCGGTCCTGGGCGGCGCGCTCGCGCAGGCGGGCGGGAACCTGGCGAAACAGGTCGTCGATGGAGTCTACTCCGATCGCCGCCAGCATCGCGGCGACGTCGGCCGGCGTATGCGGGCTGTATCCGCTCACTTCGCCTGTTCGCTCGCGACGAGCGCCTGATAGGCCTTCGCGTCGAGCAGCGCGCCGGCCTCGTCGGGGCGCGCGAGCGCGATGCGGAGCATCCAGCCGCCGCCGTACGGATCGGCGTTCACCTGCTCCGGTTTCTCGCGCAGCGTCTCGTTCACCGCCACCACGCGGCCGCTCACCGGGGCGAACAGGTCCGAGACCGTCTTGTTGGATTCGACCACGCCGAACGCCTGCCCCTGGGTGAGCGTCGCGCCGGCGGCGGGCAGCTCGACGAAGACGACGTCGCCGAGCGAGTCCTGGGCGAAGTCGGTGATGCCGATGACGCCCTCCTGGCCCTCGAGCCGCAACCACTCGTGCTCCTTCGTGTAGCGGAGCGTGTCCGGGAAATTCATCGTGCCTGCTCCTGACGCACCCGGCGGTAGAAGGGGCGGTTCACGATCCGGCCGGGAACGCGCCGGCCGCGGATTTCGACGGCGATCGGTGTGTCGGGTGCGCTCACACCGCTCGTCACATAGCCGAGCCCGATGAAGCTTCCGAGCGTCGGAGACCGCATCCCGCTCGTGACCGTGCCGACGGCCGTGCCGTCGTGCCAGATCGGATGGCCGTGGCGGGGCACGGCAGGCTCGCTCAGCTCGAAGGCGACGAGCCGCCGCGGCGGCCCGCTCTCCGCCTGCGCCGCGAGTGGCGCCCGCCCGACGAAGTCGCCCTTCCGGAGCTTCACCACCCAGGCGAGCCCCGCCTCGAGTGGAGTGGTCTCGGCGTCCATGTCGCTCCCATGGAGCGGCAGGCCCGCCTCGAGCCGGAGTGTATCGCGCGCGCCGAGACCGGCGGGAAGCCCCCGGCGCCGCCGCAGCGCCTCGAGCACGGCGTCCCAGACGGTCCGCGCATCGTCGGTGTCGAGCAGCACCTCGAAGCCGTCCTCGCCCGTGTATCCGGTGCGGGAAACCCAGGCGAGCCGGCCCGCCACGGCCGTCTCGATCGCGGCGAACGGGCGCAGCGCCGCGAGCGGCGCGGGCGTGAGCGTCCGGAGCACCACCTCCGAGTCCGGTCCCTGCAGGGCGAGGAGCGCGAGCTCGTCGCTGCGATCGGCGACCCCGGCACGTCCGCGGTTCTGCTCCGTGATCCACGCGACGTCGACGGCGGTGTTGGCGGCGTTCACGATCAGCACGTAGCGCTCGGCGCCGGTGCGCAGGACGACGAGGTCGTCGATCACCCCTCCCCGCTCGTTGCACAGGACCGAGTACTGGGCATCGCCGATGCGAAGCTTCGCGACGTCGTTGGCGGTGAGGTGCTGGCAGACCTCGGCGGCCCGGGCGCCCTGGAGCTCGACCTCGCCCATGTGGCTCACGTCGAAGAGACCGCAGCGCTCCCGCACCGCCTGGTGCTCCTCGGCGGCGCCCGAGTACGACAACGGCATGTCCCAGCCGCCGAACTCGATGAGCTTCGCGCCGAGCGCGACGTGCGCGTCGTAGAGTGGCGTCCGCCGCGCCATGCTACGCCGCCCGCGCCCCGGCGGCGCGTTCGGCCGCGGCCACGGTGTTCGCGAGCAGCATCGCGACGGTCATCGGGCCGACGCCGCCGGGCACGGGCGTGATGAACGCGGCCCGCGCGGCCGCGGGCGCGAACTCGACGTCGCCGCAGAGCTTCCCGTCGGCGCCGCGGTTGATGCCGACGTCGATCACCACGGCTCCCGGCCGGATCCACGCGCCGCGGACGAGCCCGGCCTGCCCCGTCGCCGCCACGACGACGTCGGCGCGCCCCACCTCCTCGGCGAGGTCGCGCGTGCGCGAGTGGCAGATCGTCACCGTCGCGTGGCGCTCGAGGAGCATGAGGGCGACGGGCTTCCCCACGAGCACGCTCCGCCCGACGACCGCCGCGTGCCGCCCCGTGAGGACGATGCCGGTCTCGTCGATGAGCCGCATCACGCCGAGCGGCGTACAGGGGCGTGCCCCCGGCTGTCCGGCCATGAGGAGGCCCTGGTTCACGGGGTGGAGGCCGTCCACGTCCTTCTCCGGCGGCAGCGCCTGGATGACCGCCTGCGCATCGAGATGGGACGGCAGCGGCAGCTGCACGAGAATGCCGTGTACGTCGGCGCGCCGGCCGAGGTCGCGCACGAGCCCGAGCAGCTCGGACTGCGTCGCCGTCGCCGCGAGCCGGTGTCCGTGCGAGCGGATGCCGACCTCGCCGCACGCGCGCTCTTTGTTCCCGACGTACACGCGCGAGGCCGGGTCGTCGCCGACGAGGACCGTCGCCAGCCCCGGCTCGAGACCGGCGCCCTTCAGGCGCGCGACGCGATCCTGGACCTCGCGTCGCACCGCCGCCGCCACCGCCTTGCCGTCGAGCGTCTGTCCCACGAGTGTCTCGGAGGGTCGCAATCTATAGAACGGATGGCGGGCGAGGCAAGCTGTGATGTCGCGCGTGTGATAAGATGCGCGCATGATCATCGGCGTCCCGCGTGAGGTGAAGGACGAGGAGAGCCGCGTCGCGCTGACGCCGAGCGGAGTCGGCGCGTTCGTCGCGCATGGCCACTCGGTGGTGGTCGAGCACGGTGCCGGCGACGGGTCGAGCCTGCGCGACGCGCTCTACCGCGACGCAGGTGCGACGCTCACGGACGCGGCGGGTGTGTGGTCGCGGGCGGATCTCGTCCTCAAGGTGAAGGAGCCGATCGCCTCCGAGTACCCGAAGCTGCGGCCGGGGCTCACGCTCTTCACGTACCTGCACCTCGCCGCCAATCCCGAGCTGACGAAGCGGCTCCTCGCGCAGCCGGTGCGCGCACTGGCGTACGAGACGCTGCAGCTCGCGGACGGATCGCTGCCACTCCTCGCGCCGATGAGCGAGATCGCCGGACGGCTCGCCACCCAGGTGGGCGCCTGGTGCCTCGAGGCGCAGAACGGCGGCCGCGGCGTGCTCCTCTCGGGCGCCTCCGGCGTCCGGCCCGCGAAGGTTGTCATCGTCGGCGCCGGCATCGCCGGGAGCAACGCCTGCAAGGTGGCCGTCGGCGTGGGGGCATACGTCTCCATCCTCGACGTCGATCCCGGAAAGCTGCGCTACGTGCACGACATCCTCGGCGGCCACGTCACCACCGTCATGTCGAACCGCGCCAACCTGGAGGAGGAGATCACGAGCGCCGACCTGGTGATCGGCGCGGTGCTCATCCCCGGCGCGAAGGCGCCGCGGCTCATCACCCGCGATCTCGTCGCCGCGATGCGGCCCGGCGCCGCGCTCGTCGATCTCTCGATCGACCAGGGCGGCTGTGCCGAGACCTCACGGCCGACGACACACGCGAATCCCATCTATCGCGAGGCGGACGTCGTGCACTACGCGGTGACGAACATGCCCGGCATCGTGCCGCACACCTCCACGCTCGCGCTCACCAACGCCACGCTCTCGTACGCGCTCGAGCTCGCCGACCACGGCCTCGCGAAGGCGATCCATCGCAGCGAGGCGCTACGGAAGGCCTGCAACGTGATCGACGGCCAGGTGACGCACCCGGGCGTCGCCGACGCGATGGGCCTGCCGTACGTCCCGCCCGAGACCGTGACGTAGCCGGGCCTCAGAGGACGGCCGCGAGCTCGGGCAGTGTCCGGATCGTGTACTCGGCGGGACGGGCGCCGGCCGGCGGGCCCTCGCCGCGCGCGTCGATCCACGCCGCGTCGACGCCGGCCGCGTGCGCCGCGGCCACGTCCTCCGCGAACGTGTCGCCGACGAAGAGCGTCTCGTCGGCGGCGACGCCGATCGCATCGAGGCCGACGCGCACCAACGCCGGATGCGGCTTCCGGAGCCCGAGCGCCTCCGACACGACCAGCGTTTCCACCTGCGGTAGGATGCCGTGGCGGACGAGGATCTCGTACGCCGTCGCGGTATCGTCGAAGTTGCTGACGACGCCGATGCGGTAGCGCGCGCGGAGCGCGGCCAGCAGAGCGGCGTGCGACTCGGGGAAGACCGTCGCCTCGGCGATCGCGCCCATGTGGGCGCGCGACAGGTGGACCGCGGCCTCGTCCCGGACGCCGTCCTCGCAGCCCACGCGCTCGAGGGCGCGCCGGAACCGCTCGCGCGAGGGCAGCTCGACGAGCGCGTCGCGGCGCGCGCGGGCCATCTCGTCGCTCACGCTGACGATCGATTCGAGGAAGGCCTCGCGCGTGACGCCGGGCGCCCAGCGCGCGAGCAGGCTCCCGAGGTTCGCGACCGTCGTGCGGACGCGGCGCTCGCCGATCTCCATCTCCGGCAGGCGATCGCGATCGAATACGATGAGCGTGCCGAAGAGGTCGAAGAGGACGCCGCGATACGGACGGGGCATGACGGGCCTGCTACTGGCGGAGCGCGGTTGCCGCGGCGCCGAGGCTCGTGGCCGCCGCGAGCATGGCGACCAGGTTCAGCGCGACCGCGGTGCGGTGCACGCGCGCGAAGTCGTCGCGGATCTCTTCGCTGGCGGCCGGGCTCCGGAGCGCCGCGCGGAGCCGTCGTGCCTCCGGGTGGACGGCGGCGCCCGCCCACCCGGCGCTGGCGACGGCGACGACCAGCGCGAGGACCGCGAGGGTCCAGGCGCGGGGTCGCTCGGAGCGCGTGCGCAGGAACAGCCCCGCCGCGACCGCGGCGACGCCGAGGCTCACGCCCGTCGCGTAGTATCGCGGAAAGATCGCCCCGACGACGTCGCCCGCCTGCGAAGCGTCCAGCACCACGAACACCGTCGGCGCCACGACGAAGGAGAGGAACGCCATCATCCCGATCCAGCTGCCGAGCGTCGCCAGGAAGACGAAGCGGATGGCGGTGATCACTGCAGGTACGGCGTCCTGCTCGGCCCCGGCAGCGGCTGGCGGCCGGCGAATCCCTCCTCGGTGCGATGCCAGAACGCCACCTCCGGCTCGCCCGACTGCCAGCACAGGTAGATGATCTCGCCGTCCCGCTCCGTCGGGAAGTCCACCAGCCCGAGCTTCACGTCCTTCAGATGCGCGCCGCTCGCCTCGATCTCGCGCACGATCCCGTCGAGCTCCTCGATGAGCGCCCGTGCCGCCGGACGCCGGCGCACCAGCTCCTCCGCCGTCAGGTCGGCCACCGCGACGCCGGTCTCCGACGCGAGACCGGTCATCTCCTCCTGTAACTGCAGGGCGCCACGCTGCAGCCGCGCGACCAGCGACTCCAGGCGCGGCACGAATGCGTTGGCCTCTTCCAGACGAAAGAGCTTGTCGGGCCGCACGCGTCGGCATGCTAGCGGCTTCCTCCCACGCTGTCGAGGTAGAATACCCGCGCGTGAATGAATGATTCACCCCTTGTGCCTCTCCGGACCCTGCGTTACAGGGCGAAACTAGGGGAGGCTCAGCGGATGTCGGACGACGATCCCACGCCCGAAGGACCGGTCGCGAGCGACCCGGAGGCGGCGCAGCGCTTCTTCGGCTTCGACGAGGACATCAGCGGCGTCGCCGTTCCCGCCGAGCTCCCCGTGCTCCCGCTCCGTGGCGTCGTCATCTTCCCCTCCGCGATCGTGCCGCTGCTGATCTCGCGCGGCGCGTCGCTCAAGCTCGTGGAGGACGCGCTCGCGGGCGACCGCATGCTCGCCCTCATGGCGCAGAAGAACCCCGAGGACGAGAGTCCAGAGCCCGCCGCGCTCTACAGCCGCGGCACCGCGGGGCGCATCCTCAAGATGCTCAAGTATCCCGACGGGAGCGTGCGCATCCTCGTCCAGGGGCTGCGCCGGGTGGAGATCGTCGACTACACGCAGCGCGAGCCGTATCTGCGCGCCAAGGTCCGGGTGCTGCAGGACCTCGTCGAGACGAGCAAGGACCTCGAGGCGGTCCAGGCGCACATGGTGAACCAGTTCGCCAAGTTCGTCTCCATGATCCCGTACCTGCCCGACGAGCTGCAGGTCGTGGTCATGAACATCAAGGACCCGGCCAAGGTCGCCGACCTGATCGCCTCGAACCTCAACGTGTCGCTGGAGGAGAAGCAGGATCTGCTCGCGACGCTGGACGTCAGGGCGCGGCTGGAGAAGCTCTCCTCCATCCTGAACCGCGAGATCGAGCTCCTGGAGCTGGGGCACCGCATCCAGTCGCAGGTGCAGTCCGAGCTCAGCAAGAACCAGAAGGAGTTCTACCTCCGCCAGCAGCTGAAGGCGATCCAGCGCGAGCTGGGCGAGGGCGACGGCAAGGGGGCGGAGATCGACGAGCTCCGCAAGCGCGTCGAGGAGGCGAACATGCCGCCCGAGGCGCGGAAGGCGGCCGATCACGAGCTCGACCGGCTGCGCATGATCCCGCCCGAGTCGGCCGAGCACACGGTCGTGCGGACGTATCTCGAGTGGCTCGTGAGCCTCCCGTGGGCGGTGTCGACGCAGGACAACCTCGACCTCGTGCACGCCCGGCAGGTGCTCGACGAGGATCACTTCGACCTCGACCGCATCAAGGACCGCATCCTCGAGTACCTCGCCGTGCGCCGGCTCCGGAAGGACCCGAAGGGGCCGATCCTCTGCTTCGTCGGCCCGCCCGGCGTCGGCAAGACCTCGCTCGGGCGCTCGATCGCCCGCGCCATGGGGCGGAAGTTCGTCCGCCTCTCGCTCGGCGGCATCCGCGACGAGGCCGAGATCCGCGGACATCGCCGGACGTACATCGGCGCGCTCCCCGGCCGCATCATCCAGAACCTCAAGCACGCGGGCTCGAACAACCCGCTCTTCATCCTCGACGAGATCGACAAGCTCGGGATGGACTTCCGCGGCGACCCCGCCTCCGCGCTGCTCGAGGTGCTCGACCCCGAGCAGAACTTCTCCTTCCAGGACCACTACCTCGACGTGCCGTTCGACCTGCAGCGTGTGATGTTCATCACCACCGCGAACGTGATCGACACGATCCCGCCGCCGCTCCGCGACCGCATGGAGGTGATCGAGCTCGCCGGCTACACCGAGGAGGACAAGCTCGAGATCGCGCGCCGGCATCTGATTCCGAAGCAGCTCGAGGAGAACGGCCTCACGCCGGAGAACCTGCGCTTCACCGACGACGCGCTCGTCGCGATCATCCGCTCCTACACGCGCGAGGCCGGCCTCCGAAATCTCGAGCGCGAGATCGGCCGCGTGTGCCGGAAGGTCGCCCGGGCGATCACCGAAGGCCGCACCGACCCGGTCACGTGCACCGTCGAGTCGGTGCACGAATACCTCGGCCCCGAGCGCTTCTTCTCGGAGCTGGCGGAGCGGACGGAGCAGGCCGGCGTCGCCGTCGGCCTCGCCTGGACCCCGAACGGCGGCGATATCCTCTTCGTGGAATCGACGCGCATGGCCGGGAAGAAGAGCCTCACGCTGACGGGGTCGCTCGGCGACGTCATGAAGGAGTCCGCGCAGGCGGCGCTCAGCTATCTCCGCTCGAAGGCCGATCGCCTCGGCATCGCCCCCGACTTCTACGAGACCAGCGACCTGCACGTGCACGTGCCGGCGGGCGCCATCCCGAAGGACGGGCCGTCGGCCGGGGTCACGATCGCGACGTCGCTGGCGTCGCTTCTCACCGGACGCCCGGTGCGCGGCCACGTGGCGATGACGGGAGAGATCACGCTCCGTGGCCGCGTGATGCCCGTGGGCGGCATCAAGGAGAAGGTCCTCGCCGCCAAGCGTGCGGGCATCGAGACGATCATTCTCCCTCGGCGGAACGAGAAGGACCTGGAGGAGGTCCCGGAGGCGGTCCGCGGCGCGCTCAGCTTCGTCTTCGTCGACTCGATGGACGACGTCATCGAGCACGCCCTCGAGCCGCGCGGCGGCGCGCGGGAGCCGCGGGCGGCGAACGCCTAGCGCCGGCGGGCGCGCCAACGGCCGCCCGGGCGTCCCGTCATGCCGGAGCTGCGGAAGGATCCCACGGTCGGGCGCTGGGTGATCATCGCCACCGAGCGTGTGCGCCGGCCGGTGGACCTGGCCGTGCCTGCCGCGCCCCGTCGCGGCGGGCCCTGCCCCTTCTGCGCCGGGCACGAGAAGGAGACACCGCCCGAGGTGCTCGCCTATCGCGCGCCGGCGACCGCCGAGCAGGACGCGCCGGGCTGGCGCGTGCGCGTCGTGCCAAACAAGTTCCCCGCCCTGCGCGTCGAGGGCGAGCTCGGCCGGCGGGGGGACGGCGTCTACGACGTGATGAGCGGCATCGGCGCGCACGAGGTGGTCGTCGAGTCCCCGGACCACGACATCGCGCTCGCGGCGCTCCCGGTCGAGGGCGTCGAGGACGTCGTGCGCGCCTGGCGCGATCGCATCGTCGACCTGCGGCGTGACGGGCGGCTCCGCTCCGCGATCGTGTTCAAGAATCACGGCGCGCGCGCGGGCGCGAGCCTCGAGCACCCGCACTCACAGATCATCGCGACGCCGATCGTGCCCTTGGCGATCGCCGACGAGCTGCACCAGGCGCGCGCGTATTTCGACTACCGCGAGCGGTGCCTCTACTGCGACATCGTCTACCAGGAGACCACCGAACGAGTGCGCGTGGTGGCGGAGAACGCCGAGGCCGTCGCCTTCGCGCCCTACGCGCCCCGCTTCCCGTTCGAGACGTGGATCCTGCCGCGGCGCCACGCGGCGGCGTTCGACCAGGCGACGGACGCCGAGCTGTCCGCGCTGGCGGCGCTGCTCCGCGACGTGCTCGGCCGGCTCGACCGCGTCGTCGCCGATCCCCCCTTCAACATGATCCTCCACACCGCACCGTTCGGCGGCGAGTCGAGCCCATCGTATCACTGGCACGTCGAGATCGTGCCGACCCTCACGACCGCCGCCGGTTTCGAGGTGGGCACCGGCTTCCACATCAACCCGATGCCGCCCGAGGAGGCTGCAAGGCTCTTGCGCGAGGTTTAGATCCCGCGGGGGCCCGTGCGGTGCTCGTGAGCGACCTGCGGTCGCTCACTGCGCTCCTCCGATACCCCCGGACCCCGTCGCTCGGGCTCGGCAAAGCCGAGCCCTGCTCCTTACAGACCGCGCTCGATCACACGGAGCAGCTCGGCGGCGTCGTGGACGATGCGCTCGGGGCCCGCGGCGACGAGTGCCTCGGGTGAGAGTCCCCAGGCGACGCCGCAGAAGGCGACGTCGCCGGCGCGGGCCGTCGCGAGGTCGATGCTGGAGTCGCCGACGAGGAGCGTGCGCTCGCGGGATGTCTTGCTGAGCGCACGGAGCGCGTCCAGGCCCGCCGGGTCGGGCTTTCGGACCGGCAGCGAGTCGCCGCCGATCACGCCGATCAGGCGCGGCGTGAGCCCGAGGCCATCGAGGATGCTCAGGGTGAGGCCGAACGGCTTGTTGGTCAACACCGAGAGCGCCACGCCGCGCGCAGCGGCCGCGTCCAGCACGTCCACCAGGCCAGGGTACGGGACGGTCGCGTCGAGGAGGTGCGCGCCGTAGTAGTCCATGAAGAGCGCGACGCCCTCGTCCACCCGCGCTCGTCGATCCGGTCCGAGGGCGCGTTCGACGAGCACCCGCGCGCCCTCGCCCACGTAACCGTAGAGCGTCTGGGGAGCGAGCTCGCGGATCCCCATCGTCCGCAGCACGTGGTTCACGGACGCGGCGAGGTCGGCCCGGGAATCGATCAGCGTGCCGTCGAGGTCGAACGCGACGTGATCGAACCGCGCCGCGGCGGCGGCACTCACTGCGTCGTCAGGCGGAGAACGACGAGCCGCACCCGCAGGTCTGGGTGGCCTTGGGGTTCGAGAACTTGAACCCGCCGCCGTTCAGGCTGCTCACGAAGTCGATCTGCGTCCCCTCGAGGTACTGCGCGCTGGTCGCATCGACCAACACCGAAAGGCCGTCGAAATGCCCTTCGAGGTCCCCGTCCTGCCGTTGACGATCGAACGAGAGCTGATAGCTGAAGCCAGAGCAGCCGCCCCCGACCACGGAGACACGCAACCCATGCTCGGCCGACAGCCCCTCCGACTCGCGGACCCGCTTGGCGGCCGTGACGGCGCTCGGCGTGAGCGTCACCGGCACGGTCGTCGGAGCCACCGTTTCCTCTGCCATGCCGGCACGATAGAGACGGGTCGGCTCCGAGTCAACGTGGCCGCCGCCGGCACTCCCTCCGGCCCTGCAAAGCTTGCTGGATCATCGATTCGTGCGGCCGTGCCAGAGGACCTCTGGCGTATCTGCACAGGGGGCGCAGGATAACGTGGCACATCGGTTGCACTTTCGAGCCAGTTCAGGGCCAGCCTGAAATGGCATCCTCACCCCGCCCGCACCCCGGGGCACATCGTCTGGCGCCCCTCGAGTCCCTCTCTCGCACGGAGAGGATCATTGCGTTCTGCCGTGTGCTCCTGGCCACGGCGACGCTCGCCGTCATCATCGCGGATCCTCGACAGCCGTCGTTCCGCGCCGACCTCGCGTACGCGTTGCTCGCCGCCTACATCGTGTACAGCGGCGTCGTCTTCTTCCTGGTTCGCAAGGATTACCTGCGGAACGTGCGGAATGCCGACGTCCTCGCGACCGCGTCCGATATCGTCTGGGTGACCATCCTCACGCGCTTCACGGAGGCCGGTCCCGGCCCGTTCTTCCTCCTGCACGTGTTCGTCATCTCGAGTGTCAGCGTGCGCTGGGGGCTCAGGGCGACGATGGCCGTGACGCTGCTGCTGTCGGTGCTGTATCCGAGCATGCTCCTGGTCGTCCATCTCGGGACGGTCAGCGCCGGCGACGACCCGGTCTTCCGCCGGGCCTATCTCCTGCGCCCGCTGTACCTGATCATTTTGGCCTATCTGATCGGCTATCTCGGCGAGCACGAGCGGCGCTCGCGCCGCAAGCTCGGCTTCATGCTGGATCTTCCCCAGGCGATCCGGCTCCGGCCAGCGGCGCGGGGTCTCGCGCGGCTGATGCGGGACACGCTCGCGCATTTCGAGTCGCAGCACGGGATACTGGTCCTGCGTGACCCCGAGACGGATCGCTACTTCCGCTGGGACGTCGCCCGCCGTGGCCGGCGCACCCGCATCGGCCTCCGCATCAGCGAGAGCAATCCCCTTCCGCTAGGGCTCTCGCCGCCCACGTGGGGCGTCCTCGCCAACGACCTCCGTCCAGCCACCGGCGTGGCGCTCAGCTACGACATGCGCAGCGACCGCGTGAAGCGGACCAAGCTGCCGCCCACCCTGGCGCTGCCGGGGTCGGCCCAGAACATCCTGGTCGCGCCGATCATCATCGGCGACCAGCTCCGCGGCCATGCGCTGGCGATCCGCGAGGTGCGGCGCAAGTTCACGCGCGACGACCTCGAGTTCCTGCTCCTCATCGTCGGGCAGGCGGCGGCCGGTTTCGAGAACGTGCGCCTGCAGGAGAAGGCCGAGGAGATGGCGGTGCTCGAGGAGCGGGCCCGGATCGCCCGCGACCTGCACGACGGGTTCATCCAGTCTCTGGCGGGCATCGACCTCCGCATCGAGGCCTGTAAAATGCTCCTGCAGCGTGATCCGCGCCGGGTTCGACGCGAGCTCGAGGAGCTCCACCAGGCGGTCGATCACGGGTATCGCGACGTGCGGCACTATCTCAACGTCCTCCGCAACGCCGGGCGCCCGGCGAGCGACCTGTGGTCGACGCTGGACAAGCTGGCGCAGGAGTTCTCGAAGCGCGAGGGGCTCCGGGTCCATCTCGTACGCCCCTCGACGGATCCCGGCCTTTCCACCACCATGGGCTTCGAGCTGGCCCAGATCGTCCGCGAGGCCCTGCGAAACGCGGTCCGGCACGGGGGCGCGACGCAGGCGATCGTGAAGCTGGGGACCCGCTCCTCGCACCTCTATCTGGTGGTACGTGACAACGGCTCGGGTTTCGGGAAAGAGAATGGTCGCGTCGACGACGACGGGTTCCTCGAGCAGGGGGCCGCGCCGTGGTCGATACGCGAACGTACGACGGCGCTGGGTGGGCGCCTCAGCGTGATCTCCCACCCCGGCCGCGGCGTCGAGGTATCCATCGCCATCCCGGTGGACGGCGCGAGCGACCGGTACGGAGCCGATCGGAGGATGTACGCATGATGAGCCTGACCAAGCCGAAGCGCCGGATCGTGATCGTCGACGACCATACCCTGTTCCGCGAGGGCCTGCGCACCATCCTGGAGATGGAGGAGGACATCGAGGTCGTCGCCGACGCCGAGAGCGCCGAGGACATCGTCGAGCTGGTCTGGCAGACGCGGCCGGACGTCCTCCTGCTCGACATCCGCATGCCCCAGGGCAGCGGCCTCGACGCCGTGCCGGCCGTGCTCCGCATCAGCCCGGGGACGCAGGTGCTGGTCCTCACGGCGAGCGACGAGAAGGAGGAGCACGTCCGGGCCTTCAAGCTCGGCGCAAAGGGCGTGGTGCTGAAGGATTCGGCCCGCCAGACGCTCATGCAGGCGATCCACACCGTCAGCACGGGACAGGTGTGGGTGGACCCGCGGATGACCGGCGCGCTCGTCGAGGAGCTGTCGCATCTCGGCTCGGACCCGGGGGGCTTCGGCGCCCGCGACGAGAACGGCCTCACGGAGCGTGAGCTCGAGATCGTCCGCCTCGTCGCCTCGGGCTACAAGAACAAAGAGGTCGGGCATCAGCTGACGATCAGCGAGCGCACGGTGAAGACTCACCTCACCAACATCTTCCAGAAGCTCGGGGTTCGGGACCGCGTCGGGCTGGTGATGTACGCGCTGAAGCATGGGCTGACGCCGCAGACCTGATCTCGCATCCGCAGCCCGGCCGCCGAGTAGAGATCTGCGGCGGGCCCTCGCCCAGGGTGACGGTGATCGCGCCGCAGCGGTCCGTTCGCAGCACGCAGGCTCCCGCGGCGCGATACCGGGCCTCGACGTCTGCGGCGGGAAGCCGGTAGCGGTTGTCTGCGCCGACCGACATCACGGCGACGTGCGGGTGGACGGCGGCAACGAAGGCCTGTCCGCTCGACGTCCGGCTGCCGTGGTGCGGGACCTTCAGAATGCTGCTCGCGAGCGCGCCCGGCGCGCGCAGGAGCCGGCCCTCGGCGGCCGCCTCGATGTCGCCGGTGAGGAGCGCCGCGCCGCCCTCGGCCTCCAGGCGCAGCGTCAGCGAGGAGTCGTTCAGCGAGAGCCCGAGGGTATCGTCGGGGTTGAGGACCTGGACGCCACGCGCGAAGTCCGGCAGCCGGGCGCCGGCGGAGAGGATGCGGGCCCGCGCGCCGCTGGCGGCGATCTGGCGTTCGAGCCGCCGCCAGCTCCGCCCGCTCCCGGGCACGCCCGTCCACCAGAACTCGCGCGGCCGGTGGCGGCGGAGCAACGAGGCCAGGCCGCCGGCGTGGTCGGGGTGCGCGTGCGTCATGACCAACGCGTCGGGTCGGAGGATGCCGCGCTGCAGGAGAAACGGGGACACGATCGCGTCCCCGGTGTCGAACTCGCCCGCCGGGAAGCCGCCCGCGTCGACCACGAGGGTGTGCCCGCCGGGAAGCTCGACGACTGCGGCGTCGCCCTGCCCCACGTCGAGGAAGGTCACGCGGAGCGACCGCGGCCCGAGCGCATGCGCCCGCCAGGCTGCCACGTCGGCGAGCAGGCCGGCGATCGCGAGTACCATGACGGTGCGGCGCGCGACCCCGCGGCACAGAAGGCCGCTGAGGAGCAGGTAGAGGAGGACGAGCTCGACGGGCGTCGGCATCGGGACGCCGACCGATGCGCCCGGGAGCGCGGCGAAGGCCGTCACCGCGGCGACGCCGACGCGGAGGAGCAGTCCGGCGAGGACGAAGCTCGCCGCGGCCAACCCCGTCGAGACCGGCTCGAGGACCGCGCCCGAGAGCCCCAGCAGGACGACGGCCGATCCGAAGATCGGCACGACTACCGGATTGGCGGCGACGCCGACGAGCGACACCTGGCCGAAGTGGAACGCCGTCAGCGGCGCCGTGCCGACGAGCGCGAAGGGCGACGCCGCCAGCGCATCGCGCCAGGTCGTCGCTCGCCGTTCGGCGGCCGCGAGGTGGCGCGCGCCGAGGCAGATTGCCGCCACCGATACGAAGGACAGCTGCGCGCCGACGTCGAGCACGCCCGCCGGGAAGCCGAGCGCCAGGACGAGCGCCGCGACGACGAGCGACCGGAGCGGGTCGACGGGGCGGCCGAGGAGCTGGCCGGCGGTGGCGGCCACGACCATCAGCGCGGCGCGCAGAACCGGAATGCCGAGTCCCGAGAGCACGGCATAGACGGCGACCGGACCCAGCGCCCCGGCCGTGGCCAGCGGCACGACCGGCAGCGCGAGCAGGAGGCGCTCGCTCCGGCCGAGGAGGTGGCGGATGATCGCGAACGCGCCGGCGGCGACCAGGGCGACGTGGAGGCCCGAGACCGAGAGCACGTGCACCACCCCGGCGCGTGTGAATGCCTCGCGGAGGTCGGTGCGGATGCCGCCCTGATCGCCGAGGACGAGCGCCTGCAGCACGGCCGCGCTCGGCGGCGGCACGCGCGCCGCGATCAGCGCGGCAACGCGGGCCCGCCAGCCTTCCAGACGAAGGCGCCACCCGTGCCGCCGCGCCGGGAGGCGACGGACGGCAGCCGGCTCCCAGACGAAAGCGGTGACGTACACGCCGCGCCGGGCGAGATGGCCGACGTAGTCGAAGCGGCCGGGATTCTCGAAATTGCGCGGCAGGCGGAGCGTGGTGGCGGCGCGCAGGCGATCGCCGTAGCGCCAGCGGCGGCCGGGGCGCCGAATCGCCAGGCGTACGCGCCCGCGCGTACGCTGCACGACGCCGTCATGCGAGAGCTCCTCGGCTTCGACGACGAGGATCGTCTGTCGGCGCCGGTGCTCGGGTGGCTCCACGACCCTGCCGACGAGGGTCGTCTGGAGGGGCAGCTCGGCGAGCGCCACGTGATCCGGCGGCAGCGACGGATAGAGCGCCGCCCGGCTGCGCGCCGCCCCGAGCGCGAATGCGCCGAGGGCGGCGGCGAGCAGCAACGCCGCCGGTCGCGGGCCGGAACGGCGGCCGGCGACGAGGAGCGCGCCGAGCGCCAGCGCGGCGATGCCGCCGTACGGCGGCTCCCGGACCGCAACCGTCAGCTGGCCCGCCACGAGTGCCAGCGTCACGACCGGCAGACCGACCCCACGGTACATGTCGTCTCCTGGGGCGGGTCGGACCGGACGGGTGACTACGTTCTCGCGAGCTGCTCCTTGATGCGGACGGCGAGCGTCTGGGTGATGCCGGGCACGGTGGCCAGCTCTTCGGCGCTGGCCTCACCGATGCGACGCACGCTGCCGAAACGGCGGAGGAGCGCGCGGCGCTTGCGCGGCCCGACGCCGGCGACGCCGTCGAGGGGCGAGGTGAGCCGCGACTTGTCGCGGAGCCGGCGATGATACGTGTTCGCGAAGCGATGCGCCTCGTCGCGGACGCGCTGCAGGAGAAAGAGCGCGTTCGAATTCGACTTGAGGATCACGGGGTTTCGGCGTCCGGGCAGGAAGACGCGCTCCGGACGGCGTAGGATCTCCGGCGCCGTCGGGTCGCGCTCGACGCGCTCCTTGGCCAGCCCGACGACGTCGAGGCCAGTGACGCCGAGGTCCGAGAGCGCGGCCAGCGCCGCCCCGAGCTGTCCCATGCCGCCGTCGACCACGAGAAGATCGGGGATCATCACTCCTTCGCCCGTCGTCCGGAAGCGCCGGCGGAGCACCTCCGCCACCGCGGCGAAGTCGTCGGTGCCGACGACGCTGCGGATCTTGTAGAGGCGATAGCCGCTCTTCTGCGGCTCGCCGTCCTCGAAGGCGACGATCGCCCCGACGTTCGCGCTGCCCTGGAACGTCGCGATGTCGAGACATTCGATGCGGCGCGGGGCATTCGCGAGGCGGAGCTTCGCGCGGAGCTCCCCGGCCGCGAGCGACGCCTGCTTGCGGGCGTCGCGGCGCTCCGCGAAGCTCTGACGCGCGTTCTCGCGGGCCATCTCGACGAGCCGGGCCTTGTCGCCACGCTGCGGCACCAGGAGCTGCACCCGCTTCCCGCGCATCTCGCTCAGGTACTCCGCGCGCACGGCGGCGTCCGAGACGGCCTCGGGGAGGAGGATCTCGTCGGGCGCGTCGTGCGTCGTGGCCTGATAGAACTGCGTCAGGACCGCCTCGAGCACCTCGGAGTCCGGGAACTCCCAGCCGTCGAAGCTGTACGTGCGGTTCCCGACGAGCTTCCCGCCGCGCACGAAGAGCACCTGCACCTCGACGGCGCTGCCCTCGCGGTAGAGTCCGAGCACGTCCTGGTCGATGCCCCAGTGCTCGCTCACCTGCTGGCGCTCCTGGGTCTTGGCGATGGCGGCAACCTGGTCGCGGAGGCGCGCGGCCTCCTCGTAGCGCTCGTCGGCGGCCGCCTCGTCCATCCGGCGCTTCAGTGCCGTCGCGACGTCGCGGCTCCGTCCCTCGAGCAGGAGCATCGCCTCGCGCAGGTGTTCGCCGTAGGCCTCGCGATCCACCGGCAGGACGCACGGGCCGAGGCAGCGCTTGATCTGGTATTCGATGCAGGGCCGGCTCCGGTTCCGGAACACCGGGTCGCTGCACGTCCGGAGCGGGAATATCTTGCGTATCGCGTCCAGCGTGTCGCGCACGGCCGACGCGCTGGCGAACGGGCCGAAGTAGCGGCTGCCGTCCTTCACGATCCGTCTGGTGACCAACACGCGAGGCCAGGGATCCTGCACCGTCACCTTGACGCTGACGTAGCTCTTGTCGTCCTTCAACCGGATGTTGTAGCGCGGCCGGTACTGCTTGATCAGGTTGTTCTCGAGGATGAGCGCTTCCTTGTCGCTCGCCGTGACCAGCGTCTCGAAATCGGCGAGCCGGTCGACCAGGAAGCGCACCTGGCTGCGCTCGTCCCCGCCCCGGAGATACGTGCGGACGCGCGAGCGGAGATTCGCCGCCTTGCCGACGTAGATCACCTTCCCCTGCCTGTCCTTCAGCAGGTACACCCCCGGGCGCGCCGGCACGGCGGCGAAGCGGTCGTCCAGCGGACGCGGCGCGGGCGGCGACACCTCGACCGGTGTCTCGTCGTCGGGTCTCACGGTGAGCATCGATTATACGGAGGGCGGCGCGCGACGCCCACCATGGGAACGCGCCGCCGAGGCAGTCAACACCGCGGAGCGGAAGACCCGCGGCGGAGTGTCCTCAGGCCTCCTCGGCCGGCGCGACCCCGAGGGCGCGCATCTCGAGGCTGCGGATCTGGTCGCGGATCTGCGCGGCGCGCTCGAACTCGAGCTGCTTGGCGGCTTCGCGCATCTCCCGCCGCAGGTCGGCGACCCGGCCCGCGATCAGCGCCGGCGGGAGGGCGTCTTCGTCCCCCTCCCCGTCGCCCACCGGGATGGTGAGGTAGTCCGCTTCGCAGATGGCGGCGAGCGGATCGGCGATCGCCTTCTGCACCGTCTGCGGCGTGATGCCGTGCACGCGGTTGTACTCCTGCTGCACGAGGCGGCGGCGGTTCGTCTCGTCGATGGCCCTGCGCATCGAATCCGTCACGGCGTCGGCGTACATGATGACCGTGCCGTTGACGTTCCGTGCCGCGCGGCCGATCGTCTGTACGAGGGAGCGTTCGGAGCGGAGGTACCCTTCCTTGTCGGCATCGAGGATCGCGACCAGCGAGACCTCCGGCAGATCGAGCCCCTCGCGCAGGAGGTTGATGCCCACCAGGACGTCGAACTCGCCACGGCGGAGGTCGCGGATGATGTCGACGCGCTCGATCGTCTCGATGTCGGAGTGGATGTAGCGCACCTTGATGCCCACGTCCTGCAGGTAGTCGGTCAGGTCCTCGGCCATCTTCTTCGTGAGCGTCGTGACGAGGACGCGTTCCGAGGCGGCGACGCGTTTGCGAATCTCCTCGAGCAGGTCGTCCACCTGGTGACGGGCCGAGCGCACGACGATCTCGGGGTCCGTGAGACCGGTCGGGCGGATGAGCTGCTCGACGATGCGTCCCCCGGCCTGCTGGCGCTCCCAGTCGCCGGGGGTGGCGGACACGTGCACTGCCTGCGGCACGCGGGCGAGGAATTCCTGGAAGTTGAGCGGCCGGTTGTCGAGGGCCGAGGGCAGGCGGAAGCCGAAAGCGACCAGCGTCTCCTTCCGCGAGCGGTCACCGCGATACATGCCGCCGATCTGCGGTACGGTGACGTGGCTCTCGTCGATCACGAGGAGGTACTCCTCGGGGAAGTAGTCGATGAGCGTGTACGGCGGCTCCCCGGGCTCACGGCCGTCCAGGTGGCGGGAGTAGTTCTCGATGCCGGGGCAGAAGCCCATCTCCGCGAGGAGCTCGAGGTCGTAACGGGTCCGCTGCTCGAGGCGCTGCGCCTCGAGCAGCTTGTGCTCGCGGCGGAGCACGGCGACCCGCTCGTCCAGCTCGGCCCGGATGCTCACCACGGCGCGCTTCATCACGTCGTCCCCGGCGACGTAGTGGCTCGCGGGGTAGATCGCCACCCGCTCGAGTCGCCGGAGGACGCGGCCGCGCAGCGGGTCGATCTCGGAGATGGTCTCGACGGTATCGCCGAACAGCTCCACGCGGATGGCCTTGGCCTCCTCGTACGATGGGAAGATCTCGACGACGTCGCCGCGCACGCGGAAGGTACCGCGATGGAAGTCGTAGTCGTTCCGCTGGTACTGCATGTCGACGAGCTTCCGCAGCATGGCGTCGCGCTCGACGGTGCCGTTGCGATCGAGGAACACTAGCATGTCGAAGTAGCTCGCCGGGTTCCCGAGCCCGTAGATGCAGGAGACGCTCGCGACCACGAGGACGTCGTTCCGTTCGAGCAGGGCCTTCGTGGATGCGTGGCGCATCTTGTCGATCTCGTCGTTGATCGACGCGTCCTTCTCGATGTACGTGTCGGTCGACGGGACGTAGGCCTCGGGCTGGTAGTAGTCGTAGTAGCTCACGAAGTAGCGGACGGCGTTGTCGGGGAAGAGCGTCCGGAACTCGGCGTAGAGCTGCGCCGCGAGGGTCTTGTTCGGCGCGATGACGAGCGTCGGTCGGTTCAGCCTCTCGACGACGTGCGCCATCGTGAAGGTCTTGCCGCTGCCGGTCACGCCCAGCAGGACCTGCTGCTTCGCCCCCGCGACCGCGCCCTCGACGAGGGCCTCGATCGCCTGCGGCTGGTCACCCTGCGGCGCGAACGGCGACTCCAGGCGGAAGGTCCCTTCCCGGCGCATCCGGCGGCGATCATAGCAGTGGCGGCCGGCCGCTCAACGCGTTGCAGAACGCTGGTGGCTGTGATGCAAGGGGTGCACACCCTTACCCAGGAGGCGGCATGATCAGGATCGGGCTTCGTCTCGCCGTGCTGCTCGCGGCAGGGCTCACGCTGGCGACGATCGACGGCGCGCGCGCCGAGGACAAGGCGGCGGGCGGCAAGGTGGCGCTGACCATCGTCAACGTCGAGTACGAGGGAACCAAGGTCTGGGTCCCGTCGACGATCGTCGCCCACAAGGGCGACAAGGTCGCGCTGAAGCTCGTCAACAACGTGCCGTCGGATCCGAGCCAGCACGGGTTCGCGATCCCGGACTACAAGGTCGCGGAGATCGTCGACCGTGGGCAACCGAAGACGGTCGAGTTCACGGCCGACCACGCGGGCGTCTTCCAGATCATCTGCCAGCTCCACCCCGCGCACGTCGGAGGCCAGCTGGTCGTACTTCCGTGACCTGTCTCGGGACGGATCAGCGCTTTTCGCGCCAGCGGCGGTACTTCTCGGTGAACTCGCGGCGCTGCTCGCGGGGCAGGCCGCGATAGCGCTGATAGGTGTCGCGCAGGCGCTGCTGCTCCTCCGGCGGTAGGGCCCGGAAGCGCTCGTAGCGTCGCTCCAGGCCTTTCTGCTGCTCCTCGGGGAGCTGGCGGTAGCGACGATAGTTCTGCCACGCCCGCTCCTGCTCGTCCGGGCTGAGCTGGTTCCACGGGCGGCCGCCCCAGGGCTGCGCCGCGGCCAGCGAGACCGCGAGCGTCACGAGCGCGATGGCGACCGGCAGCCTCATCCGTTCGGCGCCAGCTCCACCATGGAGATCGCCTCGAAGTGCTCGAGCTTCTCCATGTTGCGGATGATGGGGAGATTCATGAACAGCTCCGGCGCGGCGGCGAGGTCGGGCGGCGGCTCGGACGGTGGTGCGCTGTCCGCGACGGCCACCGCGGCGGCCTCACGCTTCGGCGCCGGCGCCGGATCGGGCACCCGCGCGGTCTGCTGTGCATGCGGAGCATCGACTGCGGGCGCGGGTGCCGGACCGGGGCCCGGCCTCTCACGCGTGCCGACGACGAGGGCGAGCACGGTGACGGCGGTGGCGGCCAGCACGGGGGCCGACAGCCAGCCCCAGCGACGGCTTCCGTGCTCGCGCTCCTCGGCGGCGGCGATGCGCATGCGGCGCAGCGTCGCCGCCTCGACCAGCCCCGGCACCTCCGCTTCCTGCGGCAGGCTGCCGAGCGCGCCGAAGAGCGTCTCGGTGGTGCGCAGCTCGGTGCGACACTCCGCACACCCGGCGACGTGGTCGTCGAGCTCACGCCGGCGCTCCGGCGTGAGCTCGCCGTCCACGGCGGCCACGATCAGCTTCTGTGCACGTCCACATCGCATGGTTGAAACCTCCTTACAGATATTCCCGCAGCTGTCGCTTCAACGTCTGGGTGGCGCGGAACAGGAGCGCCTTCACGGCACCCTCCGTGCAGCCGAGCGAGCGCGCCACGTCGCGGTACGCGAGGCCGTCCACGCGGGAGAGGAGCAGCGCCGCGCGCTGCTTCGGGGGGAGCGCGTCGACTGCCGACTCGAGTTGCTTCGAGAGCTCCCTCGTCGACGCGCCCTGCTCCGCCGTCGGCGCGTCGGGGTCGGGGAGCGACGGCCCCTCGGGGCGTTCATCGCGCTCGCTCCGCCCCCAGAGGTCGATGCGCAGGCGGCGCTCCGGGCGCCGGAGCTCGTTCAGACAGACGTTGGTGGCGATCTTGTACACCCACGTCGCGAGCCGGCTCTCGGGCCGGTAGCGATGGCGGAAGCGATACATCTGCACGAACACGTCCTGGGTGAGCTCCTCCGCGCGCGCCTCGCTCCCGACCAGACGGCGCGCGTAGTGCAGGATGCGGGGCCCGAACTTCTGGAACAGCTCGCGGAATGCCGACTCGTCGCCGCCCTGGAAACGCAGCATCAGGGCGACGTCCGGATCGGCCGCGGCCGACGCCTGCATCTCGGCCACCGCGACCGGCTCCGCCGGCCCGCCGGGCTCCTCCTGCCTCCGCATGCACTCGCCCACGCCGGCACCTGCCATGCGCTCGGCGATACTACGCGATGGGAGCGAAGGAGCCCAGCAGCCAACGGACGCCGTCATGACGGGCCCCAACACCGGGTGACGCGGGGAGTTGCGACCGTCGGGGTGGCGTATGCGCGCCTTTTCTGGCTCAACCCGGGCTGGTAAACCGCCTGCGTGAGCGGCTCGCTCGATCCCTCGCTGGCCCGCCACCTGGAACGCATCACCGGCTATCTCCGGGGGACCGGCCTGGCCCCGTTCGGTGCGGAGCGGCGGGACCTCCGCGCGGAGCTGGCCGCGTTCATCGACCGCCGCACCCCGCACCTGCTGCGGCCCTGGCTGGAGGCCGTCGGCGCCGCCCTCGGCATTCCGCCCGACAGCTGGCCCACCATCGAGGTGGACCAGACGGCGTCCATGGAGCGCTGGGCCCGCCACATTGCCGATCCGGCGAACGTCGAGACGTACGTCTTCCTGTCGCAGCACAGCCGGCGGGGTTTCATCGCCCAGTTCCCGGCGTCCCGCTTCCTGGCGGCGCAGATGCGCTTCATCCAGCTCCTCATCGACGACGTCCGCCGCGAGCATGCGCAGGATCCGGCGCACGCCGACGAGCTCACGCAGCTCCTGCAGCAGGAGTTCCGGGAGCGCGTCCTCCACATCACCGACTTCTTCGTTCAGGGACGGGAGGAGGAGCTCCTCGAGCAGGAGGCCAGCTATCGCCGCGGCATCGACCGCGCCCCGGCGTGCATCCTCATGGTCGACGCGACCGCCGGGACGGTCTTCGACGCGAATCACGTCGCCGAGCGGCTCCTCGGCTACTCGCGCGAGGAGCTCAACGGAAGGCCGCTCGAGGACCTGCATCCGCGGTCGGAGCGGAGCCGGGTCGCCACGCTCTGGCGAACCGCGCTCGAGCAGGGGCACGCGAGCCGCGACGACCTCCACATGATCACGCAGGGCGGCGAGAGCGTGCCGGTGTTCTCGAACGCGGGCTACATCGAGTACGGGCACCGCCACTACGTGCAGCTCATCTGCGTCGACATCTCGGATCGGAAGCGGCTCGAGGGGCAGCTGGTGCAGTCCGAGAAGATGGCCGCCATCGGCCAGCTCGCCGCCGGCATCGCGCACGAGCTCCGTAACCCGCTCGCGATCGTGATGAACGCGCTCTACGACCTGGCGCAGATCTCCGGCACCGCGAACCCCGAGGTGGTCGAGGACCTGCGCATCGCCGAGGAGGAGATCGGGCGCGCGCAGGCCATCATCAAGAACCTGCTCGAGTTCTCGCGCGAGTCGGGGGCGGAGCTGGAATCCCTCGACGTGAACGACATGCTCACGCGCACGCTCCAGCTCATGCAGAAGTACCTCCAGGACAACGGCGTGCGCGTCGCGAGCTCCCTGGGTCCGGTGCCGCGCTGCCTCGCGAACCAGAACGCCATGCGCCAGATCCTGTTGAACCTCATCACCAACGCGGTGCAAGCGATGCCCCGCGGCGGCGAGCTGACGCTCTCCACCGCCGTCGTCGACGACAACGTCATCCGGCTCATGGTGCGCGACTCGGGCATCGGCATCCCGAGTGAGCATCTGCAGGACATCTTCAACCCGTTCTACACGACCAAGGCCCCGGGCCAGGGGACCGGGCTCGGGCTCTCCGTCGTGCACTCGATCCTCCAGCGCTACAAGGGCGCGATCCACGTCGAGAGCGAGGTGGGACGGGGCACCACCTTCACGATCGACCTCCCCTGTCAGTGCCACGTGGAACCCGATGGCGACCGCCCCGCCGGCTGAGCCGCACGCGCGCATCCTCCTCGTCGAGGACGAGGGCAACATGGCGCGCACGCTGGCGAAGAACCTCGAGCGCGCGGGCCACCGCGTCGAGCACGCGATCCACGGCGAAGCGGCGCTCGAGCGCTTGGCCGCGGCGTCGTTCGACATCGTCGTGACCGACCTCAAGATGCCGGTGATGGACGGCATGCAGCTCCTGCACGTCATGCACGAGCGTGGCCTCGCCCCGGCGGTCGTCGTGCTCACGGGCTACGGCACCATCGAGAGCGCGGTCGAGGCGATGAAGCTCGGCGCCGCGGACTACCTCATCAAGGATGCGCGGCCGCAGGAGATCCTGCTGACCATCGAGCGCGTCCTGAACTTCGACGCGCTCCGGCGGGAGAACGCGCGGCTCCGCGAGGAGGTGGAAAAGCTCCGCGGCTTCGGCGAGCTCATCGGTCAGAGCGCGCCGATGCACGAGATCTATCGCGTCATCGAGGCGGTGAAGGAGAACAAGAGCACCGTGCTCGTGAGCGGCGAGAGCGGCACCGGAAAGGAGCTCGTCGCGCGGACCATTCACGAGCGCGGGCCGCTGGCGTCGCGCCCCTTCGTGGCCGTCAACTGCGCGGGCCTCTCGGAGACGCTCCTCGACAGCCAGCTCTTCGGCCACCGCCGCGGCTCGTTCACCGGCGCCGTGAGCGATCACGACGGCATGTTCCGCGCCGCCGCCGGCGGCACCATGTTCCTGGACGAGGTGTCGGAGATCCCCCTGTCGCTGCAGGCGAAGTTCCTGCGCGCCGTGCAGGAGCGCGAGGTGACGCCGCTCGGCGCGAGCCTGCCCGTGC
>Ga0111538_10002648_pt1 | contig 25087 bp, 24 predicted proteins | sample SoiMethybrSBSTD1_FD_79669 | JGI IMG/M metagenome (GOLD analysis project Ga0111538, IMG submission 79669) | Bulk soil microbial communities from a Populus tree surrounding site in Tennessee, USA - Soil MetaG P. TD hybrid SBSTD1 (version 2)... | ecosystem: Environmental > Terrestrial > Soil >...
CGTCCCAGTTCGCCGCGATGATGCGGTTTCCGGTGTAGTTCGCCGCGTCGTCCGAGATCAGCCAGCAGGCAGGCCCGCCCATGATCTCGGGACGCAGCATTTTCCCCCGGTCCCAACCGGCGCCGTCGGAGATGAACGGCGTGTCGGTCGGCCCGCCGGGTATCAGCACGTTCACCGTGATGCCACGCTCCTTCAGTTCCGTGGCCCAGATCGCCGACATCGATTCGAGCGCCGACTTGGTCGCCCCATAGGGCAGCACGCGCAGCATGGTGCGGAAGCTCGTCGTGTTGTTGATGATGCGTCCGAACCCCTGCATGTGCGGCAGCGCCGCCTGTGTGATCACCATCGGGGCACGCGCATTGATGGCGAAGAATCGGTCCCAGATCTCCGGCGTCAGCTCTGCGATGCCGGGCAGGTTCATCTCGGCATCGGGGCGCAACGAAGAAACGCCGATGCCCGCATTGTTGATCACTGCGTCCAGTCTGCCGAAGCGTTTCGCCGCTGTGGCGACCGCGTCGCGGCAGGCGCCCACGTCGCCGAGGTCGGCAACAAGCGGATAGATATGGCCCGAGGCGGCGCCGAGCCGCGCCAGGCCCGCGGCATCGCGGTCGACCGCCGCGACATCGTGCCCTGCGGCGACCAGCGCGCGGCTGATCGCCGCCCCGATGCCACCGGCCGCACCGGTGACGAGCACAACGCGAGAACTCTCTGCCGTCATGAATTATCCGTCCGCCTTGATTCCCGCCGCCTTGATCACCGGCCCCCAGCGCGCCATCTCGGCCCTCAGATGCGCGGCAAGCTCTACTGGCGTGGACGCGACCACGGTTGCGCCGAGTTGCGCGTAGCGTTGCTTCACCGGCGAATGATGCAATGCCGCGACCGCGTCCCGATGCAGCTTGGTCACGATTTCGGGCGGCGTCTTCGCGGCGACGAACAGCGCGAACCACGACGACACGTCGTAGCCGGGCACGAATTCGGCGATCGCCGGAAGCTGCGGCACTTCCGGCTGCCGCGCCGCGGTGGTCACGGCGAGGCCGCGCAACTGCCCGTTCTGCACATAGGGCAGCGTCGAGGGGAAGTTCGCGAAGATCGCATCCACGCGGCCCGGCAGCAGATCGTTCAGCGCCGGCCCGGCACCGCGATAGGGAATATGCGTGAGATCGACGCCGGCCATGTGCTTGAACAGCTCGCCGGCAAGATGCAGCGAGGTGCCGATGCCGGAGGAGGCGTACGTCACCTTGCCGGGATCGGCCTTGGCGCGCGCGATCAAGCTCGGCACGTCATGGTCGGGCGAGGAATTCGGCACCGCCAAAATGTTCGGATAGACGCACATCAGCGTCACCGGAGAAAAGTCCGCGACCGGGTCGTAGCCGAGCGATCGGTAGATGAACTGATTGATCGCGTGGCCGATCGAGCAGATGTAAACCGTGTAGCCGTCCGCATCGGCCGCGAGCACCGACTGCGCCGCGATATTGCCGCCCGCGCCGCCCTTGTTCTCGATCACCATCTGCTGGCCCCACATCTCGCTCAGGCGGGCGGCGATGATGCGGGCGGCATTGTCGACGGCGCCTCCGGGCGGAAACGGCACCACGAGACGCACGAACCGCGACGGATAGGCCTCCGCGCGCGCGCTACGCAGGGCCGCCGGCGCCGCGATCCCGGCGGCGGCAAGCGTCAGGAACCGGCGGCGTGTCGCCATCCTCTGGCCCTGTGTTTTCTTTCCCGTCGTGAAGCTTAGGAGCCGCAAGGGAACGCGGCAAGGCGCCGTTGCCGCTGTCATGCAGTTCGGCCCACGGCCGCGTTGCGGCGCTGTTCCAGTATTGAACCTCGCGCGCGTTGGGTGAGTGAGCCAGCGCTCTGGTCATGACCCTGCATTCCGAATGGTTGTCCGCGCCTGCTCGCAGGGGGTAGCGGGCCAAATCGCATTCTCGTGTTGGTCGTCACATCGCGCCGGACGGGTCGTCTCTATGGTTGCATCCGCGAGGGCAATCACGCGCCCGCCGAAACTCAAGGAGACTGCCTGTGCCCAAGATTGTCGAACTTGTCATGAATGGCCCCCTGCAACGTGGCTCCAAGGACCACGATGCCGTCAGAGTGCTGCAGGAAGCGCTGAAAAGAATGGGATTCACGCTCGCGGCCGACGGCTACTTTGGCGGCGAAACCGAGACGATCATCGAGACAGTGCAAAAGGACCATGGCCTCAAGGTCGATGGTATTGTCGGATCAGCGACGGCCGCGATCATCGATGGTGCGCCGTCGCAGTGGGGTCCCGCGCCGGTGCAACCCACGCCAACGACCGGCCGCCCGTCGTGGCTGCTGGCTGCGCTCCGATGGTTGGGGACCAAGGAGCAGCCGGGGTCCGGCGACAATCCTGTCATTCTGAAATAGGCCAAGGATACCGGCGGTGCGATCAGCAAGGACTATACGCACGATTCCATTCCGTGGTGTGCGCTGTTCACGAATGCGGTTCTGCAGCAGGTGGGGCTGAAAGGGACCGGCACGTTGTGGGCCCTCGACTTCGCGAAATGGGGACAGGGAGTTCCCGGGCCCGCCGTCGGCGCCTTCGCGGCGATGACGCGCGACGGCGGCGGGCATATTGCGATCGTGGTTGGGCGCGATCAGAACGGCAATCTGATGTGCTGCGGCGGCAACCAGTCCGACGCCGTGACTATCTCTGCGTTTGACCCGAAGCGGGTGGTGGCATGGCGCTGGCCTGCCGGTGAAGCCGTGCCGGCTGTTGTCGGCTTGAGCAAGCTTCCGATTGTGAAGTCCGACGGTCGGCTATCGACCAACGAAGCTTAGGGCGCGGGCCCTGGCGGGGGAGGGATGAGACCTTGTCCATCCTCCTCCCCCATGCTCGCTCCGATCGGCTTGACGTTCTTGCTCTCCGTCGGGCCCACGATCGCGCGTCTGCAGGCGGTCATGCGCTTCGATCCTCTGATGTTTTCGCTGGGGCTCGCGCTGCCGAAGGGCTCGAAGCGCTTCGGCGTTGCGCGCAAGCAGTTCATCGAGATCGCATCGGCGCTCGAAGGTCAGACGAGCATTCCGACGATCGGCGCAGCAAGCCGAGTTCAAGAGATTCAAGTTCCGGCTCTGCTCTATGAGCAGCCGTTTGCGGCTGTCGTCCCGACGGGGCCGAAGCACCCGTTCGACGAGGAACACGTGACACGGCTGTTCACGCGAACCCGGGCTATTCATGACAGTGCGATGGCATGAGCGGGTGCCGTTCCGTCGGGCACAATGTGGAAGCTGATGCGCCCCCGCGTCGCCAAATCGCGCCGTTGCCGCTGCCGGCTGCATGGGATATGTCAGGCGCAACGCGCCCGTAGCTCAGCTGGATAGAGCGCTGCCCTCCGAAGGCAGAGGTCAGGGGTTCGAATCCCTTCGGGCGCGCCATGGAGCAAAGAGCCTTGCGGGAGGTAAGGCCACGAACCCATGAAGATAGCCATCTACGGAACGGGAGGGCACGGGCGCGAGATTGCCGCCTATCTCCAAAGCGGACTAGCGAACCATCGTCCGGAGGACTTCGTCGGCTTCATCGACGACAATCCTGCGAATGCCGGGTCGGTAGTGAATGGGGCAGTCGTATTCTCGCTGCAGAATTTCGCCGAGAAGCACCGGGATGTGAAGGTCGTTTGCGGTGTGGGGGATCCGCGCCTGCGGGAACGGCTGGCGGCCAAGTGCATCGAGCACCGGCTAGGCTTCACTACCGTTGTTTGCACCGGTACTGTAACCTCGCCGGAAGTGGTCGTCAGCGACGGATGCATGCTCGCTCCGGGAACGATCACGACCACCAACATCCGTCTCGGCAGCCATGTGCATGTGAACGTCGGATGCACGATCAGCCATGACGTGGAAATCGGCGACTTCGCGAACATCAATCCAGGAGTTCATGTCAACGGCTGGGTCGTCATCGGCGCGCGCGCCTACATCGGCGCGGGAGCAACCATTATCAATGGCTCTCCCGGAAAGCCGCTCGTTATCGGAGACGACGCCGTCGTCGGAATGGGGGCTTGCGTGATACGGCCTGTCGCGTCGGGGACGACGGTGGTCGGGGTCCCGGCAAGATCGATTTCGGCCTGACGACGGAGGAATGGGGTCTTGAACGCATTCGTGGTCGGGGTTGCTGCTTTTCTCGTGCCTTTGGCGACGTACGCCGCGCTCGTCCGCATGCGGCAGAGGCCAGGATCAACACGGTTTCTCGGGCCAATCATGCTCGGAGGATCACTGCTCGTCGTAACCTTGAGCATCTTCGGAGCTTTGGGGGGATCGGGCCCCGACGCTCTGCTGGCGCTGGCCCTCGGGTGGTCTCTCAGCGTCGCTTTCCTGATGGCAAACACGGCCATCGAGACGGACAGCCCGACCCAGTCGCTGGTCCTGTTTCTCCACGCTTACAGGCCGGAGGGGGTCACGGACGAGCTGCTCGATGCTTTCATTGCCGAGCACCCATTCCGGGACTCCCGCCTGCAAGGCCTGGTTTCGGACGGGCTCGTCGACCGCCAAGGGGAGCGCCTCGTGAGCCGTCCCGCCGGTCACGCCCTGCTTCACCTGCTGGACGTCTATCGGCAACTCATTCGCCGCAATCGCGTCACCGGGTAAGCATGCAGCAGGCCTGTCTATTGCTCGCGGCCGGCTCTGCGTTGCTGGTCAACGTCGTGGCCCAGGTCCTGGTGCATCGCATGGCGCTCGAAGGCAGGCTTGTTCCTACCCTGCTTATCGGTTTTCTCAGTGGATCTGCCGCTTTCGTTCTGATGGTCGCCTTGGTGTGGATTTCTTTCGGGCCAAACGACGATGTTCCGTGGCACACAGCAGCAGCTCTGCTGATCTACATCGCTGGCAGCTTCTCGTTCGTCTGCCTTGTTGCCGCCGGTGAGACTTCCGTGCGGGTTGAGATTCTCCGGCAGTTGAGGAGTCGCACAACGGGCCTCACGCTCAGGGAGTTGGACGACGCCTATCGCAACGATATATTGATACGTACCAGACTGGATCGCTTGGTCGAAACGCATGCTATTCGGATCGATCGTGGCAGGTACCAGTTAGCCTCGAAACCGCTCCTGATTGTTGCAAGCGCCTTTCAACTTGCCAAGCTTGTCCTTTTTGGAGTGACGAACGAGTTTGGATTGCCCTCGAACTGGCAATCCCGTGACCGAGACCGGACGAAAGACGGTCACCCTGAAGTGACGCCGAAGGCATGAAGAAGATCTTTCTGTGCGGAGCCGGTGGATATATCGGGATTCCCCTTTGTGAAAGCCTGCTCGAAGCCGGCTATGAGGTCACCGGCTTTGACCGGTACTTCTTCGGACGTGAATTGCTTGCTCCCGTTGAGGCACAGGCGAACTTCACGCTTTTGGTCGGCGACATACGGGACGTGAACGAGTCACTGCTGCAGCGCCATGACGCGGTGATCGATCTGGCGGGGCTCAGCAACGATGCAAGCGCCGATATCGATATCGAGCTGACGCGGGCGATCAACCACAGCGGCGGAATGGGCCTTGCTCACGTCGCCAAGGCCGCCGGTGTACGACGATACATCTACTCGAGCTCTGCATCGGTCTACGGCCACGGAAGCAAGATGGGACTGGTGGAAACGGATCCCTGCAATCCTCAAACCGAGTATGCGCGCAGCAAACTTGCCGTCGAGGCCGCGCTCAACCAGATAAAGGACAGCAAGTTCGAACCGGTGATCCTCCGCAATGCCACCGTCTTCGGGCTGGCGCGACGCATGCGTTTCGATCTGGCGGTCAACATCATGACGCTGCGAGCCTGGCGGGACCGCGTCATCTACATCATGGGCGGCGGGGAGCAGTGGCGCCCGTTCATTCACGTCAATGACGTCGTGCGCACCATGATCAAGTGCCTGGAGGCACCTTCGGAGGTGGTTGCCGGACAGACGTTCAACGTCGGCTCCGACTTGTTGAATTTCCAGATCAAGAATCTGGCGCAGTTCGTTCAGGACGTCATTCCGAACGTCACAATCCATCGAATTCCCGACAATCCGGATGTTCGCGACTACAATCTTTCGTTCAGAAAAGTGAAAGAGGTCCTCGGATATGAACCCGGGATTCAGATCCATGAAGGCATCGTCGAAATCAAACAGGCTCTGGAGCGCGGCTTGATTCGAGGCGAGGATCCGCGCTTTTATACCCTTCAGTGGTATATGTCGCTCATGGAGTGGGAGAAGAGAATATCATCGCTCAGCTGGAACGGTAAGATATTCTGAGTTCAAGTCATGGATTCGAACCAGAAATACTTTCCTTCCGCGCCAAGCATCGATCTGAGTGTCGTCATTGCGGTCTATAACGAATGCGAGGTCGTACCCGAGCTGTTGCGCAGGCTGGAGGCCGTCCTCCGCCCCACCGGCTTGACGTACGAAATCATCATTGTCGACGACGGGTCAACCGACGATACATTGGCCGCCCTGCGCAGTGACGTCTCTGCCGTTCAGGGACTGCGCGTCATTGAGTTGTATCGGAATGCAGGGCAAGTCGCCGCCATCAGCGCCGGGATGTCGGTTGCGCGCGGATCGTGGGTTCTGATGATGGATGGCGATCTCCAGCACGACCCCGCCGACATTCCGCGCTTCCTCGCCGAACGCGCCACTGGCGCGGACCTGATCGCCAGCTATCGCGCGAAGCGGGAGGAAACCCTACGGCGTAAGGCAATCACCGCGATCATCAACCGCCTGAACCGAGCGCTGCTCGGGATCCGTGTCACGGATTTCGGAAGTGCCTTTCGCCTGATCCGGATAGAAATCATTCAGCTGCTGAAGGATCGCTCCGGCTACGTTCACTACAACACCCCGGAGCTCTTCATGAAGGCAAGGCGCTACGTCGAGCTTCCAATCGCTCAAGGACGACGCAAGAGCGGTTCAAGCAAGTGGACCCTGCTGATGTTCGTCATGTTCAATCTCGACATCCTGGTCACCGCGATACGCCCGGTTCTGCTCGCGGTGGCGGTATCGGCGATGGGCGTCTGCACCGGATTCGTGTTGTACTGTCTCCACCTCATCGGCGCGATTGACGAAGTCCAGGCGTTGACTGGTCCCGCGTCGATCATGTTGTTGTCCGCTCTCATGTTCATGCTTGCAGTGGTTTGGAGGGAGCTCATCCGAAGCCGCCAGCTGGCACTCGGAGCCCCCGGTTTCCTGATCCGTGCGATTCACACCGGACCGGGTTCGATGATTTCCGATAGCGATCAGGCCAAGACGGCGCGGGGGAGGGAACCTTACTGAGCGGCTGACTGAGGCAAGGCCCCCTCGGCTTGCAGCCTCATGCCTGCAACGCCGGCAACTATGTCCCAGGCTTGGCCGTCCTGCCGATCCCGATCAAACTCAGACCGAGCGGAATGGGAACGATGCGTTCCCAGATTCGGAATAACGGGATCAACCGGTCAAAAAGAGCGTACTGGTCCCCGCTCGCGTTCTTGCGCCTCAAAATCCTGTTGACGAAGTACCAGCCGAAGACGCCGGCTTGGTTGAAGGTCATCACTTTCTCCACGATCAATCCAGCCGCCTCCATCTTGGCGCCCATCTCGGCCACTTCATAGCGGCGGTAATGGCCGATAGCGCGATCGACCTCCCCATACAGGCTGCGATAAGCCGGAACGAGATTGATCACGCGCCCGCCCGGCCGGACCACTCCGGCCATGTCCGCCATGATGGTGATATCATCCTGAATGTGTTCCAACACGTTAGTGGTAAAGATGCTGTCGAGCTCAAACGATCGCAAATGCTCGCCCCTTGCGGGAAGGTCACTGACGTCGAGAGACTGCACTTCGATCTCGGCCCTTCCTGCTGCGATCTCCCGCAGTTCGGCCAGAAACGGTTCCCACATCTCGGTGATCAGATAGTAGTCGCAACCGGAAAGATGGCCGGTCAAGAGTCCAGGCCCAGCGCCAAGCTCCATCGTGCGCCGCCCGAGATGGGGCTTCAGCACATCGGCGATCCATTTGTAATATGCCTTCGTGTTCTCCCGCATCGCGGCGATATTGCGCCCCATCATCTCGTAAGAAGGTGCCAGATCAGCGAACGTCTCGACGACGTCGGGCCATCGTTCACGGATTTCCGCGGCTGTCATCTTCATTCATTCGCCCAACGGTAGGTACGCAAGTCACGCGAAAAATCGGCAACGCAGACCCGCTCCGTGAGGTGCGCGGTTGGTCAATCGGAGAGGGATTCCTTGATCGGGTCGGCATGTTGGTGGATCGTACGGATCGCCCGTCCTATCGCCCGGGCCTCGGCTTCCGTCATGTCGTTGTAGACTGGAAGCGCCAAAACATTGTAGGCGGCGCGTTCGGTCTCAGGCAACACAACCTGCCGCTGCTCCTTGTACGCCGCCATGTGGTGACAAGGCATCTCGAAATACTTGCGAACTTGAATGTTCTCACGCTCGAGAGCGGATGCGAGCTGGTCGCGATCCAGGCCGAAACGCACCGCGTCGATCACGATCGGAAAATACAGCCAGACCGGCAGCTGACGCGGAGGAACCGGAGTCAAGGACAGCCCGGGAATCCCTTCAAGCTCCGAACGCATGATCTCCGTGCAGTCGAAGCGATGCCGCACCACCGTATCAAAGCCCTTCAACTGCTGGATTCCGATCAGCGCCGAGATCTCCATCATCTTTCCGTTGATGCCGGGCTCGTCGCAATCCGCACCGCGAACCTGCCCGAAGTTGCGGAGCGCCCTGGCGCGGCGGATGATCTCCGGATCCCGGGAGACCAGGGCGCCACCCTCCATCGTGTTGAACGCCTTCGTGGCGTGAAAGCTGAAAATCTGCGCGTCACCGCGGGCGCCGACACAGACGCCGTCGACCCTCGTGCCGAATGACGGGGCGGAGTCGAAGAGCACCTTGATGCCATGCCTGCGTCCGAGCGCTTCGAGGGCGTCGTAGTCACAGGCCAGTCCGTAGACGTCGACGCCGAGGATCGCAACCGTGTTCGGCGTGATGCGTCTCTCCGCGTCGGCTGGATCGATCACCATGTTCTTCATGTCGGCGAAAACGGCAGATGCGCCGCACCAGCTGACGGCGTGCGGAGTCGCGCTGAACGTATAGGAAGGCACGAGGACTTCGCCGCCCGTGACGCCGGCGGCACGCAACATCATCATGAGAGCCGCCTGCCCGCTGCTGCAGATGACCGCCGGGGCGCCGCAGTAGTCCGAAACCATCCGTTCGAATTCCAGGACGGCCGGGCCATTGTTGGTAACCTGCCCTCGAGCCAATCCGGCTACAAAGCTGTCCAAGAACGTTTCAGGACGCGGAAAGCGCGGACGAACGATTCCAAGCACATAGGGAACAATTGGCTCACCACCGAGAATAGCCGGCTTACGCATTGGGAGTATTTCGTTCATCAGCACCGCACCCAACATGCCCATCTGAGAACCACCGCGCCACTATGGAGTGTTTACAGGACCGTATACGCATGATCAATCAAGTGTTCGTGCGCGGCCCGCCTCTGGCAGGTCGAAGGCGTCGTCATAACAAGGTTTCAGAAGCGCGAGCCGCTGCAGATTCGGTGCCCGTCGAGCTCGATGTTCGACCTGACAACGGCACATGCTTCGGCACGCAGCCGATAGTGAGCCAAGGCCGCCTGCATCGTTGCGTCGTCTGTGAGAGCAGACGAGATTACAGCGATCGCGCCCGAGTGAGAGCTCACGATCTCACTTATCCGCCTGTTGAGGCCGTATGCTTGACCTGGGTGGACAAAGTTATTGTCGATGCTCACGACCCTCACGTCAGCAGGGAGGAAGGGAACGAGATAACCGTGCGGCATACGGTCGACGATCACCACGAGGGCGCCGGCTGGAATCAAGAGAGGCTCAACATCGATGACCCGATGGGTATGATCCACGTGGCCCCAATCGGGTCGGGTGATCCAAACATTCGCAACAGCGAACACCGCCAGCAGCAGCGTCAGAACCCTTGCTTCGCTTCGACCAAAAATGACAGCTGCAGCCGCGATCAGGCCGGCACCCGTCAACGACTCGAGCACGATGGCGTACCGGTAGATCCCGAAAGTACTCATCCAAATGACGTACGAAATGACAATAAATCCTACCAGCGCCATGACGACGCGCGCATTTCCGGCCCTCGAGAGTCCGGGCGCCTCAGGCTTCCGACTTCCCAGTCGCGCCAATGCCACTACGGACGAGATTGCGAACGCGCAATAAAGAACAGGAAGCCGCAGGTCGCGCATTGTTATCTCGGTCACGTGGGCCTGATCTACGGCCCAGATGAAGGGATAGAACACGAACTCAAGCGCGCTTCGCGGCAGATTGCGCCCTCCTGAGATCCAAGTGGGCAACCATTCCGGCGACTTGAAGATGTGGTTGTACATTGGGAAGAGCGGGTTGCCGGTAGCCGACCAGAGCTGCCAGGCATGCGGCCCCCAGAGAACAAGGAACGCGGCTGCAGCCGATACGCCGAAGGTGAATGCGGCACGGTAACCCAGCATCGCGAGCACGATGAGGGCGATCGGCAGGAAGTACATGACGGCGGTCAGCTTCGCCGCAAGAGCGGCACCGGCAAGGATACCGGCTGATCCAATACGCCAGGGCCTGCGCAACGGGTTCGCCGTCTCTCCCATCACGAGCGCCAAGGCCGCCAGGCACAGCAGGCCTGTGACGATGTCGTTGGTCGAAGTGCCAACGAGAGCCATAAAGCCGGCTCCGGTTAGTCCTACCGCCGCGGCCGCTGCGGCGCATGTGTAAGCCATGAGCGTTCGGCCGAAGATCGCCGAAGCGACCATGACGCCGATGCGAAAGACAACGAAGCCATAAATTCCCGCAGGAACCCCTTGAACGAACGCGAACAGACGAGGCTTTTCGTTGAGCATGATCATCAGGTAATAAGTGCTTAGATTAATGACGGGGTTGAGATATGTTTGAAGCTGAGCAGGCGCGATGTCATAAAGCATCTTGTTATTTGCGAAGGCGTACGCTGAATATAAATGATAATTTTTCAGGTCCCAATTGGCGTCGGTGCCTTTTGATATGGAATAAACACCTGCAGTAACACATAAAGCTGTGAGAAGTGCGAGGTTTAGCGCCCACAAGAGCCGATGCGGGGCACGAATGGGCTCGATCGTTGCGAACTGCATGTTATGCCTGGCCTTACAGAATCCGGTCATTCCTGGGTTGCTTTTTTCATGAAGCCGCCCTGGCGAGAGGCCGAGATTCGCTGGCTTGACGCTGTTGCGGGTGAAGTCCGACCCCTGTGTCGAACACGACGACGTTCCCGTTGGTCAGGGCGACAGAATGTATGCGATTCAACGCTCTCCCAAGCGACGATTCTTGCCGGTGGGATCGCACCTTTCGGAGCCCACAATCAAGCTGGCAAGTTTCCTGCTGCCGTCTCTTGACCTCAACGTGAACACTGTATTCGGGCGCACCCAAGGGCCTGTCTCCTGAGATCCCTCCGGACCGCCGTGGAAGAAGAGCTTCTCGTCGTCTCGTTGACGAAAATAGATTGCTACACTCTGTTGCCCACTGTTTCTCGCATCCCATGACAATCGCACGATCGCGCTGGGCGTACACGCGCTCAGTGTCGCTGGTTGCGCCTCGAAAGTGACCGGACCGCAGCTTTCGGAGCCAACAGTCAGGCTGGCAAGTGATCTGCTGCCGTCTCGTGACCTCAACGTGAACACCGTGTTTGGACGAACCCAAGGGCCCGTCTCCTGAGATCCCTCCGGACCGCCGTAGGCGAAGAGCTTCTCCTCTTCTCCTCCTTGGCGCATGAAAATCGCCACACCCTGAGGTCCGCTGGTTCGCGCGTCCCACGACAATCGTACGATCGCGCCGGGAGCACAGGCGCTCAATGCCGCTGGTTGCGCCTCGAAAGTGACCGGACCACAGCTTTCGGAGCCGACAGTCAAGCGCGCAAGTTCTCTGCTGCCGTCTCTTGACCTCAACGTGAACACCGTGTTTGGACGAACCCAGGGACCTGTCTCCTGAAACCCCTCCGGACCGCCGTGGGCGAAAAGCTTCTCCTCGTCTCCCTGACGAACGAAGATCGCCACATTCTGCTGTCCGCTCGGTCGCGTATTCCAAGACAATCTCACGACTGCGCTCGATCCGCAGGCGCTCAGCGCGCTTGGTTGCGCAGTGAAGCTGGAGCTACGACCGATTGCGAAGTCGAGTGCGTCGCAACCCGACAAGAGGAGGAAACATACAATCCATGTTGAAGCTCGCATTCGCTACCCCATCCTCCCTGCTGGCGAAGGCTATGCGACACCCAGGCTGCATGCATCACGTGCGGAATGCCCCCAAATGGCTGCTCACGCACTATACGCTCTATAGCGCCAAGTCGACCGGACGTCGACGGCGCGGAGCGTATGCAGTTGCGCATAAGTCCGGTGTAGAATTCGAGAACAAGAGGGGTCATGCTGGAGCAGGATGGGAAACCCGCTCTGCTTCGACCTCGGTCTTGCGATGACGAAAAAGAAAATCCCGCGAGAAACGAGATCACACCCCGAGCCATGTTCGTTCATCTCTTGCTGGCCCCACTCATGTTGATCAGTCGCATGATTCGAGGTGCGCCCATGCAAGTCTCGAGCCTCGCAGGAACGTTGAGCGACCCGGTGTCTGATGTACCGAACTAACCCCTCCACCGCACCTGACTGGAATTCGACATGTTGAAGCCGAGAGCGATCGTTCTCGGCAAACTGGCCATTACCGCAGCGGCGATCTGGTATCTCCTCGGAAAGGTCGATCTGTCGACGGTATTGAACCTCGCCGCCAGCATCAGTCCCGCGATTCTCGCGGCAGGTCTCGCGCTTCTCCTCCTGCACATCGTCATCTGCGCGGTGCGCTGGGCGCTGGTGGTTCACGCGATCGGGGGCACTCTGGCTGTTCTCAATGCCTTCGTCCTGTTTTGCATTGCAAATTTCTTCGGACAGGTTCTCCCGGGTGGCATCGGCAGCGACGCCATTCGGGTCTGGAAGACCCACCGCCTGGGAATGCCTTTGCGGATCGCGCTGACGTCGGTGGCGTTGGATCGCTTGGTCGCGTTGCTGGGGCTCATCTTTCTCGTCGCGATCATACAGCCTATGCTGACCAAGCAGCCGGCCGATCTCAGATGGCTTTTCCCTGCGCTCGCTGCGGGCGGAGTTGCCTGCATCGTCGGATTGGGTCTGCTCGACCGCCGTTCCGTCGCACACAACCGCTTTCGGGTGGTCAGAGCCGCGCATGCGCTGGCTGCCGATGTCCGGAGCGTGTTCTTCAAACCACGCCACGCGCTGGCGGTCGGCGCGGTGAGCCTGCTGTCGCACGTTGATCTGGCACTGGTGGTCTGGGTTCTGGCCTACGGACTGGGCGTCAATGTTCCTGTGCTGGACACGATCGTTCTTTTCTCTCAAGTTCTTGTCGTGTCCATGCTGCCCATTTCGATCGCCGGCTGGGGCGTGCGTGAGGCCGCGATGGTTGTTCTATTCGGCTATATCGGCGTCTCCGCTGCACATTCCCTGACGATATCGATGCTGTTCGGGATCGGAACCATTCTGACGGCTCTTCCTGGCGGAGTCATATGGCTCATGTCGAAGGAACGCGTTCCACCTCGCATACCACCTATCGAGGAACTGACAGACTCCCCCATCGCAGGCTCGGCTGGGCGCTGATCGTCGCCAAGCTTACCCGTTGTGACACCAGCGGCCTTCAAGCGATATCCGCATCGTCACCTTTCGGACGCCGACGGCGCATACTATGTTGGCGAGCGCGACATCGAACGAAAGGGCGGACATGTATCGCTTCACGTTTTTCATCGCGATGGCGGTGGTCCTGGTCGCCACGACGGGAGCCGACGCAGCGACCCGGAAAAAGTCCGGCGCGACGGCTCATCGATCCGCCGTGACCGCGGCCACGCACAAACGAAACCGCGTAACGCAGCCGACCGCGCCTTCGAGGCAGGGATGGCCGACATCCTGGAGCGACGGATCGTTTCGCTACCGCGATTAGCAGCGCTGCGCCGCCAGCGCGGCAAGCAGCGCCGTGACCTCCGCGCCGGGGACCGGTGAGCGCATCACGCTGCCCATTACGGCGACGCCCGCCGCGCCGGCGCTCATGACGTCGGCGATGCGTTCGGGTGTGATCCCGCCGATCGCGATGACCGGTACCGATGTGGCGCTTGCGATCAGCCGGACGCCTCCAACTCCGAGTGCCGGACCGTAGCCCGGCTTGCTCGCGGTCTCATGGACCGGACCGAGCACCGCATAGTCGATTGTACGGTCCAGCATTCGCGCCTCGGCTGCGCCGTGGATCGAGATACCGATCAACTTCTGCACACCGAGCACCGCGCGCGCCGCAGCCGCGTCGGCCCCCGCCGGCAGATGCACGCCATCCAGGCCCGCCGCCATGGCCACTCCCGGATCGCCATGCAGCGTCAACCGCACACCGAAGCGCCGCGCGAGCGGAAGCAGGTCGCAGGCCAACGCTATCTGCTCTTGCGGCGGCAGATCCTTCTCGCGCAGGCTCGCCCAACGGCATCCGGCCGCGAACGCGGCGCTCAGAATGTCGGCGAGCGACCCACGCGCCTGCTTTCGATCGGTGACGAGCAGAAGCGGATCGATCACGTCCCGACCAGCCCGAATTGCGGGCTCGAGGCCTCGGCATCGCGCCGCTTCGGGATGCGTCCGGCAAGCCGCGCCGAGTGCCCGGCTTCGACGCCCGCGCGCATCGCGGCCGCCATCCGCACCGGATCGCGCGCCTTCGAGACCGCGGTATTGAGCAGCACGGCGGCGCAGCCGAGCTCCATCGCGAGCGCCGCATCGGAAGCCGTGCCGATGCCGGCATCGAGCACGACCGGCACGCCCACGCGCGCGCAGATCAGCTCGATCAGGTGCGGATTGAGAATGCCGAGCCCGGAGCCGATCGGCGCGCCGAGCGGCATAACGGCGGCCGCGCCGAGATCCGCCAGCCTGCGGCAGGTGACCGGGTCGTCGTTGCAATAGGGCAGCACCACGAATCCCTTGGCGACGAGCTCCTCGGTCGCGACGATCAGCTCGGCCACGTCGGGATAGAGCAGCTCGCGGTCGCCGATCACCTCGAGCTTCACCCAGTTGGTCTCGAGCGCTTCACGCGCGAGCTCGGCGGTCAGCACGGCCTCGCGCGCGGTCTGGCAGCCCGCCGTGTTGGGGAGCAGCCGCACGCGATTGCCGAGCAGCTCGACCAGGCTCTCTTCATATCCCTGCAGGCTGACGCGCCGGATCGATGCGGTCGCGATCTCGGCGCCGCTCGCCGCGAGCGCGTCGAGCATCACCTGCCGGTTCGGATAGCCGGCGGTGCCGAGCAGCAGCCGCGACGTGAAACTCTGCCCCGCGATGACGAGCGGATCGGCTTGCCGCATGACGTTCTCCTTATCCACCCTGCATCGCGCGCACGATCTCGACCGCGTCGCCCGGCTCAAGCGCGGTCACCGCCCAGTCCGCGCGCCGGACCAGTTTGCCGTTCACCGCCACCGCAAGACCATGACCCGCCGGGATATCGCTCTTCTCCGCGATGAGCTCCGCCACGGTGCGGGCAACGAGGGGCTCCGATTGGCCGTTGATGTGGATGGTCGTCATCTCTCACTCCGCCGCCATGGCGGTCCGGTTGAAGCGATCGAGCCCGAACGGCGCGATCAGGGGATCGGCGCGCCCGTCGATGATCAGTTCCGCGATGGTCTGCGCGGTAATCGGCGTCAGCAGGATGCCGTTGCGGTGATGGCCCGTCGCATAGACGAGGCCCGCGATCGGGCCGGCGCCCAGGATCGGCGCATCGTCGCGGCTACCCGGACGGAAGCCGGCCCAGCTTTCGGCGATCGCAAGCTCCTCGATCCCGGGGAGCGCGCGCCACGCGGCATTGAGCAGCGCGAGCTGCGCGCCCGCGGTCAGGTGCGGGTCGAAGCCCTTCTCCTCCACGGTCGCGCCGACGAGCAGTCGTCCATCATGGCGCGGCACCAGATAGACGTCCGGCGCCCAGACGACATGCCGCAGCAGCGGTCTCTCGGCGTCCATGCGCAGCGCCAGCATCTGGCCCTTGACCGGCCGGACCGGCGGGCGCGCTTCGGACGGCAGACCCTCGATCGAACGCGACCAGGCGCCCGCGGCCAGCACCACGACATCGGCGCGATGCAGTTCGCCGGCAATCACCACACCGATAGCGCGGCCATGCTCGACCGCGATGCGATCGACCGGCGCCTGCGTGCGGACGTCGGCGCCTGCGCGCTCGGCAGCGATGCGCAAGGCAGCAACGACCTTGCGGTTGTCGACCTGGTGATCCTGCGGGCTGAAGATCGCCCCGACGAGGCCTGGCGACAGATGCGGCTCGCGCCGCCGCGTTTCGGCCGCCGAAAGCCATTCGAGTGACAGGCCAAGCCGCTGCTGCAACCCAAGATCATGCTGCAGGCGGGCACGGTCGTCCGCGGTGAGCGCGACGACGAGCGAACCTTCCGTGCGCAGGTCGATCGCCATGCCGCTCGCGTGCTCGAGTTCCGCGGCGAATTGCGGCCACAGCGCCTGGCTCGCGCGATTGAGGGCGAACAGCTTTTCCTCGCCCGGTTCCACCTCGGCGCAGGCTGCGAGCATTCCGGCCGCGGCGTGGCTTGCACCCTGCCCGGCCTCGTGGCGCTCGAACAACGTGACCGCGATGCCACGCTGCGCGAGCCGCCAGCCGATCGAAAGACCGGCGACGCCGGCGCCGATAATGGCGATGCGAGGTTGAGCGTTCGACACCGGCTGTTCCCTCCGCTGGCATTACCCAGACAGGTTCAATGGGTGTGATCTCAGCCGCGCATCGGCGCGGCACCCCAAGGCCGAGATGGATTTATGCGACTGCCCGCGACGCGACGCAAGGGGGGGTCAGCGCTGCGCCGGCCGATCCCATCGCCGGTCACGGCGCGATCGCCGCCAGGTAGCGCTCGACCGATCCCTCGAATGCCTGTTTCGCTCCCGTCTCGATGACGCTGTCGAAGAAGTTGCCGAACATCATGTCGAACGGGAACGGCGCGAGCGCGGCCGCGATCTTCTGCACGGCGCGCGCCGGCAGCGGAATCAGGTTCGGATAGCTGCGCATGAAGGTCACGTGCCTGCGGTCCGCGACCACATAGGCGGTGTCGGCGCAGCACACCACGCCGCGGCCGCCGGCGCCGCCGGCCCAGTGCAGCATGCTCGATCCGGTGAAGTGCCCGTCGCCGCGGATCAGCGTCACATCGGGCAGCAGCTTCAGCGTTTCGCCCTCCCATGGCTTGATGCCCGGGCCGCGCCGCATGATCCATTCCTGGTCATCGGCATGGACATGAACCGGCACGTCGAATGCCGCGCTCCACTCGTTCATGCTCGTGTAGAAATGCGGGTGCGAGATCGCCATCGCCTGCACGCCGCCGAGCGCCTTGATCAGCGACACGGTCGCGGCGTCGAGCATCGAGATGCAGTCCCACAGCACGTTGCCGTTCGCGGTGCGCAGCAGCAGCGCGCGCTGGCCGATCGCGAAGCGCGGCTGCGTCGCAATCCCTATGATGCCGGGCTCGTATTGATGCCAGCCGTTGACGCGGTCGACCGCGAGCTTCTCCTGGGTGGTCCAGGCCTGCCCGGTCGGCGGCACGAACTGCCGCTCGTCCTCGCAGATCGGGCAGTGTGCCGGAGGCGCGTCGGCGGGCGGATACTGCGTTCCGCAGGTGGTGCAGATGAACGCTGGCATGTGACCCTCCTGACGGCGTGCCGGATCAGCGCATCGCTCGCACCGCCGCTGGTCCACGTCGCATCGTCTATCAGCTTTTCGTTCTTGTGTGGGCACAGACTCGCGCGCCGAGTCCCGGCAAAAGACGAGCAAGTGCCGGACCTGCCCCAGACCTGCCCAGGCGTTGACGCGTTCGTGCGGGACGCAGGTTCAGACCGGCATGAGCGGCCGGTGCACCGGCGGCAGCGCGATGCGGACCGCATCACCTGCACGGACGTCGCCGCTCGTGAGCACGATTCCCATCACGCCGGCCTTGCGGATGAGGCTGCCGTCCGCATCGCGCGCGAGCGTCGCCGCCATCAGGCCCTTCTGGAACCGGTCGAGCTGGACGCACGGATTGCGCAGGCCGGTGACCTCGACCACCGCAGTCTCGCCGAGATGCAGCTTCGTACCGGTCGGCAACGCGAGCAGGTCGATATCGCGGGTCGTAATGTTCTCGCCCATGTCGCCGGCCGCCACGTCGAAACCGAGCGCGCGCAATTCCTCGTGCAGCTCGGTGTGGATCAGATGCACCTGGCGCAGGTTCGGCTGGGTCGGATCGCGCGCCACACGCGAGCGATGCTTCACGGTCGTGCCGCGATGCGCGTCGCCGTCGACGCCCTGCCCGGCCGTGAGGCGGATGCTGAGCGCGATCGGCTTGCTGAAGCTGTGCGATGCGCTGCGGCCGACGGCCACGACGATGGGACTCATTGCTTGTCGCTGTTCCTGTTACTGCCGACCTGAAACGTTCTAACTCGCCATACCGAAGACGACCCTGCTTGTTCGCGAACATAACACGAACATTGTCAAGCGCCGCCAAGGCGGCATAGCGCGAGCCGACAATACTTTAAGCTTCAAGCTTTGTGCTATCGTCGCCCACTGAAGAAACGGAGGGGATCGATGCGCAAACTTCTCAGACTTGTGGCGCTTGGCGTGGGGCTTGCCGTCGTGCCGGCTTCCGCCCAGGAGGTGGTGCTGCGCGCCGTCACGTCGTTCGCGGAAGGCACGCAATTTTCCAAGAATTTCGAGCGCTTCATCGAGAAGGTGAATGCCGACGGCAAGGGCGTCGTCCGCATCAACTACATCGGCGGCCCGCGCGCGATGCCGCCGTTCGAGGTCGGCAATGCGGTGCGCACCAAGGTGGTGGACATCGCCAATGTCACGGGCGCGTTCTACACCAACCTGATGCCCGAGGCAGATGCGTTCAAGCTGATCGCCAAGCCGATGAGCGAGCAGCGGCAGAACGGCACCTGGGATTTCATCAATCAACTGCACAATCAGAAGCTCAATTCGCAGTATCTGGCGCGCCAGTTCCACAACGTCCCGTTCCATATCTATCTCAACAAGAAGCCCGACAACCTCGACTTCACCGGGCTGAAGATCCGTGTCACGCCGGTCTACAAGGACATCGTCGAGGCGCTGGGCGGCACCGCGATCACCACGGCGCCGGGCGAAGTCTATACCGCACTCGAGCGTGGCGTGGTCGACGGCTACGGCTGGCCGGTCAGCGGCATCTTCGATCTCGGCTGGGACAAGGTGACCAAGTTCCGCCTGGAGCCGGCGTTCTACAGCGTCGAGGTCAACGTGCTGGTGAACCTCGACACCTGGAAGGCGCTGAGCGACGCGCAACGCAAGGTGCTCGGCGACGCCGCGCTGTGGCTGGAAGGGCTGGATGCGGAGAACACCGCCGTCGTCGCGGCAGAGCGCGAACGCCAGGCCAAGGCCGGCATCCAGCCGATCGACTTCGGGCCGGAGGAAGCCAGGAAATTCCTCGACAAGGCGAACGAGGTCGCCTGGCAATCGGTTCTGAAGCGCGCGCCGGAAAGCGGCGCGAAACTGCGGCAACTGGCGGGGAATTGAAGCCGTCGCGGGCTCCGCCCCGGCACAACGCCGGAGCGGGCCCGGATCGATGGCTACTCGTAGATCTTCTCGGCGACCGAGATGATGTCCTTGTCGGGACTGGCCTTGCAGGCTTCGGCGAGCTTCTGGCCCTTCTCGGTCAGCTTGGCGAAGTCCACCACCGGATCGGCATCCTGGTCGGCGTAGTAACCATAGAGCCACGCCCAGATGATCATGATGCCGTTCTGGCCGCTGGTGAGAAAATCCTTGCACGGGGTCTTCGACAGGTCGACCACCTGCGCCTGCGCGACGGGCGCGGCGAGCAGGGCGATCGAAACGGTGAGAGCGCGGAGGGCGTTCATGACGCGGCGAACCTTTGCTGTTGAGGGGTCACTCATTCCCGCCAAGCGGAGATCCGGGGCCTGGGTGCCGCCGGAGTCCCGCTTGCGCGGAAACGAGCTGTAGCACCTATAGGCGCCTCGCATGAACAGGATATCTGAACTGTGTGAACGGCTGTTTGCAGTGCTTGCCTATCTTGCGGCGCTCCTGCTGTTCGCCATGGTGGCGCTCACCACCGCCGACATCATCATGCGCAACATGCTGCGCGTGGGCTTTCCCTGGGCGAACGAGGTCACCGAATACGCCCTTTATCTGACCACGCTGCTCACCGCGCCGTGGCTGCTGCGCCGTGGCCAGCACGTGCGCATCGACATGGCCCTGGTGCTCGTACCGCCGCGCGTTGCCTGGCTCATAGAGGCGGCCGCCGACATCGTCGGGCTCGCGGCGAGCCTCGTGCTGGTCTGGTACGGCACGATCATGACGGCACAGAGCGCACGGCTCGGCTCCCTCACCATCAAGAACCTGGTGTTTCCGGAATGGTGGCTGCTCGCGCCGCTGCCCGTGTGCTTCGCGCTGCTCGCGCTCGAATTCGTGCTGCGCTTCCAGCGCCTGATGGGCGCGCCGCGCACGCGCCGCATCGAAGCGACTTCGGTCGGCTGAGATGGGGTGGGTCGAAGCAAGCCTGATCCTGTTCGGCGGCCTTGTCGCCGTCATGGGGCTCGGACTGCCGGTCGCGTTCGCGTTCCTCGCCATCAACATCGTCGGCGCCTGGCTGTTTCTCGGCGGCGAGCCGGGACTCGCCCAGCTGGCGCGCAACGGCGTTCAGTCCGTGACCAGCTTCTCGCTCACGCCGATCCCGTTCTTCGTGCTGATGGGCGAGGTGTTGTTCCACACCGGCGTCGCCATGAAGGCGATCGACGCGTTCGCGCTCCTGATCCGCCGCGTGCCCGGCCGCCTCTCGGTGATCGCGATCGTCGCCGGCACGGTGTTCTCGGCAATCTCCGGCTCGACCATCGCCACCACGGCGCTGCTCGGCAGCCTGATGCTGCCGACCATGCTGGCGCGCGGCTACGAACCGAAGATGGCGATGGGCCCGATCATGGGAATCGGCGGCGTCGACATGCTGATCCCGCCCTCCGCGCTCACGGTGCTGCTCGGCAGCATCGCCGGCATCTCGATCTCCGGCCTGCTGATCGGCGGCATCGTCCCCGGCCTGATCCTGAGCGTGCTGTTCGTCGGCTACATCGTGGCGCGCGCCATGATCGACCCGAGCCTCGCGCCGAACGAGGAATTGCCGCCGACGCAGGGCCTGTGGGAGCGCTGGCAACCGTTCATCGTTCACGTGCTGCCGCTGGTGCTGATCTTCGCCATCGTGGTCGGCGCGATGACGCGCGGCTGGGCGACGCCGACCGAAGCCGCCGCGCTCGGCGCCGCCGCGACCATCGGGGCGGCGGCGAGCTATCGGGCACTCACCTTCGCCAACCTGATGAAAGCGCTCACCGGCACGGTCGCGGTGTCGGGCACGATCCTGTTCATCATTCTCGGTGCGACGACGTTTGCGCAGGTGTTGAGCTTCTCCGGCGCGACCAACGGCATCGTGGCGCTGGTGTCCGGACAGGGCCTGTCGGTCACGGTCATCATCATCGGCATGATGCTGATCCTGTTGTTTCTCGGCTGCTTCGTCGACCAGGTCAGCATGATGCTGATCACGCTGCCGTTCTTCATGCCGCTGGTGCAGCGCCTCGGCATCGATCCGATCTGGTTCGGCGTGATGTTCCTGATCTGCATGCAGCTCGGCCTGCTGACGCCGCCATTCGGGCTCTTGCTGTTCACCATGAAGGGCGTGGCACCGCCGTCGATCACGATGCAGCAGATCTATGCGGCGAGCGTGCCGTACATCTTGTTCGGCGTACTGGTGCTGGCGGCGATCTTCCTGTTTCCGGCGATCGCGACCTGGCTGCCGGGGGTGTTGGGAAATTGATTTCCGCTCGTCCCCACGAAAGCAAGCCCTCGCGAAGGCGGGGGCGGGGGACCCAGTTCTTTGCCAAGCGCTGGATTCCCGCTTGCACGGGAATGAGCGGGTGAGAGATCTTACGCCGCGACCGGCTTCTGCATCTTTGCAATCGCCGCATTCAGCGCCGCGCCGGTGTCGTCGGCATTGGCGGCCTTGCACAGGCTCGCCAGCTGCGCGGCGCCATCGGTGCGTTGCGAGAGCGTCGGGAGCAATCCCATCAGCGTCTCGAAGCGCGCGCGGCCGCGCTCGTGGGTGTCGCCATAGCCTTTCACCAGGTTGCGTGCGGCAGCGACTTCGACAGCGAGGCCATAGCTTGTCGTCGCCAGACGCTGCACGGTCGCAAGCCAGTCTTCGAGATGCTGCTGTTCGACGCCGTAACGCAGCGAGCGCGGGCGCAGCGGCTTGAATGATGCGACGAGATAGAGCAGCAGGAAGCCGCGCAACGAGCTCGTCTTCACCACGCGGCCCTTGCGCGTCATGCGGTCGATCAGACCGCGCACCCAGCCGGTATCCAGGATGAACCGCCCGAGCGGCACCGGAAGCGTGTCGGCGATCTCCTGCGTGCGCGGATGCATGAACTCGGCGATCTCGAGGATCTGATCATCATTGGCGCGCACTTCCTCACGCACGCGCGCGAAACGCGAGGGTCTGATCTTCAGCTCGGCGACGCGGATCGTGTCCTCGTAGGCCATGCCGAGCGCGAGCTGCCGGGCGGCTTCGCCGATCAGGCGCCCGTCGCGATCGAGCGCCGCGATCGGCGCCAGGCGGTCAAGATAGCGCCTGGCGTAGTCGAGGCCTTGATAATCCAGGGTCCGTTCGATCCCGGCGCGAGTGATCGTCCGCGCCGACGCCGGAAACCTGTCTGCGGCTTGCAACAGCTCGGCGGGGATCGGTTTGTGCGGCGCGGGGGAGGCACGCGTCTCGTCGGAATCCTGTCCGTCCAGTGTCGGCGGCGGCAGGTTCGCGGCCGGCGTCCGCACCGTCGCGACACCGCTGGTCGTCGCCTCGAAACCGGCGGTGAAGGCCGCAAGGCTCGCCTTGATGCCCACCCCGCCGCGCTTGATCGCGCCCTCGAACGCCTGGCGCGGGAACGGCAGCACGCCCGCGCCGGCGATCGTGCCGAGCAGCACCGCGCTGATCACGCTCCCCGTCGCCTCGGCGATCGCCGCCATGTCGAACGCATGCATGGTCTTCGCCGCCGCGCGGCAGGCATCGACGAGCTTGTCGGCATCGACGCGCCCGTCGGCGAGCGCCACCCGCTCGGTCATCGAGAACACGCGATTGGTCGAGGCAATCAGCGTGGTGCGGTCGGGCGTGATCAGCCCGCGCTGGATCGCGCGCCCGGCTTCCATCAATTCCGACGCCACCACGATATCGACGTCGCCCGGCACCGGCATCAGCGCCAGCACCGGCTCGTGCGCGGGATCCGCGATGCCGGCGCGCGGATAGAGCTCCAGATAATAGATCGTCGCGCCGGTGCGCTGCGCGACGCCCGGCACGGAAGTGAGCTGCGCGAGGTAATGGTTATGCTCGGCGAGATCGATGATCCAGTCGGCAAGCACGCCGCCGCCCTCGCCGCCCATTGCGAGGATCGCAATGGAGATCGGCCGCGTGCGCTGCGGAAACGGCGCGTTCATGGATCAGGCCGCCGCGTACTGGCGCCGCGCGATGCGCCGCTGCAGGAAGCCGATCACGCCGTTGCGGATCCTGGCCTTGAAGCGATCCCACGCGGTCGGATTGTTGATGATCGAGGCGCGGTAGAACGACGGACATAGCACGGCCGCGTGCGCGACCTCGCCGCATAGCCCGCAACCGACGCAGGAGTTGATCACTTTAGTGACTGGCTCGACGCGCAATGGATCGGGATTCGGCGCGACGGTGAGCGACGGACAGCCGGACAAGCGGATGCAGGAGTGATCGCCGGTGCAGGTGTCGGCATCGACGCCGAAACGCTCGCGCACGATTCGCTTGCCGTCCTTGATCGCCTGGTTCATCAACGGACGCACGCGGCGCTGCTTGTTCAGCATGCATTCCGATTGCGCCACGATGACCTTCGGGCCTTTCTCCGGCGTGGTCAGCGCCTCGCGCAAGGTATCGCGCATGCCCGCGACATCGTAGGTGTGCGTCAACGTGCGCACCCACTCGACGCCGACGCCACGCACCGCCTTCTCGATCGAGTTCTGCGTCTTGCGGATGCTGTTGTCATTGTAGGAGGAGAGAATGTCCTGCCCGCCGGTCGCCGAAGTGTAGCCGTTGTCGACGATGATGGTGACATTGTCGGACTTGTTGAACACCGCATTGCCGATCGATGAGGTGAGCCCGTTGTGCCAGAAGCCGCCGTCGCCCACGAAGGCGATCGTGCGCTTGTCGGATTTGGTGTTGAACGCCGCCGCCCCGGCGCCGCCGAGGCCGTAGCCCATCGTGGTCGCGCCGATGTTGAACGGCGGCAGGATCGAGAACAGATGGCAGCCGATGTCGCATGAGACGTGATGGGTCCCGAGCTCGCGCTCGACCAGCTTCAGCGCGGTAAAGATCGGGCGCTCCGGACAGCCGGTGCAGAACGAGGGCGGGCGCGGATGCACGTGGCTCTCGCTGCCCTTCATGGCGGTCGCGAGCCGCACCGTCGCCTCGTTCGAGGGGCTGGGATGCGGTAGGTCCGACATCGCGTCGGCGCGCCAGGCGCGCACGAACTTGTTGACGCCGTCGCGCACCACGCCGCCGGTGTATTCGCCGGCCATCGGCAGCATGCCCTTGCCTTCGATCGCGGTCTGGATATCGGCACGGCGGAAGATCGTGTTGAGCGCCTGCTCGATGAATTCCGGCTGGCCTTCCTCGACGATCAGGATGGCGCGCTTGCCTTGCGCGAAGCGGATCAGCTCGCGATCGACCAGCGGATAGGTCACGTTCATCACGTAGAGCGGCACGCGCGAGCGGCCGAGCGCGTCGGCGAGGCCGGCAAGCTCCAGCGCGCGCAGGGTGGTGTTGTACATGCCGCCCTGCATCACGATGCCGATGTCGGTCAGGTCGCCGTCGAAAAACTCGTTGAGCTTGTTGTCCTCGATGAATTTCACGGCGGCCGGCCAGCGCTTCTCGATCTTCTCCTTCTCGTGCAGGTAGGAGGCGGGCGGCAGCACGATGCGGTTCACGTCGCGCTGCGGATTCTCCAGTGCTTCGGCGAGGCTCATCTTCGGGCGTTGGTTGTCGCGTGTCTTGAA
>Ga0111538_10002649_pt1 | contig 25082 bp, 18 predicted proteins | sample SoiMethybrSBSTD1_FD_79669 | JGI IMG/M metagenome (GOLD analysis project Ga0111538, IMG submission 79669) | Bulk soil microbial communities from a Populus tree surrounding site in Tennessee, USA - Soil MetaG P. TD hybrid SBSTD1 (version 2)... | ecosystem: Environmental > Terrestrial > Soil >...
AGAACATGCTCGGCATCCACCTCGAGACGCTCGTCGAGTCGTGGATGGCTCGCGCGGGGACCGGCGGCGCGATTGCCGTCGTGACGCTGCTCGCTGCCGATCTGTTTCTGCCGATCCCATCGAGTGTGATCATGTTGCTGAGCGGCGCGGCGTTCGGCGTGCTGTGGGGGTCGGTGTTTTCACTGGTGGGATCGATTGGCGGCGAGTGGCTGGGATTCGAGCTGGTTCGTCGGTACGGCCGCCGCGCTTCGTCGAAGATGGTCGGCGACGAGGAACTCGAGCGGCTAAGCCGCGTGTTCGATCGGCATGGCCTGGCAGTCGTCGTGGTGACGCGCGCGCTGCCCGTCGTGATGGAAACGATGAGCGTCGTCGCAGGTCTCTCGAAGATGAACCGCGGCTCGTTCCTGATCGCGTCGTTGTTGGGGACTGCCCCCATCGTCGTCGTGTACGCGTATGCCGGGGCCGTCTCGCGTGAGACTTCCAGCCTCATCCCAGCTGTCATCATGCTGGTTGCTGTCGCCGGATTGGGCTGGATCGTCTACCGGGCCCGACTCAGTGACGCCGATGACGTCCGGTCCGGCGACGTCCTGGAGCGTGCAAAGTCTGCCAGAAAGGGCACTTAAGTCCGTGGTACGTCAGGTACTAGGGAAGACCTGGAAGTCTGTATGCGTCGTAAACAGCTGATTATAAGAGCTGAGCAACTGGCCAACCTCTTGCAGAACGGTCCAGGCCGGAACCACCTCAAATAGGAGCGCGCGCATGCGGAAATTGATGTTTTTGGCGGTGCCACTGGTCCTGCTGTTCGCAGGGGCCCAGGCACAGGCAGCAACAATCCAGGTCGGCTCGGCGGGCGCCCTGGGGGCCAATGATTTCTTTGACTGGGGCCAGGTTCGGGTTCTCGACGGTGGCGGGAATGCCGTGGCGCAGCCGTCGCCACAGAACGTCACCAGCAACCTCGGGCGGACCGGGTCCATCAGCGACGGTGGCACCTTTACCGGGCTTGTCGAAGGAACCGACTGGTTCGGCAACTTCACGATCGGCAACAACGTTTTGTACACCGGTGACCCGAACAACCCGTTCGCGGCGTCGTCGTCGTTCACGATGAACTTCAACACTGACGTAGCGGGCTTGGGCCTGCAGATTACGTCGAACTTCTACGGCGCTTTTACAGCAAGCCTCGAAGTGTTCAACGGTGCGACCTCGCTCGGCGTATTCAACGTCGCCGGTGTGATGGACGGTAATGAGGACGGCACGGCACCGTTCCTTGGCGCGCTGAGCGACGCCGTCGACATCGACCGCGCTGTCTTCACCCTGACGTCGAACACGGGCGCGGGCTTCGGTGTCAACCGTCTGCTGACCACCGACACGCCGTTCGGGAACAACGCCGAGGTTCCGGAGCCGGCGACGCTCGGGCTGGTGGGGATGGGCGTTCTGGCCGCCATTCGCCGCCGCCGTCAGAACCGATCGTAGCAGAATAGCTTGCGCGCGGGAGGCTGCAGGGGCTCCGCACATGTCGGAGCCCCCGCCTTCTTCCGATACAACCGGGATAATAGGCACATCCCATGGTCCAGGCCCTTCACCAGTTCTCGGTTCCGTTCCACTTCCCCGTTTTCTTCACTCGGAACGCCTGGCACCCTGACAACCGCATCTTCGTCGACACGGTCGCGCGCCTCGAGCCCGAGCGACGCCATCGCGTCCTCGTCATCATCGATAATCACGTCGCCAGTACGAATCGGACGCTGGTCTCGGACATCGAGCGCTATTTCGCCGCGCACGCCGATCGCCTGAGTCTCGCCACCGCGCCGGTGATTGCGGTAGGCGGCGAAGCCTCCAAGAACGACCTCTCGCATACGTTGTTCGTCCTCAAGGACGTGAACGACTTCGGCATCGATCGCCAGTCGTTCATCGTCGCGATCGGCGGAGGCGCCATGCTCGACATGGTGTCGTTCGCCGCCGCAATCGCGCACCGTGGCATCCGGGTCATCCGATTCCCCACCACCGTGCTCTCGCAGGCCGATTCCGGGATTGCGGTCAAGAACGGCGTGAACCTGTTCGGCAAGAAGAATTTCATGGGCACGTTCGTGCCGCCGTTTGCGGTCGTCAACGACGCCGCGCTCCTGGAGTCGCTCGATCATCGCGATCGCATCGCCGGCGTCGTCGAGGCCGTCAAGGTCGCGCTGTTGAAAGATGCGATGTTCTACCATCGCATCGAGCTGGCGGCCGGGCAGATCGCGACTGGCGATCTTGCCGCCATCGTTCCGGTGATTCAGCGGTCGGCGGAGCTGCACCTCGCGCACATCTGCGGCAACGGCGACCCCTTCGAGCTCGGGAGCGCGCGGCCGCTCGACTTCGGCCATTGGGCCGCCCACAAGCTCGAGTCGATCACCGCCCACCGGCTTCGCCATGGTGAAGCGGTCGCGATTGGCATTGCCCTCGATCTCGAGTACTCGGTCAGGATGGGATACCTCGAACGCGCTGAGGCTGACCGCATCCTCGGACTGCTCGAGCGAATCGGATTCGCGCTGTGGGACGACGCGCTCGTCGCGCAGGATGGCGACGGCCGGTTGCTGGTCCTGCGAGGGTTGCAGGAATTCCGCGAGCACCTCGGCGGCACCCTTCACATCACGCAGCTGAAGGGCATCGGCCGGGGCTTCGAAGTCAACGAGATGGACGAGGCCGCCGTGCTCGGCGCCATCGAGGGTCTTCGACAGCGGTCGGCGCAGCGGCTGCCGCGCATGACGACGGGGACGCGACTCCGTCGTCGATGAAGGTCGGCGACCGGTTCCACCTCACCTACTGCTCCAACATCCATCCTGGCGAAACGTGGGCAGAGGTCAGCGCATCGCTGGCCGATGCGCTGCCGCGGATTCGCACGCTCCTCTCGCACGATGGTCCACTCGCGATCGGCTTGCGTCTCTCGGCACAGGCGGCGCAGTCGCTCGCCACCGGACACGCGTTCGACGCGTTCCTCGATTTCCTGCGGTCCGGCAACTACTACGTCCCGACGATCAACGGTTTCCCGTACGGCGCCTTTCACGGCGAGCGCGTCAAGGAACAGGTCTATCTGCCTGACTGGCGCGACGAGAGGCGCGTGCAGTACACGAATCAGCTGGCCACCATCCTCAGCCGACTACTCGCCGATCGCCCCGACGTCGAAGGCAGCGTCAGCACGGCCCCGGGCGCGTTTCGCGCGAACGTTCGCACGACGGACGACGTCAGAGCGATCGCTGACGGCTTTCGCCGTCACGCGGACCACCTGCGGCAGATTCACGACACGACGGGACGCCGGATCACGCTCGCCATCGAACCGGAACCGGCCTGCTACCTTGAAACGGTGGACGACGTCGTCGCGTTCTTTCGCGACCACGTCTCGGAGCCGGACCGGCGCTACGTGGGGATCTGTTTCGACGCCTGCCACATGTCGGTCGAGTACGAGGAGCCGCTCGAGGCCCTGCGACGGCTCGAACAGGCGGGCATTCGAATCGGCAAGTTCCAGATCTCTTCGGCACTGCGAGTCGATGTCTCTCGCCGGGAGGCGCTCACACCGTTCGCGGACAAGACCTACCTGCATCAAGTGGTTGAGCGTGCGCCCGCCGGCGTCACGCGCTACACCGATCTGCCGGACGCTCTGCACGCGACGCACGGCGCCGGCGCGGCAGGCGCGGAATGGCGCGTGCACTATCATGTGCCGATCTTCCTCGGCACCCTGGGGACCCTGGAGACGACGCAGTCGGATCTCGTCGCGCTCCTCGACGGCCTGAAGCTGGCGGCGCCGTCGACGGGCGGATCGGTCTGTCTCGAAGTCGAGACCTACACCTGGGATGTGTTGCCGGCCGAACATCGCAATGTGGACGTATGCACGGCAATCGCGCGCGAACTGACCTGGGTACGTCGACGGCTGGAATCGTAGGATCCCGTCTGTCGCGCCCGCGCGCCTACCTGCTGCTTTCGCGCCTTTCGAATCTTCCGACCGTCTGGTCCAACGTCCTCGCCGGCTCGATCGCCGCCAGCGGCGGTGTGGTCGGCAACGCCGCGGGCTTGACGGCAGTGGCCGCGGCGGTGTCGCTGATGTACGTCGGCGGCATGTTCCTAAACGACGCGTTCGATGCGGACTTCGATCGCGCGCATCGCCCCGATCGACCGATTGCTTCGGGGAGCGTCGGCCTCGGGGAAACTTTCGCCATCGGTTTTCTGCTTCTTGCAACCGGTGTCGGTTGGCTGGCGCTTGCGGGCCTTCCGCCATTCCTCTGGAGTCTGGGCCTGGCCGCCGCGATCGTCTTGTACGACTATCGCCACAAGGGATTCAGCCTCGGTCCTGTGGTGATGGGCGTCTGTCGCGGCTTCGTCTACTGCGTTGCCGGATCCGCGGCAGCCGCCTTGTCAGCTGCGGTCTTCGCTCCCGCGTTGTTGGTGGCCGCGTACACAGCGTCGCTCACGATTGTCGCGCGGCAGGCTGGTCCGCGTGCGCCTGTCGTCGTACCGGTGATGATTGCCGGACTGTCGTTGATCGACGGTGCCGTGATCGCCTGGAACGGGGGCGGGATCGCGGCTCTCGCTGGACCGGTGTGCTGTGTCCTCACGCTCGCGCTGCAGCGCGTGGTCCCTGGAACGTAGCGTCGAACAGATGGGCCAGCATCAGGTCGCGCACTGCGGTGGCGTCTACCGGTCCGCTGACGGCAGATCGCTCCGACGAGATCACGACCGGGCCGTCTTCCGGGCGCTCGGTGACGCGTCCATGTGAGCCTCGCACCAGCGACGCATCGAGCGGAATGACCCTCATCAAGTAGCGGAACCCGAGCTTCTTCTTGGCGAGCGTCGCCGCGACGCGCAGCCGCGGCATCGCGAGCTTCGGATCGAGGAACAGTTCGGCGGGGTCGTAACCCGGCTTGCGGTGGATGTCCACCGTCCGGGCGTAGTCCGGGGCGATGCGGTCGTCCATCCAGTAGTAGTACGTGAACCAGGCATCGGGTGCCGACAGTGCGACGAGCTCCCCGGATCGCTCGTGATCGAGGCCCAGGGCCTGTTGTTCACGGCGATCGAGGACGGCGTCCACCCCGGGGATCTGCTGGACCACGCGCCTGACCGCGTCGGTGTCGCGCCCGTCGCGAACGTAGATGTGCGCCAACTGGTGATCCGAAACGGCGAACGCCCGGCTGTCGCCGGTGTCGAGCGCCTCGGTGCCGAGCTCCTCGCGCACGCTCAGAAATCCAGCCTCGCGCAACGCCCTGTTGATGTGAATCGGCTTCCGAACATCGACCAGCCCGTATTCCGAGAGCACCACGATGCGCATGCCGCGCTGACGGAGCTCGGAGATGAGGGCACCGCAGACACCGTCTATCGCACGAAGATCCTTCCGCACATCGGGATGCGCCGGTCCCAATCGCTGCATGTTGTAGTCGAGGTGCGGGAGGTAGACCAGCAGCAGCGACGGCGAGAACCACCGTTCCACCGCAGCTGACGCCCGCCCAATCCAGGCGCTCGACTCAATCCCGGCGTCAGGTCCCCAGAACTTGAAGAACGGAAACGGACCGAGTTCGGCCGTGAGCCGATCCCGCAGCGTCGATGGGTGGCTGTAGATGTCCGGGATCTTCCGACCGTCCGACGGGTAGATCGGCCGCGGCGTCACCGACCAGTCGGCCGAACTGTACATGTTGTACCACCAGAACATCTTGGCGCAGGTGCACGACGGATCGGTCCGCCTGGCGGTCTCCCAGACCTTCTCGCCCGCCACGAGGCGGTTTGCCTGACGCCAGAACCAGATCTGCTCGAGGTCGCGGAAGTACCAGCCGTTGGCGACGATGCCGTGCTGATTGGGAAGAGTCCCCGTGAGGAACGTCGCTTGTGCGGTACAGGTGACGGCCGGCGTGACCGCGCGGATCGGCGCCACGGCGCCATCGCGTGCGAGCGCCGACAGATGAGGCGTGTCCTCGCCCAGCAGCGACTGGGTCAAGCCCACGACGTTCAGGACCGCTGTGCGGTGCACGGGGCCGGTCGTCTACCGGACCTGCTCTCCGCGAAGAACGGAGCTGTTCTCGAACTTCTTCGACCGGTCGATCGCCGGACGCGCGCTCGAGTCGGCCAGATCGAGCCGGCCGCTCTGGCTGAAAAACGCCACCGGGTTGTCCCAGACGATGCGCTGAATCGTCGCGTCGTCGATGCCGTGGGCGCGCATGACGTCAATCGTCTTGGGAACCTTCAGCGGGTCGCTGATGCCCCAGTCGGCCGCGCTGTTGACGATAATCCGGTCGGCGCCGTACTTCTGCACCAGCGCCGCCATGCGGTGCTCGTCCATCTTGGTGTTCGGATAGATCGTGTGCCCCGCCCAGCACCGGCTCTCGAGAACGATCGGCAGCGTTTCCTCGTTGTTGTGATCGACCAGCACCCGCTCTTCCGGAAACCCGGCGGCGCGCACCGTCTCGATCGAGCGGATGGTGCCTTGTTTCTTGTCGCGATGCGGCGTGTGGATGAGGATCGGCAGGTTGAATTCCGCAGCAAGTGCGATCTGACGCGTGAAGACCGATTGCTCCGCATCCGTTTGATCGTCGAAGCCGATCTCGCCGATAGCCACCACGCCGTCTTTGCCGAGAAAACGCGGCAGCATCTGCAGCACTTCGTCGGCCAGCCTGGGGTTGTTCGCTTCTTTCGGGTTGAGGCCAATCGTGCAAAAGTGCTGAATGCCGAACTGCGATGCCCGGAAGCGCTCCCAGCCCAGCAGCGAATTGAAGTAGTCGACGAAACTGCCAACCGTGGTGCGCGGCTGTCCGAGCCAGAAGGCGGGCTCGACGATGGCGGCCACGCCGGCAGCGGCCATGGCCTCGTAGTCGTCGGTCGTGCGCGACGTCATGTGAACGTGAGGGTCGAATATTTTCATCGTCGCACGCCCGCTGAACCAGTTTCGATCATCGCCAGCCCGATATCTGCCGGCACCGTGCGGCCGGCGGCGCGCCGTTCCGCCGCGTAGTCGCCTGCCATGCGCGAAAGCTCCGCGTTGAGGCGACTCTCGCGCCCGACGATGCGCGAGAGCGCGATGCTGTTGAAGAGCGATTTCAACACCATCTGGTTGAAGTTGCGCTCCGGAAAAAATCTCGCCGGGTATGGATTCTCGCAGGCGATCGATTCGAAGAGCGGAATGATGTTCGTCCGGCACGCGTCGATCGCCAGGCTCAGGAACCGTTCCGGATCGGGCAGGAGCGCGATGGCTCGCAACCAGCTGCCTTGCTCCCGCGCGTCGCCGCGCTCGAAGCAGGCGGTCGCGGCGGTGGCAAATGCGTCGCGTGAAAGCCGTTCGGCGGCCGCGAGCAGGAGCGCGGCCCGCGCCGCATCGTCGAGCGTCCAGCGGCCGGCATCGAGACCCGGCGCGGCAGCCGCCAAGGTCTCGCGCGCGGAGGCGTCGAGCGCCAGCGGTGCGCGTCCGACCCGGGCCGATGCCATGGTGTACGCGGCGCACAGGATGTCGACATCGTTGCCCGCGGTTGCACACTGTTGGTCGAGCCAGCTGCCGCCTGGCTCGCCGGAGCGAGCGCGGACGATCGACAGCAGCATCGGAGATGGAAACGTCACGACAGATCTGAGGAGGACGAACTCAATGTAGCCGAAGCATCGAGTAAAATCAAAGGGTTCCGGAGAATCTGAATGCCCCAGGCCTCGAGCCTTCCTAGTCCCGCGCTGCTCATGCAGCTCGCGCTCGCGCATCGATCGTCGGCGGTGTTGTTCGCCGCCGTTGACCTCGACATCTTCTCCACGCTCGCGGAAGGCGCCATGACCGCCGATGCGATCGCCGCGCGCGCGAAGAGTGCACTCGAGCCGACGCGACTGCTGCTCGAAGCGTGTGTATCCGAAGGCCTGCTGACCAAAGACGGCGATCGGTTCGTCAACACGCCCGTCGTCGACGCGTTTCTCGTCAAGGGCCGTCCGGCCTACAGCGAACGCGGGATCAAGTACGCCGAAGATCTGTCGATGGCCTGGGGACGTCTGTCCGATCTGGTTCGTTCGGGCCGTCCGCCGATGCCGCCCGAGACGATCCTGGGTGACGACGAGGAGAAGACCCGAAATTTCGTGCTCGCGATGCACGAGCGCGCGCATGGGATCGGATCGATTTTGGCGCACCTGACCGATCTGTCCGGGAGGCGGCGCCTGCTCGATGTCGGCGGCGGGCCGGGCACCTATTCCGTGGCGCTTGTCCGGAAGAATCCCGGACTGAGCGCGACCGTCCTGGACGTCCCCGGCGTCCTGAAGGTGACGCGCGAGCTGATCGACGCCAGCGGCGTCGCGGATCGCATCACGCTGATGCCTGGCGATTACCTTCGCTCGCCGTTCGGTTCGGGCTACGACGTCACGCTCCTGTCAGGCATGATGCACCGCGAGACGCACGCCAACTGCCGGCTGCTCCTGCGCAAGACGTTCGACGCCCTCGAGCCCGGCGGTCTGGTGATCGTCAGCGACGTGTTCTTCGACGACGACAGCAAGCGCTCGCCGATCTTCACCGTCTACTTTGCGCTCAACATGATGCTGACCAGCGACGAAGGCTCGGCGCACGCCAAGACCGAGATGGCGAGATGGATGTCCGAGGTCGGCTTCATCGACGTGCAGACGAGGGAGCTGCCGAAACCAAACGCTCACACACTGGTGCTGGGTACGAAGCCGTGACCGTGGCCGAAGCGGTCGACGGACAGTCCGTCGCCCGACGTCCACCGGCCTGGCTGCTGGCGTGCACCGGCGGGCTCGCAGCCATCATCCTCGCACTCGCGGTCGCAGAGACCAACCTCAAGGCGCACTACCTAATCGACCAGGGCGAGTACATCAGCATCTTCGGACTCGTCTTCATCGCCGCGGCTTCGGTGTACTTGTATCGCGTCGGCAAGCTCTTTGTGTCCCTGCCGCTGGTGTTTCCCTGGCTGCTGTATCCGGTGATCACTCAGGGCGATGAGATCATCGACAACCTGTCGATCAACCCGATGCGCATCATCTGCCACGTCCTGCTCGCGGCGATTTTCGCGACGCCGGTCGCGGTGATCGTGCTCGCCGCGCGCTACGCCGCCGCGCCGAAACGCGGAAGGCCGGCCTCCGGTTCTGGCTGGCGATCGCTCATCCCGGGCGTGCGGCAGATGGCAGAGGGCCGCGTTCGCGAAGGCTCCGCCATCCTTGCGGCTGCCTTGTTGGTCGCCGAAACCTGGCTGGCGGACCAGTATCTCGGGACCTTGATGATCGTGACGATCATCATCATGACCTTCGCGGTCCTGATCTACGGTTCGAGGCCGGAACGGCGGGACAGCGCCGGCGCCGGCCGTAGCGGCAGCGAACGCGCGGCGCTCGTCGTCGCGCTGACCGGCGTCCTGCTGTCGGCAGGCGCCTTCGTCGGCTACAAGAACCGCCCCGGCGCCTACCAGGGAAGTCCCAGCTTTTTCATGGATCCCAGTCAGCAGAGCACGGCCTACCGCCTCGATCGGATCCCCGTTCCGGCGCGCCCGCCGGCCGCGCCGTCGGATCCGGCGGCCGCCGACGCCGCGTTGTCAGCGTATGCGCACACGCTCGACAAGCTGATTGCCGGTTACCACATCCTCGATCGCAACTACACCTACGATTTTCACAACGAGCTGTTTCTGCGGTACACGCCGCTGGTGGCCAACTATCGAACGGCGGGACTTGCCCTGGTGGACGAGGCGCGCCGCCTCAAGACCGACGCTGATGTCAAAGGTGCGGCCGCCCGATCGACGCTCGCGGACGACGACCCGCTGGCCGCGCTTCTGGACGACCTGCGCGAATACCTCGCGTTCATGTTCGACCGCGCGCCAACGCTGGCACGCTTGAGCGCCGGGTTCGAACGGACGCCGGCCGGGCTGCAACACGCGGCACACTTGTACGAGGGCGAAGCTAAATACCTCGCGACCGCGGTATCGCAGCTCCTGAAAAAACACCACTCGGTGCTCGATGCGCCCGCCCTCGCCGGCACGACGGCCGATCTCAAGACGACCGGGCGCGCGATCGACGAGCTGTACGCCAACCGCGTCGTTGGTTTCTGAGCCCATGGGCCCTGTACGACTGCGGCTCCATTACCGCATCCTCATTCCGTTCGCGCTCGTCGCGCTCGTGGCGACGGCCGCCACGGCGTACGTCGCGCTGCTCGTCGCCGTCCGTGCCGTCGAATCTCGTGTGCAGGGCCAGATCCTGAACGCCGCGATGCTGGTCAGCCAGGGGGATTTCAGCTCCAACGCGACGATTCTGCGCAGCGTGAAATCGATTTCCGGCGCTGACGTCATCTCGTTCGACGCCTCCGGCAGCGTCCTCGCGAGCACGATCGATCGTCCGGACGATCCGCTCGTCCGCACGGTCATCGACGGCGCCCTGAAGGGCCCGGCGATCGACGACGAGGGCGCGGTGCTCCGGCAGATCGAGTGCGACGGCCCGTGTTACGTCGCCTATCGCCGCGTGCCGCGGAACTCGGGCACGATCGTCGGCGTGGTCGCGACCGCCTCGGAACTCCGGGCAGCAACCAGGACGGTCAGCCGGGCCATCATCATCGCCGCGCTCTTGAGCCTGACCGCCATGATCGTCGTCAGCCAGTTCGTCGCACAGCGGGTCAGCAAGCCGCTCGCCGAGCTGGTCGGCTTCGCGCGCGATGTGTCGGATGGCACGGCGCATCGCCGCGCTCCGGCGGGCGACGACGAGATCGGCCAGCTCGGCGCCGCGTTCAACGACATGCTCGACCGGATCGAGCACTCGCGGAAAGCCCTCGTCCAGTCCGAGAAACTCGGGCTCGCCGGGCTGATGGCCGCACGTGTCGCGCACGATATCCGGAACCCGCTGTCGTCGATCAAGATGCAAACGCAGCTGCTGAAGCAGCGCGTGACGGGTGCCGCGGAAAGCAAGGTCATTGCCGCGGTCCTGCACGACATCGGCACGGTCGAAGCCGTCATTCGCGATCTTCTCGAAGTGGCCCGGCCGGGCGCGGTTCGCCTCAAAGCGGAGAGCCTGAACGACATCGTCCATGACGCGATCGACCAGCTGTCGCTGCAGCTCACGTATCGTAAGATCGTGGTCGACATGGATCTCGCGACTGCGCTGCCACCGATGTCGCTCGACGCCGAGCGTTTCAAAGGCGCGCTGTTGAACGTCATCGTCAACGCCGCGGACGCGATGCCGAGCGGCGGCACCTTGTCCGTTCGAACACACCGCTCCGGCTCGACGGTCGTCATCGAGGTGTGCGACGATGGCGTTGGGATTGACCCAGCCGTGATCGATCGCGTGTTCGATCCCTTCGTGTCCACCAAACGGGACGGCATCGGGCTCGGCCTGGTCAATACGAAGGCCGTGGTGGAGAGCCACGGCGGCACCGTCGCACTGGCACCGCGCGCGCCTCACGGCACGACCGCGACGATCCGGCTGCCCATCCGGCAAGAGACCCATGGCTGACATCCTCATCGTGGATGACGATCGCGCGGTCGCGACCGCATTCCAGCAGTTTCTCGGCTTCGAAGGCCACGATTGCCGGCTGGCGAGCAGCGCTCAGGATGCCGTGCAGCTGATCGGCGAACGCAAGCCGAACCTGGTGATGATGGACGTCCGGATGCCGGGCGTCGACGGCCTGCAGGCGCTGGAACAGATTCGCGCCGATTTCCCGGATGTCTACGTCGTCATCATGACGGCGTACGGCAGCAGTCAGACGTCGATCGACGCCATCCGGAACGGTGCGTTCGACTACCTGACCAAGCCGCTCGATCTCGATCAACTGCGCGACGTCATTCGCAAAGCGCTCGACGCGCAGCGCACGCGCAACGCCGAACCGCCGGATGCGTCGCTGACCGAAGCGCCCAGCTCCGTCGTTCTCGTCGGCGAGAGCCAGGCGATGCTCGAGGTCTACAAGATGATCGGGCGGCTGGCTACGAACGAAGTGCCAGCGCTCATCGTCGGCGAGCGTGGCACCGGCAAAGGGCTCGTCGTCGCGACCATCCACGACAACAGCCCGCGCCGCCAGCAGCCGTTGCGAGTGATCGACTGCTCGACGATACCGGAAGCGGCGCTGGAGTCGGAGTTGTTCGACTCCGGGCCTGGAACGATTCAGTTGGCGGACGTGGCGGCGTTGTCGCCGCTGATGCAGTCGCGACTGGCGCGCGCGCTCAACGAGCAGACCCGCCGCACCACGGGCGTGCCGCGGATCGAGGCGCGCATCCTGGCATCCGCAGAAACCGATCTCACCGAGGCGATCCGCGCCGGTCAGTTCAGCCGCGAGCTGTACGATGCGCTCGCCGTCATCACGCTCTTCGTGCCGCCGCTGCGCGCGCGCCGGGACGACATTCCGCTCCTCGTCCGCTACTTCACGCAGCGCTTCAACGCCGAGTTGAGCCAGTCCATCAAGAGCGTGGACGAACAGGCGATCCGTCACCTGCGATCGCATCCGTGGCCCGGCAACGTCGGCGAACTGGAGCGCGTCGTCAAGCGCGCCTGCATCGTCGCCACCAGCGACGTCATCACAGCCGATCACATCGGCGACCTGTCCGAAAGCCGGTTCAATCAGGCGGACGTCGAGTCGGTGCTGTCACGCAGCGTGCGCACGGCGCTTCAGGAGCGCCTGGTCGATCAGGCCACGTCGGGACAGTCGCCATTCCATGTGATCGTGGATCTCGTCGAGGCGACGCTCGTGCAGGAGGCGCTCGCGATCACCGGCGGCAACCAGGTGAAGGCCGCGGAGATTCTCGGGGTCAACCGGGCGACGCTCAGAAAGAAAATGAGCCCGGGAAACCCGGGAACCGCGGATGAATGAAAAAAGCGCGGCGTTGTGCTTTCTGGTGATCGCCGCAACCGCGCTGGCTGCCGGGCAGTCTCCCGTTGAAATGCGCTATCCGGTCCGCGACGTCGGGGTGGACACACTGGCAGCCCGGAAGCAGGCACAGCTCGAGGCCGCGAAACAGCTCGAGGCCTTCCACGCCTTTCAATTCTCCGACCGCGTCGTCGAGAGCGGCATCACATTCATCTATCACGCCGTCGACGATGCCGTCGCCCACTACAAGATGTCGCACTACGACCACGGCACCGGCCTCGCGGTCGCAGACGTCGATGGCGACGGCCGTTCCGACATCCTGTTCGTGAATCAGGTCGGCGGCAACCAGCTGTGGAAGAGCACGGGTAGCGGCACATTCACCAACATCACGGTGAATGCCGGCGTCGCGCTCGCCGATCGCATCAGCGTGGGCGCGGCATTCGGAGACATCGACAACGACGGCGATCAGGATCTGTTCGTCACGACGGTCCGCGGTGGCAATGCCCTGTTCGAGAACGACGGTCACGGCCGGTTCAAGGACATCACCGCCCAGGCGGGAGTCGGCCTGGTTGCGCATTCCTCGGGCGCGGTGTTCGTCGACTACGACGGCGACGGTCTCCTCGATCTGCTTGTCTGCAATGTGGGGCGATATACCGCCAACGGGCGCGGGCCGAACGGCCAGTTCGTCGGGTTGAGCGATGCCTTTCAGGGGCACCTGCACCGCGACCGCTACGAACAGCCGACGCTGTATCGAAACACCGGCCACAACACGTTCACGGATGTCACGGCCCAGACGGGCATCAAGCCGGTGGGCTGGGCCGGCGAGGCCACCTTCACGGATCTGAACGGCGACGGCCGGCCGGATCTCCTCGTGATGAACATGGCCGGCGCCCAGCACTACTACGAGAACGTTGACGGCAAGACGTTCGTCGACAAGAGCGCGGAGCGCTTTCCAAAAACGCCGTTCGGGGCCATGGGCGTGAAGTTCTTCGACTTCGACAACGACGGCCGCATGGACCTCTTCATCACCGACATGCACTCGGACATGGTGCAGGAGGTCGATCCCCCGCTCGAGAAGGCGAAGGCGCCGCGGCACCTGCCCGACGCGCAGCTGCTGGCCCCGGCCAGCCAGTTCGTCTTCGGGAACGCCTTCTTGCGCAACACCGGTGCCGGCGCATTCGAGGAAATCTCAGACCGCGTCGGCGCGGAGAACTACTGGCCGTGGGGACCGAGCACCGGCGACGTCAACGCCGATGGCTGGGACGACATCTTCATCGCGTCGGGCATGGGCTTTCCGTTCCGCTATGGCATCAACTCGATGCTCCTCAACGATCGCGGACGGCGATTCGCCGATGCCGAGTTCGTGCTGGGGATCGAGCCGCGCCGGGATGGACGAACCTACACGCGGTGGTTCGACGTGAACTGTCCCGATGGCGCCGGGATCGGGCCGCTGCCGCCGGTGCGGGAGTTGTGTCGTGGAGCGACGGGAACGATCACCGTGATGGGCACACTATCGAGTCGCTCCGCGGCGATCTTCGATCTCGACGACGACGGCGATCTCGACATCGTGACGAACGACTTCCATGCCAGACCGCAGGTCCTGATAAGCGACCTCGCGCAGAAGCAGAAGGTGAACTGGATCAAGGTGGCGCTGACAGGAACCAGATCGAATCGGAACGGGCTCGGCGCGACCGTGCGCGTGCGCGCGGGCGACCGCATCCTGATGAAATATCAGGACGGCAAGTCCGGCTACCTGTCGCAGAGCGTCCTGCCGCTGTATTTCGGGCTCGGGCAGGCCACGATCAACCGCGTCGAAGTCGATTGGCCGTCCGGGAAGAAGCAGGTCGTGACGCGCAACCTCCGCGTCAACGGAACACTGCAGGTTACGGAAGAGCGGTAGGCGCGCCCGGCGCCATTTTCCTACTGCAGAATTGCTTCGATAGCCGACATCGTGAATGCGGTCACGACGACCTTGTTGTCCTGCATTTCATCCGGCACGGTGTTGACCCAATACCCGTCAGCATGCTGCAACGCAATCAGCTTGCGGCCAAGCTCGTCGCGCCAGTTATGGCGACGTCCCTTCGCGTCGGTGACGAACGTCTCGCCCGCCGCCTGGAGCGCTTTCGCCAGGACCATGTAGTAGTAGTAGACCGTCTTCTGGCCGAGGCCCGGATTCTCCTCGACGGTGTAGTTGTCGCCGATCCATTTGAACACCGCCTGCACCTGCGGATCGCCACGCTTCAGGTTCGCGTAGGTGTAGCTGAGAAGTCCGGCGTAGCTGACGCTGCCGTACGAGTGGAGCTCGCCCAGCGGGCTGAAGCTGAAACCCGGGTAATACACGAAACCACCGTCGTTGCCCGCCCATCCCTGATCGTTGGTCTCGCTGTTGTTCTGGGCACGCTCCAGGAACTTGATCGCCTTCCGCCACACGGCGTCGTCGGCCGGCAGACCGGCCTCCTTCAGCGCGCGCAGTCCGTACTCCAGGCTCACGAGGTCGGCGCGTCCGCCATCGCGGGTTGTCGTGCCGCCGTACCCCATGCCCCCGTAGAACTTGTCCTTCGGCTCGAGCCCCTCGCCCTCGTCGAGCTGCTGGCCGACGAGAAACTGCCGGGCCTTGTCAATTGCCGGCCGGTCGTCCGGGCGTCCGCCCGCCACGAGCGCCATGATGGCGACCGACGTGATGTAGTCCGGTAGATCGCGATCGTAAATGCCGCCGTCGGGTTTCTGCAGCGCCACGAGCGAATCGAGGGCGCGCTTCACCGTCTCCACCGCCTGCTCGCGCGGCAGGTTTGGCTGCCGAAGCAGCGCCGCGGCGACGAGCGCGGTGATGCCGGGGTGACTCTCCCAGCGTCCGTCGCGCTGCTGCTGCTTCTTGAGGTAGTCGCCCGCACGCGACAACGCGGCGAGGAGATCCCGGCGTGTCGCCGGCGACAGCGCCGCGGACCGCATCGGACCGCGCTGCGCGGCGACGAACTCGGACGCGGGAGTGACGAGGAGGACGGTGGTGACGAGTACAAGAACGGCGTGCTTCACGGGAGCCCCTTCGTTATCGGCGCCGGCACGATATCGTCACGGCGTTGCGGCGATCGCTTTGACCGTGAGCGTCACGGCCGTCCCGGGCAGCAACCCGAGATTCGGATTCAGCACGACCGATCCGTAGCGGCCAACGCCCACAGTATCCGGGTGCTCGATGACAGCCGCGCGGCTGTGAACGAAGCCGATCAGCACGCCGTCGACATCCGAAAGATACCTGCCGTTCGGTTGAAACATCGAGCCCGAGTAGACCCAGTGGCTGACCGGTAGTTCCTGATTGGTCGCGCGATCGAAGACCAGGCGTTCCGCACGGAATTTCTTGAGCGGTGGACCGGGAATTTCAACCCACAACTCGACGCGATCGCCGTCGATCGTCTTGTCTGGCAGCATGCGCGCGTTCGAGCGCTCGAGACCGATGAGCACGAGTGCCGTGTTGAAGGTGACACCATCGCTTTCCAGCGTGAGCGCGCTTTCGTAGGCCTTCAACCCTCGGGGTGTGTTGGCGAGGAACTCGAGTGTCGATACCGGGTTGACGGAGCCGGGAACCGTGACCTCGCGGGTCGCTGTATTCACGCGGACCTGGCCCAGGCGGAACAGGTCTTTGCCGAGCCGCTCGACGGCCGCGGGTGCTGCTTGTGGCGCCGGGGCGGACTGTGGACCGGCGCCGCGCCCTTGTGCACCGAGCGTCGGGACAGCGGCCAGGAGCAGCAGGCACAGCGTCGGTCTGATTTCCACTATCATGTTTAGATGCAATAGTATACAGATTCTCAACGCCGCACGCCTGAGCTCGCGTGCTATGGTGTTCGGAGTGTCTTTTCGGCGCGTAGCCACCGCCGCATTGCTGCTGGCCGGCATCACCACGGTTCAGGGCCAGCCAACCCCGCCGGCCGCGCTCGGTCCGTTCCCCCGTTTCGAAGACGTCACGGAAAAAGCCGGCATCGACTTCCAACTCGACAGCGGTGATGCCAAGCGGTGGTTCATCCTCGAGAGCAACAGCGCCGGCGTCGTCGTCATCGACTACGACAACGACGGCTGGCCCGACCTGTACTTCGTGAACGGCTCGACGATCGAGCGTCTCGACGCGCATCAGAAGAGCCGCGGCAACCGCCTGTATCGCAACAATCACAACGGCACGTTCAACGACGTCACCGAACGCGCAGGGGTGCGCGGCAACGGCGACTGGGGCATGGGCGGCTGTGTCGGCGACGTGGACAACAACGGCTACGACGACCTGTTCGTCACGAGCTACGGAAGAAACGTGCTGTATCTGAACAACGGCAACGGAACCTTCCGGGATGTCAGCAAAGAGGCGGGTGTCGAAGGCGGCAAGGAAACGGAACCGGGCAGCGGCGTCACCTGGCACTCCGGCTGCGCGTTCGGCGACTACGACAACGACGGCGATCTGGACCTGTACGTGTCGGACTACGCGCAATTCGATCTCGCGGAGGTGCGCGAGACGCCGCTCTACAAACACATTGCAACCTCGGGTCAGGCCTTCAATCAGCCGGGGCCCAACGTCTACAAGACGACGCCGCATCAGTTCTACGAGAACGTCGGCAAGGGTCGATTCCTCGACGTCAGCGAGAAGAGCGGCGTGGCGCGCGGCGGCACCGCCCGGCTGGGCAGCCGCACGCCATACGTCGGCGGCTACGGGTTCGGCGTCGTCTGGGGCGACTACGACAACGACGGCGACCTCGATGTCTACGTCGCCAACGACACCTCTCCAAATTTCCTGTTTCGTAACAACGGCGACAAGACGTTCACCGAAGTCGGCGTGCAGGCCGGCGCGGCGTTCGATGTCAACGGCCGGCCGCAGGCCGGAATGGGCGTCGACATGGCAGACTACGACAACGACGGCGATCTCGATCTCTTCGTCACGAATTTCGCGGACGATCACTTCACGCTCTATCGCAACGAGGGGGACGGCACGTTCACCGACATCTCGGCCCGCGCTGGATTCACTCCGACGTGGTTCCTCGGCTGGGGGACACAATTCGTGGACCTCGATCTCGACGGCTTGCTCGACCTGGTCGCGGTGAACGGCCACGTACAGCCGTCGTACGACGTCGCCCAGAGGAAGGCGCGGCTCGCCGGCTACCGTCAGCGCCCGCTGATCTACCACCACGACGCGAACGGCGCGATGCGTGAAATCGGCGTGTCAGTCGGCGGCGCGTTCACGCGCACCTACAACAGCCGCGGCTTGGCCATTGCGGATCTCAACAACGACGGCCAGATGGATGTCGTGTTTACGAACCAGGAAGAACGGCCGGCGGTGCTGATGAACCAAGGCGTGCCCGGCAACTGGATCGAGATCAAGCTGCGCGGGACGAAATCGAACCGGTCGGCGATCGGCGCGCGCGTCACGCTCCGCGCCGGCGATCGCACGCTGATGCGCGAGGTCAAGAGCGGCGCGAGCTTTCTGTCGCAAAGCGATTTACGAGTCCACTTCGGCCTCGGCAACGCGAAAGCGATCGATGAACTCAAGATTCGGTGGCCGTCAGGCAGACTTCAGGTCGAAAAGCCCCCTCGCCTCAACCAAATTACGGTCATTACGGAGAAATGAGTCGCCCCCACGGGTGACTATTTTTTCGACAGTCCTGTACGAATTATCAGCATTTTTCTGTTGACACCGATCCAGCTGGTGCTTCATCATGCTCAACACTTCCGCCGGAGTGCGCACATAGCACGCAGTCCGGATTCGGTGAGCGACTCAGCCGAGGGACCTATATGTTGAAAAAGGTGTTGGGACGGGTGGCAAGCGGCATGGTCGTCGTATTGGCGAGTGTCGGCATTGCTTCAGCGCAAACGAACTTTGCTAAAGACGTGGACTCGGCCCTGGATCACTTCCTCAGTTACGCCCGGTCGCAAATCGATGCGGGCAATCTTGGAACTCCTCCGAACATTGATCCAGTCGGGCTCGTCGGCCTGACGATCATGGAGAAGCACGATCTGACGGCGCCTGGGAGCCCGATCCTCGGCTACAGCAACGCGACGGCGAGCGACCAGGCGCGGCTGCGGAGCATCGCGCTCGGCATCATCAACGGCGGCAACCACGTCCAGCGCGGCAGCTTCTACGCGTACGTCGACGGCATCGACATGATGTTCCTGTCGCTGTACGCGCGCACTGGCGGACCGGATCCGGTCGGCGGCTTGACGACCGTGCGAGGCGCGCTGGATATCTTGGTCGACCGGACGATCGCGGCGCAGACTCCTTCGGGCGGTTGGGGTACCGTTGGTCTGTGGGGCTACACCGGCAACGGTTCCGATTCCTCCACCTCGCAATATGCGGTCGGCGGTCTTGCCGCTGCCAAGGGCTACTACCTTGACGCGTGCTGCGGCGGCGACCCGGGCAGTCGGGTTGCTGCGATCGACACTTCGCTGAGCGGCGCGAACGGCGCGCGCCAGGCGTACGCGAGCGGACAGAATGCAGGTCCGGCGGCGAACGAAGGTGGCTGGGGCTATCAAGTACCCGGATCCAACACGTCGTTGCAGCAGACGGGTTCGGGCCTCTGGGTTACGGTGCTCGGCGGCGCCGATATCAACGACGCGGCCGTGCAAAAGGGCATGCGCTGGGAACAGAACCGCTACAACTACCAGACGATCAGCGCCTTTGGCGACGGCTGGGAAGGCCTGTCCTACGGCTATTTCCTTTTCTCGACCTCCAAAGCGTATTCGGCGTTCGAAGAGCAGGGGACCGCGCCCGCTGCAGGCAACATCACCACCGACGACATCGGTGACCTCGCGGCGGATCCCAGCATGGGCAGGCTCGCGCACATCGATCCGACCAGCGCCGCGTGCGCCCTCGTGACGCACCCGGCCGACTGCCACGGCAGCTACGCCGGCGAGACGCCGCACTGGTACTTCGACTACGCCTACACGATCATGACGCGCCAGCTGGCGAACGGCTCCTTCAACCTCGTCAACGGCGATTGGGACATCTGGAGCGACCAGGCGTATCACGCGCTCGTGCTGGAACGCTCGCTGGCCGGCGCCTGCATCGACAGCGACGGCGACGGGATCTGCAACACCGACGACAACTGCGTCAACGTGTCGAACGGTAATCAGCTCGACGCGGATCACGACGGCGTCGGTGACGCGTGCGACAACTGCCCGAATACGGCGAACCCCGGGCAGGAGGACAGCGACGACAACGGTGTCGGCGATGCCTGCCAGAACACGCCGCCGGTCTGCACCGCCGCGGCGCCGAGCATCACGACGCTGTGGCCGGTCAACAAGACGTTCCAGAACGTCGGCATCACCGGCGTGACGGGGGCGACCTCGATCACGATCAACACCGTGATGAGCGACGAAGCGTCCAACATGGACGGCGTCAGCTTCCCGGATGCGGTCATCCAGGCCAACGGCACCGTCGACCTCCGCAAGGATCGCGGGGTCAGCGCGACGAACCCTGGCAACGGTCGTGTCTATCGCATCCACTTCACGGCGACCAACGCTGCGGGCCAGAGCTGCCAGGGCGACGCCAATGTGTTCGTCCCGAAGACCTTGGCGACGCCAGTCGTGGTCGATCCGATCGTGTGGGACGCCACCATCAAGCAGCCGTAGTTCGACCGTTTCCGTCGGTTACAATCGATCCGCAGAGGGCTCCGGCCCTCTGCGGATTTTTTTTGCTTCAGGCCATCCCATGAAACGGAACGCGCTCGCTCGCATCGTCTTCGTTATTGCGGCCGCGGCGGCGCTGCCGATAGCCGGGGACGCACAGCAGGGGAACACGGCCGACCCACAGGCGCTTCAGAAGCGCATCGCTGCGCTCGAAGCCGGCCAGCAGGCCATCCTGAAGGAACTGCAGGAGATCAAAGCGCTGCTCCAGGCAAAGCCCGCAGCGATTCCCCCACCAGCCGCGGCGGCGCTGGTGCCCGGGACGCCGCTCTCGATCGCCAGCGCGGCCAGCCGCGGCGACGCCAAGGCGAAGCTGACGCTCGTCGAGTTCTCGGATTTCGAGTGCCCGTTCTGCGGCCGCTACTCGCGCGATACCTACGCGCAGATCCAGCGTGAGTACGTCGACACCGGCAAGGTACGGTACGTCTTCAGGCACCTGCCGCTCGAAAACCTTCACCCGCAGGCATTCGGCGCGGCCGTGGCCGGAGAGTGTGCCCGCGCGCAGGGAAAGTTCTGGGAGATGCACGATCGGATGTTCGCCAACCAGAGGGCGCTGACCCCGCCCGGACTGATCAAAAGTGCCGAAGCGATCGGCCTCGATGCAGCGGCCTTTCAACAGTGCGTGGCGGGCGACGCCGCGAAAAAGAAGGTGCGCCAGGACATCGCAGACGCCGAAGCGCTCGGCTCGAATGCCACCCCGGCGTTCTTCTTCGGCGTGGAGGAGAAGGACGGCAAGGTGCGCGTCCTGCAGAAGATCGTCGGCGCGAAGGCCTTTCCCGTGTTCAAGACGGCGCTCGACACCATCCTGAGCTCGCCGGGACTCAAGTAACCCGCCGGCCGATCAGCGCGGGTCCGGATAGATGCCGATCAGGTGGCTGCGCAGGTGCGCCTGAGCCGTGCGGCCGGCGTTGGTGGACAGGATCAGCCGGGACGGCTGCACGGGCATATGACACTCCACGCATCGCCCGGCGATCGTACGACCGTCTTTCGCGAATCTCCCGCACGCTTCGACTTTGTGACACGTGAGACAGCGGTCGGACGAGGTGCTGGTGGCGCGCGACGTCGCGTGAGGGCTGTGACACGTGGCGCACGTCATCGACGATGCCTGAAAACAGCGGCTGTTCATCAGCGACGTTGCCTGCTGCCCATGGCTGTCGATCCCAAGATTGACCGGACTTCCAGTGGGGACATCGGATCGCCCTGTTCGCCTCGGAAGCACGGCAGCTCTCTTGACCGGGTCGCCGGGCACGAACGAGAACGGTGGGCCGAGAATCTGCCCGCCGTGACACGACGCGCACAAATCGACGCGCCGATCGCGCTCGAGCCGCGTCGGATTCACGACGTCGTGGCCCGGCGGCGCGAAAGCCGTTCGATTCGACCGGCGGGCAGCCACGTGATCGCCCGCCGGACCGTGGCATTTCTCGCACGTGATGCCGAGCAGCACGCTCGCCTTGTTGAACCGGTTGCTCGCGGCGCCGGACGCCTCGGCGAACGTGGCATGGCAATCCAGGCAGCGTGGAATGACGGGCTTCGTGAAGTCAGCGACGCGATCGGAATAGCCCGGACTGTTTCCCCACGCTTTCAACTCGTTCCAGTACGAGAGCGGCAGCTGCAGAAGCTCGTCGCCGCGCCACCAGAGGAAGGTCTGTCCCCTCTGTCCGGATCCAACGACCAGATCGATCCGCTGCGTCCGCAGTCTGGGGTTCTCCGGAGGGCCGATGACGGCGACCTGGAAGATCCCCTCCGGCCTCGCTTCCACACGGTAGTGAAGTTCTGGGTTCGATGTCGCGATGGTCTCCCCACCCGGCGGGATCGACGCCGTTACCGATTCAGCTGTCGCCGCCCGCGACGAAAGCCAGTGACCGCTCTTAACGAAACTCTGAACGATGGCGGCGTGGCAGGGCCGGCAGGCGTCGACGCCCACGTACTGATCGCGCGTGTGCGGCGTCCGGGCGGCGGCGGTTTCCGGAGTAATCGGCGGCGGAACTTGCGCGCGATCCGCCGATTGCGAAAGAACCCAGAGCAGGAACACCAATCCCGTGGCAAGCATGGGGTTCGGGGATGCGCTAGTCTACGTCAAACAGCCGGTTGACGAGGTGAGGCTCTCATCGATGAGATGGCGCGGTACGCGATGCGCAGTTCTGCTCGGCGCGACGCTGGCCATTGGCGCGACCGGCGGCAGTCAGACGCCAACCGCTCCGCTCGTTCGCGAGAACGCGTATCGCGCGAACAACCTTGGCGTCGCGCTCCTCGAGCAATTCAAATTCGAGGAGGCGGCCGCTGCCTTCCGCGAGGCGCTGAAGCTCCAACCGGATCTCGGCATCGGACACTTCAATCTTGGTCTGGCGCTGTTGCACGCTGGCGACGTCGACGCCGCGACAACGGAGGCGGCCGCCGCGGACCGTCTCCTGCCCACGGCGCCGCAGCCGGCCTATCTGCTCGGCGTCATCGCCAGGACCGAAAACCGCGACGCCGACGCATCCCGGTTCTTCGGCCGGGTCCGCGACATCGATCCACGTGACGGCGGGACTGCCGTCAACCTCGCACAAATCGCGATTCAGGACCGCCGCTACGCCGATGCCATCGAGCTTTTGCAAGCCGCGGTCGCCGACGAGCCGTACAACATCACCGCGGTCTATAACCTCGGGATGGCGATGACCCGGGCCGGGCAGCGCGACGAAGGGCAGCGGCTGATGGAGCGCTCCCAGGCGCTGCGTGAGACCGGTTACGGCACGACGCTGTCCAGCAGCTATCTCGAGCAGGGCAAGTACGCGGAGGCGCTCGCCTCCACGGGCGCTGAGTCGGAGCTCGTCGATCCCGCCACGCCGCGCGTCGCCTTCACGTTGTCGACCGTGCCCGCGGGCGGTACGGCTCCGTCAGCTTCCGCAACGCCAAGCCCCTACGGACGAACATATGCCGCAGCCGACCTGACTCCCGACGGCGCCCGCCGCATCGCCGCGGCGCTCGGCGGGGGGTTGACGACTATGGATGCCGACGGCGACGGCGATTTCGATCTCGTGGTAGCCGCACCAGATGGCGAGCGGCTTCTTCGTAACGACGGTGGAACCTTCACCGACGTCACCGCCGCGTCCGGCCTCGGCGACAGACCGGGCGCCAGCGTGCCGATCGGCGCCGTCGCCGGAGACATCGACAACGATGGCATCCCCGACCTCTTCGTCCTGCGCTACGGCGCCAGCGCTCTCTACAAGAATGACGGCCAGGGACACTTCACGAACATCACGGCGGCCTCCGGAATCCCAGCCTTCGCGTTTCTGCCCGGCGCAGCGGCCCTGGTCGACGTCGATCACGACGGCGATCTCGACCTGGTCGTCGCGGGCCTTGCGGACATCGAGGCATCGCGCGCGCGCGCAACAGGACGCTCGCTCGCGTTTCCTGACGAGTTCGCTCCCGCACCGGTCGTCCTCCTAAGAAACAACGGCGACGGCACATTCACTGACATCACGCGCACCGCGAAGATCGACGTCGCGACGCACGCGATCGCCATCGTCCCAACCGACTTCGACAACCACCGCGACATCGATCTCCTGGTCGCGAGCCACGATGGCCCACCGGTCCTGCTGAAAAACCTTCGCGACGGATCGTTCGCCAACGTGGCATCAGAGGTCGGCCTGGCGCCAGTCTCCGCCGGCGGCTCCGGCTTCACGACAGCGGCAGCGGCCGATGTGAACAAGGACGGTTACCCGGATTTCTATTTCGGACGCAGCCAGGGACCCGGCGTGCTGGCGCTCAGCGACAGGCGCGGGCGCTTTACGGTCGCGCCGGCGCCAGAGGCGGCACGCGCGGCGCTGGCGTCGCTCTTCTTCGACTACGACAACGACGGCTTGCTCGATCTGCTGACCTGGTCGTTAGACGGACCGCACATCGCACGTCATCTCGCGGCGTCCTGGAGCGACGTGACGACAGCCGCTTTCCCGGCGCCGGGGCCGCCAGGCGCTTCGATCGCCTCGCCACGCGCGCTGGCGGTCGCCGATCTCGACGGCGACGGCCGCGACGACGTCGTCGCGCTGAATGCGACCGGCACGGTGGGTGTGTGGCGCGCCGGCGGGACGGGCACGAACCGTTCGGTCCGCATCCGGTTGAAGGGGCGCGTCAGCAATCGATCGGCGATCGGCTCGAAGGTCCAGATACGGGCCGGAAGCCTGGAGCAACGCCTCGAGCTCTCTGCCGCGACGCCGGCCGTCGTGCCCGCGGACCTGATCTTCGGCCTCGGACAGCGGGCCGGCGCCGATGTCGCCCGCGTCTTGTGGCCGTCAGGCATCCTGCAGGCGGAATACGCCGGCGCATCCGAGGCCGGAGCGCCAGCGCCTGTCACTCCTGCACCCCTTCCGGCTGCGCTCAGTGTGGAGGAGCTCAATCGCAAGCCGTCATCCTGTCCGTTCCTGTACACGTGGAATGGCAACCGCTTCGAGTTCGTCACGGACTTCCTGGGCGGCGGTGAAATGGGTTACTGGGAGGGGCCTGGAAAGTACAACAGCCCCGATCCGGTGGAGTTCGTGCGGATCAGGGAAGACCAGCTGCGCCAGAAGGATGGGCACTACGAACTTCGCGTCACGAACGAACTGGAAGAGACGCTCTTCATCGATCGACTGCAGCTAGTCACCATCGAACATCCATCCGACGTCGCCGTGTTCCCGAACGAAGGCATGACGGATCCGCC